>Ga0315288_10010184_pt1 | contig 11848 bp, 9 predicted proteins | sample YL17G11_20_MG_FD_203454 | JGI IMG/M metagenome (GOLD analysis project Ga0315288, IMG submission 203454) | Sediment microbial communities from Yellowstone Lake, YNP, Wyoming, USA - YL17G11_20 | ecosystem: Environmental > Aquatic > Freshwater > Lake > Sediment | place: USA: Wyoming | collected... | reverse complement strand
GGGAACTGGCCGTGCTCGACCGGGAAGTCCGGATGGCTTCGGTCACGGCCGAGACGGATACGCAGCTTTTCCGCCTGGACCAGGACGCCTTCTTCGAGACGATGGCCGAACAGCCGGACATGGCCTCCGCGGTCATGAGCGAGATGGCCCGGCGGGTCCGTGAGGAACAGGACCTGATGTCCCGCCTGTCCTCGCTGTAAGGGAGATAATAAGAGAGGAAAGCCGTGATCATAACCAAAATTATCGCCGCCGCCCTTGTCCTCCTAATGGCCTCTGCCTCGATTAACGCCTCGCAGGTTCCCACCGTCCCGGCGAAGGATTATGAAGCCATTTCGCTCTTCGGGGCAAAGCTCGTCCCGGCCGCGCCCGATCCCGCGGCCGTCGAACGCTGCGAGAAAGCCAAGGCGGACTTCGCCCGCAATCCGTCGGAGGAGAACACGGTCTGGCTGGGCCGGCGGTTGGCTTATATCGGACGCTACCGCGAAGCGATCGCCGTCTTCAGCGAAGGGCTGACTCGTTTCCCAAACTCGTACCGGCTTCTCCGCCATCGCGGCCATCGATATCTCTCCATCCGCCAGTTCGTCAAGGCCGCGGCCGATTTCGAGAGGGCCGCCTTGCTCGTCCGGTCGGTCCCGCTCGAAGTCGAGGCCGACGGAGTCCCCAACAGGACAGGCACCCCGGTCTCCAACACGCAGTTCAACATCTTCTACCATCTCGGATTGGCCTATTGCCTCATGGGCGATTGGGCCAAGGCCGAGGCCGCCTACCGGGAATGCCTGACGTGGTCAAAAAACGATGATTCCGTTGTCGCGACGACCGACTGGCTCTGTCTGACCCTGCGCCGGGCCGGGAAAGCCGACGCGGCCGCCCAGGTTCTCTCCCCGATCACGCCGAAGATGAAGATCATCGAGAACGCCGCTTACCATAACAGGCTTCTGATGTATAAAGGGCTAATGACGCCGGACGCGCTCATAGGCCCGAAACAGGACGAGAGTGAAGCCGAGCTTCGGGCCAATGGGGCGATCTACCACTACGGCCTGGCTCAGAGGGAACTTTGGAACGGCGACAAAAGAGCGGCGCGGGCGCGGCTCGAGAAAATCATCGAGGGCCCAAGCTGGCCCGCTTTCGCCTATATCGCCGCCGAAGCCGATCTGGCCCGGCTGATCCTCGAGTCGCCCGATCTCTCTGCCCCGGCGTCCCTGCTCCGGGCTTGGACCGCGTCTTGGAATCTCTATAACCTCGACGCCGTCGCCGAACTTTTCACCCCGGGCGAAGACACAACTTATTTTTCTTCGGAGAAAGCCGGGCTGATCGCCGGCTTGAACGCGCTCGTCGTCCATCACCGCGGCTTCGGTTTCGTCCCGGGCGGGCAAGCCCGCGACAGCCGGCTCTGGCTCGAGGACATCCGGACATGGACGGATGGCCCGACGGCCCGAGTGACGGCCCGCTGGCTGTTCGACCGGGATGCAGCCGCCGAGACTCCCGCCCAGCGCGGTCCGGTCACGTTTGTCCTTGTTCGCGATACGGGGACGGACGCCTGGCGGATCGCCCACGCCCACTTCGCCAACGATCCCCCCGCGAAATAATACGGGGACACATCACTTAATTCATCTTCCCTATGGATGGGGAGGGGTCGAAGGGGATGATTTGGACGTCACGACGGCGCGGAGATGGGGGAATTAAGTGATGTGTCCCCGTATTTTTTAATTCACCGCGTCGGTACGAGGAGAACGGTTTTTTCGGCGGCGGATTCGATCTTGCCGCGCGAAAAATAAATCGGGAAATATCGGCCTTCGGCCCACATCTTGAAGAGATCGGAATAATGGGCCGCGCTCGGAACTCCGGATTGGCCGGGCATATTCGTCCCCAACGACCGGTCCCAATCGGCTAGGTCGGTGACGATCCGGAACGTGGCCCCCGCTGTCTGGTTGTTGCCGTTTCCGGTCATATTGGGGGTATCGCCGTAGCCGCCGCGGGGTAGCAGGCCCAGGTCGAGCGCCGCCCGGAGCCCCTCGTTCACGGCTTCGCTCAAAGGATGGCGGAGACGGACGTAATGCATTCTTTCATCGCCGTACCGCCAGGCCGCCGGGTCGGGCCCGAAGATTTTCGCGAGATTCGCCGCCGCTTCGGCAAGGGCATCCAGAAGGAGTCTGTCTCGCGCCGTCCTTGCCGACGCGGGCGCCGCTCCGAATCGCGAATCAGGCGCTTCGAGCCGCCTGATATCCAAGCTCAGGGACCTTCCGGGGAGCGAGATTTTTAGATCCTGAGGAAGGGACAGCCTTTCCACCTTTTCGCGCAGAATCCTCTGCCATGATACGTACCCGGCCGCGGCCGCCGACTCCGGCGCCAAGACAAAATCCCACCGCCTCAACAGATCGAGGCACTTCCGGACCACTGGATCCGCCGTCGGCGACCCGAGATCCTTCACCAGCGCGACCAGCCTTCGCGCCGGGATGGACAGGACATCCTGCTGAAGGGCCGTCATGTCGCCTATTCCGACCTTCGACCTGGCGCCCAACACTTCCATGATCCGCAGAAAACGGAACGGATCGGCCCACACATATCCGACCGGATAGGGAAAGCCGGCGGGCAGATTGTCCTGGTTGGCGGTGGCGATGAATCCGCTCGCGGAATTATAGAGCGAGGGAAGCTCCCGGGCCGGGATGAATCCTTTCCACTCGAACCGGCCGTCACCCGGAACGGGAAGCAAACCCGCCCAATTTTTCCGCAACGGGGCCAAGCCCGTCGCTTGCCAGCCTATGTCTCCCTTCCGGTCCGCCCAGATCATGTTCAACGAGGGCGTCCGGTTGGCGAACGCCGCGGCCTTGAACTCCCGCCAATTCCGGGCCTGGTCCATCCGCAAGCTGGAGAGATAAGGCGCGCAGCCTTTTTCGAGCCAGGCGGCCCGCAGCGCATACGCTTTGCGATGTTCTACGTCCTCATAAATGACCGGACCGTGCCGGGTGAACTTCAGCGTCGCCCGATGGGGCGCCTCGCCCTTGACCGGGATGTCCTCGCGGACGAGGGTCATTTTCTCCCAGCGGCCGCGGTAGCGATAACGGCCGGGATCGCCGGGGTCCAGGTCGTAGACATAGAGGTCTTCCTGGTCGGCCGAGAAAATCGTCAATCCCCAAGCGCCATGCTCATTGTGGCCGATCGAGACGCCGGGAAGCGCCGGCTCGCCGCCCCCGATGACGTTCCATCCGGGCGCCACCAGATGAACCCAATACCGGAGCGACGGAATCTGGAGGGCGCGGTGCGGATCGTTGGCCAGGAACGGCAGGCCGGTCTCCGTCCTCCGGCCGGCGACCACCCAGTTGTTGCTCCCGGCAAGATCCCGGGATGAGTCCCAAAGCGATGGCGGCGGGGCCGGCGCTGGTCCCTTCACCGCCCGGGCCACCGCATCAACGATGTCTTCCGGGCCGAACGCGACCGCCGACCGCGCCGCCCGATAAAGCTCGAGAATTTTCCCGGAGATCAAGCCGACATCGAGGCCATCGGGCGGACGCAGGTCGGGTCTTCCGGGATGGAGGTCGATGAGCTCGCCTAGTTTTTCCGGCGCCACGACTTGAAGCGCCTGGGCCAGCGCAATTTCGTCTCCCACGTTCCGGAAAAGGCCGTTGTGACGGGAGATGACGACTTCCGGGGTCCAACGTCCCGGCGCGATCCCGAGGAGCTTGAACTCGAGGGGCAGGAGATTGGGATTCGCGCGGACGAGGTCGATATAAGCGTTGAGGCCCGCTCCAAAAGCGGAAACAATCTCCTCGCCCCGGGGATGATAGAAATTCAGCTCCTCGCGGAGATCGCCTCGGTATTGGAGAAGGCGAGCGCCGATATCCCGGAGGATCTCCTTCGGCCCCAGGATTTCGGAGACCGTTCCGGTGGCCTGGCGCCGCCAGATTTCGAGCTGAAAAAGGCGGTCCGAGGCGACATTGAAGCCCTGGGCAAAGAACAGGTCGTGCTCGTTCCGGGCGAAGATGTGGGCGATGCCCCAGGAGTCGCGGATGATCTCCACGGGTTGGCGGAGTCCAGCGACGGTTAGGTTTTCCCGCTCTTCCGCGGCCGCCCCGAATCCATCGACCGCGGCGCTGCCGCAAGCAAAAACGAAGGCACATAACAGAACAACGATCAGCCGATCGGCCTTAAATGTCCGGACTTTCATTTCGCGGTTCCCTCTCTCCTCACGACGATATTTTCGATTTTATATTCTCTTTCCTTCGATAACGCTTCAGCCTTTCCATCAAGTTCAACGGTGAGATTTCTTCATTTCCGAGCCCTTTCTATGCTCCGCGAAATTCGAGAGTCCCGCGACTGCCTTTTTATCAGCGTCCTGCCCCGCAATAAGGGCAGGCGACACTGTTCGTCGCGGGAACATAGGAGCGGCTGCAATTCGGACAAACGACGGATTGCAGCGGAGGAGACGCCTCGGAAACGGCCTTTTCCTCGACCCCGGCGTTTCCCGAGGAACCCACGATAGGGACGATTCTTCGTAAACCCCCAAAGCCGCCGCCGGAGCCCGAGGAAAGGCTTTTTGAAGAAGAAGAAGAAGAGGATTTTGATGACGAACCGCCCGAGGAGCCCGATTTGACTTTAGCGGAAGCAAGGAGAAACAAGACGGCGATGACGAGGACGATAAAAACCGTCGTGAAGACGATGATCGCCGTCAGCTTCAAGGCCTTCGGCAGGTTATAAATCTCCAGGCCGTAACTGAAGAGAAAAACGCCGAAGATATAAACCGGGGCCAACCAGACGAGATATCTGACCGCCTGGTCCTCGGCAAGGGCGGTTTTCAACCATGTCTTGTAAACGATATAAATGATCGTCCCCAGCGAGGCGATGGCGAGCAGGGCGCCCGGAACCATGACCCGTAAAGGTTTTCCGGGCCGGGAGTCGTCGTTGTGAAATTCGACGACCTCTTTGGTCTTGGGACGGACTTGAAGGAAATCATAATCCGCGATGGCCATGGCTCCTCCTTCAGCTTAAGTATCCAATGAACCTTCCACGGGATACTATTTTTACAGGCCCGTTGTCAAGATGATGAACAGATGACGAACATCGACTTTGTACCCGAGGGCCGGCTTGTGTTATCTTTTTCCTGACGACGCGAGGAGATTTCCATGAAAGACAAAGACGCCGGGAATCCTCCAACCCCGGATTGGGCCCTGAAGTACCGCAAGGATTATCACGCTTACTCCAAGGGGTGGTTCATCGCTCTGATTCTGCTTATCCCGGCCGGCCTTGTTGTCGGCGCCCTCGTGAGCGGCAAGTACACCTGGAAGGAGGGGCTCGGCAGCGGCATCTTCTTCGCCGTGATCCTGCTCCTCTTGATGCTGAACATGTTCAGGAACATGGACAAGAGCTGGAAAGGCCGAGTGGTCGCGAAATCCACGAAGGACATCTACGGCACGCGGACGGCCGGCCGGCGCAAGAAGCGCGTTTTCCTCAAAACCGCCTACAGAGTCGAGGTCCGAACCGATGCCGGCCGCAAAGAAGTCGTCGAAGTCCACAAGGGAGCTTTCCCGCTTTTCCAGGAAGGCGACGAGCTCATCAAATACAAGGGGCTGCCGTTCCCCGACCGGATGCTCCATCCGGGGGAAACGATGAGGATGTGCTTGGTCTGCGGCCATCCGTTCGACGCCGGGGCGTCCGAATGCCCCTCCTGCCGATTCAAATACGGGGACACATCACTTAATTCCGTATCGACATAAACGACGATATATCTCCGAGCAGCATTTAGCTCTCCCTGACAAGGCGAGAGCGGGGAATTAAGTGATGTGTCCCCGTATTTATTATTTCTTCGGCGAAGGCTATTTCTTCGCGGCGGCCATATCCGCGTCCCGGATCTCCCGATATTTCGTCCCTTCGTTCCAGTTGGGGAATGTCGATTCCATGGCCAACCGATAGCCCACTTTAAACAACAGCCGCAGGTCGTCGACAGCGCCCGACAGATCCCAATTGGGATCGAATTCGTCCGAAGGCTTATGATAGGTTTCGGCGTTGTACTTCGCCCTCAAAGCCAGCGTCCATTCCCGTCCATGTTCGACGCTATCGGACCCGCCGCTCGGATATACCGCCGGAATTCCCGCCTTGGCGAAGGGAAAATGGTCGGAGCGGAAATAGGATCCCTTCTCCGGCGTCGGGTCGGGATTGACGGTCCGGCCCGCCTCTTTGGCGGCGGCCTCGATGTATCGGTCGAGCTCGGACGTTCCGTAACCGATGACGGTGATGTCTTTCATCGGCCCATAGCTGTTCAGCATGTCCATGTTGATGGCCGCCACGGTTTTAGTCGTAGGAAAAATGGGATTGAGGGCATAGTAGCCTGAGCCGATCAGCCCGGCCTCCTCCCCTGTAACGGCCAGAAAGACGATCGAGCGCTCCGGCGCGCGTTTTAGCTTCAAGAAAGCCTCCGCCAGTTCGATCAGGGCCGCGGTCCCGGTGGCGTTGTCCAGGGCGCCGTTCAGGATCTGGTCGCCTTCGAAGTCCGGATTGATCCCGAAGTGATCCCAGTGGGCCATGTAGATCACGACCTCGTCCGGCCGTTTCGATCCCGGCAGGAGGGCGATGACGTTGTTCGACGTCACTTTTTTCACGGTGTTTTTCAGGGTGAGCGAGGCTTTGAGGCCCAGCGGAACGGCCTTGAATCCGCGCTTGGCGGCCCCGGCTTTGATCTCGTCGTATTTCAGTCCGGCGGCGGCGAAGAGCGTGCGCGCGGCCTCGACGTGCAGCCATCCTTCGACGACACAGCGGGACATGTTGTTGTCGGCGCTGATCAGGTTGAACTGCGGTCCGGTCCGTCCGCTTTCGACGACGCTCCACGGATAAGCTGCCGGCCCGGTTTCGTGGACGATGAAGACGCCGGCGGCGCCCTGCCGGGCCGCCTCCTCATATTTGTATGTCCAGCGGCCGTAATAGGTCATCGACCGCCCCGTGAAAAGGGCCGAATCCTCGGTGGCATATCCCGGATCGTTGACCAGAACGACCACGGTTTTCCCCCGGACATCGAGGCCTTCGTAATCGTTCCAATTGTACTCGGGCGCCACGATTCCATAACCGGCAAAGATCATCTCCGAATCCGCGAGCGCGACTTCCTCGGCGACGCGCTGGGTGAAGGCCACGAACTCCTTCTTAGAGGCGAAGGAGGTCGGCTTTTTTGCGCCCTTGATCTGAAGCCCGGCGGACGCGTCCGGCGTCAGCACGACCATCGGCATTTCCTGGAAGAAGCTTTCGCCGTTGCCCGGCTTGAGGCCCAACTTCTGGAATTCGTCGCGCAGGAAATTGATCGTCTTGGTCTCTCCCGGCGACGCCGGCGCCCGGCCTTCGTACTCATCGGAGGCGAGGATTTTCGTGTCCGCGGAGAAGTCTTCGGCGGCGATGCTCTCCAGGGCGGGCCGGAGGCGCGCCTCTTCGCTCTCCGGCGCGCAGGCGAAAAATCCCAGAATCGTGAAGGCCAGCCCGAAACCGATGATCGCTTTTTTCATTTTTTTCCTCCGGTCATTACCCAAGAACGTTAGACAGGAACGCCTCCGATGTCAAGAGCGCGGTCCTCTCTCCGGCTGATCAGGCGACTTATTTTCCTGCTTCCAGCCGCCCGCTAGAATGTTTATAATAAGGGAAATAAATGAGCGATCAGAACACCCCGAGTCCAGGAAAAATCGATTCTCTGAGAAGAAGAGCCTATGCTCTCGTCGAGCCTGTTTCGGCCGTGGATCTCTCCACAACGAAATACGATCTGTTCGATATATTCATCGTCGTCCTCATTTTCTTGAATATTGTGGCGATCATCCTTCATTCGTTAAAAAGCCTGGCTCTCCAATATTCCTCCTTGTTTCGCGACTTCGAATTCTTCTCCATCGTCGTTTTCACCTTCGAATATCTTCTCCGACTGTGGTCGTGCCCGGTGAATCCCAAATACCGGAGGCCGGTATTCGGAAGATTGAAATTGGTCTTTTCGCCGATGGTCCTGATCGACCTCCTGGCCATTTTGCCGTTCTATCTGCCCCTCTTGCTGCCCGTCGATTTGCGTTTCCTGAGGGCGTTGAGACTGCTGAGGATCTTCCGAATCGCAAAAATCGGAAGATACTCGGAATCGCTTCATCTTTTTGGGAGGGTCTTCAAGTCGAGGCGGACGGAACTGGGCTTGTCCCTTTTTCTCATTCTCATCCTGCTCGTCGTTTCTTCCAGCCTGCTCTTTTTTTTCGAGGAAAGCGCCCAACCCGACAAATTCAAGAGCATCCCGGACGCGATGTGGTGGGGAGTCGTCACCCTGACGACCGTCGGATATGGGGATATCTATCCGATCACGCCTGTCGGAAAACTTTTTTCGGCTGTTATCAGCATCCTGGGGATCGCCTTTTTTGCCTTGCCGGCCGGAATCATGAGCGCGGGATTCATCGAGGAACTCCGGGCCAAGCGGGCCGAGGGCAAATTCTGCCCCCATTGCGGAGAACGGATCGACTAATCATCACTCTGAAGGCATGGCCTGCGGAAATACTCGGGCAAGTAGGGATTCACCCGGATTTTATGTATTTTCCCGTTTTCTTGCCGCCGACGCGGCGAATGAGTCCGGCGTCCAGGAGAGGTTTGATCACTTTCGCTGCCCCTTGACGCGTTATGCCGAGGGCCGCCCATATCTCGCTCGGCGCCATCGCCTTCCTGTCCTCGAGAAGCCGGAGAATCGTCTCCTGCTTAGGTTGAAGGAAGATCTTTTTATCTCCCGTTTGAGCGATGACCGCCTGAACGCGTCCCCAAACGATTTCCAACGTTTGCCGGATTCCTTCAGCCGAGTATTCAAGCCACTCCGTCAAATCGCCGCCGGCCCGGCGGACGCCATCCAGGGCGGCATAATACCGCGGCCTGTCGTTCCAATAGAACTCATCCACGGAAAAAATATGATGGGAATCGAAACCCCGGCGATAGAGCTCCCCCAGCGCGATCGCCCGGCCTGTGCGGCCGTTCCCATCGGCGAACGGATGAATTTCCTCAAACCGGTAATGGAGAATGGCTGAGGAAATGACGGGCAAGTGGCCGCTCGCTTGGATATTCCACCATTCCAAGAATTCGCGCATCAGCCCCGATATTTCGTTGGGCGGCGGAGGGACGAAATGTCCCACGCGGACGGCGATCATCCGGTATCGGCCGGCCTGGCCCTGGTCCATGACGCCGCCCGCGATGATCGAATGAAGCCTACGCACGTTTTCGTGCGTGATCCGCTTTCCGCCGGCGTTCTTCTCCATGAATCTCAACCCGGCGAAATAGTTCAAGACCTCACGCCTGGCCCGTTCGCTATGGGCGGGAAGCGTTCGTCCTTCCTCAAGAGCACGGACTTCGGCAAGGGTCAGAGGATTCCCTTCGATCGCCGTCGAGCTGTGGGCCGTTCGGACCCTCGCCTCTCTCTGGAGGCTGGGAATCCACGGCACCTGAACCGAAGCCGACAGGATCCTCTCGCGCAGCACGGCGATCGTTTCCGACAGAGCCAGCATCCGCAGGGTAATCGTGTAAAGCGGATCGTATCCCATGATCGGATTCTATTCGTTAGTCAACCATATGTCAACTGATAAGTCAACCACGCGCCTTTTCACCTGCCGAAGAAAAAATATGAATATGTCGGCGGGATGCCCGAAAGCGACGCTTCGTTCAGGCGATGCTCAGTCCGAAATGTCGGGGATTGCGCATAAATCCCTTCACCCTTCAAGGAACTTGAATTTCTTTTATTTTAGACCCGCGGCTGAGATATAATCAGGAACTCACAGACGGCGTGATGGGACGTCCATCGGCGACAGGCGCCGGGCTGAGTTGGACGGCCAAGTCAAGGAATGCGGCGCGCAGGGAGAATGACGAATGACGCGGAATCCTCGCGGAAAACCCGATCCCCTTGAGCGTGAGATCGAGCTGGCTCTCAATCCGGGCTCGTTCATCCCCTACGATGCCGGCTTCTCGTTCGTGAGCGGCCTCGACGAGGTTGCGGCCAAGATCGGGACATTGACCAAGACCGACCCGACCCGCGCCGGCGTGCTCTTCGAAACGTTCCTCGCGGGCTGCTACGAGAAGACCAATGATCTCGACGACTCGAGCGGCGGCTTCGGGATGTTGGTCGACGATCTCTTCTGCGGATGGATCAAGGCCCGGCAGGCGGCGAGTGCCGACCCGGACGAGACTTCAACCCGTCTGCTCGCCTGGATAGACGACGACCCCTACGGATTCTGCTCCCAACTCGAGAAAAACGCCGCCAAGGCGTTCGACAAGGCCGGCCTGGCCGCCTTTGCGAAGCAGATCCGGGCGCGCTTCGACGCCGCGGCCAAGGCGAAGCCCGCAGCCGACGGGTCGTTTCGTAACCGCTCCGAGTACATCCGCCGGCGTTGGGGCGAGGCCTTGCGCACGCTTTACTTCGAGCAGAAGAACGTCGCCGCCTACGTTTCGCTCGCCGAAGAGACCGGGCTCACCGCCAAGGACTGCCACGCCGTCGCCGCACTGCTCGTTTCACGCCGCAAACCCGAAGAGGCCCTGGCCTGGGTCGAGCGCGGAATCGACCTCGACAAGAAGGCGCCACTCGGGTCGATGGCCGCTTACGACCTCGCCAAGCTTAAGCGCGAGCTCTTGACCAAGCTCGGCCGAGGGGACGAGGCGCTCGAGGCCGCCTGGGCCGAGTACCGCGAGCACCCGAGCAAGGATACCTACGATGACCTCATGAAATATGTGCCCAAGGCCGAGCGTTCGAAATGGCACGAGAAGGCGATCGAGGCGGCCAACGGAGCAGACCTCCATTCCCTTTTTGAGTTGCTGCTGGAAACCAAGGAAATGGAGCGGCTCGCTGACCTCGTTCGCCGAAGCAAGGACGCGGCCCTCGAAAGCCTGAGCCATTACGCCGTCGAGCCGATTGCCAAGAAGCTGGAGACGGCCCATCCCGACGTCTCGGCCCGGCTGTGGCGCGCGCTGGGGATGCGCATCGTCAACGCCAAGAAGAGCAAGTATTACGACGCTGCGATCTCGAACTTCGAGCGCGCGAAGCGCTGTTACGAACGTGCGGGGCTCACCGCCGATTGGGAGGAGATCGTGAACCGGGTGCGCGCCGACCACCACCGCAAGACCGGTTTCATGTCCGGGTTCGAGGATCTGGTCGCGGGATCCGGTCCGAGCGACCAGCCGTCATTCCTGGAGCGCGCCAAGGCGCGCTGGGGAGTGCCTCCGGAGAAAGAATAAAATAAAATCCTCTCTTGACCGGCCTTTGCCGGATCCCCGCCCGGAAGGCGCGGCATGGATCGTTGCCTATCTGTAAAAGTGTCGCGGAAAGTAATTCACGTTTTCTTAATGAATATTCTGCTTATTTTCACGTTTTTATGACGTATTTATCCTTTTTTTTCACGTTTTGTGTTATCTTATTGATATGAAAAGAGATTTATATGACGATCTACTTGCCTGGAAGCAACAAGAGGGAAGAAAGCCCCTTGTCCTTCGCGGGGCGCGCCAGGTCGGCAAAACTTATCTTCTCAAGGAATTCGGCCGGAGAGAATTCGCGAAGACGATCTATCTCAATTTCGAACAAAATCCGGCTTTCGCCGAATTTTTCGCCGGGAAACTCGACCCCCAAGCGATCGTCGAAAAATTGTCTCTCTATTTCGGGACCGAAATCCGCCCGGAAGAGGCTTTACTCGTTTTCGATGAAATCCAGGAATGTCCCGAAGCGTTGGCCGGCCTGAAGTTCTTTCAGGAAGAAGCCCCGGCATATCATGTCGCCGCGGCCGGGTCTCTCTTAGCCCGAGTTTACCGAGTTAGAGGCACCAGATATTGCCCTGTAGGCATCTGAATGCGCCGCAAATGTATATTTAACTGAGATTTGCGTACTTCATCATTC
>Ga0315288_10010183_pt1 | contig 11849 bp, 9 predicted proteins | sample YL17G11_20_MG_FD_203454 | JGI IMG/M metagenome (GOLD analysis project Ga0315288, IMG submission 203454) | Sediment microbial communities from Yellowstone Lake, YNP, Wyoming, USA - YL17G11_20 | ecosystem: Environmental > Aquatic > Freshwater > Lake > Sediment | place: USA: Wyoming | collected... | reverse complement strand
AAAGAATCGCTTGCAGGCTGGAAAACCGAAGATCGAAGACACGACCCCCATTGTCCCCCATTGTCCGACCCCCATTGTCGCTCCTACCTTCCCCTCTTTTATAAAAAGTAGAGGTATTATCGCTTCTCAGGCAGGATTGTCACTGCCGCCTATAAAATATAGAGATGTAGACGGGGCGACTATAGGGAGGTTTACATGAGAGTCCTGGTGGTGGGAGGAGGGGGCCGCGAGCACGCCCTCACCTGGAAGATAGCGCAGTCACCTCTGGTCGACGGTATCTGGTGCGCGCCCGGGAATGCGGGAATGGCCGCCGTCGCCGAGTGCGTGAGCATAAGAGCAGAGGATATCGAGGCGCTGGCACGGTTCGCGGAGGAGAAGAGGATAGACCTCACGGTGGTGGGCCCCGAGGCCCCGCTCGTCGCGGGCATCGCCGATCTCTTCCTGGCCAAGGGACTCGCGGTGTTCGGGCCTTGCCGCGAGGCCGCGCAGATGGAGGGGAGCAAGGACTTCGCCAAGCAGCTCATGCTGGAGGCCGGCGTCTCCACCGGGAAGGCCGAGGTCTTCACCGACTACGAGGCGGCCGAGGCCTGTATAAGAAACGGCAGCGCCCCATACGTGGTCAAGGCCGACGGACTCGCGGCCGGCAAGGGAGTGATCATCGCCCAGGACGACCGGGCAGCCTACGAGGCCCTGAAAACCTGTTTCGTCGACCGTGCCTTCGGAGCAGCCGGCGAGAAGGTGCTCATCGAGGAGTTCCTGGAGGGGCAGGAGGTGTCCATCCTCACCTTCGTGGACGGCGAGGACATCCTCCCCATGGTCCCAGCCCAGGACTACAAGCGCGTGGGCGACAGGGACAGCGGGCCCAACACCGGCGGCATGGGCTCCTATTCTCCCGTGCCGGTGCTCTCCGCCGCAGACTACCGGCTTGCGGTCGATGAGGTCCTGCGGCCCACCGCGCGGACCCTGGCTGCACGCGGCATCGACTACAAGGGGATCCTCTACGCCGGTCTCATCCTCACCGCCGACGGCCCCAGGGTGCTGGAATACAACGTGCGCTTCGGCGACCCGGAGACCCAGGCGGTCATCCCCCGCCTCGAGAGCGATATCGTCGAGACCATGCTCGCGGTGGTGGAGGGTAGGCTCACAGGGGAGAGCCTGGAATGGAGGGACGATCCCTGCGTCACCGTGGTCGTCGCATCCGGAGGCTACCCCGCGAGCTACGCGAAAGGTTATCCCATCAGCGGGCTGGAGGCGGCGGGTGCCCTGGAAGGGGTCACCGTCTTCCACGCCGGCACCCGCCCCGGCGAGGGGGGAGAGGTCCTCACCGACGGGGGGAGGGTGCTCAACGTGAGCGCCCTTGGCCGGGACTTCGCCGCCGCCCGCGACAGGGCTTACGAGGCGGTGGATAATATAGGCTTCACGGACATCTATTTCCGCAAGGACATAGCCCTGCGGACCTTGGAGGTGTGATACAGATGGCTGTTCCCATGGTCGCTTTGCTCATGGGGTCCAAATCCGACCTGAAGAAGGTCACCCCGGCTGAGGAGACGCTCGCCGAGATGGGCGTGCGCGTGAAGACCGCCGTGATCTCAGCCCATCGCCAACCGGAGAAACTGCGGGATTTCGTAGGCTCGGCCTCCAAGGAGGGGGTGGAGGTGTTCATCGCGGCGGCGGGAAAGGCCGCCCACCTCCCCGGCGTGGTGGCTTCCATGACCGCCCTGCCCGTCATCGGCCTGCCCATATCCTCGCCGGACCTGGGGGGGATGGACGCCCTGCTCTCCATGGTGCAGATGCCGCGCGGGGTGCCCGTGGCCACGGTGGCCATCGACGGGGCGGAGAACGCCGCCCTTCTGGCGTGTGCGATCCTGGCCCTGAAATACGAGCCGGTCGCGCAGGCTCTCGCGGCCTACCGCGAACGCCTGGCTGAGGGCTGAAAAGCCCCTGTTCTCGCCGGGTCCTATGGGGCATAATATACTTGTGCCGGACGAGGTGACTGGAAAAGGTTGGAAAAATGATCTCGCGTTACACCCTGCCCGAGATGGCCGCCGTGTGGAGCGAGCGCAGCAAGTTCCAGGCATGGTTGGACGTCGAGATCCTGGCCGTGGAGGCCAGGGCGGAGCGGGGGGAGGTGCCGCGGGAAGCCCTCGCGGAGATCAAGGCAAAAGCCGCCTTCGACCCAGCGCGCATCCTGGAGATCGAGGAAACGGTCAACCACGACGTCATCGCCTTCCTCACCAACGTGGCGGAGAACGTGGGGAAGAGCTCACGTTTCATCCACTACGGCATGACCTCTTCCGACGTTCTGGACACCGGCTTGGCGCTGCAGATGCGCGACGCCATGGACCTGATCATCGCGGAGACGCGCTCTCTGGCAGCGCTGCTCAAGGAGAAAGCCCTGGAGTACAGGGACCTGGCCATGGTGGGTCGCACCCACGGCGTGCATGCCGAGCCCATGGTCTTCGGGCAGAAGCTGGCCCTGTGGGCCTTCGAGACGGCGCGCGACCTGGAGCGGCTGCGGCGTGCGCGCGAGGTCATAAGCTGCGGCAAACTCTCCGGCGCCGTCGGCACCTACGCTAACCTGGACCCCTGGGTCGAGGCCTACGTATGCGATAAGTTGGGCCTCGAACCGGCGGAGGTATCCACACAGGTGCTGCAGCGCGACCGCCACGCCGAGTACATGGCAGCCATAGCCATTACCGGCGCGAGCCTGGAGAAGTTCGCCCTGGAGATAAGGGGGCTGCAGCGTTCCGAGGTCCAGGAGGCGGAGGAGCCTTTCCGGCGCGGCCAGAAGGGCTCGAGCGCTATGCCCCACAAGCGTAACCCCATCCTGTGCGAGCGCATCTGCGGCCTGGCGAGGGTGCTGCGGGCCAACGCCGTGGCGGCCCTGGAGGACGTCGCCCTGTGGCATGAGAGGGATATCTCCCACTCCTCGGTGGAGCGGGTGATCATCCCCGATTCCACCACCCTCCTCCATTACATGCTGGTGAAGTTCCAGGGAGTGGTGCGGGACCTGCAGGTGTACCCGGAGAACATGCGGCACAACCTGGAGCTCACGCACGGCCTGGTCTTCTCGGAGGGCGTACTGCTGGTCCTGGTGGACAAGGGGCTGGCGCGGGAAGACGCTTACGCCATGGTGCAGCGCAACGCCATGCAGTCATGGAGGACGGGGGAGGATTTTCGCTCCCTCCTGGCCGCCGACGCCGAGGTGGCTGCCCACCTGAGCCAGGCCGAGCTGGATGCCTGTTTCGATCTGCAGCACCACCTCAGGAACATGGGAGAGATGTTCGCGCGCCTGGATAGGCTGGAGTTATAAAAAAGACGGGAGAGGAGAGGATGGAGAAGAAGGAGCTCATCTACGAAGGGAAAGCGAAGATGGTCTTCGCTACCGACGAGCCGGGGCAGGTCATCCACGAGTTCAAGGACGACGCCACCGCCTTCGACGGCAAGAAGCGGGGCACCATCGCCGGCAAGGGCACGACCAACGCCCAGATGTCGGACATCATCTTCCGCATCCTGGAGAAGAGGGGCATCCACACCCATCATATAAAACTCCTCTCCGAGACCGAGATGGTGACCTGGTGGCTGGAGATGTTCAAGGTGGAGCTCATCGTGCGCAATTACGCCGCCGGGAGCCTGGCCAAGCGGCTGGGATACGCGGAGCGGACGCAGATGAAGTCCCCCCTGGTGGAGTTCTATTACAAGAGCGACGAGTTGGGCGACCCCATGCTCTCGCGGGAGCACATCCACGAGCTGGGGCTGGCCAGCGACGCGCAGTTAGACGAGATGGCCGCCATCGCCCTGAAGGTGAACGACATCCTCGCCCCCTACTTCGAGGCCCGCGGCCTCGTGCTGGCCGACTTCAAGCTGGAGTTCGGGCTGCGCGAAGGCCGGATATACCTGGGGGACGAGTTCAGCCCCGATATTTGCCGCCTTTGGGATATCGAGACGGGCGAGATCATGGACAAGGACCGTTTCCGGCAGGACCTGGGCCGGGTAGAGGAGACTTACGCCGAGGTGCTGAGGCGGGTAAAGGAGGAGGATTTCGGCTTGAAAGTATCTATTTACGTATCCCCCAAGAAAGGTGTGCTCGACCCCGCCGGCCAGGCCGCCCTGGGAGCGCTGAAGTCGCTGGGCTTCGGGGAGGTAACAGGCGTGCAGATCGGGAAGTACATCACCCTGCGCCTGGAGGGCATCGATGCGGAAAAGGCCGGGGAGCGCGTGGGGGAGATGTGCGAGAGGCTGCTGGCCAACCCGATCATCGAGGATTACCGTATCGACGTCGAGGCCTGACCCCAAGAAGTTGCGTACTTATGAGGAGAGGAGCCAGATGAGATTCGGTGTGGTTGTTTTCCCCGGTTCCAACTGCGAGATGGACTGTTACTACGTCATCGACAAGGTGCTGAGGGAGGACGTGGATTACGTATGGCACCAGCAGACCGACGTGTCCTCCTACGACTGCCTGGTCCTCCCCGGCGGGTTCTCCTACGGCGACTACCTGCGCTGCGGCGCCATCGCCCGCTTCAGCCCGGTGATGGAAGCGGTGGCGGCCTTCGCGAGGGAAGGGGGATTGGTCATCGGCATCTGCAACGGCTTCCAGATCCTGTTGGAGGCGGGGCTGCTCCCGGGCGCCATGCTGCGCAACACCAGCCTCTCCTTCATCTGCCGTTTCGTGAACGTGCGGGTGGAGAACACGGACTCGCCCTGGACCAACGCCGCGCGGCCGGGTCAGGTGCTGCGCATACCCATCGCCCACGGCGAGGGCAATTACACGGCAGACAAGGCCACCCACGACAGGCTGGTGGGAGAGGGGCGGATCGTACTGCGCTACTGCGACGAGGACGGCGAGCCCACCGGCACCTCCAACCCCAACGGTTCCCTGGACAACATCGCCGGCATCTGCAACGAGGGCTTCAACGTCTTCGGCCTCATGCCGCACCCGGAGCGTGCCTCGGAGGATACCCTGGGCAGCACGGATGGCCTGTTGTTATGGGAGTCTGTCATGGCGCATTACCGAGGAAGAGGGTAGGGTGGGGGTATGGCGGAACTTTACCAAGAACTGGGTCTGACCGAGGACGAATACCGGGATATAATCCTGCTCCTGGGGCGAGAGCCGAGCAAGGTCGAGCTGGGGATGTACTCGCTGATGTGGAGCGAGCACTGCTCGTACAAGAGCTCGAAGATGGTACTATCACAGCTACCCACCCGGGCTTCCTACGTATTGCAGGGGCCGGGGGAGAACGCGGGCATCATCGACATCGGCGGCGGGTTGGCGGTCGTCTTCAAGATGGAGTCCCACAATCACCCCAGCGCGGTAGAGCCCTATCAAGGGGCGGCTACGGGCATCGGGGGCATCGTGCGTGATATCTTCACCATGGGCGCCCGCCCCATCGCCTGCCTCGACCCCCTGCGCTTCGGCACCCTCGACAGCCCCCGCATGCGCTATCTCTTCGGCGGCGTCATCGCCGGCATAGCCGGCTACGGCAACTGCCTGGGGATACCGACCGTGGGAGGGGATATCTATTTCGACGAGTGTTACGAAGGCAACATCCTGGTCAACGTGATGTGCATCGGCATCATGCCCAAGGGGAACCTCATCCGCGGGCAGGCCACCGGCGTGGGTAACGCGGTGGTGCTCATGGGCAACCGCACCGGCCGGGACGGCATCGGCGGAGCATCCATCCTGGCTTCCCAGGAGTTCGACGAGACGAGCCAGGAGAAGCGGCCCAGCGTGCAGGTGGGCGATCCCTTCACCGAGAAGCTGCTCATCGAGGCCTGCCTGGAGCTCCTGGAGAAGGAACTCCTGGTGGGGCTGCAGGACCTGGGCGCCGCCGGCATATCCTGCGCCTGCTCGGAGACGGCGGCGCGCGGTGGGGTGGGGATGAAGATCGATCTCGAGCAGGTGCCCCTGCGGGAGGAGATGGACCCCTTCGAGATCATGATCTCGGAATCCCAGGAACGCATGCTGGCCATCGTGGAGCCGGAAAAGCTGGACGAGGTCCTGGGCGTCTGCGAGAGATGGGGCCTGAACGCCGTGGTCATCGGCGAGGTGACGGAGGGGGATACGCTCGAGATCAGCTGGTACGGCGAGAAGGTCGTGGAGGTGCCTGCGTCCTCCCTGGCCAGCGGCCCGGTCTACGACCGGCCCGCCGAGAGGCCTGCCTACCTCGACGAGGTGCAGTCCTTCGATGCATCGACCCTCGATCACCCCTCCGACTTGAACCGGGTGCTCCTGGACCTGGTAAGCGGGCCCAACCTGTGCGACAAGAGGATGGTATACGAGCAATACGATCACATGGTGCAGCTCAACACCGTGGTCTACCCCGGCTCCGACGCGGGGGTACTGAGGGTAAAGGGTACCAGTAAGGCCCTGGCGGTATCCTGCGACGGGAACTCCCGTTACGTGTATCTCGATCCCTACGCGGGTACCCAGATAGTCGTGGCCGAGGCGGCGCGCAACGTGGTGGCCGCCGGGGGCGTGCCCATGGCCCTGACCAACTGTCTTAACTTCGGCAACCCGGAGCGGCCGGACATCTTCTGGCAGTTCAAGGAGTCGGTGCGGGGCCTGGCCGACGCGGCGCGCCACCTGGAGCTTCCCGTGGTGAGCGGGAACGTGAGCTTCTACAACGAATCCTTCGGGACGTCCATCTATCCCACCCCGGTGATGGGGATGGTCGGCCTCATAGGCAACCTGGCCCACCGGCGCACCATCGCCTTTCCCGAGGAGGGGCTGTTAGTGGTGATGCTGGGCGACACCAAGGACGAGCTGGGGGGTTCCGAGTACCTCAAGCTCATACACGATATGGTGGCAGGGCGTCCGCCCGAGATCGACCTGCGCATGGAGAAAGGCGTCCAGACCACCTGCATAGAGGGTATCCGGAGGGGCATCATCCTCTCTGCCCACGACTGCTCCGAGGGAGGGGCGGCCGTCGCCCTCCTCGAATGCTGCTGCGGGGACGGGATCGGGGCCAGCCTCGATGTGGAGACCGGCCTGGCTCCGATAGGCTGGCTGTTCGGCGAGAGCCAGTCCCGCTTCGTGGTGACCCTGCGCGAGGAAGACCTGGAGTCGCTGCGCGTCCTGGCGGACACGCGCGGCGTCCCGCTGCATGTCCTGGGACGGACGGGAGGCGACCGGCTGGTGATCAACGATTGGATAGACCTCGCGGTGGGGGAGATGCGCTCAGCAAGGGAAGGAGCCCTCGAGGAGCTGCTCAAAGGATAGATAGGAGCTTGGAGAAACGCGGCATATATGGAGACTCGAGGTGAGACCAGCATATGAGTTTTGAGATCAACGAATCCTGCGGCGTGTTCGGGATCTATACCCGGGAAGACGACGTGGCCAAACTGACCTACTATGCCCTCTACGCCCTGCAGCATCGCGGCCAGGAGAGCGCGGGTATCGCCGTATCCGACGGCAAGGAGACGCTGATGCTCAAGGACATGGGCATGGTGTCCCAGGTCTTCAGCGAGAGAGACCTCAACAACCTCAAGGGGCACATGGCCATCGGGCACGTCAGATACTCCACCACGGGCTCGGCGTACTGGGAAAACGCGCAGCCGGTGCAGGTGCCGCGCCGGGGCGGCTCGGTATTCGTGGCCCACAACGGCAACCTCATCAACACCGTCGAACTGCGCGACGGGCTCAAGGCGGAGGGGATCCGCTTCCGCTCCACCTCGGACACCGAGGTCATCGCGGTCCTCCTGGCCCGTTCCCCGGCGGCGGACATCGTCGACGCCGTGAAAGAGATATTGCCACGCCTCAACGGCGCCTATTCGCTCGCCATTATGACCGAGGACAAGCTCATAGGCGTGAGGGACCCCTACGGTATCAGGCCGCTGTGCGTCGGCAAGTACATGGACGGCTACGCCATCTCCAGCGAGAGCGCCGGGCTGGACATCATCGGCGCCGAATACCTGCGGGAGGTAGGGGCGGGGGAGATGGCTGTGATCGACGACGACGGCCTCAGGTTCGAGACGGCTATCGAGGCGCGCAAGCCGTCGCTGTGCATATTCGAGTTCATCTATTTCGCCAGGCCGGATTCCATCATGTACGACACCTATCTCTACCACGCCCGCAAACACATGGGCATGAGCCTGGCCGACGAAGCTCCAGTGGAGGCGGAAGTGGTCATGCCCATACCGGATACCGGTGTGCCGGCGGCCATCGGTTACTCCCAGGCCTCGGGCGTGGCCTTCGGCGAAGGCCTGATCAAGAACCGCTATATCGGCCGGACCTTCATCCAGCCTACCCAGGCCATCCGCCAGCTCGGGGTGCGCCTGAAGTTGAACCCCCTTATTCAAGACATCGAAGGCAAGCGTCTGGTGTTGGTGGACGACTCCATCGTACGCGGCAATACCACCAAGGAGATAGTGAAGATGCTCAGGGACGCCGGGGCGAAAGAGGTACACATGCGCATCAGCTCTCCCCCGGACATGTACCCCTGTTTCTACGGTATAGATACGGCTATCCGCAAGGAGCTTATTGCCTCGTCCCGCAAGGTTGACGAGATCCGCCGCTTCATCGGGGCGGACACCCTGCACTACCTGAGTATGGACAATCTGGTGAAGGCCACGCGCAAGCCCAAGGAGGATTTCTGTACGGCTTGCTTCGACGGGGAATATCCCATACCCGTTCCCGACGACATGATAATGACCAAATGCAGGTTGGAGGATGGCAAGGTAGTGGTGCAATAGTCCCCGGAAGCGAGCGCCGGTTGCGATATCCCGTGGATACCCCGATCACTGCCCTGCGGGCGTGGAGCGATATAGCCTATTGGTAAGGGATGGATGAAAGGCAGGAATAGATTGAGCAAAGAAGACGATAACGGGGACTCCTGTGAGCCGTTGACCTACTCCGACGCGGGAGTGGATATAGATGCGGGCAACAAGGCGGTGGAGCTGATCAAAGATGACGTGGCCTCCACCTTCCGGCCCGAGGTGTTGTCGGAGCTCGGGGGGTTCGGCGCCCTCTTCTCCGGCAAGCTCGAGGGGTATGCCGACCCCGTCCTGGTATCCTCTGTCGACGGCGTGGGGACCAAGCTCGCAGTGGCGCAGATGCTCGAACGCCACGATACCATCGGCGTCGACCTCGTCGCCATGTGCGTGGACGACATCGTCACCTGCGGGGCCGAACCCCTCTTTTTCCTCGATTACCTGGCCATGGGGAAAATCGACCCGGACAAGGTTAAGGACATCGTCTCCGGTATCGCGCGCGGCTGCCGCCGCTGCGGTTGTGCCCTCGTAGGGGGCGAGACTGCGGAGCATCCCGGCGTGATGGAGGAGGATGAATACGACCTTGCCGGCTTCGTGGTCGGGGTGGTGGACAGGGACAAGATGATAGACGGGTCGCATATCGTACCGGGAGATGTCATCGTCGGGCTCATGAGCACCGGACTCCACTCCAACGGGTACTCGCTGGTACGCAAGATATTTTTCGAGCTCAACGACTTCGACCCCGGTGACCGCCTGAGGGGCCTGTCCGCTACCCTGGGCGAAGAGCTCCTTACTCCCACCGAGATCTATGCTCCCGGCATCCTGCGTCTCATGCAAGAGGTAGACATCAAGGGTGTAGTGCACGTGACCGGTGGAGGGCTCATCGAGAACGTCCCACGGGTGCTCCCCCGCGGCGTCGACGCGACCATAGATATGACCGCCTGGCATCCGCCGAGCATCTTCAAGATCATCAAAGATATGGGCAAGGTCGACGAGATCGAGATGTTCAGGACTTTCAACATGGGCATAGGCATGGCGGTCATCGTGGACATCGGAGATTTTCGCCAGGCCGTACACATACTGGGCCTGGCCAATTACCGTGCCACCCGTATCGGCGAGATGCACGAGGGTACGGGCGGCATCTGCATCACCTGCTGAGGTAGGCGAAAGGGGGTGGGGGCTTGAGCGAGCCCTGCCGGCTGGGCATCCTCGTTTCGGGGAGCGGCACCAACATGGAGAACATCGCCCTGGAGATAGAGGAGCGCAGGCTCCGGGCTCGTATCGCGGCCGTCATCAGTAACGTTGAGGACGCCTACGGGCTGGTGCGGGCGGGTAGGCACGGCCTCAAGACCGTCTTCGTGGACCCCGACTCGTTCCCGGACCGCGCCGCCTACGACCGGGAGCTCATCCGTATCCTGGAGGAGAACGAGGTCGACCTGGTGGTGCTGGCGGGTTACATGCGCCTGGTGGGGCCGGAGATCGTAGAGGCCTTCCGCAACCGTATCATGAACATACACCCGGCGCTGCTGCCCTCTTTCCCCGGCACCTCGGGAGTAGCGGACGCCCTCGCCTACGGGGTCAGAGTCACCGGGGTCACCGTCCATTTCGTCGACGAGGGCCTGGACACCGGCCCTATAATACTGCAGGATACCGTCCCCATCCTTCCCGGGGACGACGAGGAGACGCTGCACCAGCGGATCCACGAGGTGGAGTACCGTCTTTATCCGCAGGCCATCCGGTATTTCTGCGAGGAGCGTCTGCACGTGGAGGGAAGGAACGTGCATATCCTCGTGGAGGAGGCTTAGCCTGGCGGTCCGTATCGACCATGGCGTCGCTTAAAAGAACGCCTGAGGAGGGATAATCTATGGCCAAGATCGAGAGGGCGCTGTTGAGCGTGTCCAACAAGGCTGGGATCGTGGGTCTGGCGAAGGAACTCAGGGAGATGGGCGTCGAGATCATATCCACCGGGGGGACTGAGGCAAAGCTGCGCGAGGAAGGCATCGACGTCATCCCCATCTCCGAGGTCACCGGGTTTCCAGAGATGATGGACGGCAGGGTGAAAACCCTGCATCCCCACATCCATGCCGCCCTTCTGGCCGATCGCGACAACGCCGGGCACATGGAGGAGATCGCACAGAAGGGTATCAAACCCATCGACCTGGTGGTGGTCAACCTCTATCCCTTCGCGGAGACCATAGCGCGCCCGCAGACCACCCTGGCCGAAGCGGTGGAGCAGATCGACATCGGCGGCGTTACCCTTATCCGCGCGGCGGCGAAGAACTTCGCGGGCGTGGCCATAGTCACCAACCCCAAGCGCTACTCCTCCATCCTCCTGGAGATGCGGCGCAACGACGGCGATCTTTCCAGCGAGACGCGGCGCTCGCTCGCCGCCGAGGGCTTTCGCCATACCGCCAACTACGATGCGGCTATCTACGCCTATCTATCCAAGGCGTTCGAGGAGTTCCCGGAGACGCTCAACCTGGTGTTCAAGAAGAAGGCGGAGTTGCGCTACGGGGAGAACCCCCACCAGAAGGGGGCCTTGTACCAGGAGATCGGAGCCCCCTCCACCTCCCTGGTCCTCGCCGAGCAATGGCACGGCAAGGAGCTCTCCTTCAACAATGTCCTGGACACCGATGCGGCCTGGTCCCTGGTCAAGGAGTTCCCACTGCCGGCGGCGGTGATGATCAAGCATAACAATCCCTGCGGCGTGGCCATGGCCGAGAGGCTGGCTGCGGCATGGCAGAGCGCGTACGAATGCGACGAGGTGAGCGCCTTCGGGAGCGTGATGGCCTTCAACCGGCCCATCGACGTAGAGACGGCGGAGCTGATCAACTCCATCTTCGTGGAGGTGGTCATCGCCCCCGAGTACTCGGAGCCCGCGCGCAAGCTGCTGCAGAGCAAGGAGGATATCCGCCTGCTCAGCCTGCCCCTGGAGAGAGAGGTGTATTCCACGTTAAAGGACCTCAAGCGCGTGGATGGGGGCATCCTGGTGCAGGACTACGATGCTGGCGAAGACGACCTGAGCCAAGCCGGCTTCGTGGGTGACCGCAAGCCCAGCGAGGAGCAATGGGAGGAGTTGGTCTTCGCGTGGAAGGTCGCCAAGCACACGCGTTCCAACGCCATCGTCCTCACCAAGGACA
>Ga0315288_10010182_pt1 | contig 11850 bp, 8 predicted proteins | sample YL17G11_20_MG_FD_203454 | JGI IMG/M metagenome (GOLD analysis project Ga0315288, IMG submission 203454) | Sediment microbial communities from Yellowstone Lake, YNP, Wyoming, USA - YL17G11_20 | ecosystem: Environmental > Aquatic > Freshwater > Lake > Sediment | place: USA: Wyoming | collected... | reverse complement strand
GAAGTCTTCGACGTATTATTTGAATACCCACACTATAGAGCGAACTTGCCACGGCTATGCTTGGTCGGATGCTAGAGTGTCTGTCCCCCTTGTCCTAGCCGAAATCTCCGTCCGAGGTTGCCCCGGGGGGACTCCAGGCCTTGCGTAGTGCCCTTCCTCTTCTTCTATTCACCACCCCGGACTTCCCAGAACCGATTCCTCACATACCCACGTGATTGGTTAGGCAGCGATGGACTGCAGTGGTGTGCCATGAGATGCGCAAGGAGTCAAGGCCTTCTCATCTCCGCAGGAGTGCGCGGTGCGAAGAGGTCGTGGGTCAGGCATGAGCACGGCGGGCGCGCACGGGTTGGATTGGCGGAGGACGCGCCCGCCGGGTAAGTTTCGGGGAGAGGCTTGGCGAGACGGGGCCCTACGGCAGGCAGATCTCCCCCTGGTAGTCCCATTGGCCGTTGGAAGGTATCGTGTGGAAGTACCCAGAAAGGGCGATATGGCCTGAGGCGCTTTCCCACTGGCCGGTACCGCCGGTGATGACCAAGAGAACGGCTCCGTTGGTGCGTTCCTGTTCGGCGGAGTCTAGCGCTGCGTACTCCTTGAAGGTTATCGTTCCGCGTTTGCCTTCGACAAGGGAGGAACCCGAGTTGAACATGACTTCAGACTCGTCCGGGTTCCATTCCTGGTAGGTGTTGACGTCGTACAAGTAGGCTGTGCTAGCCGAAAACCGCGTCCGAGGTTGTCCGGGGGACTATTAGCTCACACAGCACGCCGGTAGCTGTGGTGCAATCCTTTGAGGATGGAGTCTGCTTGAGGAAGTCCGCCCTGCTCATGGCGAGAGGCGGAAACACGCGACGGCAGAGAGCGGTTATATGTGCCGGATGGGGGAAAGCGAACGCGCCAGAACGTCGCCTCTGACCCGGCAAACAAAGGATGCACTCTTGATGTTGGCCTCCACGTCGGAGGCCAGGCGGCCTTGTATTCGGCTTCGAGAGCGGGTGACGGGATTCGAACCCGCGAATGCTTGCTTGGGAATAGGGCGACTCTCAGATCACCCGCACCCCTTGCTTTTCCCTGATTCTCGGCGATGACGCCATCGGTGAATCGACGAATAAAGCGACTCAATTGTACCCGATTGACAGCCCCCTGCATGTCGCCAAGACGCCAATCCTCATTGCGACGCGTTGCTTAATGGTTGAGCCTTGTCTGCGACATCTGCAATTGCCCGTCCGCATCTTCAACGTTAGGAAGGGGGGTTGTCCTCACAGCGCATTGGCGAATGCGACCTCATCTTATGCGGCAAGTCTAGTTCGGTGCGGTTCTGCACTGGCCAGACTTCGTTAGCGTCTCTGTCAATGGTGTAAATGGGTCAGTGCCTCAGCATGAGTGAACCGATGTGCACCCTCACGTCACCGAACAGGCGCCAGGCGAAGAGGCATGGGCTCTGCGACAAGCACCTGCTCGGGATGGGTCAACCTCTGCATCGACTCCAGACTGAAGAAGCGGCGTTCGAGCTCCCAGTCCTCCGCGATCTCGATAACCTGCGTCCCCAGCAGACGCACCACCGAAGGATCGTCCGGGAACACCCCCACCACGTTCGTGCGACGGCGGATCTCGCGGATCAACCGCTCGAGGATGTTCGTCGAGTAGATCCGCGTCCAGTGGTCTTGCGGGAAGTCCATGTAAGCCAAGACCTCGTCTTCGGCCGCGGCCAGAAGCTCAGCTGCCTTCGGCCAGCGGGCGTGCATGGCCTTGACCACTTCTGCCAGTTGCTGCCTAGCCGCCTGGTGGTTGGGCTGCGCAAAGATCGTCCGCACGGCCGCCGCCACCATCGCCTTGTCTCCATGAGGCACGTGCGCCAGCAGATTGCGCATGAAATGGACACGGCATCGTTGCCAGGTCGCCCCGCCAAGGACCTTCGAGATCGCCGCCTTCAGACCCTCGTGCGCGTCGCTAATGACCAGCCTGTCTGCGCAGGCAGGTTGGACCCCCTTCAAGCCCCGCCGCACCAGGGCGCGAAGGAATTCCTGCCAAGAAGCCTCTTCCTCGCTCATGCCCACGGAAAAGCCCAGAATCTCCCGCTCTCCCGTGTCCCGAGCTCCGATCGCCAGCACAACTGCCTCGTTCACAATGCGATGGTTGTGCCGAACCTTCAGGTACACCGCGTCCAGCCAGAGATACGGGTAGGTCCCCTCCAAGGGCCGGTTGCGGAATTGCTCCACCACCTCGTCCAGGGCCTTGCACACTCGAGAGACCTGGCTTTTGTCGATCCCCGTCAGGCCGAGAGACTGCAGCAAATCATCGACCTTCCGCGTGCTCACCCCCTCGATGTATGCCTGCTGGATCACGGCCAGAAGCGCCTTCTCCGCGCGCCGGCGGGGTTCCAAGAGACTGGGGAAATACGTCCCAGAGCGCAGCTTCCCTGGCCCGCGCGCTCAGGGCGGGCGGCACGTCCAGCAGGATCGAGCCCACCCGGGTGTCCCAAGGCCGCTCACGGTAGCCGTTGCGCTGGTTGGTCCGCAGCGGGGACCGCTCGTATCGACCAGCTCCAATCTGCTGCTTCACCTCCCAGTCCATTGCCATCTGGGCCATCAGTCTGGACCCTTCCCGGAGAAAGTCGCCGTTCAGGTCAACACCGATCTTGTCAAGGTACTCCGTCAGTGTCATACCCTGGCCCGCGTGTCCAGGGCGGGCTCTTGTCGGTCATCGTGGCCTCCCTTTGTGGATGTGGCAGTTCACTCAAGGAGGCACACGATGGCCATTTTTGTCAAGCCAACCGCCTATTTACACCACCTCATGAGACATTATCTGCTCTTGCCGCAATCGGGAGCGTCACTGAGATCGTCGCCGGGTTTGAAGTCGGGCGGATGGGGTTCTTGGCCAGGACAGATGCTCGTTTTCTTGGGGTTGCCATAGCATGCTAGCCGTGTTATCATGTAGCCGTGATCGAGAGCTTCCATGACCAGGCCACCGAAGACGTCTTCAACGGTGTGAATTCGTCCGCCGCAGGAAGACTGTGCCCGCAGGGGCTGTGGGTCGTCGCCCGACGGAAGCTTGATCAGCTCGACTCTGCTCAGGAGCTCAAGGATCTTGGTGTCCCGCCGGGCAATCGATTAGGGCCGCTGCGCGGGGATCGGACAGGGCAACACAGCATCCGAATCAACGAGCAGTATCGGATCTGTTTCGTCTGGACACTGCAAGGGCCTGAAGAGGTCGAGATCGTCGACTATCACAAGGCGTAGGGTGCGAGGATAGGGGAGGTACATGGTGCGCGTGCCCACACATAGGGAGCCCACCCATCCGGGTGAGATGCTGCTTGAGGAGTTCCTCAAGCCGATGGAGGTCAGCCAGCGAGAACTGGCGGACGCTCTCCGCATGCCGTACCAGCGCGTCAATGAGATCGTGAACGCGCGGCGGGGAATCACTCCTGCGACAGCCTTGAGGTTGGCGAAGTACTTCGGCACCACCGAGGGCTACTGGATGAACCTCCAGCTGCGGTGGGATCTCTACCGAGCGCGGCGCACGGAAGCTAGCGTTCTCACGGACATACGGCCACATCGGCAAACCGCATCATCCCCGCGCTGATGTGACCCGCTGCCCAACACCAGTGAAAGCACCGCTGTGCTAGCCGAAAGCCCCATCCCAGAAATTCCACGGTACGCATACGACTCGAAGTGGCCTAGGTACGAGCCCGGTCGGGATTGCAGTACGTCGGGTAAGCCCCATGGAGGGGAGCGGGGGACCTCCAGGCTACCAGCCCGGAGGTCTATGGTTTGGTAAGCAAGTCGCAGATCCGATGGATCTGCGACTTTCACTCTCTCCTGCAGGGCCCCGGCACGTGGAATATGAGTTCACAAGTCCGATCGTGGCTTATTGGCGGGCGGATGGGGCTTTCGGCCAGGTGTAGGCGAACGGGAGACTGCCCACGAAGGGGCCAAGTTGGGTGATCACGCAAAAGCGTGATACACTCAATTCCGTGGAGGCACCCATGGAGACACAGAATATCACTCTCGCCCTGCGGAAAGAGATACTGCGAAAGGTGAAGGCCATCGCAGCGAAGAAGCGCACCTCCGTGTCCGGGTTGTTGGCCAACGTGCTAGAGGAGTTGGTCGCCCAAGACGAGGGGTACAAGGTCGCCCGCCGACGCCATCTCAGGACCTTGGATGAGGGTCATGATCTCGGCACCAAGGGAAAGCGAACCTGGACTCGGGAAGATCTCCATGAACGATGAAGCGCTGCTGGAATTCGTCGACACCAACGTCATGGTCTATGCCCATGACAAGTCTGCCGGGGGAAAACACCAAGTGGCGAAGGAACTGTTGCGACGACTTTGGGACTCCGGAAGGGGATGCCTGAGCGTTCAGGTCCTTCAGGAGTTCTACGTTACCGTAACGAAGAAGACAAGGAGGCCGCTCGATCCGGAGGAGGCGAGGCAGGTCATACACGATCTTGCCTTGTGGCGAACCTTCGCACCTGGGGCGGTGGATGTGCTTGGAGCTATCGACCTCGCGCGAAAGCACGACGTTTCTTTCTGGGACGCGATGATCCTCTGGAGCGCGGGTCAACTCGGTTGCGACATCGTTTGGTCGGAGGACCTCAATCCAGAGCAGACCTATGATGGCGTGAGGGTTGCCAACCCGTTCCGGCCCGCAACTGGTTCCGAATAGCGCGCGCACGTCAGAGCGAACCAGAATGGCCGCGTTCCGTTCCAAGAGCCATTTTGACGGCCCCCAAGAGGGGCCGCGGCTCACTCAGGAACCGAATGAGCCATCCCAATAGGATCGCTTGGTCAGGAACCGTCCTTTCGGTCCAGCCCAGGATTCGTCTGATGCGCTCGTTCGATGAGCGATCTCACACGTACTTGGGCTTTGACCTGCGGATACGAGGTCTCCTCGACCGCGCCGAATGTGAGTTCGTCGTGGCGATCGGAAAGGCCGCCCACGCGAAACACGGCTACCAGGTCGGTGATGTGGCGAGCGGCGAATCGGAATCCGTTCCCGATCCCCGCCTTGAGAATGCCTCGTTCTACCGCTCGACGCGGTTGAGGCTGCTACACCTGCCGGAGCTCCGGAGTGCGCCTCCTCCACCCTGGCATGGCCCACCACCCAACTTGGAGACCTGCCGCGCCAGAGGCCACCGGCGTCTGAGCGCGCGCACCTACGAGTCAAAATGCCTGAGTTGCATCTGGGGATGCAGGATGCCGGTGGAGATGCTCATCGACCCTTGGGATCCCACGTTCAAGTATCGGTTCGAAACCTTCTGCTATGGCCCAAAGTCCTGTCGCCTATACCGCGCCGGCCCAACACGCAAGGTGCCCGGCAGGAAGGGCATGGTGTACGAGGAAGAAGACTGGGTCGACGAGGACGCAACCGCGCATCGCGGACCGAACGATTGAGGCTGATCGACGGTTCTGGGCACAAAAGAGCCGAGGCTGCTTGGCCTCGATGTTCGCAACACACACAGTCAGGTTATGAGTGGCTTTCTTGAGCACAGACCCTTGGACCATCTTCATCGCGCGTCGAACTCTCATGTGCTAGCCGAAAACCCCGTCCGAGGTTGTTCGGGGGGCCTCCTGGCTCACAAAGCACGCTGGTAGTCGTGGTGTAATCCATTGAGGACCGGAAGTGTGATGAGCCTTACTGGCATCGGCCAGGCCGGCTGGGGTAGGGTCCCCCCCGGAATCCTCTGGCCAATCCCCTGGTGAGGCCGTGCGCGGTTGAAGTATTCGACGTATTCCTTGATTACCCAATGAAGTTGCCTGTCCCCGACAACCAGCAGGTGATCGAGGCATTCTCTCCTCAGGCTTGTTGTCGCGCGGATGGGATTCTCGGCCAGGGTAGATGCTCGTTTTCTGGGGGTTGCCATAGCATGGTAGCCGTGTTATCATGTAGCCGTGAGCGAGAGCTTCCATGAGTAGGCCACCGAAGACGTCTTCAGCGGTGTGAATTCGTCCGCCGCACGAAGGCTGTGCCCGCAGGGGCTGTGGTGTGCTGGCCGAAAACCCCATCCGAACATGCCGGCGGTGAAGGAATCAGTCGAAGCGTAACGGGCGCTAGCCAGTTTGACTATGGTTGAGGCAGTGACGCTCTCAGGACTCGAACCCGGGATCAGCAGGTTATAAGCCCGAATGAGAAGAACCGAGGCCCTCTGAGCCTCGGTTCTTCATTTAATAAGTGACGGGGGCGGACTCGAACCACTGGCCTCCGGGCCATGAGCTTCGCTTCTGAAGCGGGGGCGGCAAATGGATCCAGTGAAGTTCCCGAATAAAGTGACCTTCGCGCATGATTCTCATTTCCCGGAGGGCCATCACGTCCGAGATTCGGGCTGAGGGAAGTGAAAGTGCGGAGGAGCGGGACTGGATCCTGAGTATTCTTGACGATAAGGCAAGTGACTTTTGAGCCATCCGGCCTCCCATGGGAGGCCGGAGGCGCTAGTTTTCGGCTTCGAGAGCGGGTGACGGGATTTCCTGGCCCGCGGCCTGGGCGGGCGAACCCGCGAATCCTTGCTTGGGAATAGGGTGACTCTTTGATTACCTGAACCCCTTGCTTTTCCCTGATTCTCTGCGATGGCGCCGTGGGTGATTCGACGGATAAAGTGACTCCCTTTGGCTCGAGTGGCAAGGTGTGCGCCTGCCAGCCCATCTCTCCCCGCATCACGCTCTTTGCTGGTTCACCTCTGTCTGCGATACTCGCGTGCTCGGATGCCTTCGATGGCAAGATCGAATCATAGAGTAGTCAATTGGAGTCATGATGTCAATGGGGGAAGTCGAATCGAGGGCTGACTCTGTCATGATCGACGCAATGGGTCACAGCCGAGATTCACCCGGCTCTTCCCATAATCGCTGGCGTCTCTGAGACTGCTTCCGGGTTTAAGATCAGGCGGACGGGGTTTTCGGCTAGGATACAATACTGCGCCTCGCACAGTGCCTTGGCCGTTTGCCCGCCGAGGGCTAGCAGGTTATACTCTTCCGGCCAGAAGCGAACCCTCGCAGTGTCCACCACCGAATCCCTCGAAGGCCTAGTCGAGCGCGTCACGTTTGCTAACTCAGAGAACGGCTACACCGTGCTGCGCCTAAGCGTGCGCGGCGAGGTCGAGCCGGTCACCGTGGTCGGGAGCCTCCCCGAGCTCGTTCCCGGCGAGCGCCTGCGGTTGCACGGGCACTGGACTAGGCACTCCACTTATGGTCGCCAGTTTCAAGCCGAAAAGTGTGAGCAACTCCTGCCGGCCACGACCGAGGGCGTCCGGCGCTATCTCGGTTCGGGGCTGATCAAGGGCATTGGCCCGCGTACCGCCGACAAGATCGTACAGGCCTTCGGGCGCGAGACGCTGGACGTGATTGACACCCAGCCCCAGCGCCTGCGCCAGGTGCGCGACATCGGCGAGAAGCGCTACCAGCTCATCACCCAGGCCTGGGAGGCGCAGAAGGCCATCAAAGAGGTGATGGTCTTTCTGCAGGGCCACGGCGTGTCCACCGCGCTGGCGGTCAAGATTTACAAGTACTATGGCGACGCCGCCATTGACACCGTGAAGGCCGACCCGTATCGGCTGGCGCGCGACATCTGGGGCATCGGCTTTAAGACGGCTGACAAGATCGCACGTGGCTTCGGCCTGCCGCTGGATGCCCCTTCGCGTTTAGAAGCTGGCCTGGTGTATGCCCTGTCCGAACTCGCCGACGAGGGCCACACGTATGCTCCGCAAGCAGATTTGTTCAATCAGGCCGCTGAGCTGCTCGAAGTTCCGTCTGAAGCGCTGCTCTCCGCGCTGGAGCGGCTGGCCGCCGATAGCCGAGTCCGGCGCGAACAGGTGGCGGCGCAAGACGTGGTCTACCTCCCGGCCTTCTTTCAGGCCGAGACTGGTCTGGCCGCGCAGCTGAAACGTCTGCTCGCCGTACCCCGTCGCGAGTCGGCGCAGCTCACTCTGCCCCAATCGGCGGGAGACCTGTCGGCGGAACAGATCGCCGCCGTGCAAACTGCGCTCGAGCACAAGGTCAGCGTGCTCACCGGCGGGCCGGGCACGGGCAAGACGACGGCCCTGCGCGGGCTGATCGCGGCGCTGGACGCCGCCGGGCTTCGGTACGCATTGGCCTCGCCGACCGGGCGCGCCGCCAAACGCCTGAGCGAGGCCGCCGGCCGCGAGGCGAAGACCATTCACCGCCTCCTGGGTTACTCGCCGAACGGCACGTACAAGCATGACGAGCACCACCCGCTGCCGGTGGACATGATGGTGGTGGACGAAACCTCCATGCTCGACCTGATTCTGGCCTATCACCTGCTCAAGGCTCTGCCGCCCACAGCGCAATTGCTGTTCGTGGGCGACTCCGATCAACTCCCCTCGGTGGGCGCGGGGAACGTGCTGCACGATATCATCGAGTCCGGGCAGCTACCGGTCACCCGGCTCACGCACATCTTCCGGCAGGCGGCGGGGAGCCAGATCGTCCAGAACGCCCACCGCATCATCCACGGCCAGATGCCTGTCTTCGAGAAGAGCGGCAAGGGCGACGGCGGCTTCTTCCTGTTCGAGCAAACCGAAGAAACCGACGTGGCCAAATGGGTGGTGGATGTGGTCGTCAGCCGCATCCCGGCGCGGTTCGGGCTGGACCCGCTGCGCGACGTGATCGTGCTCTCGCCGATGCACCGGGGCGAGGCCGGGGTGGGGGCCTTGAACGAGAAACTGCAGGCGGCACTCAATCCACCCGCGCCGGATAAAGCCGAAAGGGCGATCGGCGGTCGGGTCTTCCGCGTGGGCGACCGGGTGATGCAGCTGCGCAACAACTACGCCCGCGACGTGTACAATGGCGACCCGGGCCGGGTAGTGAACGTGGACCTCGAGATGCAGACGCTGGCGGTGGACTTCGACGGGAGGCCGGTGGCTTACGATTGGGCCGAGGCCGACGAACTGGCACTAGCCTATGCCGCCACCGTGCACAAGGCGCAGGGTTCGGAGTATCCGGCGGTCGTGCTGGCGCTCCTGCCGCGACATTACATGCTGCTGCAGCGCAATTTGCTCTACACTGCGGTCACGCGGGCGCAGCGGTTGTGCGTGCTGGTAGGCAGCCGACGGGCGATCGGCATGGCGGTGCGGAACGCCAAAGTCGCCCGGCGCTGGAGCGGGCTGAGGGAACGGTTGGCACAGGGTGTTGATCAGGCCGGCCCCGCTGAGTGAGCTGAACCGTCGCGATGCAAATCCTCCACGCTGCCTGGTTACCGCAAACCGACACCGCTCCGGCCCGTCTCGCATTGTGGGGCGAGGCGGCGCGGAGCGCGGTTCCCCGGCGCAAGTCCAAAGTGAGCACGCGCCTCAGGCTTCATCCCTTCACTGCGACCACCGACGAATTGACGAGCGCCTTGCCGCTCGCCGACTTGGAGACCGAGCCGGTCACGCTGGTCGCGCGCCTGCCCACCGTGGGGGATGAACCCCAACCCTCAGGCCCCTTCCTGCGCGAGGACTCCGCCGAAGGCAAACCCGCGCTCCGGGCGTGGCGAGTGACCGCGCTGGCGTTTGCGCCGCGCGAGGCGCTCGCCCTGCTCGTCAACTTCGCCGAAGAGACGCCCCTCGGCGCCGACGCGCGCTTCTGGCAGGCCGCGGCGCGCTTGGCGCTCGACCTGCTCGTGCGGCAGCGCTACCTGCCCGCGCTCGTCAAGTCGGGCGAAGGGTGGCTGGCGCGTTGGCGGCCTCTGCTGGACTCACAAGAAGAACAGGCACTCCTCGAGCGGCTCGTCAAGGCGCTGCCGCCTGCCGCTCGCGCGGTCACGCGCACCGAAAAAGCATCCGAACCCGGCCCGCGGGCTCTGCTCACCGATTTCCTGCAGGTCACCGTGGATGCGGCCGCCCGCGCCTCGGCGGACTTCGGAACGCGCCCGCGCCGGGCCGCAGCACGCCTCGCTCCCGGCGAACGCTGGCTGGCCGCGCTCGCCTCCGCCCATCCCGCCCTCGACTTGCCCGACGACTTCATCCAGCGATATCAGACCTGGTCGCAGCCGGCCGAGGCCGCCGGGGGCAACGTCCGCCTGTGCTTCCGGCTCGACCCGCCAGAGATCAAATCTGCGGCCGACCTGTACATCCCCAAAGCCAGAGCCAGCGACTGGACGCTGGGCTACTTCCTGCAGGCCAGCGACGACCCGAGCCTGCTCGTCCCCGCCGAGACCGTGTGGCGCGAGCGCGGCAGCACGCTCAAGTATCTCAACCGGAAATTCGACCAGCCCCAGGAAAGACTGCTTGCTGGACTGGGCCTGGCGGCCCGTATATTCGCGCCCATTGAAGCGAGTTTGACCTGTGCCCGCCCGGAAGCGCGCGCCATCACTGCCGACGAGGCCCACGCCTTCATCCGCGAAGCCGCCTTACTGCTACAAGCCGCCGGCTTCGGCGTCTTGCTGCCGGGCCTGAGCACTAAACTTGGCCTGCGCCTGAAACTGAGCGGCAAGCCGCAAGCGACGAAGAAAGGCCCGCAGGGCGGCGTGGCGCGCCTGAGTTTCGAGAGCGTCGTCGCCTTCGATTGGGAACTCGCACTTGGCGACCAGCCGCTGTCGCGCGCGGAGTTCGAGAAGCTGGCCGCGCTCAAGGTGCCGCTGGTGCAGATTCGCGGCCAGTGGGTGGAAGTACGCCCGGAGCAGCTTCAGCAGGCCCTGGCATTTTTGGAGAAGCGCGAGCAGGCGGGCGAAATCCCGGCAGACGAGGCCCTGCGGATGGCGCTTGCCCCCGCGTCGGTGGGCGGCCTGCCGGTGACGGGTGTGGAGACATCGGGTTGGTTCGGCGAGTTCGTCGAGCAGTTCACCCACCACGCGCGCCTCAAGCCCTTGCCCGCTCCGAAAGGGCTGACGGGCACTCTGCGTCACTACCAGGCCACTGGCTTCGCCTGGCTGGTGTTTCTGCGCCAGTTCGGGCTGGGCGCCTGCCTGGCCGACGACATGGGCCTGGGTAAGACCATCCAGGCCATTGCGTTGCTCCTGCACCTGCGGGCGCACGGCAAGAAGAAGCCGGCACTGCTCGTTTGCCCGACTTCGGTGGTTGGTAACTGGCAGCACGAACTGGCCCGTTTCGCGCCGAGCCTGAAAGTGCTGGTGCATCATGGCGGCGAGCGAGAGAAGGGGAATTTCGCCCACCAGGCAACGCGCCACGATGTTGTATTGACCTCGTACGCGCTCCTCCACCGCGACGAGAAGATGCTCGGCGAAGTGAAATGGGGGGAGGTCGTCCTCGATGAGGCACAGAACGTCAAGAACCCGGAGACGCGCCAGGCTAAAGCGGCGCGAGGCCTCCCCGCCGAGCACCGCCTGGCCCTCACGGGCACACCCGTCGAAAACCGCCTGGCCGAGTTGTGGAGCATCTTCCAGTTCCTCAACCCCGGGTACCTCGGCTCGCAAGAATCTTTCCGCGCCAACTTTGCACGGCCCATCGAGCGGACGCAGGACCCCGAGGCCGCGCGGCGGCTCAAGGGGCTGGTCGGTCCGTTCATCCTGCGCCGGGTGAAGACCGATCCCAACGTGATCCGCGACCTGCCCGCCAAGAACGAGATGAAGGTCTACTGCTCGCTGACCCGCGAGCAAGCCACGCTTTACCAAGCCGTCGTGCGCGACGCGCTGCGGCAGATTGAAGAGTCCGAGGGCATCCAGCGGCGGGGCATCGTGCTGGCGACGCTGATGAAACTCAAACAGGTATGCAACCACCCCGCACACCTGCTCGGAGACGGTAGCCCCTTGCCCGACCGCTCCGGCAAACTAAACCGTCTGGCCGAGATGCTGGAGGAAGTGCGCGCGGTGAAGGAGCACGCCCTCATCTTCACCCAGTTCGCTGAGATGGGCCAGCTGCTGAAAGCCCACTTGCAGGACACATTCGGCGACGAAGTCTTGTTCCTGCACGGCG
>Ga0315288_10010181_pt1 | contig 11851 bp, 13 predicted proteins | sample YL17G11_20_MG_FD_203454 | JGI IMG/M metagenome (GOLD analysis project Ga0315288, IMG submission 203454) | Sediment microbial communities from Yellowstone Lake, YNP, Wyoming, USA - YL17G11_20 | ecosystem: Environmental > Aquatic > Freshwater > Lake > Sediment | place: USA: Wyoming | collected... | reverse complement strand
GGTAATCCGGGGGCATGTCGTACCAGGGGTTGCCGGTGCGGAACTTCCAGAGGATGCCATCGAGGACGGCACGGCGATCAAGGGGAGGGCGGCCGCGGTCGAATGGAGAGGGCGGGGGAAGGATCGGCTCAATCAAGCGCCATTGTTCGTCGGTGAGGTTCATAGGATTTTTGAGTAAAAAATAATCGAGGAACAAAGGAGGAACAAATACCAATGGAGGCGGGATGAACGGGAGGGGTAAGCGATTGGTTACATAAGAGAGTCATGCCAATACCAGGTTGGGCTTCCTGGCAGACTACTTTTGACTTCTTTTACATTTATAGCACAAAAGTTCTATTTTTGCAAGGGTGTGTGCAGCCGAACAACGGATTGGCTCACCACCTGCGGAGACGATGCGCTTCGCGATGGCGTCGAAACAGCCGTCTTTGGCGACTCATGTCGCCAAAGTGGTCGATGGCGGCGTTGTGCCGCCTTGGCTAGGGCGCGCGGGGGCGGGTCAGCGCGGAAGGGGGAGGGAGAGCAGGTGTAGTGGTCAGGAGACCACGACACAGCCAAGCTATCAACCCTTGCTTATATTATAGAGACATTCCCTCGAAAGTCAAGCGGCGCGCCGGCGGGATGAGGGTTGTCCTCCGCTTGGCGTAGCTTCTACTGCTTCTTGCATATATTACTGAACTGAAGCAGCCAAAGAACATGGGAAAAACGATGCTTCGGGTTCAAATATTTACCGAGTGCGCAGCACCTACTCGGTAGGCCTTCGGCGCAGTACTCTGTAAAACGAAACTCCGGTAGACTGACAGTCTCCGGGAGTATTCTGCCTGCCAGCGCGGCTGCCGGTAGGCGCTCACCTGCAAAGAAGTAGTATCAGGGAATAGAGATTTCTACCGAAATGAGCAGCTTTTCTTCCATCAGCTCGCTGCTGCCAGGTTGCGTGCCGCGCTCGTAGACTCGCACCAGGTAATCTCCCGAAGGGACGAACTCCAAGTCAACCTGGAGCTCCGAGAAGCACTCGCAGCGGCAGCCCTCGCCGCTCCAGACCTCATACAGAGTGATTTCCGCACCCTGGATCTCTTGCTCGAATTCGACTTTCCGGCAGCATTGGTGCTGGATGGCGCGCGTGTAACGCAGCGTGTTCCCGATCACTTCGATGGCCGGTTCTTGCTCGTTTTCGTCTCCTGGCAACCGCGACGACATGCCCTGGTCGGTTTCAGCGCAGCCTTTCACCTTAGGTGAGAGTCGCGGTTCTGGCGTAGAGGGTGAAGGTGTAGCTTGTGACGAACAGCCTGCCAACAACACGAGCAGTTGTATGCGGAGGGCATCACGACTGGCTGCGGGACCTCACCCTTAACCTACTGCCCTGAGCAGTCAGTCACCCGCGCTCAGATGGCCATCTTCCTCGAGCGCGGCATAAACGGCTCCGCCTTCACTCCACCTGCCGGAACCGGGACTGTCTTCGCCGATGTTCCTCTCACCTATTGGGCAGTCAACTGGATTGAGAAACTCTACGCGGACGGCATCACCACCGGCTGCGGCACTAATCCGTTAATCTACTGCCCGGATAGCCCGGTCACCCGTTCCCAAATGGCCGTCTTCCTCTTGCGCGCCAAGTACGGCGCTGCCTATATTCCCCCCGGTGTCGGCTCAAGCACCGGTTTCAACGATGTGCCTGTTACCCGCTGGGCAGCTGCTTGGATTAAGCAATTAGCCGCAGAGGACATCACCACTGGTTGCGACAGCAGCAACTATTGCCCCGACGACTCGGTCACACGCGCGCAGATGGCGGTGTTCCTGGTGCGGACCTTCAATTTGCCGTAATTTGTCAGATAGAGAAAAGCACATAATATGGGGCGGATACCTGTACTCCCCATTCAGGCACAGGTGGCGGGCAAGGACAAGGAGGGCATGGGGAATTTAACCTAAAAACTCTGTGTTCTCCGTGTCTCCGAGGTGAAATTTCACTGACTACGCTCAAGAAGGAGACTACCCTATCTCCCTCATAGTTGACATATGACTTTTGGTAATCCATGACATTTGCCTATTGTTTTTTCAATAATATATGTATATACTATTGTTAAATAATGTGACGTCTACTAATAAGCAGTTCTCTATGGATGGTTGAGTCGCTCAAATTAGTGACGTGACCAATACATATTTTCACGAGGCCCATGTGCATCGTTTTACAGGGATTTTTATTCTGCTATTCCTTTTTCTGACATTTAACGGCCCAATCAGTGCAAGTCCACAAACCTCCGCTTTAATCACCGATAATATATCTTTGACGCAAAATCGCCTGGTGGTCTTTGAGGCATTTATGCGTTATGGTTGAGGGAATTGCACCACTGCCGGTCCGGTAGTTGATCAATTAGCCCAAGACTATAATAATCAGCCCGTTGTTTTCATCGAATACGCCGTTGATGATGCGCCAAACTCTCGCATTAATCGCTGGTGGACTGCTTATAGCGGTGGAGGTTCAGTCATCTTACCGCTGGTAATGGTTGATAGTGGCAATCAAATCAGCAATGGGTATGTAAACTTCTATAACGTTTACAAAACAATGGTTGATAACGCATTGGCAAGACCCCCTCAAGCCGATATTCAGGCTTATTGTTGGCGCACAGCTAACAAGGTTGGATTCAATATCCAGGTGAAAAACCTGAGCGCCGTGACGCTCTCATCAAGTAATTCCGCCACAGTCCATGCGATTGTGTATGAAGATGCACATGTAAAAGTCACAAATCGGTTCGCTCGTGCCGCTGTCGATCAAGGGATTTCTAATCTCGCTCCAAATGCTACCGCTACGTTTACATTAGAGACCCCAGACCTAAGCAATGTCATCTGGGATAATCTACATTTTGTTGTCTTGGTAGATTACCGTCCGTCAGGCTCAGTGGGGGCTTTTGATACGCTCCAGGCTGCTATCGCACTTCCTTTAGACACAACCCCGCCGAGCGTTGTCTCTAGTGTGCGGGCTGACCCGAATCCCACCACTGCCGCCAGCATCCGTTTCACCGTCACCTTCTCTGAAGCAGTCACCGGCGTGGATACGGCTGACTTCACCCTGACAGTCACCGGTGTTACTGGTGCATCGATCACCAGCGTGAGCGGCGGTCCGACGGCCTACACCGTCAATGTCAATACCGGCACTGGCTCCGGCACCCTCCGTCTAAATGTGGTGGATAATGACAGCATTATAGATGGTTCAAGCAATTCCCTGGGCGGCGTGGGTGCAGGCAATGGCAGTTTCACCGACGGTGAAACTTATACTGTAAGCGGGATGCCCATCTTTGCAGACGTTCCGTTTAGCTACTGGGCTATGTCGTGGATTGAGCGCCTCTACGCTGCCGGCATCACCGGCGGCTGTGGCACCAATCCGCTCACCTACTGCCCGGAGGACTCTGTCACCCGTGCCCAGATGGCGATTTTCCTTGAACGCGGTATGAATGGTTCCGCCTTCACTCCACCTGCCGGAACCGGGACTGTCTTCGCCGATGTTCCTCTCTCCTACTGGGCAGTCAACTGGATTGAGAAACTCTTCGCGGACAGCATCACCTCTGGCTGCGGCACCAATCCGTTAATCTACTGCCCGGATAACCCGGTCACCCGTTCCCAGATGGCCGTTTTCCTCCTGCGCGCCAAACACGGCGCTGCCCACGTCCCGCCTGCGGCTGCGGGCATCTTTACGGATGTCCCCGCCTCCTACTGGGCGGCAAAGTGGATCGAGCAGTTGTATGCGGAGGGCATCACCACCGGCTGTCTGACCTCGCCGCTGCTCTACTGCCCCGAAGACTCGGTCACGCGCGCCGAGATGGCAGTGTTCCTTGTGCAGATGTTCAATTTGCCATAAGATAAAACTGATTGCAACAGCCCTCTGAAGGTTAGCCTTTGGAGGGCTTTTCGTTCGCTTTATCGACTTCAGCAAGCTTGAAGCCAAATTACGAATTAGAATTGAGGCGGGCAAATAGGATCAGACATGAAAAAATATTCGTATGGTTGCTGGGAGGGAAGGGCACGCGGGGGCGGGTTTCGCCAGATATGGTCAAGGGGTACGTGCGACAGGCCCTGGTCAGATTCCATGTCAACTAGAAAATCTCAGACGCATCTTCAACAGTGATTTCAGTTCTACTATCAAGTATCAAGCCAGGGTAATTTGCAGGCGGCGGCCCAAGGCTTTGGCAGCCCGCTCGAGTGTCTGGAGAGTAATTGACTGGTTGGCAGGATCGAGCAGCCGTTCGAGGGCGGCGCGGCTGGTATTCATCCGGCGTGACATCTCCGTTTTGGTCAGGTTTTGTTCTTTCATCATCTGGTCAACTTGATAGGCGATGACGCGCTTGACCGCGACTGTGTCGGCCTCCGCGAGCAAGCCTTCTTCAGCCAGGAAATCATCGAAATTGGAACCAATGTGTTCGTTTTTCATTTTTCACCTCGTAATTGACCCAGGCGCTCGCGTGCAAGATGCAAATCATCCATGGGAATTTTCTGGGATTTTTTGATGAAACCATGCAAAAGGATCATTGCATTGTCTTTCACGGTGAATATGATCCGGGCAATGCCGGAGGGCAGATTGGAGCGTATTTCCCACAGTCCCGGTTCCAGCTTGCGGACCAGGCGCATGCCCTGCGGCCAGCCGAATTGCACCGTTTTCACGTCTTCACCGATGGTGCGCTTCTCGATCGGTGATAGAGATTTGAGCCATTCCCGTACTGGTTCGCTGCCTCGCCGGGTACGGAAGAAGAACGCTCTTAAACGCAGGTTTTCATCATCTTGCGGTGATTGTACCATTATTGATACACTCCTGTCAATATTTACTTGTCAATGATTATACCTGTCGCGGAGGGGGATCGGGCGGGGATTGAGGGGCGATATTGAGGAATGGGATCCAGAAGCACAAACCTAGGTCACTTTATTGGCCTAACCCCCACCGGTAGCCAGTCCATAAGACTAGGCTAAGTTTCACCCCATGGGGGGATGTTTTTTATTTTGAAGAGATGCTATTCTTAGGGCATGATTAATTGCAGGATATCTAATCCCTGGTAAAAAAGCCGAGCCACTGGGTGAGGGGGGCACCCAACAGCTCGACGTCGCGAGTATATCCAAAGTTATCAATTTATGCAATGGAGGTGAGTGAACAACGCGATAATAATCCAGGCACAGAAATGTTAAGGTAATTCTAATTGAAAATAAAACATTAGTTCTGTATAATAGTGGAGAGAAAACATGGGTGAACGACTGTTGAAACCCGCCGAAGTGGCGGAGATCCTGCAAGTCAGCAAGGCGCTGGCATATAACCTTTTGAAGAGAGGAGAAATCCCAACGGTTCGGATCGGCGCGACGGTGCGGGTGCGGCGCGAAGACTTGGAGAAATACATCTATGACAAGGTTGGACTAAGCACCAAAGGCGAGGGGAACGAAAATGCCTCCGGTGCGGGTCCATAAGCCAGGTCTGGTCTGCTGGAAACAACCTACTCATTCCCTATCCCCAACTGGTAACAATCTGCTGAAAAGCAGGCTGCACCTTAATAATCGAATAGTGCTATTTGCGATGTCTGCCTTTCTTATTCCATGTTTCGGCATGGAAGAAAGGAAGGGAAGATATGGCACATAGACGGGCAAATCATGAAGGCACCATTTTTTACCGTGAAAGCCGCCGGGAGTGGGTGGCCCAGGTATCGCTGAATGGTCAACGTCTGACGAAATATGCGAAGACGCAGAGGGAATGCCGGGATTGGGCCAAGGAAACGCTGACGAAAATTGGGAACGGATTGACGTTTCAGGGGACCCAGGTCACGCTGGAAAAGTTCATTGAGACCTGGCTGGATGGCAAGGAATTGAGTCTCAGGCCGTAGACGGTGGACCATTACCGCACGATTGTCAGGCGACACATCCTGCCATTGATTGGGGGGATGCGCCTGCAGGACATCCAGCCGGCACAGTTGAAGCAGCTCTACCTGTCCAAGAAGGAAGAGGGCAGGGGGGCGCGCACGGTGCAGATGATCCATATTGTGATGCACGCGGTGCTGAAACAGGCGGTCAAGGAAGGCATCCTGGGGCGCAATCCGGCGGCTGCAGTTGAACGTCCGAGGGTGGAGCAGACCGAACGGCAGATCCTGACCGAGGAGCAGGCCCGGCAACTGGTCATCGTGACGACGGGCACGCACTACGGTACGCTTATTTACATGGCGCTGATGACCGGGATGCGCGAAGGCGAACTACTGGGCTTGAAATGGCCGGACGTGGATTGGACGAAAGGGCAACTGCACGTCCAACGGCAACTGCAGAATTTGAAGGGGGGCGGGAGCGTGCTGGTACCGCCGAAGACGAAGGCAGGCCGACGAATGATCAAGCTGGGGCAGGGGACCCTGGACCGGCTGGCGGTGCACCGAGACGAGCAAGAGCTGCAGAAGGAAGCAAGTAGTGCGCGCTGGGAGGAAAACGATCTGATCTTCCCGAACACGATTGGGAAGCCGATGTCGATCCGGAATATGTATTCGGATTACAAGCGCCTGCTGAACGAAAACGGCCTGCCGGATATCAATTTCCACGCCCTGCGGCACACGTCGCTGTCGTTCCTGCTGGATATGGGGACGCCGGTGAATACGGTCCAGAAGAGGGCGGGACACTCGAAGGCGAGCGTCACGACGGATACTTACGGTCACTCCCTGGCGCATTCGGAGGATGAGGCGGCGGAACGGTTAGAAGAATTGATCACTCCTGTTGCTGTCAAATTACTGTCAAAATGATGCCTTCAAGAATGAACCCCCATATATGGCGGGAAGAGTTGGAAAGAACCCGTATATATGGCGGTAAGAGAACTATATGGAAGCAGTGGAAATATTAGGGATTGACTGCCAGTCTCCGGGAGTATTCTGCCTGGTGGAATCTTTGTAATGCCTGCTACACTGTCCGGTGGCCAAACTCCAGCGCGGATGCCGGTACGCGCTCGCAGGCATGGAGATGGTATCAGGGAACCGAGATTTCTACCGAAATCAGCAGCTTTTGTTCCATCGGCTTGCTGCTGCCAGGTTGCGTGCCGCGCTCGTAGACTCGCACCAGGTAATCTCCCGAAGGGACGAACTCCAAGTCAACCTGGAGCTCCGAGAAGCACTCGCAGCGGCAGCCCTCGCCGCTCCAGACCTCATACAGAGTGATTTCCGCACCCTGGATCTCTTGCTCGAATTCGACTTTCCGGCAGCATTGGTGCTGGATGGCGCGCGTGTAACGCAGCGTGTTCCCGATCACTTCGATGGCCGGTTCTTGCTCGTTTTCGTCTCCTGGCAACCGCGACGACATGCCCTGGTCGGTTTCAGCGCAGCCTTTCACCTTAGGTGAGAGTCGCGGTTCTGGCGTAGAGGGTGAAGGTGTAGCTTGTGACGAACAGCCTGCCAACAACACGAGCAGGAGAACGCAATAGCCTGCTTGACGAAACCAGCGGTTGAGATTCATTTTGTACCTCTCTGTCTGGGAGTCTCCCGGCGTCTCTAAAGACGCCGGGAGACCGCGTTAGACGCCGGGAGACTACGATAGACGCCGGGAGACTGCGTTTACAGGAGATGCTTTATCCGTTCAATATCTTCGTTTGCATACTCTTCCACGAATTCTTTATAGGCCTTTATCTGGTTTTGGCGGTCATTTTCCGCCATGCTGAACTGTTCAAGTACGATGGCAGGCCGTAAATAGTTATCCTCCCTCAAGCCAATATAATCGCGGTAATTCGAAAATTCCCATCCCTCTGCCTTTTCCACCAATTTTCCAATCACAGGATTGATGTGGATATAACGCGAGAGATGAAGCAGGTATTCATCTTTTCCAATCCACTTGGCTCGAAACCGACCTTGAAACAATGGGCCGCTCCGCTGGTAGCGAGAATTGACGGCTTTGGCATAAGACATTGCGAATAAACCCATATTGTGAGAAAAGTTCTCTGTTTGGGGATAAACAATCAGGTGGAAATGGTTCGGCATCAAGCAGAATGCGATTACTTCCACCGATTCTGGCTGGAGGTATTCTTTCATCCGGCGCAAGAAAAAATGATAGTTTTCCTGGTCGAAATAGATTTTGCCTTTATTGACGCCGCGGTTGTAGATGTGGTAATAACTTCCTGGCTGGAATTCGATTTCTCGGCGCGGCATGGTTCTCTCCTAGACCCCCGGAGTTCTAAAAACTCCGGGGGTCTCAGTCAAATGGAGTTTTAGAAACTCCGGGTGTCTCAGGGGTACAGTCTAGTGGAATCTCTGCAGCGCTTTGAAGATCGCCTGCAGACCGAAATCCAGCGCATCCACCGGCACGCGCTCGTCAGCGGCGTGGATGGTGCGGATGAAGTTGAAATCGTCCGGCAGCTTGAGGGGGGTGAAGCCGTAGGTCTGGATGCCCAGACGGGAGAGGAAGCGCGCGTCGGTCACGCCGCTCATCACCAGCGGCACAGCCACGCCCTTAGGATCGAGCTCGCGCAGCACCGCGCCCAGGGTATCGAACAGGCCCATATCCGGCTCAGCAGGCCCCGGGTCGAACATAACGATTTCGAGGTCGAAGTCGTCGCCGAGCAGCGCGCGCAGTTCGCGGATCATGTCCTCAGGCTTGAAACCGGGCAGGAGGCGTCCATCCAGGCCCAGCTCTATCTCGGACGGGATGATGTTGACCTTGTTGCTGGCGCGCAGCATGGTCGGGCTGACGGTGTTGTGCAGCAGCGGGGCGAACAGGGCGACGCGCGGCCCCAGCGCCTTGACCAGGCGGTCAGCCAGCAGCGGGTTGGTCAACTGGCGGAAGAGCAGGCCGGTGACTCCGCCCAAGGCTGCGGCGATGCTCTCCAACATGACGCGTACGCCAGGGGTGAGATGGTACGGCAGGTTGCGCCCGCCGAGTAGGTGCTGCGCATCGAGCAAGCGCAGGGCGCGCGCCAGTTTCGCCATTGCTTCCCCGTGCACCGGCATCGAGCCGTGCCCGCCCTGGCCGCGGATAGTGGCCTTCATCCAGCAGGCCTGTTTCTCAGCCACCATGACCGGGTAGATGCGTTTCCCGCCCATGCTCATGTTGAAGCCGCCGAACTCACCGAAGGCGTATTTGACACCCTTGAATAGGTCGGGGTGCTCTTCGACCAGGAACTTGGCGCCGAAATTGCCCCCAGCCTCCTCGTCAGCGACGGCGCAGAAGATCACATCTCCCGGCAGGGATGCGCCTTCGGTCTTGGCTTTCAGGAAGGCGGACAGCAGCATGGCCACGCCGCTCTTCATATCCAGCGCGCCGCGCCCCCAGATAAAACCGTCCACGATATTGGCCTCGAAGGGCGGCTGTTGCCATTTTTGCTTTTCGGTGGTGACCACGTCCACGTGGCCGTAGAGCAGCAGCGGCGGGGCTGCGCCTTCGCCCTTCAGCCGGGCGATCACGTTCTGGCGGTGGCGGTTCTTGCCGAGCAGGGTGGTTTTGATGCCTGCCTCTTTCAGCAGGCCGTTGATGAACAGGATGCACTCGCGTTCGTCCCCGGGCGGATTGGTGGTGTCGAAGCGGATCAACTGCCGGAGCAGCTCCGCCGGTTTGTCGTAGATGGGGGATTGTGTGTTCTTTTTTATGGTTTCCTCTTTGGATGGATGATAACCATCGCCAGCCGCCGGGCGTATTCCTCCAGTTGGCTGCGCGTCGGGCGGGACGGCAAACCTTCCATTTGCAGGATCTTGCCCACCATGCGGGGATGGCGGCGCAGGCGCAGCTCGAGGAAATCGGTGATGCGCGCCGGGTCGGTGACCGGTTCGGCCAACCCGTCGAAAACGTGGTTCTTCACCCGCACTGTGACCTGCGGCTCGAGGCGGATGTTGCGGAACCAATCCGCCTGTTTACCCCTGGCCGAGCCGACGCAATAAGCGCCGTCCACCACTTCATATTGAAGCGGCGTGGTGCGCGGCAGCCCCGACTTGCGGCCAGTGGTCGTCAGCAGCAGGATGAAGCGGCCGAGCAGCGGCGCAAGCCCGCCTGCGTACAGCCGCAGGATGAGACGATTGGGCGGCATTTTATCCATTCGAAATTCCTTTGTGGTAGCTCTTCGAGCTACCATTGACGGACTCGATCAGCCTTTCCATTCGCTCCACGTGCGATCCCTTCCAGTATACCTGGTCACAGGCGGGGCAGAGATGGAATTCGTCGAAATGGATTTTGGTCAGCGGTTCGAGGCGATCCAGCACCGTCTCCTTGCTGACCGGTTCTAGCGGATGATTGCAGCGCAGGCAGCGATGGAAGGGGGTGGTCTTGCCAGAAAGGTCAAAGCGGCGCACCACCTCGATCAACTGCTCCGGCGGATCGAGCGAGCGCAGGCAATAGCCGTACTGCACCACCTTGCGCATCAGCAGGCGGCGGTCGCGCGTCAGCAGGATGCGGGGATCTTCGGCCAGGATGCCGGCGATCCCGTCATCGTGATAATGGTTGCCAACTACGCAACCATAATGGTTGCCAACTACGCAACCATAATCGTTATTGTACAGGCAATCGAACCCCAACATGCGCAGGTACGAGGCCAATCTGCCGAGATGACTGTCCAGCAGGAAGCGCGCTTCCAGCGGGCAGCCGGGCGCGGCGGGGCGGATCTCGATCCTGTCGCCGTTATGGGGGAGGCTGTCCAAGCTCCGCGCCTGCCCATTGACCGTGACCTGTCCCACTTCCGTGTGCGGCACGCCGAGCGATTCGATCAGGTGCTTGAGGGATTGCCTGCCCTTGAAAGCCAGCGCGATCGTTACGTCTCTCTTATCGCGGGGGAGGAAGAAATGGAACTCCGGCTGGAGATCAAAATAGGCCGTGCTCATTTGCTATCATGATATAGCAGGTTCTCCACAGAGTCAAATAAAAAAAGCCCGGAAGGCGTGAATTGAACCGCGAAGTAGGTGTGCACGTAAAACATGTCAGGATAATCTGCTCCCAACTCTGTCCTCGGCGCTGGGCACGCCGCCGAGGACGGCGGCTTGAGCATTTATTAGGACAACCTTTGCGTGCACACCGATGTAGCGAGGACCGCGAAGTTTTATTAGCCTTCGCGAAGGTTAATTTCCCTTCGCGAGCTTCGTCCCTTCGCGGTTATCCTTTAGTTATTGTTGGAAGCCGCGCCATTTCCCAGGCCAGGAGAGCCTTCTTGCGCGCCGGGCCGTAGCGGTAATTCCCGAACTTGCCGACTTTGCGGATCACGCGGTGACAGGGGATCAGGTAGGCGACCGGGTTGTTCGCTACAGCGTTGCCGACCGCCCGCGCCGCATCTGGCATACGAAGGTGCGCGGCGATGCCTTCATAGCTTGTCACCTGACCGGAGGGGATGCGCAACAGCGCCTCCCAGACTTTGATCTGGAAGTTGGTGCCGCGCAGGAGCAGGGGGATAGGCGCGCTGGGCTGTCCGCTGGGGGCGAAAATCCTCTCGGCTAACGGACGCGTCCGCTCGGGGCTGAGGCGCAGAGTCGCGTTGGCCCACGCCGGCCGCAGGTCCCGCAGCGCCCCGTCTCTATCCCGATCCTGGACAAAAGCCAGGTGACAGATTCCCCTGTCAGTCAATCCGAGCAGACATTCCCCAAAGGGGGTTGGGTGAAAGCCATAGTAGATGACCAATCCCCGGCCTTTGGATTTGAACTCGCCAGGAGTGACCGCTTCGCACTGGACGAACAGGTCGTGCAGGCGGCCCGGGCTGGAAAGGCCGACCTCATAAGTTGCATCCAACAGACTGGTGGAGCGCGCCAGCAGCGCCTTGGCGTGCTCTTTGGTCAAGTACTGCAAGAAGCGTTTGGGGCTGACACCGGCCCAGCGTGTGAACAGGCGCTGGAAGTGATATTCGCTAAAGTTCAGGCTGGCAGCGATCTCATGCAAACCGGGCTGGCGCTGAACATTGGCCTCC
>Ga0315288_10010180_pt1 | contig 11851 bp, 9 predicted proteins | sample YL17G11_20_MG_FD_203454 | JGI IMG/M metagenome (GOLD analysis project Ga0315288, IMG submission 203454) | Sediment microbial communities from Yellowstone Lake, YNP, Wyoming, USA - YL17G11_20 | ecosystem: Environmental > Aquatic > Freshwater > Lake > Sediment | place: USA: Wyoming | collected... | reverse complement strand
CTCTCCCCTGATAGCTCTTTAGCTATTTTGCTAGGAGCCCCGTCTATCGGTCAATGGATCAGCTGTCCAAAGACCAATGAACATATGATACGAGGAGGAGACGCATGCTGTATATGCCCAGCGTTATCGAGCAGACCGCTCGGGGCGAACGCTCGTGGGATCTGTTCTCCCGTCTGCTTCAGGACAGGATCATCTTCATCGGTGGCGAGATCAACGACACCGTCGCCAGCCTCGTCATCGGGCAATTGCTGTACCTGCAGGGTCAAGACCCGGCGAAAGATATCGATATGTACATCAACAGCCCGGGCGGCGAGGTCATGGCAGGGCTGGCGATCTACGACACGATGCAGCTCATCGCGCCGGATGTGCGGACGTACTGTGTCGGGAAATCGGTCAGCATGGCCGCGATCCTGCTGGCGGCCGGCGCCCGGGGGAAGCGCTCCGCGCTCCCCAACTCGAGAGTGATGATCCACCAGCCGCTCGGCGGCACCTACGGCCAGGTGAGCGATGTCGAGATCTTCACCCGAGAGCTGCTGCGGACGCGTGACAGGATCAACGAGATCCTGGCCTACCACACCGGACAGGACATGGAAACCATCAAGCGGGACACCGAGCGCGACCGGTGGATGACGGCCGCTGAGGCGAAGGCCTACGGCCTCGTCGACGAGATCGTCGCGCTACCGGCGAGCAAGCTGAAGGACGCCGCGGGCTCATGAGCTCGCCCATGTCGCTGTCAAACTTTCGGAGGGATATGAATGCGGACTCGTAAGCCCGAGCCCCAGTGCTCTTTCTGTGGCAAGACGCAGAGCGAAGTCGGCGGCCGCCTGATCGCGGGCGACGGCGTCTTCATCTGCGGCGATTGCACCGCGCTCTGCCACGAGCTGCTTCAGGAGGAGCACCGGCCGACGGTGGCGACACACGACGATATCTTCCAGCTCGCCATCCCGACCCCCAAGGAAATCTACGAGGCGCTGAGCGAGTATGTGATCGGCCAGGAGCGGGCGCGCCGGGTGCTCTCGGTTGCCGTCTACAACCACTACAAGCGCATCCAGATACAGCGGGACGGCGATGACGATGAGGTCGATCTGCAGAAGAGCAACATCCTGCTCATCGGCCCGACCGGCAGCGGCAAGACGCTGCTCGCGCAGACCCTGGCGAAGATCCTCGATGTGCCGTTCTGCATCACCGATGCCACGACACTGACCGAGGCCGGGTACGTGGGCGAGGATGTCGAGAACATCCTGCTCAAGCTCTATCAGGCGGCCGATGGCAACGTCGACCGCGCGCAGCGCGGCATCGTCTACATCGATGAGATCGACAAGATCGCCCGCAAGAGCGAGAACCGCTCGATCACCCGCGACGTCAGCGGCGAAGGCGTGCAGCAGGCGCTGCTGAAGATCCTCGAGGGCACGATTGCCAACATCCCGCCACAGGGCGGCCGCAAGCATCCGCAGCAAGAGTACATCCAGATGGATTCGACGGATATCCTCTTCGTCTGCGGCGGCACCTTCGAGGGACTCGAGGATACCATCCGCCAGCGCCTGAGCGATCAGAAGTCCTTCGGGCTCCGCGCCGCGCTCAGCGGCCATCGCGAGCGCTCCTTCGCCGAGGTGCTCCGCCAGGTGCTGCCGGAGGACCTGCTTAGGTTCGGCTTCATCCCGGAGTTCATCGGCAGGCTGCCGGTTGTGGCGACGCTGGATCCGCTGGACAAGGCGTCGTTGCTGCGCATCCTCGTCGAGCCGAGAAACGCGCTGGTGCAGCAGTATCGCAAGTACCTTCAGTGGGATGGCGTGGAGTTGGAGTTCAGCCAGGACGCGCTCGACGAGATCGCGGAGCAGGCGCTCGCGCGGAAGACCGGAGCGCGTGCGCTGCGCACGATTATCGAAGAGGTGATGTTGGATATCATGTACGAGGCGCCCTCCCACCGCGGCGCGGCGAAGTGCCTCGTGACGGCGGAGGCCGTCAAGCGCCAGAAGCCGGCCGCGCTGCTGGGTTCGATTGAGGGCGAGCAGGGCCGCAGCGAAGTCGAGGGCGCGGCGCGGCCGAAGCCGAAGGAACGCAAGGCGGCCGGGTAACGTCGCCTGCGACGCAGATGTGTCACGATAAGGAGAGTACGTGTCGGACGTCAAAGACACCAAGATAGCTGATCCCGTCGACGTGGACGCGCGGGCCGGGCACGTACCGGACGAAGTGCCGGTGCTGCCCACGCGCGGGGCCGTCATCTACCCATATCTGGTCGTCCCGCTCTTCGTGGGGCGGCCGCGCTCGATTCAGGCGCTGGAAGCGGCGATGAAGGAAAGCCGCCGCATCTGCTTGCTGGCCCAGCGCAACATCAGCATCGACGATCCCAGCGCTGACGACCTGTACACGATCGGCACTGTCGGCGAGATCGTGCAGACACTGCCGCTCCCCGACGGAACCATCCGCGTGATGATCGAGGGCTCGGGCCGCGTCCGAGTCAAGGGCTATGTGCACAGCGAGCCCTTCCTGCGCGCGCACGTCGAGCCGATCGCGGAGGTCGAACAGCCCGGCATCGAGACCGAGGCGCTGGTTCGCAATGTCACCTCGCAGTTCGAGCGGCTCATCAACCTCGGGAAGAACATCCCCGCCGAGGCGCTGGAGTCGGCCCGCCGCATGACCGACCCCGGGCGCATCGCGGACCTGATCGCCTACTACGCGCAGATCGCGGTCGAGGTGAAGCAGCAGGTTCTCGAGGCCGCCAGCCAGCGAGAGCGGCTCGAGATCCTCGCGGTGGTGCTCAACCGCGAGATCGAGATCCTCGAGGTCGAGCGGAAGATCAGCTCCCGCGTCAAGCAAGAGCTCGAGGAATCGCAGAAAGAGTTCTACCTCCGCGAGAAGATGAAGGCGATCCAGCACGAGCTGGGTGATCGCGACGATCGCACGAACGAGATCGAGGAACTGCGGGCCCGCATCAAGGAAGCCGGGATGCCGGAAGATGTCCAGGAGCGCTCGCTCAAGGAGCTCGACCGGCTCGAGCGCATGCCCCCGGCCTCGCCCGAGGTGGTCGTGGTTCGCACCTACCTCGACTGGCTCATCGCCATGCCGTGGCAGAAGCGAAGCCCGGAGAAACTGGATATCGTCGAGGCGGAGCGCATCCTGAACGAGGACCACTACGGCCTGAAGAAGATCAAGGAGCGCGTGCTGGAGTTCCTCGCCGTCCGCAAGCTCAACCCCAAGATCAAGGGCCCGATCCTGTGCTTCATCGGCCCGCCTGGCGTCGGGAAGACGTCGATCGGGCGGTCGATCGCCCGCGCCACCGGCCGCACGTTCGTCCGCATCTCGCTTGGCGGCGTGCGCGATGAGGGCGAGATCCGCGGACACCGGCGCACCTATGTCGGGGCGCTGCCCGGCCGCATCGTGCAGGGCCTGAAGAACGCGGGCACGCGCAACCCGGTGTTCATGATGGACGAGGTCGATAAGATCGGGATCGACTTCCGCGGCGACCCGGCGTCGGCGCTGCTCGAAGTGTTGGACCCGGAGCAGAACAACGCGTTTAGCGACCACTACCTGGAGGTGCCGCTCGATCTCTCCGAGGTGATGTTCATCACCACCGGCAACCTCCGCGACCCGATCCCGCCGGCGCTGCGCGACCGCATGGAGGTCATCGAGTTTCCGGGCTACATCGAGGAAGAGAAGCTCAAGATCGCCCAGTTCTTCCTGGTGCCCAAGCAGATCAAGAACCATGGCCTCAGTCCGAAGCAGTGCCAGTTCACCGAGGCCGGGCTGCGCAGCGTGATCCGTGAGTACACGCGAGAGGCGGGTGTGCGCAACCTCGAGCGCGAGATCGCGTCCATCAGCCGCAAGGTCGCCAAGGGCGTCGCGCAGGAGAAGATCAAGGCAACGCGCATTACGCCGAAATCCGTGCGCGGCCACCTCGGCTCGCCGCGGTTCCGCTACGGCATCGCCGAGAAGGAAGACGAGATCGGCGCGGCCACCGGTATAGGCGTGACGGAGTACGGCGGCGACATACTGTTCATCGAAGTCACGCTCATGAAGGGCCGCGGGAACCTGCTGCTCACCGGCCACCTCGGCGATGTCATGCAGGAGTCGGGCAAGGCGGCATTCAGCTACGCGCGCTCCCGCGCCATCGAACTGGGCATCGACCCGGACTTCTACCGGGGCACGGATGTTCACATTCACGTGCCCTCAGGCCAGATTCCCAAGGACGGCCCGTCGGCCGGCATCACGATGGCGACCGCGCTGATCTCGGCCCTCACCGGCCGGCCGGTCCACCGAGAGGTGGCGATGACGGGTGAGATCACGCTGCGCGGGAAGGTGCTCCCCGTCGGTGGGATCAAGGAGAAGGTCCTCGCCGCCCATCGCGCCGGCATCAAGACCATCATCCTGCCCGAGGAGAACCGGAAGGACCTCGAAGAGATCCCGACGCATGTGCAGCAGGACCTGAAGTTCCGCTTCGTGGAGACGATGGACGACGTCTTGAAGATCGCTCTGCACGAGAAGAAGCGACGGGAGGTCATCTTCGACATCCCACCCGTCGACTCGCAATCCCTCCCCGCGCCCCAGCCGGGACCGGCCGCGGGGGCGGTGCATTAGGCCGCAACCCGCCGATACGCGAAACCTAGGGCAGGAGCGACGCTCCTGCCCTTTTCCTTGTGACGGCCAGCGTTCCGGCGCGGGATTTCGTGACGCCGAGCATTACCTTCATATGGATAGCCCATCCAGACCGGCCCTGCGGGAGCCGACCGCAGCCGGCGGAAGAGAGCGATGGCGAAGGGCGAGGCGAGGGTGGCGGTGAGAGAGGAAGACGGGCGCACGGAGCGGCTTGTGCGCGGTCTGCGCGCAGCCGCCCCGGAGGCGCAGGCCGAGCTGTGTGAGCGCTTCGGCCGACGCCTCTACCGATACCTTGCCCAACGCCTCGGGCAGCGCGATGAGGTTGCTGAGGATCTCATGGTGGAGACGCTGACGCAAGCCGCCCGAAATGCCGCGCGCTTCGATCCGCGCAAAGCAACCCTCACCGCCTGGCTCTTCGGCATCGCCCGGCGGCAGGCCCAGCTCGAGCTGCGGCGGCAGCGGCGGCGCAAGTCGGTTCCGGAGTCGGCGCTGACGACGCTCGAATCGCTGGCCGAACGGTCGGCTCCCGGGGACCTGGCAGAGGAGACGGCCTCGCGCCTCGAGGCGAAACGCCAGGTATCGAAGCTGGTGGGCTATCTGTCGGAAACCGAGATGGAGGTGCTGGTACTGCGCTGCCTCCATCGTCTCTCGGTGAAGGAGATCGGGCGAGTCCTGGGACGGTCGGAGCGGGCTATCGATTCTCTGCTGCATCGGGCCAAGCGAAAGGCCCGAGAAAGGTTGGTCGACGATGCTGGAACCGTTTGAGGAGGAACTCGGAGCGCTCCTCGATAGCGCCCAACCCGCGCCCGCTCTCCCGGAGGGGTGGCAGGATAAGGCGCTGGCGAGGATGGCCGCGGTTGCCAGGCAGGCCGACCGAAAGGAGACGAGATCGATGCGACGGTTGGCCTATGCTGTGGCGTTCCTGTTGGTGATCGGACTGGCGGCGGCGGGCGTGTTCACCCGCTCCCGGCCGCCGGACGGGAAGGCGCTGCTGATCAGCGCGGCGCAGGCGATGGAGGAGGCGCGCTCGGTGCACGTGTTCGGTCACGGCAATGTCCCGGATGCGACCTCTCCGAGCGGCATGAGGCTGGATCCGGAGCAGACCGAGCTGTGGGACAGTGTCGGCGAGTGGGGGACGGCGCGCCGCGACGTCGACCACGGCAACATGTCCACGTGGGGGATTGACTTGGACAAGCGGGAGGAGTGGTACTACCACTCGGATGCCGGCATCCTGTATGTGGCGGACCTCACGCCGGTGCTCTCGCAGGCAACGGCTGTTGTGCGCGCGAAGGCCGAGGAAGGCCTGCACAGCGAGGCGGCTCGCGTGCCAAAGTACCTCAGGGACATCCATGAATCGGTGCAAGTGGAGACGCGCGATGGAAGGCGGATCGCCGTCATCACTTACACCGGCATGAATGAGCTCGCCCCGGATGCACTGGGGCGTGAGCTGGCGGAGCGGTACGTATTCGAGGTAGACATGGCGACGAACCACCTGCTGAGCAGCAAACGATATGTGCGCGCAGAGGGCAGTGAGGAGCAGTTGCTCGAGACCACCGATCGCGTGGAGTACGACGTTCCCATTCCCACCGATATCCCTGAGGGGGCAAAGGTGGTGACTGCGACGGCCGAGGTCGAGGAGACGGATGAGTGCCGCAGCCTCGTGATGTACGCAGACGGCGAGGAGATCGTGCGCAGCGACCAGCCGCGCTAGAGGCAGTCGCGAACCAGACGATTGGGGGGACACCTAGGGCAGGAGCGACGCTCCTGCCCTTCTCGCTGCCTACCTCCGCCCCAACCTCATGCGCACCACCAGCACCGGCGGGATCTCCGGCATGTCGCGCCAGCTCAGGCTCGGGGAATCGGGGTGTCCGCCCTGGAGCGCCGGTTCCTCGAACCCATCCACCACGAACCCCGCGCGGAAGCCGCTGTTGAGGAGCTCACACAGCGGCCGGTGGAAGTAGTGCTGCGGCACCGGTTGTCCGACGATGCCTTCGCCAAGGCCGGCCGCGGGAGTCAGATAGCCACTGACCTTCACCCCCTTCCACCAGACAAGGCGGCCGTCTCGGTCAGAGTTCTCGACAAACCTCCGTGTCGTCACCGAATGGAAGCACGGGTGCATGACCGAGAAGACGAACCGCCCCTCCGGCTTGAGCAGCGCGGGCAGCGCCATCATGAGGGGCTCGATGTCAGCCATGTCCATGAGGCACATGGTGGCGACCGCCGCGTCGAAGCGGCCCCTGCCGAGCGCCCGCACTTGCTCCTCATCCGTGGCATCGATCACATGGTAGTCGATCCGGTCCGCGTGCTCGGTTGTGCGCTGCTTCGCCCGCTCGATGAAGCGCTCGGAGAAGTCGAAGGCGACGACATGCGCGCCCAGCTCCGCCATACGCCGAGCGAACCGCCCCGCACCGCAGCCGATGTCGAGGACTTTCTCTCCAGGCTGGAGAGCGAGGAGCCGTTCGGTGGTCGGCTCGAGGAGTTCCTCCTGGAACTCGTTGCCATCCCCGATCCGATCATCCCACCATTCGGCATTCGCCTCCCAGATGCGCCGGGCGGCCGCGTTGAGATCACGGTCCTCGTGCATGTCTACTTCCCGTCCTCCGCCACACTTGTCGTGAACATCACCGTTACCCCCGAGTCCGGCCGCGACAGCGCCACCGCCAGCTGCTGCCTCTGCTTCACATTCACTGTCAGCGGCATCGCGCGCGCCTCCGCGATCGCTTTCCACGGATCGCCATCTCGCTCGGACAGCCCCACGCCGATCGAGAGCGTGATCGTCCCATCGGCATTCGGCTTGGCCTCGATGCCGAGCAGAATCTGCGGCCAGTTAGTGAACGGCGGGAGTGCGATGAGTTCGGTGGCCGAGCTGGTGACCAACGCGTAGGCCGACCCGATCTCCATCAGCGCCTGGGCAGGCAGGGAGAGCGAGGCCGACTCCCCGAAGTCCTTGACCTTCGTGGTCAGCCCCGCCATATCGGGGCCCGCCTGCCAGTCGGTCATCTTCCGCGGCACGGCCGGGTAGTAGCTCACGGTGACCCGGACCTTGGGCCGCGGTGCATCGACCGCCGCGAGGAGCTGGCGAAGCTCGCTCACCGCACCCGGCGTCCCATAGGCGAGAAGGAGTTGCGAGCTCTGATGTCCTGCCGTCACGAGAGTGAGGCCCTCCGGCGCGAAGAGGGGAGCAGTGCGCCGTTCCGCCGGGGCCGCCGGCTCGCCGGCGAGGCGGAATCGGTCGCCGAGCATGGGAGCGACCTCGCCCGCGGTGAGATGCTTCAGGTCGATGGTCTCGAAGGCGAGCTTGCTCTCCGCCGCGAACGCCAAAGCGGAGGAAACGCAGAGGAGCACGCCGAGAAGGACGACGATGAGTCGATTCATGGACACCACCTCCGACGCGACACTTCCGCGACCGCGGCGGTGCTCCTGCCAGGATGTGCCTTCTTGGTGTCGGCGATCCCGGCCCTGATTCCTCCGCTGCTCGAACCTCACCCCCCTTCCCCCTCGAACGGCTGCGGAGAGGGGGCGCTGAAGCAATCGGAGGCAATCAGGAGAGACGCGGGGTGAGGTTCCCAGAACCGCTCGATGGTGATGGACGACGACCCTGACTCCGAAGCTCAGCCGACGTTTCGAAGTCACACCCTCCTGCCCAACGCAATCCCCCCTACGCCTCGCCCTCGGCCGGTTTCTCTTCCCCCTCCACTGAAGGCTCGACGATCGCCTCGGCCTTGTAGGGCGGGGATGTCTTTGCATCCCCGCCGGTCGTTCGCGCCCGGGCGACGCAGCGCGTCGCCCCTACGCGTTCGTCCCGCCCTCGACCGCTTTCTCTTCCCCCTCCACTGACGGCTCGATGATCTCCTCGGTGACCTCGGCGTTGTCGAGCAGGAGCTGCACGATCTTGCGGTGGTAGAGCCGAGTGACCAAGCGGTTGAACGTCGCCGAATCGTGGTAGCGACGCTGGATCTCCTCCTCGCTCACGTTCTCGACCTCGGCGCGGTGGTGCATCTCCTCGTGGACTTCCTCGTCGGTCACCTTGATGTTCTCGCGGTCACCGATCTCGTCGAGCACGAGCGCCCGCCGGGCCGCCGAGCGCGCATCGGTTTCGATGTCGGCCCGCCAGTCTTCGAAGGACTGGCCGATGTTGCGCAGGTGTTGGTGGAGCGTGAGGCCGCGGCGGTCCAGCTCCGCCTCGATGTCCTCGATCCGCGAATCGACCTCCCGGCCGACGATGGACTCCGGCACCGTCAGTGTGGCCGCCTCCGTCACCTGGCGGACGAGTTGGCTATGGACGTCGTCGTCGGCCATCGCCTTGCCGACCGCCTCGAGGTTCTCGCGAATCCGCCGGCGAAGTTCGTCGAGGGTCTGGAGGTCAGACACCTGCTTGGCGAACTCATCGCTCAGCTCAGGAAGCTGGCGCCTTCTCGCTTCCTTGACCGTGACCTTGAAGATCGCCGTCTTGCCGGCGAGTGCGGCGTTGGAGTGGTCCTGCGGATACGACACCTGGACATCGCGGATCTCGCCCACCTTCGCTCCCGGCAGGGCGTCGTTCATCTCGGGGAAGATCTGGTCCGTGCCGATCTCGAGCGGGTATCCCGCCACGCTCGCCTCCTCGCGCTTCTCGCCGTCGAGGAACATCTCGTAGTCGACCACCACCAGATCGCCCTTCTCGATGGCGGCGTCTGCGGGAAGCTCGCGGAACTGCGCGCGGCGAGAGCGAACGCGCTCCATCTCCGCGTCGACCTGCACGTCGGTGACCAGGGTGATGTGGCGCGTGACCTTGAGCCCCTTGTGCTCGCCAAGCTCGATCTTCGGCCGGCGCGTCACGGTCGCCGAGAAAGTGACGGTCCCCTCGTCTCTCAGCTCCGCATCGTCGATCTCCGGCCGGTTGAGCGGCTCGACCCCCGCCTTCTCAACGGCCGCGTCGTAAGCATCGCTGACCAGCGTCTCGATGATCCGCTCCCTGAGCGAGTCCTGGTCGACATAGCGCTCCAGCAGGGCTCGCGGCACCTTGCCCTTGCGGAAGCCGGGGATGTTCGCGCGCCTGCTGAACGTCTTCAGGACTTCCTCTCGCACCTTTGCGACCGGCTCGGCAGGGACGGTGACCTGGAGCTTGGCCTGGCCGCCCTCCAGCTCCTCCACCTCGACCTGGACATCAAGCTCCTGCTTGGCGGGGCTCGTCACGACACGACTCCTCTAGCGATAGTGGCGCAAGCTTGCAGCTCGCGTAGGGCCGGCCCGCAGCCGGCCCTACGCGAAAAGATGACCTCGCCGAACCTTGAGTCGCCTGTGGCGACTTTGGCGAGGTCCTCAGCAACGATTCGTAGGGCAGGACCTTCGTGTCCTGCCCCTCGGTCTTACGATGCCGGGGCAGGAGACACGCTCCTGCCCTACAGAATGGAGCGGGAGAAGGGACTTGAACCCTCGACCCTCACCTTGGCAAGGTGACGCTCTACCACTGAGCTACTCCCGCTCGACTTCGGCGAAGCGCGGCTCGCCCTCGACGACGGCTGGCCTGCCATGCGAAGCCCGCCTGGGGCGAGCGAAGCATGGTGGGCGAGCCGGGACTCGAACCCGGACGGCTTTCGCCACAGGATTCTAAGTCCTGCGCGTATACCAGTTCCGCCACTCACCCTCACGGCCAGCGCGCGGACGCCTGGCTCGATTATGATAACGATGGCGAGGAGAGGTTGTCAAGCTATGCGTAGGGCAGGAGCCCTGGTCGCTTCAGGCGACCTGCCTCCTGCCCAGAGCGCTCACACGTAGTTGAACCCCGGCATCGGGAACGGGATGGGGAAGATGGTCGAGAGCACGCGCCCGAGGTCGCCGGAGACTCGCGGCGCCTTCGGCCCGCCGAGGACGAGCGGCGCGGCCTCGGAGAGCGTCAGCTCAAGCGCTTCGTCGCCGAAGCGGATAACGCAGCCTGCCCCCGTCTGCTCGAACGAGAGCCGCCGCAGCTCCCTGGCAGGCAGGCGTCCGGCGAGGTATGGCTGCAGCGCTTTCATCAGCCCCGGCAGATCGATGATCCGGTGCGTTCCCCCGAGCGTCCGCTCGTGCAGCGAGAGCCCGCGCTGCTTCAGCACGTGGACTAGCTCGCTGTCGTGACCCGTCGCCCGGATCCCGATCTCGTCTATCTCCCCGGTGGCGAAGATCGCGGGGAGTGCGTCCACGAGCGCCGCCCGCGATCCGGCGTAGTCGTGCAGCTCTCGCCTCCGCTTCGATTCCTCCCGCCGCCACCCGACCGAGAGCATGGCGTAGGCCACCGGCTGGCGGCCGCTCTCGACGAGCCAAAGCTCGGGATGCTCGCAGTCCCACCAGAAGGGGAGGCGGGAGATGAAGCCGGCGGGACGGACGAAGCGCACGCTCTCGGCCTGATGCAGCGGCGCGAGCAGGTGCCAGTCATCTGGCGTGACGCGTCGCACGCTCAGGCCGCTGATCGGCGAGGCGAAGCCACGCCCGACGACGGTTTCGTACAGCCGGCCCGCGCGAGCGCAGTGGTTCCGACGGTAGAGGCCGCGGTCCCCCGATACGATCAGGATCTTCACGCCGCGGTCGAACATCTCCTCGAGCGCGAAATCGAGGATCGCGCCGGCGTAGCCGCGGCCCCGATACTCCGCCCGGGTGGAGACGGCGCCGATGCTCGCGACCTTGAACTCACATCCGTACACCGAGAGGCGATTGTAGACGACGCGGATGTGTGAGACAGGCTTTCCGTCTTCAGCGATGATCAGGGTGTCCCGGCGAGTGACCGGCTTCCTCAACCCCGCGATGATCTGCTCCCTCGGGTACCACTTCTCGAATCCGAAGACCGCGGTGATCATGTCCGCCAGATCGTCGATCTCGTTCAACTGGACTCGTCTTGGCTCGGGCACGTCGGCGACCTCCATCACGCGCGATACAGTGGCTGAGCGGCAACGTTCGCCGTGTGCGTCCCCCGCTCCTCGCCGGGAAAGGAGCGCAGCGGCGCGAGAGGGAATGCTCACACGAATGCGCCGGGCATCATCATGGTAGAAGCTCTCATAGACACGAAGGCGACCGAAGCCGGTGAGCCGGACCTCCTCCACCACCGGCTGACCGCGGGCGCGGTGTTACTCTCCGTCATGATCACCGTATTCTGGGGGACGAACCCGACCGCGCTCAAGATCGCACTCCGCGGTCTACCGCCCATCGGCTCGGCCGGGATTCGGTTCGCCATCGCCGCCATCGGTGTATGGCTCTGGTGTGCGATTTCCGGGGTGAAAACACGTCCCCAGAAGGGCGAGGGCCG
>Ga0315288_10010179_pt1 | contig 11852 bp, 9 predicted proteins | sample YL17G11_20_MG_FD_203454 | JGI IMG/M metagenome (GOLD analysis project Ga0315288, IMG submission 203454) | Sediment microbial communities from Yellowstone Lake, YNP, Wyoming, USA - YL17G11_20 | ecosystem: Environmental > Aquatic > Freshwater > Lake > Sediment | place: USA: Wyoming | collected... | reverse complement strand
AATCTCGGTCAGGACGAGGATGTCGGCCTGGTTGAAGGCCGTGGCGAATTCCTTCATGAGGTGGGCCAGCCGGGTGTAGCGGTGGGGCTGGAAGACGGCGATGACCCGGCGGTCCCAGCCGCGCTTGGCCGCCTCAAGCGTGGCCCGGACCTCGGTGGGGTGATGGGCGTAATCCTCGATGATCATGATGCCGTTGATGGTCTTCTTCAGCTCGAAACGGCGGCCCGTCCCGCTGTATTTTTCAAGCGCCCGGAGGATCTTCCGGGCCGGGATGTCCAAATCAAGCCCCACCCCCACGGCTGCCATGGCGTTCAGGATGTTATGCTTGCCGGGGACGTTGAGCTTCAGCCGGCCCAGCTTCTTTCCCTTGTGATAGAGGGTGGAGGCGCTCGAGAACTCGTGGAAGACGTAGTTGCGGACGAAGATGTCGGCCTGGGTCGAGAATCCATAGGTGATGAGGCGGCGCTCGAGCTCAGGGATCAGAACCTGGAGGTTGGGGTCATCCAGGCAGAGAATGATGGGGCAGTAGAAGGGGACCTTGTTGGCGAAGTTGACAAAAATCTTCTTGATCTCCTCGACGTCGGCGTACTGGTCCAGGTGCTCGGCGTCGATGTTGGTCAGGACGGCGATAAACGGCGAGAGGAAGAGGAAAGAGCGGTCGCTCTCGTCGGCCTCGGCGACGATGAAGTTGCCCCCGCCCAGCTTGGCGTTGGCGCCGATGGTGTTGAGCCGGCCGCCGACGATGATGGTCGGGTCGAGGCCGGCTTCCTCGAGGACCAGGGCGATCATCGAGGTCGTGGTTGTCTTGCCGTGGGCGCCGGCGATGGCGATGCCGTACTTCATGCGCATCAGCTCGGCCAGCATCTCGGCGCGGGGGATAACCGGGATCTTGAGGCGGCGGGCCTCGACGACCTCGATGTTGTCGTCCCGGACGGCCGAGGAGATGACCACGACGTCCGCGCCGGCCGCGTTCTCGGCCCGGTGGCCGATGTCGATCCGGGCGCCCAGATTGGCCAGCCGCTCAGTGGCATCATTGGCCTGGAGGTCGGAGCCGGTAACATCGTAACCGAGGTTGATCAGGACCTCAGCGATCCCGTTCATGCCGGTGCCGCCGATACCCACCATATGAATGTGCTTGAGTTTCCGGTAAACCTGATTCACCACGGCGTCTCTCCTCTCAGTCCTCTCCCATGAGTTCGAAGCAGAGGTCGGCGATTTTCTCGGCCGGTCGGCTGAGGCTCCATGCGGCCAGCTTTTTTTCCCTGGCCGTGATTTCGTCGATATTGTTGAGAAAATGGCGGATCTTGCGCGCCAAGAGCTCGGGGCTGAATTCGGTTTCGAGAACGATGTCGGCGGCGCCGATCCTTTCCAGCTCTTGCGCGTTCCAGGTCTGGTGGTTTTCGGTCGCCCCGGCGAAGGGGACGAGGACGGCCGCTTTCCGGCCGGCCATGAGCTCGGCGATGGTTGTGGCGCCGGCCCGGCAGATGATCAAATCGGCCTTCCCGAAACAGTCGGCCATGTTATGGAAATAGGGCGCCACGGTCGCGTTTCCGAAACCGCTTTCGTCGTAGCATTTCTGCACCCATGCGGCGTCTTCGGTCCCCGTCTGGTGGATGATGACCAGCCGCTCTTTTTCTTCCCGGAGCAGAGGCAGGGTGGAGGTCACAGCCCGGTTGAGAAAACGAGAACCCTGGCTTCCTCCGAAAATGAGGAGCGTCAGTTTCCGCTCGCGCTCTTTCGGCTTGAGGCCGTAAAAATCCTCGCGGACCGGGTTGCCCAGGAGCAGACCCTTGCCCTGGAAAGCGGGGAGCGTGGCTTCGAAAGCGACGACGGCCTTCCGCACCCAACGTCGGAGAAGGCGATTGGTAAGGCTGGGATGGACATTCTGTTCCAGGATCAGGGTCGGTATTTTCTTCAAAGAGGCCAGGAGCACGATCGGGCCCGAACTGTAGCTTCCGGTGCCGATGACCAGCCGGGGCTTGAGCCGGCGCAGGATGGCCAGCGACTTGAAAAAGGAGAAGGGGAGGAGGAAGAGGGACTTGACCGCCTTCAGCCCTTTTCCCTTCAGGCCCTCGATCCGGAGCGGGATGAAACCCAAGCCGGACTGTTCGATGATCTTGCGCTCGACGTCGCGGCCCGTCCCGACGAAGGTTAGCGCCACCGCCGGGTCTCTTTCCCTGAGCTTGCGACCGACGGCCAAGGCGGGGTAGATGTGCCCGCCCGTGCCGCCCCCGCTGATGATGATGGCCTTCGCGCTCATGCCGGGACCCCGTTGATTCCTTTCCTCTGGGAAATATTGAGAAGAATACCGACAGCCATCAGGTTGCAGATGAGCGAGGACCGGCCGTAGCTGATTAGAGGAAGGGGGAGGCCTTTGGCCGGGGCCAGGCCCAGGACGACGGAGATGTTGAGCAGGGCCTGGATGCAAACGGCCAGGGTCAACCCCACGGCGACAAGCTGGCTGGAAACATTCGGCGCCCGGCTGGCGATGGTCAGCCCGCGCCACAGAAAGCCCAGGAAGAGGGCGAGCACGGTCAAGGTGCCCAGCAGGCCGAACTCCTCGCCGATGATGGCGTAAATGAAATCCGTATGGGCGTAAGGCAGGAAGGAGAGCTTTTGCTTGCTCTCGCCGATGCTTACGCCGAGCAGGCCGCCCGATCCGACGGCCAGCCTGGATTGGATGACCTGGAAGCCCTTATCCAGGGGGTCTTTCTCGGGCGACATGAAGCTCGTCACCCTCTCCACCCGGTAAGGGGCCTGGAAGAGGTAGATGGTGAACAGCCCGGCGACGACGACTCCCAACAGGGCCAGGTGACGAGCCCTCACGCCGCCGACAAATAAGATGAGGGCGCAGATGGCGGCGATAAGAAGCGCTGTCCCGAAATCGGGTTCCTTGGCGATAAGCAGGACAAAGACGCTTAGGACGGCCACCGGAAAAACAATGGTCCGGAATTCGTTCAGCCGGTCTTTCTTCTGCTCGATATAGAAGGCCAGGAAAAGGATCAGGCTGATTTTGGCCAGCTCCGAGGGCTGGAACCTGATTCCCATGAGCTGCACCCAGCGGTTGACCCGGGCCACGGACGGCATGACGAAACAGAGCACCAGGAGAAAGAACGTTCCGGCCAGCAGCGCGTAGACGACATAGGGGCTCTTGAAGAAGGGCTTGCGCATGTTGAGGAGGGCGAAGATGATGATGAGTCCGGCGACCGACCCGGCCGCCTGTTGGAAGAAGAAATAGAGCTGCTGGTGATATTTTTCCGCGGCCTGGACGCTGGATGCGCTGTAGACCCAGATGCAGCCGATGATGAGCAGGGCGAGCGTGATAATAAACAGCCCCCGGTCGAAGCTGAAGACGCGGAACATTTCTTTGTTTTTCATGGCGATCTAGTTCGTCCCCCGTGTTTTCGCCGCGAGGGCGCGGACTTCTTTCTTGAAAACGCGGCCCCGGTGTTCGAAATTTTGGAACCAATCGAAGCTCGTGCAGGCCGGAGCGAGAAGCACGACCTCGCCCTTCTTCGCCAGGGAAAAACCCGTCTGCACGGTCTCCTTCATTGAAGCGGCTCGGTGCAAAGGCCGGACGCCCTTGATCGCGGCGGCGATCTTGTCCGAGGCCTCGCCGATCAGGACGACTTCGCCGACTTTCTCGCGCACCCACCGGCGGAGCTTGGTGAAATCGGCGCCTTTGTCCCGGCCGCCCAGGATAAGGACGATTTTCCGGTCGAAGCTCTGGAGCGCCTTGATGGTAGCGTCCACGGTCGTGGCCTTGGAGTCGTTGACGAAGGTGACACCTCGGAGGGTCAGGACCTTCTCCAGCCGATGTTCCAGGCCGCGGAATGTCCGGATCGAACGCCGCATGACGGGCGCGGCGATCCCGAAGATGCGACCGGCGACCGCCGCGGCCATGACGTTGTCCCGGTTGTGCGCGCCGGGCAGCGGGATGTCCGAAATCTTGACGATCCGCCGGTCCTTGCCGTCGCGGAGCACGATCCATCCGTCTTGGATGAAGCAGCCCTTCGCGACTTCCCGCTTTTGGCTGAAGCCAAAGACGCCGGCTTCGGTTTCCCGGGCCAAGCTCCAGACCAGCTTATCGTCCCGATTGAGAATGGCCGCGTCACCCCGCTTCTGGCCGAGGACAAGCTTTGTCTTGGTCCGGAAGTAATCCTCGAAGGAAGCATGCCAATCGAGATGGTTGATGGAGATGTTGAGGAAAACGGACACGGCCGCCCGGAAGTCCCGGATGTGCTCCAGCTGGAAGCTCGAAATCTCGGTGACATAAATGTGATCATCCCGGCTCTTGTCCACGAATGAGATGAGCGGCGTGCCGATGTTCCCGGCCAGGTAGGCCTTGACGCCGGCCTCCTTCAGGATCTTGTGGATGAGGGTGGCCGTGGTCGATTTCCCGTTTGTGCCGGTGACGCCCAGGACCCGGCCCTTGAGGAAGTGGAAAGCCAGCTCGATTTCGGAAACAAGGGGGATTCCTCTCCGGCTGGCCTCTTCCAGGGCCGGGATCATGGGAACGCCAGGGCTGGGGATAATAAGGTCGGCCTCCAGGAACGACTCGAGCCTGTGCTCGCCGGCTTCGACTTCGACCTCCAGGTTCCGCCAATATGCAATCCTGGGACCGAGTTCCTCTTCGCTTTTCTTGTCGCTGATCTTGACCAGGGCTCCCCTCACTCTGAGGAAGTGCGCCAGGGCTTCACCCGTTTTGGCCAGGCCGACGATCAGGATCTTTTTCCCTTTTATCTCCATGTTACCTCAGTTTCAACGTGGCCAGGCTGAGCAGGGCGAAGATGATGGCCAGGATCCAGAAACGGATGACGATCCTCTCCTCCGGCCAGCCGCTGAGCTCGAAATGATGATGAAGCGGAGCCATCCTGAAGACGCGCTTTCCTCCGGACAATCGGAAATAGGAAACCTGAATAAGGACCGAGAGAGCCTCGAGGATAAAAACGCCCGCCACAAAAAAGAGCAGGAACTCCTGCTTGATCAGGATAGCGATAATGGCCAGGCTGCCGCCCAGGGACAGGGCGCCCACATCGCCCATGAAAACCTGGGCCGGGTGGCAGTTGAACCAAAGGAAACCCAGGCATGCGCCGGTCAGGGAACCGGCGAAGATGGTCAGCTCCGCCGCGGACTTGACGTAGGTGACGTTCAGGTATTCGGAGAACCGCACATTGCCGATGATATAGGTCAGGGCGGTCAAGGCGGCCGAGCTGATGAGCATCAGTCCGATGGCCAGGCCGTCCAACCCGTCGGCCAGGTTGACGGCGTTGGAGGAGGCGACCAGGATGAACATGATCCAGGGCAGGTAGAACCAGCCCAGGTAGGGGACCCATTGTTTGATGAAGGGAAAACTGAGCCGGAGGTCGAACTCTCCCTTCATCCCCAAATAGACCAGCACCAGCCCGACGACCAGGGTCAGGCTGATCTGGTATATGATCTTGGCCCGGCTCTTGAGCCCGAGCGACCGTTTCTTCCGGACTTTGATGTAATCGTCCCAGAATCCGATCAACCCGAAGAGAAGCATGGTGGCCATCCCCATCCAGATATAAGCATTGCCCAAATCGCCCCAGAGTAAAGTCGGGATGAGCGTCGCGCCGATGATCAGGATGCCGCCCATGGAAGGAGTGCCCTTCTTGGCGAAATGGGACTTCGGCCCCTCGGCCCGGATTTCCTGGCCGATCTGGTATTTTTTGAGCTGGTTGATCAGCCAGGACCCGAAGACCAGGCTGATAACGAGCGCGGTGATCCCGGCCAGAGCGGTCCGGAAGGTGATGTAACGGAAGACGTTGAAGATAAAAATATATTTTCGCAGGGGGACCAAAAGAAAATACAACACGTCAGGCCTCTCCGATCTGTCCGATGATTTTTTCCAGGATTATTTCTGTCTTCATCCCTCTCGATCCTTTGACCAGGATGAGGTCACCATCCCGGAGCAGGGGCAGGATGCCTTCACCGGCTTCGGCCGCGTCGGCGAAGGAAATGATGCGGTCCTTTCCCATACCGGCCTCGACCGCCCCTTCTGCGGCATGGAGGCTTCGCGGCCCGACGGCCACCACCAAGTCCCAGCCGGCCTCAGCGGCCTGGCGTCCGGCCCGGACATGGAAGACGGTCTCGTCTTTTCCGAGCTCGAGCATGTCGGCGATGACGGCGATTTTCCGGTTCGCCGGAAGGCCGGCCAGGCTCTTCAGAGCCGACTCCAGGGCTTTGGGGTTCGAGTTGTATGTGTCGTCGATGAGCTTGATCCCGCGCTTCAAATTTACGAGGACTCCGCGTCCCGGGAACGGCCTGAGCCGGGAAACGGGTCGAGCGAGGTCCGCCGGCCTGAGCCCGAAGGCGCGGGCCACTCCGGCCGCGGCCAGCAGGTTGTAGAGATAACTTTCCGAGAAAAAGGGGAAGCTCATCCCGGCGTGCTCTCCTCCCATCCACAGCTCGAAAAACATGCCCTGGAAACCGGATTTCCGGACCGCCGCGGCCCGAACCTCGCACTCCGGTGCGAGGCCGAAAAGAATTTTCCGGCCCGCGAAGTCCGCGGAGATTTTCCGGACTAAAGGATCGTCGGCGTTGAGGACGGCCGTTCCGCCGTGTTTCGTTCCTTCCAGGATCTCTTTTTTCGCCAGAGCAACGGCCTCCAGGCTCTCGAAGAATTCCAGATGGACGGGGTGGACGTTGGTGATGACGGCGATATCGGGCGGAGCGATCCGCGTCAGAGCCCGGATCTCTCCGGCCGCGCTCATGGCCATCTCCAGCACCGCGACTTCATCTTCCGGCGAGAGCCTGAGGACGGAAAGAGCAAGTCCCAGGTGGTTATTGAGGTTTTTCTCCGATTTCAGGACCCGGAGGCGGACGCCGAGAAGAGCGGCGGCGAATTCCTTGGTGGTTGTTTTCCCGGCGCTTCCCGTAATGCCCACGACCTTGACCGGATGTCCGGCGAGCCAGCTCTTCGCCAATTCCTGGAGCGCCCGGACCGTATCCTCGACGCGGATGAGCCCAAAATTCCGGTCTGGTGGCCGAACGTCCCGCGAGACGACAGCGGCCGCGGCCCCGGCCCGCCGGGCATCAGGAATGAAATCGTGGCCGTCGCGCTTGTCGACCACGGCGAAGAAGAGTCCGCCCGGAGCGATCTGCCTCGAGTCGATGCTGAAATCGCGGACGAGAAGCCCGGGATCGCCCTGCAGGATTCTCCCGTTCGCCTTCGCTGCGATTTCATCCAGCCGGAGAACGGCCATGGTCACTTATGCTCCAATTTTGTCAGGATGTTCCGGATAACCTCGCCGTCGTGGAAAGGGAGGACCTTGTCCTTCGCGATCTGGTAAGGCTCATGTCCTTTGCCGGCGACGAGGACGTAGTCGCCCTTCTTGGCGGCGCGCAGAGCCTGTTCGATGGCCTCACGCCGGTCCTCGATCTTCCGGTAGTTTTTTGCACCGGACTTTTTCACGCCCTTCTCGATTTCGGCGATGATGGCCATCGGGTCCTCGGAACGCGGGTTATCCGATGTGATGAAGATCAGGTCGGCGAGCCGGCCGGCGGCCTCGCCCATGCGTTCCCGCTTGCTCTTGTCCCGGTCTCCGCCGGCGCCGAAAACGAGGAGGATTCGACCGGGCCGGAGCCCCCGGACCGTTTCCAGCAGGTTCTTGAGGGCGTTGTCGGTGTGGGCGTAGTCGATGAAAATCTGGAAGCCGCGGTTGTTCTCGATTTTCTCCATCCGGCCGGGTACGTTCTGAAGGGAGGCGAGGCCCTGCTGGATGGCCGCGACCGGGACGTTCAGCACCAGGCTGACGGCGAACGAAGCCAGGATGTTGGAAAGGTTGTGCTTGCCCATGAGCGGCGAGGTGATCTCCACCTGGCCGCCGGGATAATCGATCTCGGCCGTAATCCCTTCCTCGTTCAGCCGGTAAACCTTGCTGCGGACGATGGCGGCCGGCTCCAGGCCGAAGGACACCGTGGCCATGGGCAGCTCGGCGAGGAGCTTCTGGCCCCAGGGATCGTCCAGGTTGACCACGGCCGTGCGTTTCTTGGAGTTCAGGAAGAACAGCTTCTTCTTCGCCGCGAAGTAGTCTTCCATGGAATGGTGATAGTCCATATGCTCGCCGCTCAGGTTGGTAAAAACAGCGGCGTCGAACTCCACTCCCCACACCCGTTTCAGGTCGAGGGCGTGGGAGGAGACCTCGATCAGGCAATGCGTGGCGCCGCGCGAGGCGAATTCGCGCAAGAGCCTCTGGATGTCGGGCGCCTCGGGTGTCGTCCTGTCCGCTTCGATCGCCATGTCCGGGCCGCGGTAATTGATGGTGCCGATGACGGAAGGCTCGAAGCCGGCTTTTCTGAGGATGGATTCCAGGAGATAGGTGACGGTGGTCTTGCCTTTTGTTCCGGTGATGCCGACCACCTTCAGCTCGCGGGACGGAAAGGAATAGAAAGCGGCGGCTAAGCAGGCGAGGGCTTCCCGGGCATCCGGCACCCGGACCCAGACAACGTTGACATTCTCGGGTTTGGGATTCTCGGAGAGAACGGCTCTGGCCCCCCGGCCGACCGCATCCCCGATAAACTCGAAGCCGTCCGTCTTGCCGCCTTTCAGGGCCGCGAAAAGAAAACCGACCTTAACCTGTTTCGAGGAGTAAGCAAGCCCGAGAATATCCTCCCGGTCATTTCCGCTGACTTCGATGAGAGGAATATTTTTCAGAAGATCGACGAGTTTCATGGCTTTCTCCGGTCCTGAAGCTGGGCGGTGATGACGGGCTTGGGCTTCGGGCTCACCCGAGGCGGCTCATGGAGATAAAGGAGAACGCTGCGGGCGATGTCCCGGAACACGGGAGCCGCGACCTGACCACCGTAATAAAGCGTCCCCTTGGGCTCATCCAGGATGATGACTATGGACAGGACGGGCTTATCTGCGGGCACGAAACCGGCGAAGGCGGAGAGATGTTTCCTCGCAGAATAGCCGCCGAGCGCCGGGTCGAGCTTCTGGGCCGTCCCGGTCTTGCCGGCGATCGGGAAACCTTCAAGAAGAGCTTCCTTGCCCGTGCCCTCTTCGGTGGCGGCTTCCAGGATCTCCGTGACCTCGGCCGCTGTCTGTTCGGAGATGACCCGCGGCGCCTGGGCGGCCGGCACGCCGGCCTGGAGTTTTTCCTTGATGATCCGCGGCGGCACGAGAATCCCCCGGTTGGCGATCACGTTCAACGCCTGGAGGACCTGGATGGCCGTGACCGATATCCCATAGCCGATGGAGATAGAAGGAAGGGAGGCTTTTGTCCACTTGGTCAGACTGTGAAAAATTCCGTTTTCTTCTCCGGGCAGGCCGACCTCGGTCTTCTTCCCGAACCCGAAGGCTTGGATGGCGTTGTAGAACCGGTCCTGAGGGATGCTCTGGCTGATCTTGATCGTGCCCACATTGGAGGAGTGGATAAAGACCGCGGGGAAGGTCAGGATCCCCAGTTTCTCGTGATCCCAGACAGTCCAGCCGCCGATACGGATTTTTCCCTCCCGGCAGTCGAAGGTGTCGGACAGGCGTGAGGTCCCGAGTTCGAGCGCCGCGGAGACGGTGATGATCTTGAAGGTTGAGCCGGGCTCGAAGTTGTACCGGACGGCGCGGTTGATGTCCGCTTCCCGGCTGACGCCGGGATAGATGTTGGGATCATAAGTGGGGAAGCTGGCCATGGCCAGGATCTCGCCCGATGCGGGGTTGGAGATGACGACCGTCCCCCAGTTGGCCTGGGTCTCGTCGACGGCCCGGCGGAGCTCCCTTTCCGCGATATGCTGAATGGTCTGGTCGATGGTCAGGATCAGGTCCCTTCCCGGCTGGGGCTCCTTCAAAACTTCGATCTGGTACTTCCTCTTGCGGGCGTCCTGCAGGATCAGGCTTTCGCCGCTGACGCCTTTCAGAAGCTCGTCGTATTTCTGCTCCACGCCGCTCAACCCCTTGTCGTCCATGCCAACCCCGCCCAGCACGTGGGCGGCGAGCTGGCCGAGCGGGTAGAACCGCTTGTTCTCTTCCCGGAAGGAGATTCCGGCCAGGTTGAGACGGTTCACTTTCTCATATTCTTCATCGCTGATTTTCCGCTTGATCCAGACGAAGGTGTCCTTGTCTTCGATCCGGGCCAGGATCCTCTGAATGTCCCGTTCCGCCAGGGACAGAACCTTTTGGAGCAGGTTGATTTGGGCGAGGTGCTTTTTCGGGGGGTCTCCCTTGAAGGGAACATAGGCGACCGAGAACACGGGGAGGCTGACGGCCAGGGTGGTGCCGTTGCGGTCATAGATTCCTCCCCGCCGGGGAATGATCTCGCTTGTGTGGCTGTTCTGATTGAGGACCTCAGTCCTGAACTCGGGGTGATGGATGACCTGGAGGTCCACCAGGCGTCCGACGATGACCAAGAACCAAGCCAGAAGGATGACGGTCAGGAGAATGGTTTTTTTATGAATCCTCCGCTGTTGCGTATCTCTGATCTCAAACATCATTCTCAGGGCCGTTTGAATTTATCGTCGAAAATCACCTGGTTGGATTTTGCGGTTTCAAGGTTCAGCCTCTCCCGGGCGATTTTTTCCACGCGGTCGAGCGAGCGCAGGGTGGCTTGGCGGACTTTCAGTTTTTGGATGTCCTCGTTGAGCTTGAGGATCCGTTCCTCCAGATCCCTCGTCTTGAAGCCCAGGTTGATGGTCTCGGTCTGGTGCCAGATAATGAAGGTCAGGACGGCCAGGATGACCAGGATGCCGCCGGCGACGGCCAGGATTTCTTTCTTGGAAAACTTCTTCCTCACCATTCAAATCCTCTCTGCCGCCCGCAGCTTGGCCGACCGGGACCGGGAATTGCGGGCGACCTCCTCGTCCGAGGCCATGACGGGCTTCTTGGTCAGGATGCGGAGGATCGACCGTCCCTCTTCGCCGGCCAAGTCCTGGAAAGTGTGCTTGACGATCCGGTCCTCAAGCGAATGGAAGGCGATGGCCACGATCCGGGTGCCCGCGGTCACGCGTTCGGCCACCGTCTTCAGGAAATCCGAAAGCCCGGCGAGCTCCTGATTTACCTCGATGCGCAGAGCCTGGAAGGCCTTGGCCGCGGGATGGATCCTCCCTTTCTGCGGACGCCAGCGGCAGACCTCCTCGATCATCCGGCAGAGCTCGGTCGTCGTCTCGATCCTCCGGACTTTCCTCCGAGAGACGATCGCCCGGGCGAGCTGACGGGCCTGCCGGAGCTCGCCGAAGTCGCGAAAAATCTCGGCCAGCCGGGCTTCGGAGGATCGCTCGATGATCTTCAGGGCCGTGGTTTTGTTCCGGAAGTCCATCCTCATGTCCAGGGGGCCGTCCTGGCTGAAGCTGAACCCCCTCCCGGGGGAATCGAGCTGGAATGAGGAGATCCCCAGATCGAGGAGAACGCCGCGGACGGCCGAAAAGTCTACGTCGAGGTCGGGAAGATTGCGAAAATCAGAATGAAAGAGCCGGACCCTTTTGGCGAAAGGAGCGAGGTTTTGCCCAGCTTCGAGGAGCGATGTCTCGTCGACATCAAGTCCGATGAGCGAGGCCCGTGGATTGCTCTCCAGAATGGCCCGGCCGTGGCCGGCTAGGCCGAGCGTGCAGTCCACATAGACTCCTCCGCGCGAGGTGTCCAGGAATTCCAGGACCTCCTTGAGGAGAACCGGGATATGTCCCCTGTCGTTCATTCTTGTTTTCCATGTGGCATTAGGTCGGCAATTCGGACGAAGTCTTCGTCCGTGAGAGGCTGTTTTTCCAGTTTTTCGTCCAGCCGGTGCTTGTCCCATATTTCCAGATGATTGGTGAGGCCGATGACTTCCACCTCATCCTTCAGCCCGGCTTTTTCCCTCAGGCTCTGGCTGATCAACACCCGGCCCTTGGAGTCGATCTCG
>Ga0315288_10010175_pt1 | contig 11854 bp, 9 predicted proteins | sample YL17G11_20_MG_FD_203454 | JGI IMG/M metagenome (GOLD analysis project Ga0315288, IMG submission 203454) | Sediment microbial communities from Yellowstone Lake, YNP, Wyoming, USA - YL17G11_20 | ecosystem: Environmental > Aquatic > Freshwater > Lake > Sediment | place: USA: Wyoming | collected... | reverse complement strand
AAACGGAGCTCTTTCACCACGCGATCCTGACACGTCCCAAACAGACGCTCCACACGCCCTTTCGCCTGGGGCGAGTGCGCCGCGATATGCTCGATTGACAGCTCGCGAAGGGCCCGGCCGATCTGCGTCTCTGCTCCCAGACCGGCCAGATCCTCCTCCACCGACGACGGACGATTCACCTGGAAGTGGCTCGCCCGGTCCACATACAGCCCATGGGGACGACCGTAACGTGACAGCCACGCCTGCAACATCACCATGTTCGTCTCCGTGGTGTCTGACCCAAAGAACCTCAACAACACCGTGGACGTGGCATCGTCGATCATCCCGACTAGAACGCACTCCTCCCCCCGACCCTCGAGCCAGTCATGCTCAGAGGTATCCATCTGAACGAGTTCCCCGAACCAACTCCGACGTGGGCGCCATCGGCGATGCGTCACCCCCCGACGACGCACCGACCTCAGACCCTCCTCGATCTGCCACTTCCGTACCGTTTCTCGACTGACGACTATCCCGTCCCGTTCCGCAAGCTTCTCCGACGCCAGCGTCGGACCAAAACCCTTGTATGCGCCCCGCAGCTGCTCCACTGCACGGGCCCGCTCACCCTCGCCAATACGTCGGTTCGACGGCCGACCTCGAAGACGGTGCAACAGGCCCGCATCCCCTTCTCGCCCAAAACGACCCACCACCCGACCAAACTGCCGATCACTAAGCCCAACCAGGTGAGCCCCTTCGCCCAAAGGCAACTCCCCCGACATCACCTGACCTACCACTCGAAGCCGGTCCCGCTCTTTGCAGCTCATCCTCAGATCCATGCCCTCTCAACGAAAACCACTCCTCAGAGGACACTTCTACTTTGCGCGCACCGGACATTACTACGTTGCTGCCACACAGCTCTTACCAGCGTGTTGACAAAGCACGGACGCGCTGCTAGAGTCGCAATGACTGTGATTCCGGCCGATAGGTCTCACGCTCGGTGAGTGGGGTGCCGGTGAAGCGCGGAGCGATTGGTCGAGGAAACGTGGATACTCACCATCGCGCGCGGACTCGGTGCCCATTGTACTGAGTGGAGGCACAGCGGCCCGCACAGCCATATCTCAGTGCAGAAGGAGGGTACAAGATGCGCGCGATGTGGTATGTCGTGGCAGTGGCTCTGCTGCTGTCCGGCGCAGTGGTCTTCGCCGACGGGACCGCCGCTGCGGCGCCGCCCGCTGAGGGTGGAATGCCGGCTGATGTTCCGTTCGACCACTGGGCGTACGACGCTGTGGCCGACATGTACGACGCGGGCTTGCTCGAGGGTTACCCCGATGGGACATTCAAGGGCAATGACTGCCTCACCCGCTACGAGTTCGCCACCGCTCTTGCGCGGACACTGTGGTACGTGAAGACCCAGAAGCCCGGCCCCAAGGGCGACAAGGGTGACGCGGGCGCAGCCGGTCCTGCCGGCGCTGCCGGCCCCGCGGGCGCGACGGGTCCCGCCGGTCCTGCCGGCGCTGCCGGCCCCAAGGGTGAGAAGGGCGCAACGGGCGAGCGTGGTGCTGCCGGTCCTGCCGGCCCCAAGGGCGACAAGGGCGACAAGGCCAGTGCGGCCGAGATCGATGCGGCGGTCAAGAAAGCTTTCACCGACATGGGCCTTATTGACACCGCGAAGCTCGATGCGGCGATCAACAAGCTGCGCGAGGAGTGCCAGGGACAGTTCGAGGATCTGTCGGATCGGATCGACGATCTCGCCGATGAGATCGATGCCCTCGACGGGCGGGTGACCGCTCTGGAGGAGAAGCCGGACACCGTCGGTGGCCGCATCTCCGCCGACTGGGGCACCGCCGTTCCGACGGCGGCTGTCTCGCTGGCCAATGCCCGCGCCGGGGACTTCAATGTCCTCGACACCGTGATCCAGATCAGCAAGAAGATCAACAGCAACACCAGCGCGACCGTGGTCCTGTGGGATGATGCGTCGGGCCTGCATGTGAACCCGACGAACTTCCTGGTTCCCGACGAGGCCTATGTGACGGTTCGGGATACCGATATCTTTGATATCGACATGGACCTGGTGGTGGGCCGCCAGTACTTGGGCTACGGCTACGGTCTGACCTTCAACAACGACATCATGTCGGCGGACGGTGTTCGCTTCATCAATCGCGACTGGGACTTCGAGACGGAAGTCTTCGTTGCGAACACCTCGGCGGTGGCCAACGATGATATCTTGGCCGTCATTCGGGTGGCGGATGACATTGGCGATCACCTGAACCTGGGCGTGACGTATGTGGCGAATCCCTACGGTGGGACGTTCCTGACGCCGCGGTATGGCGTGGACGCGACGGTGCTGGCCGGCGAGCACACGATCTACACGGAGGTTGCGTGGGACAGCAACATTTCGTGGATGGTCCCGGCGGCGGCGTTGTTGGATGTGGAAGTGCTCAACGATGGCGACTGGAATGTTCACTTGGGCGGATCGTTCGTGCACGCGGCGTATGCGGCGGCGGATCCGATGACGTTGGTGACGCCGTACACTCGGGCGTGGAACAACGAGCCGTATGCGGGGTTCTGGTATCAGCGGCTGATGACGCCGTTGGCGTTCGGCAAGGGTGAGGCGACTGCGTACTTGAAGGCCGTCTTCCATGACGACACGCGCGACTGGCGGTTTGCGTATATCCACAGCACGATTGCCGGGAACTCGCTGGCATCGGTGGGGACGGATATCCCGATTGGTGGGGATTTCGACCTGAACGTGGATCTGGCGCAGACGCTGTTCGGGACCGCGGCGAACCCGATGCGGACATTGGTTCGTTGCGGCGTGAGCTGGGGCTTCTAGCTCGCGGATCGGGTAGTGAGCTGATGAGCGGGGCGGTTCGGTCATCCGAATCGCCCCGCTTTGTGTACGCGACCTGCCTCCGCAGGTTGGGCCTCGACGAAGGGGGCCGAGTATGGGCACTGCCCATCCGTTCGACGCGACGCGTGCGCTGTCGGACGACCAGATGGCCGAGCTGTGTTCCTGGCGCGCGGGCGACCCCTGGGCTGCCCGGCGCGCCTCGGTCACGCGCTGCCGCCGCTCCTTGCTGACGGAGGACGGCCACCTGGTCATCCTTGCCTGCGATCATCCTGCGCGCGGCGTCCTGGCCGCAGGGGGCGACCCGCTGGCAATGGCCAACCGCCGAGGCTACCTCGCGCGGATACTCAGAGCATTGGGTGCCGACGGGGTGGACGGCGTCATGGCCACCCCGGACATCGTCGAGGATCTCCTGGTCCTGGGGGAGCGAGCGCGCGACTCTACCGGAGCGTCGCCGCTGGATGACGTGCTGCTCATCGGCTGCCTCAATAGGGGGGGCATCGCGGGTACGGTGTTCGAGCTCGACGACCGCCCCACGGCTTTCACGCTACCGGGGATCCAGGCGCTCGGCCTGGACGGGGCCAAGGCCATGGTCCGGATCGCCGACGATGCTCCGGAGTCCGGGCGTACTCTCGCGTGGGCGGCCGAGGCCGCCAACCAGTGTGCGGAGGCGGGGCTGCCGCTTTTCCTCGAGCCACTGCCCGTTCGGCGGACCGAGACCGGGTGGGAGACCGTTGCGACGTGGCAGGCCCTTTCGCGCGCCGCCGCCATCGCCTCCGCCTTGGGTACGACTTCGTCCGGCACATGGCTCAAGCTGCCCTACTGCGATGCCTACCATTGTGTGGCGGGGGCCACGACGCTGCCCCTGCTTATGCTGGGGGGGAGCAGTCGGGGCGACTTCGTCGGGCTGCTTGGGGAGATCGCGTCCGCGATGGCCGCCGGGCCCAACGTGCGCGGGGCAATGATCGGTCGAAACGTGCTCTTCCCGTCCAGTGGCGCGGACCCACGAGACGCTGCCCGCGCCGTGTCGGCGGTGGTGCACGAGCGTCTGCCGGCCGCGGAAGCCGCCGGTCTCTGGCTTGGGGTCAGCGGCGGGGGACCGAGCGCCGAGGAGTGATCCGATGGCCACGCATTGCCCGCGGGTCGCCGTCGTGGGCAACATCAACATGGACGCCGTGATCCGCGTTGAGCAGTTCCCCTCCGACGGCCAGACGCTGCTGGGGAGTGCTCTGAAGTGGGTGCCCGGCGGCAAGGCGGCGAACCAGGCGGTCGCGGCTGCGCGCCTTGGCGCCGATGTCACCGTCATCGGGTGCGTGGGCCAGGATGCGTTCGGTGACCGCCTTCTCGACAGCTTGCGGGATGCGGGGGTCGGCACACACCACGTGCGTCGAACGTCCGCTGACCACACGGGCACGGCTGTCGTGATGGTGCGCGAGGATGGTCAGAACGCCATCGTCTCATGCCTGGGCGCCAACCTCCGCTTCCGCCCTCGTGAGGTGCGTGAGTGTGCGGGCAGTCTCCTCGCTTCCGATGTGGTGCTGGTGCAGCTCGGGGTGCCTCTGCCGGCGGTCGAAGCCGTCATCGACATGTGCGCCGAAGGCGGAGTGCCCTGCTTTCTGGATCTGTCGCCCATTCGCTCGGGGCCGCCGCGGAACTGGCGGCGCGCGGCGCTGATCAGCCCGAACCAGACTGAGGGCCGCGTGGTGTTGGGCGACCGGTGTTCGGATGCCGGTGCGGAGCCGGAAAGCGTTACAAAGCTCCTGGTCGAGGAGGGAGCGGCCCGTGTCGCGTTGAAACTGGGAGCGCAAGGATGTGCTCTCCACGACGGGCGGGGCATCCGGAGAGTGTCCGCCCCGGAGGTTTCCGTAGTCGACACTACGGGAGCCGGAGATGCCTTCCTGGCGGCACTGGCCGTTGGGTTCGTCGAGTCCCGTGACTGGGACAGAGCGGCTCGAATGGCCTGTTGCGCTGGAGCCTTGGCATGTACACGCGAGGGCGCCCAGCCGTCGCTTCCCTCTCGCCAAGACGTGGAGCAACTCATGGCGGACCGGGGACGTAAGTGTGTGGGAGTGCCTCGGTGGAGGGGAAGGATGTAGTTGAGCTGCCGGGCAGGCCGACCCGAGCCCGGCACATTGCGAGGTAACCCATTGGTGAGTGCCGCGGAACAACCAGCCGGCGACGCGGGCGCGTCCGGCGTTCCCGTCGACGGCGATGCCGAGGTTAAGGTCAGCCCCGACCGCATGACGGCCGTTCTGGTCGTCACGCCGCCCCGAGGCGGCGGGTCGGCCGTCCTCCCAGCGGGCGCCATCAATCGCCTGCGCGCAGCCGGGGTCGCGTTCGGCATCGACGAGGATGCCATCGGCCTCTTGGTTGAGCGGGTCCGAAGCACAGGGCAGTCGGCATCGGGCGTGGTGGCGCGCGGCCAGGAGATGGTCCCGGAGACCAAGCCCCGCTGGGATGTCTTCGTAGACCTGCCTGAGCTCACCGATGTCGAGGATGCGCACAGAGTCGCCGAGGAAGGGGGCGAGGACGAGGGACGCGTAGATTACCACTTCCGCATGCGTATCCCGGTGGTGGAAAAGGACGGCGTCATCGCCTTGCGGCACCCGGGCTCTCCGGGCGTTGCCGGACGGACGGTTCTCGACCAGCCGGTGCAGCCCGTCCCAGCGAAAGACACCTTCCCGAAGCCTGCGAGCGGGATCCGCCAGGAGCAGCGGGAGGACGGTACTCTCACGCTGATCGCGAACGCCTCCGGCAAGGTCGTCGTCGAAGCCGGCCGGATGTTCGTGGCGACGGAGCACGTGGTGCAGGGCGACGTAGGCATGGCACACGGGGATATCGATTTCCCGGGCGACGTCTCGGTCAAGGGCAATGTTCTGGACAATGCAGTCATCCGCGCGCGGGGGAAGGTCACCATCGTGGGCCGGGTGGACGCGGCGCACATCGAGGCGGGCAGTGATGTGTCGATCTCACTCGGCGTGGTCGGGGGCGGGGGCGGCAAGGGGAAGGTCTCGGCGGGAGGCAGCCTCTCGGCGAACTTCGCCGAGGGCGCCATCCTCGAGGCCCGCGGCAACATCGAGGTCCGACGCGGCATCATGAACAGCGACGTGTCCGCCAGCGGGAGGATCGTCTGCACCCAAGGCCGGGGGGCGATCATCGGTGGGCATGTCCGCGCGGGCGCGGCTATAGAAGCCAAGTGCATCGGGTCACCGTCGAGCCCCGAGACACTGGTCACCGTCGGCACGGACTTCGCCCTGCTCCGCGAACGCGACGAGCTGGAGCGCTCACTCGCGAGCTGCGGGGACGTCATCGCGAGGCTCGACCGCGTTCTGGGCCCGCTGGAGGCGGACTCCGACCTCAGCGGGTTCCCCGAGGACAAGCGCGAGCATGTCCGCACCGCCGTACGGGAGCGCATCCGCCAGGGGGCACTCCATCGCACGCTGGAGGCCCGGCTCCAGGGGGTACGGGAGCGAATGTCCACCGACGTCGGGGGGGCCGTCCACATCATGGGCACCTGCTACGCCGGGGCGCACATCGACATTCGCGGCGTCCACTTGGTCGTCCCCGAGGAGCTTCGCTACTGCAAGATCATCCTGGACGAGTCGGGCGAGCACCTCCGCACGGCTCCTCTATAGCCTCGACCGCCGGTCGGGGGTATGGGAGGGGCTGCTAGTCTGAGGTCACGCCGGCCCCGTCTTCCGCCGAGGCGTACTCCAGGTAGGCGCGGATGAACGCATCCAGGTCCCCGTCCAACACGCGGTCGACGCTGCTGGTCGTATGGCCCGTCCGCAGGTCCTTCACCATCATGTACGGGTGCAGGACGTACGACCGGATCTGGCTGCCCCAACCGATGGTTCGCTGCTCGCCCCGTAGCGCGGCCTTCTGCTCCTCCTGCTTGCGCCGCTCTTGCTCGTATAAGCGCGCGCGAAGGATCTTCATCGCCGTGTCGCGGTTGCGGTGTTGTGAGCGCTCGTTCTGGCACTGGACCACGATCCCGGTCGGGAGGTGCGTGATGCGAACCGCCGAGTCGGTCTTGTTCACATGCTGTCCGCCCGCCCCGCTGGCGCGGTAGGTCTCGACCTTCAGGTCCTCGGTCGAGACCTCGATCTCGATGCTGTCGTCCAGCTCCGGGACCGCGTCCACGCTCGCGAAGCTCGTGTGGCGCCGGTGCGCAGAGTCGAATGGGGACAGCCGCACCAGCCGGTGCACACCTGCCTCCGCCTGGAGGTAGCCGAAGGCGAAGGCCCCCTTGACCAGGTACGTCGTGCTCTTCAGGCCGGCGGCTTCGCCCGGGGTGGCCTGGATCGTGTCGACGGCCATCTCATGGTCTTCCGCCCAGCGCAGGTACATGCGGGCGAGCATCTCGCACCAGTCCTGCGCTTCGGTACCCCCCGCGCCCGCGTTGATGGACAGGTAGGCGTTCCGCGAGTCGTGCTCCCCAGAGAGCAAGAGTGCGTGCTCGGACTTCGCGAGGTCGGCGCGGATCTGGCTGAGCTCTGTCGCGACCTCACCGACGAGGCTCTCGTCCTCCTCTGCCAGGGCAAGCTCCATCAGCTCGTCGAGAGACCCGATGCGGTTCTCCATCGACAACCATGGGGCCATGAACCCCTCGATGCGGCCCATCTCCTGCGTGAGTGACCGCGCGGCTTCGACGTCGTTCCAGAAGCCCTCGCGTGCCGACTCATCGCGCAGCTTCTCCAGCGCGGAAGTAAGGCGAGCGAAGTCAAAGACGCTCCCGGACTTGGAGGAGCTTCTGGCGCATCGCGCGGACCTCCGCCGCCAGCGCTTCGAGGGTGGGCATCTCCTGAACGGGGCGTCGCTCCATGGCTAACCTGCCTTCCGTAGACAACAGCGCTTGTACTTGAGCCCGCTGCCGCACGGGCAAGGGTCGTTTCGGCCGGTAACCAGTCCCTGGCGGACCGGTGCCGCCTTGTCCTGGCCGGGTAGAGGCTGCCCCGGCACCGCGCCGCGCCCCTCGGCCTGCGGACGGTAGGCGCTCTCCGTCGGCCGCTGCTCCTCCACTGCACGCACGCGGAAGATGTACCGCAACGTGTCCTCACGGATGCCGAACAGGAGTGCCTCGAACATGTCGAAGGCTTCCTTGTGGTAGAGGACCACCGGGTCCTTCTGCTCGCCGGACGCTCGGATGTAGATACCGTCCCGCAGGTAGTCCATCGAGGCCAGGTGGTCAATCCAGAGGTTATCCACCACGCGCAGAATGCACATCCGCTCGACCTCGCGCATAGTGTCGGCGCGCAGCTCCTCCTCCTTCATCTCGTACGCGCGGGTGAAGGCCTCGGTCAGCATTTCGGCCAGCTCGTCCGGGCTGCGGACGTCCAGGTCGTTGACATCCACGACCGCGTCGAGCGGGAAGACCGCGCGGAAAGCCCCGAACAGGCCCTCGATGTCCCAGTCCCCATGGTGGAGCCGCGGGTCCACGAAGCGCACTACGTAGCGTTCCACAACATGCTTGATCATGTCGAGCACGGCGTCGCGGAAGTCCGCGCCCTCCAACACCTTCCGACGCTCCGTATAGATGACCGACCGCTGGGTGTTCATGACATCGTCGAACTTGAGCACTTGCTTCCGAATGTCGAAGTGGTGGGATTCGACTCGGCGTTGGGCGTTCTCGATCATCCGGGACAGCAGGCGGTTCTGGATCGGCTCATCCGGTCGCCAGGCTCGCTGAAGCCCCTGGAACCGCTCGTTGGCGCCGAACAGCCGCCACAGCTCGTCCTCGAGGCTGACGAAGAACCGGCTGGCGCCCGGGTCCCCCTGGCGCCCGGAACGACCGCGGAGCTGGTTGTCGATCCGTCGGCTCTCATGCCGCTCTGTGCCGATGATCTGCAGCCCGCCGACCGACTTCACCCGCTCGTAGTCCGGGCTGACGTCCATGCCCTCGGGAGGCTTCCCGCCAAGCTGGATGTCCACACCACGCCCGGCCATATTGGTCGCGATGGTCACCCCGCCGACCCGCCCGGCCTCTGCGATGATCTGGGCCTCCATCTCGTGGTACTTGGCGTTCAGGACGTGGTGCGGGATGCCGTTGGTGAACACCTCCGTCAACGTACCCATCGCGTCCGGCTGTCCCAGGTACTCAGCGAACCCCCGGATGACCTCTGCACTGAGCGGGTCCGCCGGCAAGCCGACCATGCGAGCTCCTCGCCGGAGGGCGCCGGGGTTGATCGTCGCCAGGGAGCCGAAGAGCTGCTCGTCCAGATCGGCGACGATCTTCCCGTCGAACTCCTTGCGTCGCGCGCGCAGAGCGTCGAGCGCCAGGGTGGCGAGCCCGAGACGCTGGACACCGTCCGCACTCAGGCGCGCGCTGAGCCGTTCCGACACCTCGATGGACCGAGTGCCCACGAGGACGGGTTGCCCCCGGAGGTGACACCGAAGGATGTCGTAGGTGATGCCGCGGAACTTCCCCTCCTCCGTCTTGTACACCACATCGGCGCTATCGGTGCGGTTGATCGGCCGGTTCGTCGGGATCACGGCAACGGGCATGTTGTAGATGCGGATGAACTCCGGCTCCTCCGTCTTCGCCGTGCCCGTCATCCCGGCCAGCTTGTTGTACAGTCGGAAGAAGTTCTGGAAGGTGATGGTCGCGAGCGTCTGGCTTTCATGCTCGACGCGCACGCCCTCCTTCGCCTCGATGGCCTGGTGCAACCCGTCACTGTAGCGGCGGCCGAACATCAGGCGACCGGTGAACTCGTCGACGATGATCACCTGGCCTTCGCGCACCACGTACTCCACCTCATTCCGGTAGAGCGTGTGCGCCTTCAGGGCTGTGTTGATGTGGTGGACGTACTCGATGTGGTCCGGATCGGAGAGGTTGTCGATGCCGAGCGCCCGCTCCACCGCCTCGACCCCGTCGTCCGTCAGGGAGACCTGGTGCTGCTTCTCCTCGACCTCATAGTGCGCGTCACGTCGCAGAGCGCGGACGATCCGGTCGAACTTGCGGTAGAGGTCCGAAGAGGCCTGCTTGACACCACTGATGATCAGCGGGGTGCGCGCCTCATCAACCAGTATGCTGTCCACCTCGTCGACGATGGCGTAGTGCAGTTCGCGCAGGACGAGTTGCTCCTTCGAGAACGCCATGTTGTCGCGGAGGTAGTCGAACCCGATCTCGTTGTTCGTGGCATAGGTGATGTCGGAGGCATAGGCCTCACGGCGCTCGGGGTTGTCCAGGTCATGCTGGATGATGCCCACATCGAGGCCGAAGAAGTGGTAGATGGGTCCCATCCACTCGGCGTCGCGTTTCGCGAGGTAGTCACACGTGGTTACCAGGTGGGCTCCCCGGCCGAGCAGCGCGTTCAGCGTCAGGGGCAGCGTGGCCACGAGGGTCTTTCCCTCACCAGTCTTCATTTCGGCAATCCGGCCGCCGTGCAGGATCATGCCGCCAATGAGCTGCACGTCATAGGGTCGCTGCCCCAGGGTCCGCACCGCCGCCTCGCGCACGCAGGCGAAGACCTCCGGAAGCACCTCGTCGAGCTTGTCCTCATCGCCGGCGATGTAGTCGCGCAGTCTGAGCACGCGCTCGCGGATCTCCTCGTCGGAGCCGGCTTTGACCTCCGGCTCGAGTGAGTTGATGTGGTCTATGGTCGTGCCGAACCGTCGGATGACCCGATGGCTGGGGTCGAACATATCGAGAACGGACATGGTGGGCCGACGCTCCTAACGTGTGATCCAGCCGTACGCCAGATAGGGAGAGCACCTCGGAGCGGGTCGGGGAGCCTAGAACTCGATGCTGAACGAGCTCCCAAACGTCGAGCGGCTCCGGCCGCTGAGGCGCCGTTCCGCCAGCGTTTCGACTCCGGCGGAGACAGACACTCCCGAACCGAGGTCGAAGCGCAGGTAGACGCCCCCAACCGGGGATTCCGTGGGGGTGGGGCGCACGGCGAGGCCGACTGTGGCGCTGCCGGAGAGTGGGTACTCAAGGCTGACCGGGGGTGCGGCCCGGAGTAGGTCCAGCAGCGAATCGGAGCGCTGCCGAAGCGGATCGCGTAGGTCCCACTGCTGGGAGAGGCGCAACGTGAACTCGCCGGCCGGCAACTGGAACAGCGTCCGGCCGTGCAGGTCCATGGGGCCTCCACTGAACTGGATGCCACGGCCCGGCGCGATTGGGCGGGCTCGAAGCGTGAATGGCTCACCAGCGGGCGGCGACGCGGGCTTGGAGTCGTTTGTGGCGTCCCCAGACTCCGTTGGGCGGCCAACGACTGTATCTCCCGTGGTGTCTTCCATTCCACGAGTCGTCTGGCAGGTCGATGCCGCAATCACCATGGTCAGCCCTATGGCGAGACGCCCGTACATGCACAGATCCTCCGCCGGCGCACCGGAGCGATGCTGCCCGCTCTTCACCGATGAGGGTACCACGTCGGCTTGACCGGGTCAACCATCGGAGGAGCAGGCCCTGCCCCGCCTAGGCGAGAAGATAACACGGTGGCGCACGGCTGGTTTCCGCCGCAGCCTCGGGGGGAGTCTCATGCGGCAAGCACAGAGCGGCGATGTCCCGATGGGGGGCGACCCAGCGGGGCTGCGTCGCAGGCGTTGGTTCCGCGTCGTTGCGTGGCTGGTGATTGCGCCTGCGGCGTTCGTCCTGATCGGAGGCGCACTGTTGTACCGCCGGTACGCGCCGCGATGGGATGAGGGCTGGATCGACGGCGAGCGTCACGCTCTGCCCCCATACGCGACGCCCGCGGTCGATGGCACCGGCCGACGGCTGTACGAGCAGGCCGTTGCTGCGATGTCCAGGGCGGAGGCAGCCGCTTCTTCCCGCCGGGCGACCACTCCATACCGTGGCCCGCTGGAGGACGACAAGTGGATGGTGGCGGAGTACGCACCGGTGTACACCCTCCTTCACGACGCGGCCGACCAGCCATACTGCTCACCCCTCGAACCGGGTGGAGTGAGCACCGGGTCCTTTCTCGACCGCGGCCATCGTGACCGTCTGGCGGGGGCCATCTCGCTACGCTTGCTCGTAGACCGGCGAACGGGCCGTCACTCCCACTCGCTCCAAGCCGCCGCTGATGG
>Ga0315288_10010174_pt1 | contig 11854 bp, 19 predicted proteins | sample YL17G11_20_MG_FD_203454 | JGI IMG/M metagenome (GOLD analysis project Ga0315288, IMG submission 203454) | Sediment microbial communities from Yellowstone Lake, YNP, Wyoming, USA - YL17G11_20 | ecosystem: Environmental > Aquatic > Freshwater > Lake > Sediment | place: USA: Wyoming | collected... | reverse complement strand
TCTGTGGAACTGAAGCATTATATGTCATGTTATCCTCTTAGTATTGTGGTAAAATTCTTTGTGAAGAGAGCTGGTTCCATGTCCTTGCTAATACTTGTGCTCTGTAGCGTCTATAGACCTGCATAACCTCATTGTATTTATCCATCTCACCAAAGTCAGATAAGATGTCTAAAGCTGTCCCATAAGCAAGATAACGCGTTAGATATGCCACTGGAACTTTTGATAGAGTCGAATTAGTATTTCTTAATGTACCACCAGGAAATGACAAGTTGATCTTATAAGCCGAGATGCGAATGTTGTATGTGGTATCAGGTAGCCCACGAAATGTTAGCTCGTTATTGTAATACAAAACATAAGTTGGCATCTGAGCAATGAATACGTTATTCCATGGCCAGATAGTGTAAAATTGAGCTGGATTTTCATACCAATTTAGAGGAAATGAATTAACAGGCACGTTAGGATTACTGATTAAAGCAGGAGCATTAATTGTGCTGAAGCCTAGGAAGTCTAGATCGACAGGCAATGGATTTGCTGTAGTAGGTGTTATGTTGAAATCCCACCACGTTTCATCACCAAAGATCTGCACCTCTTGAGGATGCTCGTTCTGGATGAAGTAATTGATGTAATCAACCATGATAGCATCTGTGAAAGCAGGGTCGTTTCTATCAACCCTGCCAGTGACGTTTCTCAGTATTTGAATTACTCTTCCTGCTCCTTGAGGTAAAACAACTGCTGTCATATTTATCCTTTAATCAAAATCTATTACGTTGCAAGAAAAACGGCTTCTCTCACCAACTTGTTTTGTCTCTGAATGAGTTACATCACCATGTTCAGACTTAACTTCTGCAAAGATTGGTACTGCTAGATTGTTAAGAAACTTTATGACTGGAACTGGTAGTGAGTATGTTCCACCGGCTTTAAGCTGGCCTTTCCAGTCGATGTCTTTATTTCTAATGCGGACTTTAAGAACATTCTCTGGCTGGTCGAAGCGCTGGAACTTGACTTTCACTTTCTTGTGGAAGGATTCATCAGGAACTTTAATCTTCATCTTGTTGCGTTCATGTAGACATAATCTATTGTGCTTTCTGACATGATCATTGTAGATTGCAAAGTCCTCGATATTCTCAATTTTAAAGCTATCGAAATCAAATGCTTCTGACTTCTCTCTTCCTGGAACTTCTCGGCCTTCTAACATGGCCTTTTCAATTGTCTCTGCTTCTATTTCTTTATTTGTCTTTTTACTCATGTTTCCTCTGTTAAAGAGGTGGGCTTTTACACCCACCTTATGTTTTAAACTGCTACATCACCAAGGTTGACGTAGTTGTTAAACTTAGTCGCTTGGAAGTAAATCACATCGTTGTCAGTTCCCATAATCGCTGTACCTAATGTCAGGAAGTAGAGAACAGGGGCATCGACAATATAAAACCTTGGACCTGTTTTTGTTACTTGACCACTTGATGTGTATGTTCCTACCTGAACGATAGGCACATTAGTAGTCTCATATAGCTTGAATGTTGTTGGAGAGAGTACGTCTACAACATAGGTATTGTTATTCAACTGAGGAGCAACAGTACCAATAATTTTAGTCAGTACTACTCTGTCACCGTCTACAAGACCATGAGCTGTAGTTGTAGTTACAACACCAGCTGCGATGGCGTTGATAACTAGATGCTGATTAGCGAAGCCACCTACTGTGTTTGCAACAGTGACACCGTTTGTTGTTTCTAAAATAGAAGACAAATCGGTTGTACCTCTACTGATGATAAGATCATCACCAGCTGGGAAGTCTCTAAACCAAACACCTTGTAGGTTTTTGTCATTAGTTCCAAAGGTAGTGTATCTATACCATTCAAGCTTATCAGCCTGCCATGGAGTCTGTAAGTTGTAAGCTGCACCACCTGATTGCAGGTAACCACCGTATGTGTTAGTCACTTGACTTAATTCTCTTAAGCCAGTGCTAATATTTGCTGCTGTTCCTAAAGAAGCTGTCATATTTTCACCTACCCTTTTGTACTTCTAAGATTTAAGCACCAGCTGTCATCAAGGATCACTGATCCAAGACGGCCTTTCCAACCCATTGTTTGTTTTTGATTCAATGGATCTTGTCCGGCTCCCAGAGGCTTAATTATCATTTCCATCGACTGATCGTCGATCATGATTCTTCCGTAAGCATTAGCAGCAAATAGCATGTTTGAGTACACTGCTGGGGCTACAGATGCGTCCTTGAATGCTTCTGAGGTCATTACTAATCTAACCTCATCACATGAGCCTAGCTCACTTTCAAGCACAGATTGCTGTCTAGGATAGTCAGCAGTGGCATTGAAGTTAGCTAAGTTCTTGAAGTCAGTACGCAAGTCAGTAGACATAATAAGCCAATAGGCTGCCCAAACTGGAGCTGTGCCGAATGCGTTTGTGCCTTCTTGGTTAGGTGATAGCTTCTTTCCGTTGTTTTCTGTTACGAAGTCAACAGCAAGTTCTAAGTCTGTAGTTGTCACCTCTGTGATCGCATTTCCATTGACTCCGTTTAGGCAGTCAATCTGCGCAGAAGTAGCTACAAGCATGTTACGAACGATTTTGTCGTAAGTAGATGCCATGTTTTGGGCTAGCATGTCTGCCACTTCATTTGCTGTTTGATCCTGTCGAACCTCTGTTACTTCAGCCGTTGCTTACTGACCCTTTCAGGCGGGGTTCCCTCTTCGGAGATCCCTCACTATGTCTCCATAGTGTTCAGACTATCGCTTCTTCCTTTCGGAAGCCCTCTCACTTAGTCGTTCAGGCTGCTTTCGCTTGCCCCTTGTTATCCGTCTGCTTATGCAGCGAGGAACTCCAAGTCAATCAGAGTGGGTTTATTCACGGCACAATTTACCGTGACGATGATGTCATCGCTTAGCTCTACTACTTTTCCGTACTGACTTACAGTAGCTGTAATATCAAACTTATTAACTTGTTCTGAAGATGGTGAGACCCCTTCAGTTAACGGTGTGAGAGCGTCTGACAAGTTTTCAAAGCGTCTGAAGATAGCATTCTTACTATTCTTCTGTGGGATGCGTCTCTCTTGTGAGAAATAACTATAGACATAGTATGGTTGATGTCTGTCCAAGAGAATGTTGTCGAAGAACAAGTTAACTTCTGGGTCAACTTGTGCTGTCGTTGTTGTTCCTGCTGCCATTTTTATCTCCTAGTCAAAAAATGTTTTGACAAGAGAGGCAAAATTTTTTAAGCCTCACCTCGGAGCACTTTCTGTCGATATTCCCGAAATTCTTTTTTTCCTTGAATGCTTTTGAGATATTCGGTACCTGTCGGTTGAGCAGACTTACCTGCTTCCGATGGCGAACGCGGCTTAGCTGCGTTCTCTACGATTCTTCTGGCATTCTCTGCGGCTACTTTGCTCTTAGGTTTTTCTTCCACTAAGTGCATGTAGTCATCAACGATTTCGTTGGCTCTGGATAAACGATTTACGGCTGTATCTATAGTCGCTGCTAACCAAGGCTTCTTGTCTAAAATTGGTTTAAGATACGTGTTAATCTTTTGAACAGCCTCAGGATTGGTATCTTGATATACTTGCTCGAGGATCTCTCTGCGTGTTAAGGCTTTCTCTTCACGCATAGAAGCTTTAGTAACTAAGGCTTCTGGATCTTCTTCCTCTTCAGGCTCAGCTTTCTTAGCCATCATTTCCTCGTACACCTTAGTGCGTGTTTCAAGTTCTTGACGCTTTCGGCGCTCTGCCTGTAGAGCTGCAAGGGGAACCATCTTTGGTTCTTCTTCGTGATGTTCTTCCTGTTGCTCGACTACCACAGGCTCGGAGACAGCTGCGACGTCTTCTTGTTCTTCTGTCATAAAACTCCCTAGTTTTCTACCTATGCTTAGGTAGCAAGATTGTTGAACCCTTTGACCCGTCGGTTACACGGATGGACTTCCCTAAAGTGGGAAAACTTAACAAGTCCCCTGGATGCATGACCCAGAGTAAAGTCTTGACGCCACGTTTATTATCCACTTCATAAACGAAGCTCTCTTTGATGATTCCTGGCTTTACTTCGCACGCCTGTAAAAACGGACGAACGATGTCTTTGCCACGTTTCTTCTCTACCTTTGTCTTGCCCAAAATCCAGTATTTGTCTTTGTGCTTGTTAGCATTCAAGATCTTCTCAAGCATGTCATTGAAGAGGGATGTGATTCCTTCTCTTGCCTGAACATGTTGATCCATCTGAGCTTTTGGGCTGAGCATTAGCACGGCATACCTCTGAGGTTTTCTTTGAGAGATTGTGCATTCTTTGCTCCCATCGCTTTCATGCGATCTGAGTTTCCATATCCTGGACCAATAGACGAACCTTTTTTAGGCGCGTTTAGTGGATTGTGTTTAGTGCTATGTTCACCAAATGCTTTTGAGCCAGCAGAACCAGATGGAGGATGATAACCTGGGTTATTTTGACCACCATAAGTTTCCATTTTTGGCATCATCTTGTTAGATGTAGATGTACCTTTTGCCATGTTTATACCTTTGTTTTTAGAGCTTCCGCTCGTTTCATATCTCTCTGCAATTCGGCCTCTGCCTGTTGCATCTCTGTCTGCCTGATGTCGGCAGCGAGCTGTAATACCTCGATCATACGCTTACGTGGTATGTCGTCTATTTGTGCGATTGTTTTTGCGTTGTCGAGGAAAGCCTTAGCGTGGTTCTGTACCACTTCTGATTCTCTTTCTTTAGCCAATCCGATGTCTGAAAGGACGCGTGCTCTGCGTTCTTCTGCAAGTGCATTCGATTGATTGACTGAAGCCATGTCGAGTCTTCTCTGCATCTCTAATTGTTCTTGTTCAAACTGTGCTGCTTGCTCTTGTTGCTGTTGCTGTTGAGCGAGAATTTCATGTAGCTTGGTGTTGCCTTGGAGAGGAGCCACTTCAAGAACTTTATCCCATGGTATTGGTGCACCTAGCTGGATAAGCTGAAGTAGCTGGTAGTAGTAGGCTTCCCGTTGTGTAGCTGTTTTAACGGCTTGCTTGATAGCGCAGTCATATTCTTCAAACTGTCCGGACAGGAATTCATCTGTTGGCTCTTCTCCGATGATTCTTTGTATTTTTCCGTAGCTGTAGTTCTTCTGAATAGCTTCGATAACAAGCTTGCCTAGATATTTTTTAGTCTGTTCTAAGTTGTCAAAGATGCCTCTATTACCTTTGAGGCCGTTTGAGGCTCTAACTTCGGCCAACTTGCCTGACACCTGTGAATCACCAACAGAAGAAAGACCAAGAAGCTCATCCGAAGCACCTGGTATCTCCATGATGTTCTTGTCGATGATGTCTTGGTATTGGAGGTAGCCTGGGGGAATATTCGGTGGAGAAATCTCTCTAACATCGGTGTTGACATCGTAGCCCTCATTAACAACAATTTGTTTACCTTGTCCTGCTTGCATTAACATGTTTGGATCAAGGACGGCTCCGTTCTTTGTGATCCAGCCTGTATTTATTATTGATTCCATCAGGTCGATGATCTGGCTATGTCGTCTGTTGTATTGTTTTTGAGCATCAATGACGGATCTGACGATGCCTTGTATCTTAAGTTCCATTGTGTCAATCAGAGGCTCTAGATAGAGTAGATTAAGCACAAAAGGGTAATTATCAAGGCCAACAGGATCAGGTCCTGAGTAGAGAAGTTGTCCTGAGACGATGATGTCGAGGTTAATGGATCGTTTATATGATGATATAAGTTCAAGTCTTGGCGTCTCCAGCAGTTGCGCTTTGAGAGCTTTTTCTTCTTCTCTATTACCATACCATTCCTCCGTAACACCTGTTTCCATGTCAACGAGGTATTTTTGTTCTTTGTTGATTCTCGTCCAGTATTGGTCATAAGTGCATAAGTTCTTGGCTATGTATGTTGAGTTGTATTGTCTGTAGATTCCGAGGTATTGAAACTTGTTATCTCTGATTCCTGTTGGAAGATCTTCGATGATTTTTGGGTCAACGCCGGGTAGCATTGCTTTAATCTGCTCTTTAGATAACAGGTCTCTTGTTGCTGCTTGGTCGCAGTCGCTGAGGTCTCTCTTGGTGAAGTAGGGATCAAGCATAAGAGCATTGAAAGGCTTCCAATACATCTTAATGTCGCCATTTACTTTGTCTCTGCTATAGTCCATGTGGAGACCAATGATTGACAATCCAGTCTTTAGAGAATGCTCGAATGACTCAGATATGGTATAATCTGCATTTGCTTTGTCGTAGACGTAATATAAGACGTCAGACATCTGATCGGCTGTTCTAACATCAGAACCCTCTACAGGGGCGCATACTGTGGCTGTGCGGTTCTCGCGTTCGTAGCCTGAATAGAGATTAACAACCCTGCGAATCTTGTTGAGTTCGAGGACCATTCTATTCTGCTTGATGAGCTTAGACTTTTCAATTTGAGTCCAGTTGTCTCCAGCGTATGCTCGTAAATCTCTATATGCTGCTGCGTAGTATACTCCAAAACAGCGATATGCATCGTAGAAGAATTGATTGAACTTCGCTACCTTGTCGTTATTGCCGGGTGTCATGTATAGGCTCATTAATGTCTCGAGTAAATTGTTATAACCATTCTCTACGCATTCTATTCCACTCTTCTGCTGTCATTCCTGCTCCAGAGCTAGTTCTGAGTACTGCTTCTGAGCAGTAGATTAATGATTTAGATCCATGTGATGCCCAGTCGTGATAAGACTTTTCTCTGTAGCATCCGAGTTTCTCGTTCCATTCTTTTCTAAAGCTTTCAACTGCTTTAACTCCCTTCTCGCATTTCGTTTGATCGAAGAAGAAGCGAGGTAGCATGCTTCTGAGGCATTCGATGCCGAACATCTCGTTAGAATCTCGTGGCAAGACATCGACTTTGAGGCCTGATGCTCTTGCTAAGTCTGCATATGACTTACCGGATCCCTTCTCTCGAGAGGCTGCATCATGAGGCATGAAATGCTTCTCGTAGATGTAGGGCTTGCTCTTGAGCCATTTAACGTAGTGAGCAAGAGGCTCATCTGAGTTCTCGTAGTATTCGATGCAGTGGATTTCTTTCCCGATGAGTTGGAAGACCCAGATGGCTGTTGAGTCGCCAACTCCGATGTCCCAGCTTGTGTATGTCAATGCGTTCTCGTCATATGGAAGATGGCAGATGCGATGCTGTTGTCTGGCTTCTGAGATCATCTTAGAGAAGTAGAAGCCTTCATTGGCAGCCTCAAAAGCTTCATCGATGGTACTCGGAAACTCGCGTTTCATGTACTCGCCCTGTGTCTGCATCTTCTTGATATACCAGGCTTTCTGTTCGGGTTTTAAAATAATTCCTTTACACTCTAAGCCATCAAAGTATTCTTCCATGTCTTTACTTATCAAGATATTTTTTGCATCTATTTGATAATCAGGATGTTGCCACCAAGAAAAGAACCATAGCTTCCAATCAAGAGTTCCTAGAGAAGAGGCCGCATCTTGCAGAGCCTGAGCGCCTTTGCAGAGATTGTAGAAGTGACCTTCTCTTCCACGAGCGGTGGACTCAATGCAGACGAATTGACCGGCTTGTACAGCATTAAGAGCACCTGAGATAATTTCGTTAGCTTTGGTGGGATTCTCCATACAAACCTTAGCAAATTCAGTGATGTGGAGCAGCTGTAGAGTACCTCCGCGTAAAGAAGTTGCAACTCTAAAAACGGAACCATTCGCAAAACGCATCTCGTGAACGTTGTCTCTATACGCGCAGCACATGTCTCTAACGAACTGCGGTAAGTTGTCATAAGCGAATTTCACCTTGTCTACGAAGATTTCTCTTGCGATGTCCTTGTTGTCAGCGACGATGGCTGCGTTTGTATTGGGTTGAAACAAACAATAATCAAGAAAAAGCAAAGCATGGAATGTAGTTATTCCAAGTTGGCGTGCCTTAAGGACTATGTTGAGGTTATGTGCCCCAAGTAATGTTAGCTGTGCCCAGTTTGGCTTGAAGTCGACGACGTTGCCTTCTTTGTCTTTGATTTTGTAGAGGTGGGATAGCCGCCACTTCTGGTCTCTTAATAATGTGAATGCTTCGTCTTGAGTGATCATCAGTTAGTAAAGTTAATTATTTAAACCTTTATCAAAGTAATGTTTTAATTTGCAACTTTTTTTGTCGGTATGTTAAGTTAAGAAAAATTTTAGGATCATTAAGATGCAGTGTACGTTAATATCTGATTTACATGGGTTTAAGCCGAAGCTAGATGGTGGAGATCTGTTGATAATTGCTGGAGATCTGACGTCTCGTGATTTTGTTGAAGAGCATGAGGATTTCTGTGAGTGGCTTGAAGCGCAGCCTTACGATCAACGAGTTGTGATTGCTGGCAACCATGATGGCAATATCCAGAAGAATTTAATCAATAGTTGCATTAACAATACCTACTTACAAGATAACGCATTAAATTATGGTGGCTACTTGATATGGGGCAGCCCATGGACGCCGACGTTCTTTAATTGGCACTACATGAAAGATAGAGGAGAGGCTATTAAAGAGAGGTGGAATCTTATTCCTAAAGATGTTGATATTCTGATTACTCATGGACCTGCTTATGGTATTTTAGACTATATAGAGACAAACAAAAAAAATGATATATACGAACATGTTGGATGTGAAGAACTCAGAAAGAAGCTTGATGATGGCGATGTGAAGCCTAAGCTGCATGTGTTTGGACATATCCATGAAGGCTACGGAAATATTATTTTTGATGGAATTAGATATGTTAATGCTAGTATTATGGATGCGAATTACAAGCCTATTAGAAAGCCTGTAAATGTTAAACTAAAGGATAAAAGATGAATGATATTAAGATATGGGCGCAGATGTTTTTCGATGATGGCTCAGTTACAGAAGGTAGCAGAATAAGTCATGTAGTGCTAGATAGCGATGAACTTATTGAAAATGTAATAACAAACCTGCTTAAAAGCGTTAACCGAGAAGAAGGCTTGTTATTATTATGGGGCGCTGGAGAGATAAGAGGCTATTACGCTACTTTTTACGCTGAGGTGTTAGAGATTTCGGCTTTGGAACCTTCGTCTGCTTTGCTCCAGCTACAAACGAAGTCTGCGGACCCTGCTTCTTTGGAGGCTTTGGAGTGATTCTGATGCTTTTTTCGTTCATTGCTTTAGGCATGTTATTTCCCTTGTTTATGATCATCTTGACGTATAAGATTATTTTTAGTAAAGAAAAAGGTACAAGATGAGTCTTCCTAATTCGCAAGATCCCAATAGTCCTCTATATCAGTTTATCAATACGCAGCCTCAAGATACGCCTTCAGCTAGTCCTAATTCGTCTCTAAGCCACTTCACTGTTAGGCAATTCGTTCCAACTGCTATCACGAAGACGTGGCCTGTAGTTGTCACTATCGTGGCTCATGGCTTTCAGAACGGTCAGTCCGTAAGGACATCTAAGTTCATTACGAAACCGACTGCTAATGCTACCGGAATGGCTCAGCTTAATAACCGTCAGTTCTATGTTCAACAAGTTACTGTGGATACATTTGCTTTATATGATTCTAGTGGGCTGCCTATTGATGGAAGAGACTACACAACATTTATAGCCGGTGGTCAGTTCGTGCTCGGAGGGCCTCAAGTGCTTTGTGTTAACCCGTCGTTGTTTCCACCTTTAGGCATTCCGCCATTTCCACCTGTTTAATGTTAATACGGCCGTGGATGGATTCGAACCATCGTCTCTAGCGTGACAAGCTAGCATGCTAAACCATCTACACCACATAGCCTTAGGCCCTTGATGGATTTGAACCACCGACCATCTACTTAACAGGCAGATGCTCTACCACTGAGCTAAAGGACCAAAAGAAAGCCTATGATGAAACCGTTCATCGAATTCCAAATCACCACAAAATGCAATCCATTAGGCTCTCTAAAGCCGCATGTAGGACTTGAACCCACACCTCTGAAATATGTTCAGACTCCACCAATTGAGTTAATGCGGCCGAAGTTTACACTTCTGCTGTCGGTTTTACCGGTTCTAGCTTGTTAATAGGGTTAGCCAGCAGCTGATGGGTGTCATTTTCTGCCATATTCATGCCAACAACTTCCAAAAACTGTATAGACGGACATACTCTACCAAAAAATGCCATTGATATCTCGTCTACCATCATAATATATTGCTTTTTTACTGTCTCTTGTGCTTGTTCAGGTGTGTTTTTCTTCTTTTTAGCCATTTTCTGTCTCCATTGTCACTTCTTGATACGTTGCTTCAATAGATCTTAGCTCTGTAAGGATGTCTAGCTTGAAAACGCGATGGCCGTGATCTAAAGCGACCTTAACAACTTGTAGATCATCAACAAAATATGATCTAAAACCACATTTATCATATGTGGAATCTTTAGTTATAGTATTTCCATTAATATCTATGGCTTTTAGGATTAAATACATGCTTCATCCTCTGTTGATTCCATCTTTTTACGTAATGCTTGTAATTTATCTTTTAATTCATCAACTTTCGTATTCATGTCAATGAAATCCTGAAAGTAACGTAGATAAAAACTTTTATTAAACTCTAATTGCTCTTCTTCTTTCTCAAGTTGCTCAGCATAAAGCTTTTCGAGATCTTTCATCTCATCTTTGCAGCATACAACTTCTTCATGGCTTTGTTGTAGTAATCTTTTGAAATACTCTGACATTTGATCTTGCATAATGACTCCTGGTTAAAGTGGCCATGTTATGGAAAGTAAATTATTTTGTAAATATATTTAACTTTAAATTGGTAGGTTTCTTTAGACCATCTTTAACAAGATGATGTTTCTGACAATGATGGCAAAAGTAATGCTTCTTTCTGAGGTCTATAGGAGCAAAGAAGAAAGCGCCTTTATTTAACAGATTGTCATCTTGGCAATAAGTCATTCTATATTTAGGCATCAATCCTCTCTTTTTATAGGCAAAGGAAACCAAAAAATAACTCGTTCTTCTATGACTGTCGATGAATCACAATAGTAATCATCCTTATCTGTATAGCTACGAAAAATACATTTCCTTAGTTTTTGATTATGATAATCATAAATGCAGCCAATATGCACATTCTCGTCACCTGTCATAAATAATATCTCTTCATTTCTTGGTGGTTCTTCCTTCCAAATGTCTTTCCAGAAGTTACCCATCAATCCACTCTCCCGTAAGCTTCTCGACAAGATCGTGATAGCGGGTTAGGCGTTCTTCGTCTGTCAATTCAGGAGAAAGCCTAAAAACTTCTCCGTCCGTTTTATTTTTAGACAACCAGATAACATATGTATCTAATGCATTTTTACAATAAGATATTGAACTATAATGATCCGTATTAAACATATCCCCGTCGTCGTCTACAATCCACATATTATTCCCTCGTGATTCTGATCATTGCTATTCCTGCACATGTAAAGAAAAATCCTATAAATAAAACTAAAACTCCAAATAATATATCACATATCAGCATTTTTCCATCCTAAATCCATTGTTCCACCCCACTCATACCAACCCTTTGAAGACCATTTCTCTAATGTTCTCCAAGCTTGTTTATGCGATTTTATCATTCCTGACTTTACCATTCCATCATCTTTTATTTCTATCGAATCATGTTTACAATCACACATACTCTTCTCCTAACAATATCACATAAAATTGATCCAATAAATGATCCAATTGAAGTATACATTACTATTTCCCAGTCAACTATCCACATTCTCTTTCTCCCTCCATATTCTTCCCCCACAACCCCATCAGCATATCAGTCTTAGCCTCCAGCCTCTTTATCTTCTCTGCCATCGCTCTATTAACCACCAGCAGCTCGCTAATGTCATAATCCCGACCAACCATATCCAGAGGCAACACCTCATCTAAATCACATGCAAGAGGCTCTTTAAGCACAATGCATATGCTT
>Ga0315288_10010173_pt1 | contig 11855 bp, 5 predicted proteins | sample YL17G11_20_MG_FD_203454 | JGI IMG/M metagenome (GOLD analysis project Ga0315288, IMG submission 203454) | Sediment microbial communities from Yellowstone Lake, YNP, Wyoming, USA - YL17G11_20 | ecosystem: Environmental > Aquatic > Freshwater > Lake > Sediment | place: USA: Wyoming | collected... | reverse complement strand
AATGCGACTATCGTGGGTGGAGTCTTCCGCGTAGGCCACTCGGATTTTGTACACTTGACCTGCCGCGGCCGGCGCGGGAAGGATGAGCCAGGGGTCGTTATCCAGTTTTCTGTCCTCTTGAATGAAGGCGACCTTCTTGCCCTCCGCGTCCTGGATAGCAGAAATCCGCAGCACGCCGCGCAGATTAAGGGGCAGCACCCGTGCCGAGCCGCCCGGCACCTCGAACTCAAGGTCTGCGGTGGCTGAAAGGTGATTGTCCTTGGCCACTTCGGCATCGATGCGGGCCTGACGACAATGCGCTAGAAGGGTGCGGTGGTCCGGCTGAGGCGTGCGCGCGTACTCCTCGGCCAGGTGGAAGCCTGACCACCACTCGAAATAGTTGCCGCGATTGTAGTGGAGCAGCATCACCTCTTCACCCTTCGCAAAATCGGGCAGAAGCAAGGGATCGCGGTTCCAACTGACGTGGTACAGCAGGTCGCCACTGCGGTCCCCCTTGAAGTCGGCCAGAAAGAAACCGCGACTCGAGGGGTCAGTGAGGTCAGCGAGCATGCGCGCCGCCAGATTGCGCATCTGGAAGTTTCCCTTGGCCTCGTTCCCCCACCAATCGTTGAAACTCTCGGCGTACTTCCTTTGCGCAGCCGACAAGGAGTCACCAACGGCTGAGGCTCCACCGCCTTGCATCTTGAGGACCTTTTGGAGTTCGCTCCAGGAATCGTCAGTGAAGAAAAAAACCGCCTGATGGAACTGGTCCTGGAGCAGTGAACCCTTGGCGAAGCGGGAGATTTGCCTCTGGTCGAGGGGGCTCGGCGGGTTCAGCACCACGGTTCCCTGACCCTCGAAGACGGCACCCAGCACGCGCCCCTCGATGGGCGCAGCAAAGAAGAGCCGGCCTTCCCGAAAGGTGAACGTTGCCGCCGCGCGTTTCCACACCACGTTCTCCGTGACCGCCGACTGGTCGCCTATCGCCAGTTGACGAAGCTGGCCATATACGCGCAGCAGTTCCTCCGGCGGCGCCACGGAGAGATCAGCAGCCTGTGCTGGCGTGACGACTGCCGCGCCAGCTACCCCAAGAACAAGAAGGAAGAAACGCCTTCGGATCGCACGCCACATGGGGAACCCCCCTCCGGGTCAGGGACGACCCGCGTTGCCCTACTGTCGGTGCGGATGCACACCCGCTATTGACGGAGAGATTAGATATTCCCGTTCTAGATGTCAAACGCCTTTTCCCCCGCCTCTCCCCGGCAGCCCGCCCGCTGTTGTGCGCCAGGGAGCGAGACGGGCAGCGCCTTTACAGAGAGGGATGAGACGAGTATAGTTGGGCCGCATCTAGAGAAAGTTCGGCCCGCACGGGATTCCTGAGCACGGCGAAGGAGGCATATGGTCGGCACGCTTGTCATTGTCCTGCTCGTGGCTTTGCTGCTGTTTGTCATCCTGGCTTACAACACTCTGGTCAAGCTGCGCGTGCAGTCAGACAACGCCTGGGCGGACATCGAAGTCCAGCTCAAGCGGCGCTACGATCTGGTTCCTAACCTGGTCGAAACGGTGAAAGGCTACGCGGCTCACGAACGGACCACGTTCGAGAAAGTCACGGAGGCGCGCACGCGGGCCATGTCGGCGAGCGGCCCGGCGGCCAAGGCCCAAGCTGAGGGCATGTTCACCGAAACCCTGAAGACCCTCTTCGCTGTATCGGAAAACTATCCCCAGTTACGCGCGGTAGAGAATTTCACGCAGCTGCAATCAGAACTCACTCAGATTGAGGAACAGGTGCAACTGGCGCGGCGCTACTACAACGCCGTGGTGCGTGACCTCAATACGCGCATTGCGCAATTCCCCACCAACCTCATTGCCGGCACGTTCAACTTCCGGGCGCGCGAATTCTTTGAAGTGGCCGTCGCCGCCGAGCGGGAAGCGCCCAAGGTTCGCTTCGAAACCCCCGGCGCTTAGCCGGGGCTCCACGGAGGCCCCATGCCACGTCGTCGGTTCTTCGTCCTAGCGCTTGGCGCCTGTCTTGTAGTGTCCTTCTTCCCTACCCGGGCGCTGGCCCAGCGCTCGTGGCGGCTGGAAAACTTCGAGGCCGTGCTGGAGGTGCAGCCCGATGGCTCACTGGCTGTTACCGAAACGCTCCAGCCCCGCTTCGTCGGCTCGTACAACGGCATCTTCCGCACCATCCCCATTGATTACCAGACCAACGAAGGGTTCAACTACAAGCTCTTTGTCCAGCTGCAACGCGTCACCGACGAGAACGGCAACGACTTGCGCTGCGAGACCTCCCGCGAGGGACACTACCTCAAGTACAAGATCTGGATCCCCGGGGCCCAGGACACCTCCAAGACCGTAGTGTTAGCCTACAAAGTCGAGAATGCTCTGCGCTATTTCGAGGATCACGACGAGCTCTACTGGAACGCCACAGGCACCGAATGGCCGGTCCCCATCGACCAAGCCAGCGCTTTGATCAAGTTGCCCGCGAGCTCCGTGGAACCGAACCTGCGCGCCACCGCCTACACCGGCGCTTATGGCTCGAAGGCCTCCGAGGCGGATATCGAAATTACCGGCAGCCAAGTCTCGGTTCGGGCGCGCCACGGCCTGGGCTTCCGAGAAGGGCTGACGGTGGTGGCTGGTTGGAACAAGGGGCTGGTGGCCGAGCCCGGGACGCTGGCTCTGGCTTGGCGTTTCTTGCGCGCCAACTGGATGTTTGGCCTTCCCCTCCTGGTCTTTGTGGTCATGTTCTGGCTGTGGTTCACGCGGGGCAAAGATCCCCGCCTTTCCGAATCGGTGATGGTCCTCTACGAGCCGCCGGAGAAGCTGACCCCCGGAGAAGTGGGCACGCTGGTGGACAACACGCCGGACATGCGCGACATCACGGCGACGCTCGTCGATCTGGCGGTGCGCGGCTACCTGCGCATCGAGGAGGGGGAGGAGAAAGGCCTGCTCTGGAAGACGCGCGATTATACGTTTCGGCTGCTCAAGCCCGAACCAGAATGGGGCGAGTTGAAAGAACATGAGCGCGAGCTGCTCCGGGGTGTGTTCAGCAACCCCAGCCACGCCGGGGCCATCACTTCCCTTTCCAGCCTGGAGAATGAGTTCTACCGGAAGCTGCCCGGGATTCGGGAGGCGCTGTTCAAGCCGCTCATCGCCAGCCGGTACTATACGCACAATCCGCAGAAAGTCAGGAACCTTTACCTGGGTCTCGGAATTGCCGTGCTCATCTTCGGCACAGTCGGGCTCGGAGTGCTCGCAGACCGGAGTGGGACCTCCATGCTGACGGCGATCCTGTCCGGCGTTTCTTCCGGCCTGATCATGATCCTGTGCGCGCTCGTGATGCCGGCGCGTACCATCCACGGTGCACGCGTGCGCAACCAGATCCTCGGCTTCGAGGAGTTCATGAACCGGGCCGAAAAGGATCAGCTCGCCCGGCTGGTGAATTCCCCCGCGATGTTTGACAAGTATCTGCCCTACGCCATGGCCCTGGGCGTCGAGGGCAAGTGGGCGCGGGCTTTTGAGGACATCTGCAAGCAGCCGCCAAATTGGTACCAGGGGCACTACGACGGCGCGTTCCGGCCGTCCCTCCTGATGTACAACCTGAATAACCTGTCGTCTCGCACCGCTTCGACGTTCGTCTCGACGCCGCGGTCGGAAGGCTCGGGCTCTGGCTCTTCTGGCAGTTCAGGCTTTGGCGGGGGCGGCTCTTCCGGGGGCGGCTTCGGTGGTGGCGGCGGCGGAGCATTTTGATATTGCCGATTGAAGATTGATGATTGAAGAGTGGTCTCAGCGAGCCGAGGAGATGGGTGGCTCAATCTTCAATCCTCAATCCGTCTCCATCGGGCCGTTGTACAATAACAAGCGATGCGGAAATCGCTGCTGCTGGCGCTGAGTCTGCTCGGACTGTTCGACTCCACCTACCTCTTGTGGGTCTACACCTCGCCTTCTCGCCCCATGGTCTGCCTGGGGAGCGGGTGCGACACCGTGCGCGCCAGCTCCTACTCGAACCTCTGGGGCGTCCCCCTGCCCGCGTACGGCGTGCTGATGTACGTCACGCTGGCGCTGCTGATTTTTGCCGGGCCGATGGTCCCCGCCGCACTGGCACGGGCGCTCCGCTATGCCGTCGCAGGCATTTCAGGCGCGGGGTTCCTTTTTTCTCTCTACCTGACGGGGATTGAGGCTTTCGTATTACGCGCATGGTGCACGTGGTGCGTCATCTCAGCGCTGGCTGTGACATTCATTCTTGCTTTGGCCAGCGCGGAGCTTTTACGCCCCGCGCCATTGCCGGAGCCCGTGGTGGCGTTGGCCGCGGTGCGCAGGCATTTTGTGCTATTTGTTGCTGCCCTGGTAGTCGGCATCCCAACCTTCATTTTCCTCTCGCGGCACGGGGCACTTCCCCCGGTGCAACCAGCCGCTCCCGAGACCCTAGCCCAACGCCTCGTGCGGCCCGACAGCCGGGTGGGGGGAAACCCGGAGGCGGCGGTGACCGTAGTCGAGTTTGGAGATATCGAATGCCCCATCTGCGCCCCAGCAGAAGCGAACGCCCGCGAGATTCGCAGGAGGTATGGTAGCCAGATTCGGTTTGTCTTTCGGCATTTCCCGTTGGCGCGGATTCATCCTCAGGCTGAGAAGGCCGCCGAAGCTGTGGAATGCGCGGCCGCGCAAGGGAAGTTCTGGGAAACCCTCGAGAGGTTTTACCGGGGACAGGATGACTTGAGTGCGTCAGCGCTCGCGCGCTATGCCCGCGAAGCCGGGGTGGATGTGGCGCGCTTCAACCAATGCCTCTCGAGCGGCGCTATGGCGGCCCGGATTAACCGCGACCTCGAGGATGGCCGCGCGTTGGGCGTCCGTGCCACACCCACATTCTTCATCGGGCAGAAGATGATTGAAGGCCCTTTGGAGCTCACAGAATTCTCGCGCCTGCTCGATCAGGAACTTGCCCGCGCGGCTGCGCCGCGTGCCCCGTCTCCGACGCCAGCGGCACCGGCCTCAGTACCGCCGACAGGGGGCTTCCCATCCGCCTCACCCGGCACGCTGGCCAACAGCGGCACAACGTTCTTCACGCAGTTCCAAGGTCCCCAAATGGGGTGCAGTGAGAACCAAGCCGGAGAACCCCAGCCCCGCCTGATCGGGACAGCCGAAGCCCGCCAGTTCTTCAACAGCACCCCGAAGGCTTTGTTCGTCGACGTTCGGGAGCGCAAGGAATTTCAGAACGGGCGAATCCCCGGAGCCATCAACCTCCCGCTGGATAAGATGGAGAAGCGCGGGAGCAATCTGCCCAAAGACAGGAGCATTGTCCTTTACGAGAGTGGGAGGTCGCCGGGCGACGTTTGCGCGGCCAGCCGCGCCGCCGGGCGCGTCTTGCTCAGAAACGGCTTCTCCGCTGAGAGAGTGCGGGTTTATCAGGACGGCTTGGCAGGGTGGGAAAAAGCCGGATTGCCGGAGGAACGCTGAGCCTGTGGACAACGCAAGAAGGGGCGAGCCTGGTGCGCTGTGCTTTCTTCAAGTTTGGACGCTGCCCCTCCTTGCCTGCACAGACCTGGGGAAGATAGACCCGCGACAAATAGGCGTATTGCACAACGAGTAAGCGCCATCCGCGAGTCTGTAAAAAGGTATGGTCTTGACTAAGATTCGGTCTTATAATCGGCGACTCTGTACTTGTTTTCCCAGAGCAGTAAAAGTGCCGTTCTAACTGATGCGGAGTGCGCCGGGAGGCGTACGTCCCCAGAGCCGGGCGAGTGGGGCTACCCGGCCTCGACCCACAAGGCCTAGGCGGTCTCGCTTTTTAACACTGGGCACGATGTCTCCGTCAGCCACTGCAAGCGCCCGCGCAGAAGGAAATCGAGAAGCAACTGCAAGAAAACCTTTCCGGCTCCATGTCGGGCGCCTCCTCAGGATTGCGGCTGCGCATCGGAGTAAGGCACGGGCGCAGACTTGCCGATGTGTGTGTAGTTCCGGCGAGGGGCTCTGAATTCGTCGCGTAGGAAGGAAGAAGCTGCGGGGCCAGGAGATCAGGCGGAGCCCGGGGAGCCCCGCACGGGACGTTGCAGCTAGATGCCGAGCCAAGAAAGGCTGAAGGCGCTCGGGAGCAGGCACGAACGATATGCCTTTCCTCATTGAACATATCACCGAGGTCGTAGTCACCATCCTGTTTCTTGTGCTGCTGGGGACAGGCGCGCTGATGGTGGCGACCATCGCGCGGCGGCAGCGGCGAGATAAGTACTTCCAACGGATCGACGACCTGCGCCAGAGGTACAGCCCGGTCATCACCTCGTTGCTGGCGCAGAAGCTTGAATACGAAAGAGGTCTGGCTGTCCTGAAAGGCATCTCTGGACGCGACCGGATCTTTGTTCTGGAGCAGCTCTGCTTAGAGAAACGGCCCACGCTTGACCAGGTGCCCATCCTGCGCCGGCTTTGCGAGGACCTGGGTCTGGTGAAAGTGTGGCAGCAAAGGCTGAGTGGCCGGCTGGACGCGAGCACCATCCGTGAGGCTCTAGGACGCCCGGGGGGCCTTCTGGAGCGCGTGGGTCGGCTGCACTTCCTGGTACGCGCCAAAGCTGCCGATAACCTCGGCATTATCCAACACCGGCCCAGCTGGCCCTTGCTGGTAAAAGCCCTCGACGACCCCCACCCCGATGTGCAAGCGGTTGCGGTCCGATCCCTGGCCACCATTCAGGAACCGGACAGCTTTGCGCCGCTGGTGGCGCGCCTGCACGCGGTGGTCCTCAAGCCGTCCAGCACCCTCTCCGTGCGGGCCGTCAAGACAGCCCTGGTCAGCTTTCCGCTCAAACAGACGGTCGGGCTGATCCCTTCGCTCAATTACTCCAATCGGCGGATTCGCTTCTTGGCCACCGACATCATTCGGGAAATCGTAGAGCGTCACGCCGCGTGGGAAGAGGAGTTCGTCCTGGACGCGAAAGTGTTTCCGCCCGAACTCTCTGACGTGTTCCTTAATCAGCTCTGCTTCGACGAAAACCCCGATGTGCGCGCCCGGGCAGCACCGGTAATCTCGCACCTGGAGAACCCTCGCGCCACCCCAGTACTGCTGACGCTGCTCGAGGATACCCAGTGGTTCGTGCGCCTGCATGCGGTACGCGCCCTAGCCAAGCGCAAGTATCTCTCGCAGGCGCTGCAAGTGGCCCAGCGTTTGACGGATCTCCACTGGATGGTCCGGGAAGCCGCGGCGCGAACCCTCCTGGTATTCGGTCGGGCGGGCAGTGACCACCTGGCCTCGCATTTCTTGAGAACCGAGGACCGCTACAGCCGCGAACAAATCGCCGACGAAATGCAGCGCGCGGGACTGATTCCCAGTCTTCTCGCCCAGTATGGCAGCGGGGAGGACGGCGCGGAGGGGCGGGTGATCGAACAGTTCGCTCAAATGGGAAAGACCAGCTACTTGATCTCGGTGTTGCAGAGCAGCTCGGAGCGTGACCTGCGCAAGAAATTCCTGCAGGGTTTCGGACGGCATCCTGACCCGCAGATCCGCGCCTGGGTAAGACATCTGGCAACCCGGGAACCTGACGAGGAGTTGCGCGCGTTGGCCGAAGCCACCATCCATGGTGCGGTGAGCAAAGGAGAATCCTAAGCCTATGGAAGAGTGGAGACAGATCTTCTATCACGCCATGAACATGTTCAACGTGGTGATCGTGTCTTACTTCTTCCTGGCCAACGGCACTTATACTCTGCTCATGCTCATGTCCCTGGGCTCGGTGTGGCTCCACAACCGCCAGCTCAGTTACCAGGGCCTGGATGAGCTGCGGGAGTCTGCCGTCACCCCCCCGGTGACCATTATCGTGCCGGCTTGGAACGAGCAAACGGTCATCGTGGATTCTGTCCGTTCCATTCTCAGGACCGACTACCCCAGCCTGGAAGTTATCGTGATTGACGACGGTTCTACCGATGGTACGCTCAACGGGCTGATCACTGCCTTTCGCCTGATCAAGATGGATTTGATCTATCGCCCCCGGCTGGTGACCACGCCCATCCGGGGCTTTTATCTGAACCCGCGCATCCCGAACCTTCTGATCATCAGCAAAGAAAATGGGGGCAAGCCGGACGCCTTAAACGTGGGCATCAACGTGTGTCGGACACCCTACTTCTGCACCCTGGATGCCGACTGCCTCCTGGAGCGCGACGCCCTGTTGCGCCTGATGCGCCCCATCCTGCGCTCGCCCATCAATACGGTGGCCAGCGGGGGGATCGTGCGCATCCTCAACGGATGCGAAGTGCAAGACGGCAAGGTGGTCAAGGTCCAGCTGCCTAAGACGCGCATCGAGCGCTTCCAGGTGGTCGAATACTTGCGCAGCTTTCTCTTTGGTCGGACCGGATGGGATCTGCTAGGGGGAACCTTGATCGTCTCGGGTGCCTTTGCCGTGTTCCACCGGGAGACGGTCCTGGAGACGGGGGGATTCCAGCACGAGACGGTCACCGAGGACATGGACCTCATCGTTCAGATCCATCGCTGGGCCGTCCACCACAAGCGGAAGATCAAGATGAAGTTTACCTCCGACCCGGTCTGCTGGACCGAGTGCCCCTCGACCATGAGAATGCTGGCGCGGCAGCGGCGGCGCTGGCAACTGGGGCTTTGCCAGACGCTGTGGAAGAGTTCCGAGATGCTCTTCAATTCCAAATTCGGTGTCATCGGAGTGTTTAGTTTCCCCTTCCACCTCTATGTGGAAGGGTTGGGCGCGGTCGTGGAGTTTCTGGGCTACTTCATGGTGCCGTTGGCGTTGCTGTTTGGAATGGTACCGGTGACCCTCTTCATCCTGTTCGTCGTCCTGAGCGTAGTCTACGGGGCCTTCCTCTCCGTCGGCGCTGTCCTGCTGGAAGAATTGACTTACCGCCGCTACCCCAGTCTTCGAGATCTGATAACCCTGCTTTGGTACGCCGTCCTGGAGAACATCGGTTACCGCCAGCTGGTGCTTCTCTTCCGCGTCCAGGGTGTCTTCCGGTTCCTCACGGGATTCCGGAAATGGGAGAGAGTAGTCCATGTCGGGGCAGCAACCTCATAGGGCTTGACACATGCGCCTGCTAAAGAACCGCATCATCCTTTCGCTGGCTGTAATTGCGGCGGTCACCTACGTTTGGGAGTTTTGGATCAAGCCGGTGACCGGGCCGCTCTATACCGCGGCGGTGTCCGAATACAAGAGCCAGAACTACTCCCGCTCGCTGCAGCTCCTCCGCCAAGCGTACCAGATCAACCCCAATGACACGGCCATCCTGGGCTTGATGGGCTGGAATTACCTGAAGTTGGGTGACGCCAAAACCGCCGAAGAGCCGTATTTCCGTCGCGCCCACGACCTCGCCCCGCGGGTGGTCGACATCACTTTGGGGTATGCTTATACCGAAATCGCCCTGGGCAAGTTCGCCGAGGCCACGCAGCTTCTCACTCAGCTCGTCGCCCAAGGTGAGAACACAGCGGATATGCATGTTGCCCGGGGTGCCCTCTACCGCCAGCTAGGGCGCAACCGCGATGCGGCACGGGAGTTTCAACTGGCCTTGGCAAGAGATGAAGAAAACAGCGTCGCGGCGAAAAACGTGAGAGAACTTTACAACATTTCGGGAGACGTAGGGAAAGCCAGCCTGGAGTTCCCAGCGTTCGAGCGCCCGAAGGATCTCCGCTATCCGGCGAGGGTGCAAGGCGACTTCTTAGCTTGGCGTACCGGCGACACCTGGAAGCCCGTCTATCTGGCGGGCGTTAGTCTGTCCGCGACGCTGCCCGGCCGTTTCCCCATCGAGGCCGTCTCGGATGTCGCCGTCTACACCGACTGGTTGAACAAGATTAGTGACCTGGGCGCCAACACCGTGCGCGTTTACACCATCCTGCCCCCGGCGTTTTACCGCGCCCTTTACGAGTTCAATAAGTCTCCCTCCCGACGCCCGCTATGGCTCTTGCAGGGCGTCGCGTTTGCGGATCCCCCGCGTGACGACATGTTCGAGGGCAGCTACTATCAAGCCTGCCAGAAAGACCTCCGCGAGGCCATTGACGTGCTCCACGGGCAGGGTGATGTGGCGCCGGCTAGAGGTCACGCGGGAGGAGTCTACACTTACGAGGTGGCCCCTTGGGTGACCGGTCTCCTGGTGGGCCAGACTTGGCTCTCGCATGTCGTCACCGCCAACAACCTGCTGCACCCTGACGTCGAGAGCTATCAGGGAGCCTACATCGAGGTGCCGGCGGGCAGCCCCACAGAAATCTTCCTGGCCCAGATGATCAATTACGCGGTGGAATATGAGGCGAGCAAGTACAACTGGCAACACCCCGCGGCCCTCGTCAGTTGGCCGACGCTCGACCCTATGCGCCATCCGACGGAGAGCACTCTCCTCGAGGAGGTTTCTATCCGGCGCGCGCAGGGTGAACGGTTGCCCACACCCGTCGGCCCTTACGACGACGATGACGGCGTTTCACTTGACCCGACCCACCTGCACCCCCGCCCGGGATTTGTAGCGGGATACTTCGCCGCTTACAGCGTCTTTCCCTTTTATCCGGACTTCATCAACCGGGACCCGCGTTATCAAGCCGTCCGGGATGGGGAGGGCAGCAATCCATTTCTGGGCTATCTGCATGATTTGAAGGCCAACCATCGCCGCATCCCCCTGGTCATCGCCGATTACGGGATTCCCACTAGCCTGGGGATTGGGCATTTCAGTGCCGCCGGGTTTGACGAGGGCGGGAAAACCGAACAGCAACAGGGCCAGTTGCTGGCGCGCTTTACGCGCAATATCTACGATGCCGGGGCTGCCGGCGGCATGGTCTTTGAATGGGTTGACCAGTGGTTTCGCGAATCCTGGCTGCAGCGCTGGTACGCCGTGCCGCGGGACCGCCGGGTACTGTGGAGCAATCTGATGGCTCCCGCCGGACGCTATGGCCTGCTGGCCGCCGATTCTGGCCGACGTGCTGTTCACCTCCTGGGAGGGGACGCCTCGGAATGGGCCAACACCCCTCCCCTTTATGCGAAGGTTGAGCCCCGCCTATCCCAGCCTTTGGGCGACCGGTATGATCCGGCTCGAGATTTGAAAGCCCTATACGCGGATGCCGATGAAGCCTTCCTTTATCTGCGCCTCGCGGTGGCGAAGCTGGACAACGATAACGACGGCCAGCCCGATTGGCAGGCCGTCAACTACCTGATCGGGGTGGGAACTGCTCCGCATCTCGCCGGCCTCACCTATTTGCCGTTCATTACTCCTGTCCGGTTTCCCATGGGGATGACTTACGCCATCCAGTTGGCGGGGCCGGGGTCCAGTCGCATCTGGATCGCGTCCACGTACAATCCTTTTCAGATTATGCCTGTCGAGGGAATTCCCACCCAGACGATACTGGAGTCAAAACTCGATTGGAAGCCCACTCTTTCGGCCAGCGGCAACTTCGAGTCGCAGGTTATTGAGCCTAACCGTCGCCGCTTCGCGCGTGCCGGGCGCTACTTCCCGCCCCAACGCTATGACCGGGGAATCCTCCACTATGGCACTCTGAACCTTCAGTCGCCGGATTACGACTCCTTGGCTGAATGGCACGCCAACCTTCAGACTAATACCGTCGATTTGCGCATTCCCTGGAATCTCCTGAACGTGACTGATCCCTCGAGCTTCCAGGTCTTTGCCGGCCTGGAAAAGGACGGCACCGTCGATACGGCGGAAACGCCCGGTTTCGTGATGGCGGTTTTCTCCTACCGCCCGTTGGAGGGCGCCCGCTTGCGCCCCATCATGGAGCAAGGTCATCCCGTTGCCGACGCTTTGCCTGCTATGATGAGTCCGACAACCATCTCCGCCGCAGCCTTGAAGCAGTACCGCTGGGCGGGTTGGAATGTCCCGCATTACAACTTGAGACTGAAGGACTCCTTTCCGATGCTGCGTAGGGCTTTCCAATCTCTCCCTGCCTCGCC
>Ga0315288_10010171_pt1 | contig 11856 bp, 17 predicted proteins | sample YL17G11_20_MG_FD_203454 | JGI IMG/M metagenome (GOLD analysis project Ga0315288, IMG submission 203454) | Sediment microbial communities from Yellowstone Lake, YNP, Wyoming, USA - YL17G11_20 | ecosystem: Environmental > Aquatic > Freshwater > Lake > Sediment | place: USA: Wyoming | collected... | reverse complement strand
CTCCTTAGCGAGATCGGTGCGGCCATTCATAATCAGCGAAAACATCTGACCACCAAAACCGATAATCTCTTGGCGCCTTTCTGTGCCCATGCCTTCATAGTGCTTGCGAAGCTGCTCAGCAGATTGTGGCGGAAGCGCGGTCAGCAATGGCGTAAGCGTCCGTGATGATGGATCACGCTGAAAAGCTTGCATAGCGCTTTGCAGGCCCTCGCGCTGCTGTTGCGCGATTGCAACCTCACCACACGCTTGACCAACCTGCAAACCCTGTATTGCCGCCGAAAGAGGGCTTTGAATGTTGGGCAGGTAATTCGGAACCGGGGGGAGTGATGCGCTCATTGTGTCATTCCCTTACCTAAAAAGGTTTCTGACAAGACTTGGCTGGCCTCGACTGGCAAGGCCATATTCAAGCCCAACAACTTGCGCTGGCATATTCAAAACTTGCCCATAAGCCGCCGCGCTTCCAAGCGTTCCGCCGGCGCGCGCCGCGCCTGCCGCGCCTTGCAAAGCTGAAATTCCTTGCCCGGCACTCATTGCCGCCACGCCGGTCCCTGCACCTGCCGCCTGCCCCATTTGCGCCAGATTCTGCGATACGCCTTGCCCGAAAGCCGCCAAGCCACCAAATCGGGCATATTCGCGCTCAATCTCATTCGCCAGCAGATCGGATCGGAAATTTGCAAGGGATTGCTGGACATTGCCGCCCCGCAAGCCGCCCGTTGCCGAAGCATTGGAAAGGATGGCTTCTTCGCCGGCTCGTGTCAGCGCACCAAAGCGCGGTTGCGTCCCCACTTGCTCAATTGCCGATTGCTGCGCTTGCGGGCCAAGTAATCCGGCCAAAGCAAGCTGACGCTCAAACGCCTGCGGGCCAGCCTTAGTGTATCCGCCAAGCGTGGGAAGCTGCGCCTGCCCGGCTTCCACATAAGGGCGCAAGATTTCTTGCGTTCGCTCAAACATCTGGCGTTGTGTTTCTTGGCCGACCTCTGCGGCGCGCGCTTGTGTGGAAGCGGCGCTTCTGGACGCATTGTTTGTCAACACCGCGCCGCCTATGGCTGTACCCCCCACAACCAAAGCACTAATCGGATCAGGCATGGAAATTGAACTCCCGCTGGTAATCTTCAAACCTCTCGCCATAAAGGCGCATTACCGTGGCGCTCAATTCAGTCGCCCGCACCACACCAAGGCAAAGCTGGCAAACCAGCAACACCACATCATAAAACCCCGCGCGCCAAGCGTAAGACATGGCACAAGGCTTGCCCTCACGCTCTGCCTTATCTGATGCCTGCCATTTCAGGATCATGGTTGCCACCCCAGGCAAAATGTTGGCGTGTTGCGCCTGAAAAAAGGGGTTGCAATATTGCGCCACAAGCGCATTCCAAATGCACTTGTCTAACTCAATGCGCGCGGGCGCATCGCCATCGGCCATGTCATCAAACACTTGCGTCATATCGTAAAGCATGACAAGCCAATCCACCGCATCGCGGGGAAGCCCAAGGTCCGGCAAAAGGCGCTGCAATCTGTCAGACATCGGAACCCCTTAAAGGATGGCCGCTGGCCGCCGGATGTCTCAGCGCCCCAATTATCCCCAAACCGGCCCAGGTTGCAAGCATTATGTGATTTCCCGCCCGCTGGCCCGAATGGTCAAGCTGGTCGCGGCGCCGGCCAAGGTGCTGATAAACCCGCCCGACTCCAAAACCTGGCCCACCAATTCCGGGCAAAGGTAGGTCTCGCCTGGGACGATGTTCTTTGCACTTAACACCAGATTGGCAGCCCCAGCCGAACCGCCGGACGCCACAAGATTAACCGCAAGCGTTACATTGGCTGCGCTGGTATTTGTCACGGTGAACTTGTCAATAATGGTGCGGCACCCCGTCGCGGTGTATTGCGTGGTTTGCGTATTCTCGGCCTGCTTTGCCGGAATGATGTTCTTAACGGTCACGGCCATGGGTCAAGCTCCGATGTTGTTGGAAACGGTCAGAATGACCGATGGGATGCCAGGGTGCGGCGCGGCGGCTGGGAATGCCGCAATCTGGCATGAGGTATCATCAACCGCCCACATCAGCTCAAAATAGTCGCCAGCCTTCATGCGTGTTAAGAAATTCCAAGCCGTAATCAATTCAGCATTGTTGCCCTGTATCCGCACTCGCCCGGCAGAATTGGCAATGTCAACGCCGTTCACCCTAATCCAGAAATCGAAAATCCCGACGCCGCCGGTTGTCTTGTCAAGCTGCGCCGAAAACTGGAAATTATAGACGCCCGGCTCGTCCACAAGAATGCGCGATGTCGGGCTGCCAAGATAGACGCCTTCGCTCAGGTCAGTCGTGTCAAACGTGACCGCATAGGCTGTATTGATCACCGCTGCCGTTTGGGTTGTGGTGTCATAAAAGGAACCAAACCGCGTCCGCTTGGGCGGCGTGATCGGCGGCGCCACGTCATCGGATAACGCCACCGGCAAGCGCGGCGGCGCATAGGCCAGCAATTCCAGGCTATCGGCAATGCGGCCAAGCGCGTCATTGGCTTGCGTAGCCTTGGCGTCCGCCGTGCCCGCGTCAAGCGATGCTTCCTGAATGGCAAGCGTCAAAGCGGCAATTTCTGCCGGCGTCAGGTCCGTCGCTTGCGCGAATAGCGCCTCCATCTTCCGGATACTGTCATCATCCGGCAGGAAGGCCGCAAGCTGCACGCGGTTAAGGCGAATGCGCGTCATACCGCAAGCGGCTCCAGGCTTGCTTCTAGCCGCGCCACGGGCAAGCGCGCGTCACTGGTGCCCTGAAAGCGCTGAATGCGCCAATTCCGCATCATGCCCTGTTGATGCCATACAGCGCGCTTATTCAAGGCGCCAAAGCCATTCAGGGACAAGCGCCGGTCTTGGCTCCAATTCTGCCCGTCAACGCTATAGGAAGTGGTCACAACCGGATCAACGCCGAACACGGCATAGCCGGGCAAGCAAACAAGCTCCAGGCTATGCACCACCGCTCCCCGGCTTTCGTTGTAAAGGATCGCGGTTTGAAACTGCCACCGAACCTTGGCGCCGTAATGATCGGCGCGGTCTGTGGTAAGGTATCCGTAGCCATTACTGCTAGGATCACCGCAAAGCCATTTGTCATAGCACCACACGAAGTTGCGCGCCCGGTATTGGGCCAAGCCTTCCACCGAAGATGTCAGGATGAACCATGCCGGCTGTTGCAGCGCTTCCGTAGCCGCCGCGTCAAATGCAAGCGTCTGATCTGGAAGATGAACGTAAAGGTATTGATGCGCGCGGTCATTCCTCGCTTCAAGCAAAACCTCCGCAAGTTGTGTTTCTGAATATCCGGCAAGAACGCGGTCAATCTCTGCCGTGCTGATCTTCCGCGCGACTGAATTGGTGCCCAGGTAAATGCCAGGCGCCTCATTCCGGCCCGAACCAAGGAAGGCAATGGTTTCCTGAAACACGCAACAGGCGCGGGTGCCGACGCATCCTTTCTGAATTTGCGCGCTTTCAATGCGCGCGAAGGGAAAATTATCGCCCCCCACGTTGTCGAACGCCTCGATCGTGTGGCGGTTTAAGGCATAGACTTCGTTTCGCAGTTTCAGCAGCGCCACAACTGGATCTGGATCAGCCTCGGCGCTTCCATATTTCAGGGGATCAACCGCAAATGGATTGCCCAATTCCGTCACCACCAGAAATTCTCCGTCCGTGGTCATGAAATAGCCGTCCACCCAAACGACGTCCAAAACCGTGCCAATATCGGTATCCGTCACCTGTTGAAGCGCGGCTCCATTGTAGAGATACAGGCGCCCGGCTGATGCAATGGCCAGATAGTCAAAGGAATAATCAAAGGTTGCCAGCTTGGCACTTATGCCCACCTCGCCAATATCGGTCAGAGTGCCATCGGCGGCAATCCGCACCAGCCGGGAACCCATGACGCGATAGCACTGCCCGCGCCACTCAATCCCGGCACGATCCACGCCCGGCCCCGTGCCTTGACTGATAAGCCCCTCAGCCGGACGCAAATAGACATTGGAAATCCCCTGCGGCATGGGCACCGGCACCATATTGACCGGGTAAGCCGTCCGGAAATCCGGGCTGCTATCTGTATAAACGCCGGTCAGAATCGGAATTTGCACTCAAACCCCACCTTCGCCGGGCTGAATGTGCAGCGTAGTGCCGGCGGCGCTGATATGCGCCACATTGCCTTCGCCTTCGCCCTTTGAGACGACAATTTCAGAACCAGACCGCAATGGCGTATCGGCGGTTGTCGCAGTTTGCGTGCCAATGCCAATCCGCACATGGCAGATATTGGCGCCACTGTTCACAAGGCGCACGCTTTTGGCCTTTGGGTCAACGGTCACTTCTGCCGATGCAGCGCCAGGCGTCACCACCTGATTAGCGCCACGAGCAGGGTAGAATGGTGCGCGAATGGTCATGTCTTATTCCTTACGCCTTCATGATGATCCAATTAGAACCGTCGCTTACAAGCTCGGCCCAATTCCCCGCCGTGCCCGATACGATAGCCGTGCCCGCCGCACCGCCCGCAAGCGGAACCACGTTTGACGAAGCGCTGTTGATGGCAAAGGCTTGAATGGTTTTCATGACCACCACGCGGCCCGGGTAACTGGCAGGTGCCGGCAATGTCACCACGCAAGCGGCGGCAGGCTTGTTATTGATGATGTAATCTTCCGCATCGCCAAGCGTGAAATCTGCCGTCTTGGTGACAGGCGCGGCGCGGCGCAAGCCGGTAATAGTCGGCGCGGTGCCAAACACTGCAACGCCGCTGCCCGTTTCATCGGTAAGCGCAGCCGCCAAATTGGCGCTCGAAGGCGTGGTAAGGAAAGTCGCCACAAGCGCCGCAAGGCCACTCACGCCCGTTGCAATCGGCAAGCCCGTGCAATTGGTCAAGACGCCGCTTGCCGGCGTTCCAAGGGAAGGCGTAGTCATTACCGGCGCGGTCAGGGTCTTATTGGTGAGCGTGTCGGTTGTCGCGCGCCCCACAAGCGTATCTGTTGAACTCGGCAGGGTCAGCGTGCCCGTGTTGCTGATAGTGCTGATAACCGGCGCCGTCAAGGTCTTATTGGTCAGAGTTTGGGCGCCCGTGGTCGTCGCCACCGGGATGCCACCAGCTTGCACCACGCCCGTTCCCTTGGCCACAAGGTTCAGGCTAATGTTTGTGTCATCGCCGGTTGCGCTCAGGCTTGGCGCGCCGCCCGCCGCCGCATTGGTAAGCGTGACCTCATTCACCGCTGCCGCCGTGGCAGAAACGCGCAAAAGCTCGTTGCCATTCACGTCATTAATCGCGGTGGAAAGCGTCAGGCTGCCAAAGTTGGAGCCGGTATTACTTGAAAGCGTGTACCAAGTGGATTGCAGGTAATTGAACCGGATCGTGAAAAAACTTCCGACACCAAGCGCCCCAGGCACACCAAGCAGCGTGCCGCCATTGCCGTTCACCGTCAGCGCCGCAATGCTTTGGGAAGAAACGACAAGGATTTCTTGCCCGTCAAAGCATGACGCCACCGGCGGCAAAATAATCGTGCCAGCCGCAAAAGCGCCAGTCGGGTTGATAATCAAAAACAGGCTTTGCGTTTGTGCGCCAAGCTGTAGGTTGAACCCACTCGAAGTTGGTGCGCTGATCTGCGTGGTGTAATCAGGATCGGCAAAATAAGATTCAAAGAACGCCAATAGCGTCGAAAGGCTGGCGCGGCGCGTGTCGCCTTCGCCGGGGGCATAGACCAAGATGTTATCGCCTGCGCTTAGGCTGTTAATCGCAGATAGTTGGTTGATCGTGGGCATGGCGTTCCGTTCCTACGGTTCAAGCGGGCCATCAGGCCCCACCAAGACAGGATCAACCGGCCCCGGCATGAATGGATTGTCAGATACCCAAGGCCGGTTGCCTGAGCCCGCCGGCAGAGTTTTGGGGAATTGCATTTCAGAAGGCATGGCAGCCCTCGCCAGCAACGCCTCATAGGCTTGCCGGGCAGAGGTTTTCACCTCCACCGCCACCGCCTTGCCATAAGATGGGGCAAGCCTCAGTGCCAAATTGGAAACAATAGCTTCAACCGCTCTATCTGGAATACTCGTTTCTTCATCAAGGCCGCTATCGTCTGGATTGCGCGGCAACGGATAGGCAATGCGGATGCCCTTGCTATTCCAAGTCGCCAGCATGGAATCCATCCGGCGCAGCGCCGATTGCATCTGGGCCGGCGTCAGGTCAAAGGTATAGGCCGCAAGGCCCACCTCTTCAAACGCGGCTTCGATAAGCTGGCGCTTGGTGTAGCTCATTCCGATGGCACCACCTTGGATTCAATCTCGGCCATCAGGCGCTTGTCTGACCACCGGCCATCCACCTTGATGCCAAGCTCTTCCGCTTTCTGTTCCAATTCGGCGCGCATCACGGGCGCATCATCGGCAGGCACGGGCGCGGCTTCGGGCGGCGCCATTGCGGCGGTAAGGCTTTCATGCCAGCCATCGGCCAAGGCAGCCTCTAGCGCCTCTTCCGTGTCAACGCCGCGATAATCATAGGTAAAACCAGGCGGGCCAAAATGCGCGCCAGGCACACGGTAAAGAGTAGTTGGAAGAAATCTCATTTTGCACCTTTCGGGGCTTTGCCAGGCTTTCCGGCTTTCATCGCCGCCGTTCGGGCGGTATTCAAAGAAATGGCCACCGCCTGCTTTTGCGGCTTGCCAGCCTTCATTTCATTGCGGATATTGCTGGAAATGGAAGCCTTGGAATAGCCTTTCTTCAACGGCATAGGAAAGCCTCCTGCAAGGGGTTAGGGCGGGCCGTTAAGCCCGCCCCAGTCATTATGCAATGCGATAGCTGACGAAGGTATCAGCCGCCGTCTTGCGGGTCCGCCAGCGCGCGGCAGAACCGGAAGTCGCCGCAGTAGCAGCCGCCCCGACAATCGTGTGACCGGAAGCGCCCGCCGTCACGGTAAGCGCGAAAGCCGCAAGCGTGATCAACGACCAATCGAACGATTCGTTGATTTCAATGCCGGTCGACAAGTCCATCGCGGCGCCGGTCGGAAGCTGAATGCTGCGGCCAGTTGTCGGGGTGGCAGTCACCAGCCCGGTCAGCAGATTTGCAGCCGTAAATACCATGGAACCGCCATCGGCAATCACGGCAGGCGTCACCTGCACCTGAACATTCAGCCGGGTTAGCTGAACGACCGGATCAGTGCCCACCTCATAAAGAGCAGTAACGCCACCGGAAGCTTCCACGATGATCGTGGCGCCGGAAGCATACGGGCCAAACACGGTTTGGCTGTTATTCACCGTGCCAATAAGCGTCACTTGGTCCGGGTAATTCGGGAAGCCAATCTTGCGATAGACTTGCGCCGAACCCGCGCAGAACACGGCGATGCTTTCACCCGCCGGGATAGTAACGTCGCCAGAATTGCCCTGCGGCAGAACGAAACTTGACATGCTCTTGATCTCCTTCTGCTTCTATCAGGTCTGGGAAAACATGATGATGCCGCTCATTTGCGGCTGCTTGTTCACCACGCCATAAAGAGTATCAAGGCGATACTTGGTCTTTTGCGTGTTGATGTCATATTGCTTGGACATGACCAATTCGATGCCCTGGTCAGTTGCAGCCCGCATGACAGCGGCGCCGGCATCGCTCGGGATCGCCAAACGGCCCGGCAGGATTTCCAAGCTATCCTTGTGCCAGAAGGGGTTCATGAAGTTGGTCACGGTATTTAAGAACACAATGGCGGCAGTGGTTGAAGTGGTGACAGCCGTGCAGTTCTGATACTGCACTTCTGCATCCGTGCCGCCCTGCGCCGTGATAAGCGGCGGCGAAATCACCAGCGTCGTCGCGCTTGGCACGCTGATCACGCGGAAGGTTTTAAGAACCCCAGTGCTTTGCTTGGTGATGTGATGCACCGCCTCAATACCCGCAATGGTGAAGGCATCGCCCCCCGCCACGCTTGTCGTGCTGGAAATCGTGACAGTCTGAAATCGGTTGTCAACATTGCTCGTTTCGCCAGTCGCCGCAACGGCAGTAGCCTTTGGCACATAGAATTGCGCGCCAGCCACGGTCGTGTTGATCTGTAAGCCCGCGCCACCAGCCGCCGCAGTCTTGCGAAGGGCATAATCGAGCTTGTAGGTATCAAAGCTGGCCACCGTCCCAACAAGCGCGCGGCGCAGGGCGTTATCGCTGGTTTGATTGCCGAAGGAACGGGTCACGGCCTGAAGGTTGCTCGCCATGCCGTTATAATCGCGTGTGGAAAGCGCCAGATAGCGGTCCTCCATCATCACGCCTTGCTCGTTCATAATGGCTTCGCACTGCGCCACGTCATCAAAGCCGGACGCGGCAACCGTGCGCTTCACAAACAACGTGCCTTGCAGCGCCGCCACGTTCATGATCGCCACGTTGATGTCCGACGCCAGCTTTTGCTTGGCCGCATCGCCCAGGCGTTGCTCCTGCAAGGCATCGCGCAATTCGGTGCCGGTCATCACCCATGGCACGGAGCGCTGAAAGCCAATCGGCGCCGGGACGGTCAATTGCGTGTAATCGTCGAAGTTGGCGGTCATATCGGTGCCAGCGTAGCTCGTCGCGATGTACGGCTGCGGGCGCCAGATGATGTTGTTTGTGCGCTCCATCATCACCTGATCGGTGTTGTAGATCGCCACATTTCGGGAAAGAACAAGCGCGTCCTGAAAGCCCTCAAGGATATTCTCGAAGGCAATGCGCTCTTCTTTGCTAAAACTGTTTGCCATGTTTCATAGCCTCATGATTGAGAGATGGGGATTGTTGCCATGTCTCACCCGTAAGGCCGGGCGGCTGCCGTTCTATGCCCTCTGCGAATTACGGCTCGCGACACCTAGGCGCTGACAATCTACGCCAGCGCCCGGCTTGGCGTCAATTACTTTTTTGCCGCCTTCTGGCGCTTATAGGCAATCACCTTAGTCATATCGCCAGTCTTGGCGGCTTCATCGCGCAGCCTTTCCAGGGTGCTATCCACGGCGCCGGATACGGGAACGCCGCCGGTTGACCGGATTTGCTTCTCGGGCGCGGGTGGCGCCTTGCGGGGGGTGACTTTCAATTGTGCCTCCAATTTGGCTACGGCGAAGGTGAATTTGACGGGATCGGTAATGGCAGCCAATTCCTTGGCCTTGGCCGGGCTTCTACCCATGGCGTAAATCAACAAGGCAGGATTTTCGGCGCCTGCCACGATGATGCTTTGCTGCGGCACGCTAAACGTGGATTGCGCCACCGCTTCGGCTTCTTCATAATCCGGCACCCGCAATTCAGCCTTGGCCCTGCCGTAGCCTTCCAGCTTGGCTTGCCAGGCTTTTTGTTGCTCCTGTTCCGTTTGAAGCTGGCGCGTGATTTCAGCATCGGCATTGCGCTTGCGTTCATACCAAGCTGTAATTTCGCGCTCATACGCCTCGGTATCGTAATCGTGATCTTCAAGCGTCGGCTTCTTGCCGGGATCGGTTGCGGGCGGCGGGGTTGCTTCCTTTGCCGCCAGCTTGTCGCGCAATTCCTTGATTTCACGCTCGCGCTCGCGGTTGACGCGGCGCAATTCCCGCACCCATTCAGGGGCTGCCTCGGGCGGCTCGGGGGCGGGTTCATCGCCAATGGTGACGATTACCTCCTCCGTATCAGAGGCTGGCGTTTCGGGATCGGGCGCATCAAGCGGTGCAACCTGCGCCTCAATCTCAAGGTCAGGCTCTTGCGTCTGTGTTTCGCTCATTTTGGATTCCTGTCTCACCCTTCACCGGCAGGGCGGATGCCGTTATTTCTTCTTTCGCGCGGCGCGCATGTTATCCACAAGGTTTGGATACGGGCGCCCGGCTTCCTTTGCCATGGCCTTTGCCGCAGCCTTTTGCTTGGGCGCCAGCTTCTTGTCGCCCTTGGTGGGGTCTTTGGTTTTCCATACGGGCTTTTTCATTTTGCCTTGTTCCTATTGCTTATGGCCTTCGCCTTTGCCTTGGCGTCGGCTTTGCTTGATGCACCCCAGGCTTGCAGGGATTTCAGAAGGCGCGTGGGCTTGCCTTCCGCGTCACGCTCCGGGCCGGGCATGTTTCCCATGCGCGCCAGAAAGGAAGCCCGGCGCGGGTTATCGCCAGCCTTCACGGGCGGCTTTAGGTCCGAACCGGGATTTGCCTTCTCATAGGATCGGCGCCCGGCTTCATTCAGGCCGCCTTTCGCGTTCTTCCCGGCCTTCCGGGCCCAAGCTGGCGATTTCATGCTTTGCCTTTCAATGAAAAACAATCTCTTCGCCATCATCTATCAGCAGTTGCATTGCCGCCATGACAGCGGCCATTTCTTCGCGTTCCTGGGCTTCCTGCCGGCGCTGTAGCTTGCGCCTGGCAGCCTGCAATTCGCCCCGGACCATATCGGCCACGAACTCAGGCGTTGCGCTCACCGGCGGGGCGATAGGCTCCATGGCCATGCGCTCGCCTTCAATCTCCACCTCTGCCACCGGGGCAGCGCGGCGCGGGCGCGGGACGGGCTGCGCTTCCTCTTGCGGATCGGGCAAGGTGACGCTGGCAAGGTATCGCGCGGCGTCCTCTGCCCGGTCAAAGACCTTGCCGTCTACCATATAAACGGCGCGCTTGCGGCCTCGCGGCGCGTTGCCAGGACCGCCGCCGCCGATAATCTGTGGCGGCGGCGGTGGTGCCCCTTGCGATTGAAGAAGCGTCAGCAGCGTCACGGTTTAGGCCGCTTGCAGCCTTACCAAGACCGCCTCGGCCTCGGCAATCTTTAGCGTCAGGCTCGCCACCATTGCCACATCGCCCGCGCTTTCGGCGCTTGCAAGCTGCCCGCGCAAAGTGACGATGCGGTTTTCCTGCAACCTTATGTGGTCAGATAAATCGCTCATTTAAAATTCCTCATGCAAAGAACAAATCGCCAATAACATCGCCAGCCGCCACCGCCGTAGCGTCAGCATCAGCGGAGCCGGTCACGATGGTCAGGCCGATGCCCGTGGTGAAGGCAATGCCGCCTTCAAGCGAAAACGTCACCGTATCATTGGGCGGCAGCGCGATAGTGCGAACCACGCCCGTCCCGGCAGTTGGCGTAGTCGTTTGATTGTGCAGTTTCACATACCGATATGCCGCGTTCGTGTTGGCTAAGCACCAGCCAAGCACACGGCCCGCGCCAGCCTTGACTACCGTGGCATTGGTGGACGCCGCCGATACGATATGGGCACCAGACGCGGCGCCTGTGGCATTGGCGCGGTATTGCTGGCCCACGTCACCGATGGCCGCCGTGCCTGCCACAAGCGCTGGCTGCGTAAAAGATACAACCGCCGTGCCTGTGATTGCCACCGGAAGCGGGGCCGCGTTACCCATAGGCCTTATGCCAGCGATATAAGTCGGGACGTTGGCGTTGTCCTCAATGCTCAGGAAGCCAATCGTCCAAGTCGTGCCAGATGCTGGCGCAGTGGTGCCATTCTGCGACCAGACATAGAGATACAATTCTACGTCATCATCGGGAATGTTTTCGATCCGGCTGGCGCGTGTGGTGACGGTTGGCGTAACGACGGAGGCAACCAGCGCGTCAGCCCAATAGATATTGCGCCCATCAGCGGCCACTTGCATCACATGACCGGGCGACGCCGTTGTGTTGATCGTGGCTACCGTGTCGCTGCTATTCCACCCACGCCGTTGCGCGTCTATGTTTGCGGCAGTCGCTGACGTGCCGGTGTAAAGTGTACGAACCCAATTCCAACCAAACAGGTCCACCGTGCAGGAACCGGAAGCAGGCCAGCCCGCGACGGTGAAGTTGATCGTATCCACGCTTGGGATCGAAGCGATAGCATAGCGCCCTGGGACGCCCGCCGCGCCGTTAATGGCGCCGACAAACATGGACTGCCCGACATTTTCAGCCGTGAAGCCGTGCGCGACTTGGGTAACAGTGATGGACGTGGCGCTGTT
>Ga0315288_10010169_pt1 | contig 11857 bp, 9 predicted proteins | sample YL17G11_20_MG_FD_203454 | JGI IMG/M metagenome (GOLD analysis project Ga0315288, IMG submission 203454) | Sediment microbial communities from Yellowstone Lake, YNP, Wyoming, USA - YL17G11_20 | ecosystem: Environmental > Aquatic > Freshwater > Lake > Sediment | place: USA: Wyoming | collected... | reverse complement strand
CAAAGAACACAGATCAGGCCTCAACCAACGCACGTCTTAATCAACCTGACCTCCTCATCCGATCGACGAGGGGAGGCGAATCTTATCGAACGCGAAGCCGTTGTCAAATGCCCCACGGAAATACACACTGCGGCTGCCGCAGCTTCCCGTAGCGAACATTTCAAAGAAGTTACACAGACAACAAGCAGCCGTGACCGCGATTCGCCACTGCGGTTCAAACACCGCGATCGGTCACTGCCGAGGGTAGGTGAACCCAATCAGTACTCGCGATTATGCCACGCCCAGCTCCGCTTGTCAAGGAGCTTTCTCAAACCCCCGAGCGCTTGGGTGTGAGACACGAAAGTAGGTAGATTCCTGAAACGCTCCGGAAAACGAGGACTCCTCGACGGGGCCGATAGGAGGACCTGATTCATCGAAATCGCTCGGCAGGACCGAGCCCCAATCGCGATGTTTGGTCAATGTTTACCTACAAAGGTGTCCTGCACCCCGAGCGCTTGGCAGCGGCGAGTATCCGAATCGCTCGAAAACCGGCGCCACCGCCTCTGTACGGCAAAACTCGATGAACTCATCGCGCAACACCCCGTTGCCGCTTTGGCTTATAGCAATCACCGTGACCTGCACAGGCGGGTACGCATCGTCCGTCGTCACCAACTACAACCTGTCCTTCTGAAGGGCCGCGGCGAAATCCCAGACGACCACCGCGTCCAACGGCCCGAGGATCAGCCCCTTGGCAATCTCCGCGTGCGTACGCGCCGGTAAAGCCACATTGGCCATCACCTTCTCCCGCAGGCCCTTCTGCTCCAGCAACTGAACGAACATCTCCCCACATGTTGAGTAACGCGGATCACCAATACCGATCTTCAGCCCCGGCCGCGCGAGATCGTTGATCGACCTGATGCCCCGCGGGTTCCCCGGCCGCACCAGCAGCGCCGGCCGCAAACATGCCACAGCCGCCGACGAGGCCCACTTACCCCCAACTCTGACCTTCTCCTCAAACGGATCGTGGCAGACGAAGATGTCCGCCGTCTCTCACATCAGGACCCGCGGCAGCAGTGTCTCCAACCCGCCCATGTCGTACACCACCTCGATATTGTGCTTCCGGCCGAACGCCTGCCCAATCTCCTGGATAGGCTGGGCCATCGAAACGCCGCACAAGATACGCAGGGACGGCTTGGCCGTGCCGGACTTGCGGCAGGATGGCAAAAGAAGCAGGATGAACAGGCGGCACCCGACAAGGAAACGAGGGGAACATTGAACACGCACGAGCCGACCCTTTCGCGCGTTGGTGCTGAGGGGGCGCTGCTCACGCCTCTCAGTGCAGGTCAGGATAGGAGTTCTCTGGCCGTGTCAGCATCTTCGTACTTGCCGAGTTGCGGTCAACTCCCCGACGATGCAGCTGCGCCTCGTTGCTGCAACCGCCACCGCCGCGCGATTCTTGCGAGATCCTCCTTTGTGATCGCGTCGCTCTGCCACCCCCGATCGAAATCGATATCGTGAGAACGTGGCAACTGCTCTTCCTTCAAGTGGCGGATCATGACGCGTGACGGTAGGAGGGTGGCTTGCCCGACGAAGATGGCCTCGCGACGACGGAGGGCTGAGAGGATCTTGGTCAGACCCGAAAGGGAATCGGGGACTATGCCACGAACGTGCTCGCGGTCAGCATCGTTCGTAACACGCAGCACAATCCACGAGTTGCATTGGGAAAGGACAGTGGCCTCAACTTCGCTTGGCCGTTGGGATACGAGCATTAATCCGATGCCGTACTTGCGCCCCTCCTTGGCCAATCGACGGATCGCTTCTTGAGCAGCCTCGTATTGGGCTTCACCCTTATTAGGCACATAGCGGTGAGCCTCCTCACATACTAGGAGAATGGGGTTGGCCTGCCGTTCCTCGGCAGTCTGCCACAGCTTGAAGGAGAAGAGCATGCGGGCGATCAGCGAACTGGCGGCCCCAGCGACTTCGTTGGGTACTCCAGACAGGTCCACGATGCGCATGGGGTCGCCCTCACCCACAAGTTGGGCCATGATATCGGGAAATGGATCGCTCTCACCGTCCCACGGGTCCATCATGAACCTGACGCGGGCGTCATTGCGCAAGACTTCGAGCTTGTGGATGACGGAGACGTAAGGCTCTAGCTCCTTCTTGTTCTCACCTTTGGGTCGCTGCTGGTTCACCTGCTCAACGAGGAAGTCAAGTTGGAAGGGCACCGGCGAGTCAACCGTGATCGCATCAGGGGCGAGGCCCAGGGCCTTTGACGCGGCGGCATTCTGGCGAGCTTTCAGGAGCGATTCCTTTACGATGTTGAACTGCGACGTCGCGCCAAACTCGGTCTTGCCGATCACCAGGCTGATCATCTCTTGCAGGTTCAGCAGCCAATACGGCAACTTCAGCGTACCTTCGTCGGTCGACAGCCGTCTGTGTTCGGGGAAGGCCTTGCCGTACTCATTGTGCGGGTCGAGGATGACGATACGCGGACGCCACTTGGCGTAGTGCGACTGGGATCCGTGTTCCAGAATCGCGTGCAGGATGGCCGCGACGGTCGCGGACTTGCCGCTGCCTGTTGAGCCAAGGATGGCCGTGTGTTTGCCCAGCAGTTCGTTCAGGTCGGCGAAGCAAGGCGTCCCCTCCGATCCGACGTGCTCCCCGATCTGGATGGCGGGGGCGTCTCCGTGTTGAAAGATGAACTGCAGTTCGCTTCTGGGCGTGAGGTAAACTAACTGCTGCGGGAGTGGGAAGGTAGAAACCCCTCTCTCGAAATCGAGGCGCCACTCCTGCGCGAGACCCCTCGCGCTGAACTTCCATTCCCCTTCCCCGAACAAGTCGGCTTCGACGATACGACCTGTGGGAGAGCCTGATCCGACCATACCTCGCTCACGTTCGTACTCCGCCTTCATACGCAGACGCGAGACATAGGCGTAGATCAGCCGTCGCCCGAAATGGATCTTGATGATTGAGCCGAACTGGCCAATTGGATAGGCTTGCCCAGCGTACACCCGCGTGAGTTCGGCGATGCGGGGGTCAAGCTCGGCCACGATGTGGGTCCCATCTACCTCGATGACGGTGCCCATCGCCAGATTATCGATGGGGTCGTTGGGGTTAGCTTGCAGGGTAGGGGTCATCGTTCGCCTCCCAGGAGGCGCGTGAGCACCTCGAATTTCCACCAAGGAAGGTCCGTCGGCGAGGGCACCCACTTCGAGCCGTGGACGAAGCCCCGGCTCGTATACACCAGAACTTGCTCGCGCACCGCAGGATCCCTCAGCCATTTCGCAAGCTCGCCGGTCAGCTCGTGCTGCTCGCCGAACGCCACAATCGTCAGCCTTCCCTGAGATTCGTGGAGCGCCTGCTCCAATTCCAGATTGATGTGGGAGTCGCTGAAGCGGTATCCACAGATCGCTAGGACCAGTTCTGATTTTGGCTGGGGTCGCAGGGTAGACCGCATAAACGCGAGCACCTGCGCGTAGGGGTCGCGCTGAGTCTCGCGGTACTTCGTCGCCGCAGGCCAGATGACCACCCGTTTGCCGGGATACCGCCTGTCGCTGGGACTGGTCCGAATGCGGTGCGGGAGGATGTCGTTACCCTCCAAGCACAACCAGTCGATTGAGCCGTGGATCTTGAACACGCGGGCTGCCACACCTGGCGTGTTGAACGACTCCTGGTTCCACCAGGCGGTAGCTCCGGCTGAGAACCCATCAGCGACGGTCAGTCGCTCGCGACCGAGAGCGTCTTCGACCAGTGTGTCGTAGTTCAGGATGAAGTAATCGACTGGATGGGTGTCACCTGCCTTGCCGGACTGCAACGATCTGTGAATAGCCCGGACGAAATCGCGGTGAACCTCAACGTTGAGGTCCTCCCTGTTGATTGCTCTCACTATCGCATCCCTGATGTCGCTAACGGCGTTTCTGGCGTCTTCGAGTTGGATGCTCAGGCTGTGGACCTGCGCCCTGCAATCGGTGGCCCCGAGGGTCTGGCGTCGCTCGGCAATGGAAAGCACGTCCACGAGTTCGCTCAGGCAGTCTTCGATGGTGATGCTTGTGGCACCGTCGAATGCTTGGCGGATTGCGTGCAGGATCCCTTTCGTCTGCTCCGAAACACACTTGTCGTCCAGCACCTGGTCCGTGAGTTCGGCCATGAGAGGCAGACCGGCGCACTTGCTGCACCCGGCACCAAGCAGGAAGGCGCGATTCGGTTGTGACAGCAGCTTTTCCAACTGCCCAAGCGGTTCGGCGAACTCGGCGGCCTTCAGCGGTACAAGATCATCAGCCATTAGCATCCCCTTGTTTGTGAGCACGTCACACAAGACGGCATGCCCCGTGCGGTCACAGGCCCATCGCGTACGAAGCTCGGTCGCCAGGCCCTGCCGCTCCTGAAGCCCGCTATCGGCGGCCCACGTTGCCGCGCATACACGAAAGCCTAGCGACAAGAGTGTGGGAAGGCAAGCCCGCTGCGCCCCATAGCCAACGCTCTTTGGGTGCGGCGGGCGGGGGGGGTGCTGGAAGAGAGAATGCGTAGTCAGGAGAGGCCAATCTGCCGGGGAAGAGCGCGGCCGCGCTGCGCTGGGCCCCGAGGTGTACGGCCCCCGAGTTTACCGCGGCCGCGTCCCTCGCGCTGGCCCCTTACGCTTGGCCGCCTTCGGTCGCGGCCTGCCTTGAGCAACGCGAGCCGCCTTGGGCTTCACTTTGCCACGAGGCGCCCCCGTCCCATCCCTCGACTGTCCCCCGGCCTCCTCGCCGCCATGCCGCGACCGCGGCCGCAGAATCAGCCGGATCGGAACCTCCCCGTACGGCAACACCTCCCGCAGCCGGTTGATCATGAACCGCTGATACGTCTCGTCCACCAACGCGGGGTTGTTCACCACCAGCACGATCGTCGGCGGAGCCGTCTCCACCTGCGCGGCGTAATACACCTTCGGCCGATGCCCGCTCGGCGTGCTCGGCGACCGCTCATCCAGAATCGCGCGCACCGCCTCGTTCAGCCGGGAGGTCGTCAGCCGCAACTGCGCCTGGTTGAAAAGACGCTGAGCGGTGTCCAGGACCGCCTGCACATTCCTCCCCTGAGTCGCCGTGCTCAACGCGATCGGCGCATACGCCAGATGCCGCAGCTCCGCCCCCAGATACTCCCGATACTCCTCCAGCAGCCGCCGATCGTCCACCGCCTGACCGCTTTCCTCCGCCTGTTTACGCAACACCTCCTTCGCCAGGTCCCACTTGTTGACCACCAACACCACCGGCTTGTACTGCTCCGCGATGTACTCCGCGAGCTTCTTATCGGGCTCGCTCAAAGGCTCCACCGCGTCAATCAGCAGCAGCACCACGTCCGCCCGACGGATCGATCGCTGCGCCCGGTGAAAACTGTAGAACTCGATGTCGTGCGTCATCATCTGACGCTTCTTACGCACGCCCGCCGTGTCGATCACCACCAGCGTCTGCCCGTCCTTCTCCAATCGCACGTCGATGCTGTCGCGCGTCGTCCCGGGCACTTCCGACACGATCACCCGGTCGCCCTGGCCCTCGTACAGCGACGCCACCGTGTTCACAAACGTGCTCTTGCCCGCATTCCGCTTCCCCACGATGGCGATCAGCATCTGCGGCTGCGGAATCGTCGTCGGCGCCTGCGAAAGGTCCAGATCAGCCCTGATCGCAGCCACCAGCTCGCTAAGGTTCCGCCCGTTCATGGCCGATACCCCCAGCGGCGTCCCTTGCCCCAACCGCGCAAAGTCAGCCAGCATCGCGTCCGACCGCGTTCCGTCCGCCTTGTTCGCCACCAGCAACGTCTTGATCCCCTGCCGCCGAAACAGCGACGCAATCTCCTGGTCCGCCGCCGTCAGCCCGTCCGGGCAGTCCACAACGAAAAGCACGAGCTGCGCCTGGTTGATCGCCAGCTCGATCTGATGGCGAATGTGCTCCGTCAGCTGGTCAGGATCGATGAAACCGTACCCCCCCGTGTCCACCAGCTCCACGTACCGCCCTTCGATCTGCCACGGCACCGAAACACGGTCCCGCGTCACCCCCGGCGTGTCCTCCACGATGCTGATCCGTCGGCCAACCAAAGCGTTCAGCAGACTGCTCTTCCCGACGTTCGGCCGGCCCACAATCGCGATCACGGGCATTGCACTCATGTCTATAGGTTAGGGCAAATGGGACGCCGCGGGAATCTCCCCTCCGATTTCCCGCCCCCTTGCCCCCGCTTGCCCGCCGCCCCTGCTATCGGCGCGGCGTCTCCAGCTCGGCGACCAGCGTCCCCTGCACCAGAACCGCCTGCGGCGGCGCCGCCTCCTCAGGACGCGTGTGAAACAGCAGAAACTGCCCGCTCACCGCCATCGCCATCTGTGAACCGGCCCGGTTGAAGATGATGCTCACGTCATGCGGCTGAAGCTGCTTCCGATCCCCTTCCAGAAAAATGCCGTTCGGCGAATCCGCCCGATCCATGCTCCCCGCCTTGTAGTACCAGTCCGTCGTGGCCAGGTTGGCCACGTCGTCGATGTCCAGCTTGATCTCCAGGTAATACCGGTTGCCGCTGTACGTCGCGCTCAGTGCGTCCCGCGGATCGTCGCTGACGAGCAACAGCACAAGACTTGGCCCCCTGTCCTGCACAAACAGCCGCGCCCGCGGAAACGTCAACAGCCGCTCCCCGATCATCAGCGACGAACTCGCCGGCCGCGTCGCAGCCTGCGTCGCTGCCACAACGCCCGGCGGCTCCTCCGCGCCTTGCGCCGCCTGCCGCGTTGTCGTTGTGGTCACCGCATAGGGCGGCTTCCCCTTCGACTTCCTGCAGCCAGACAGCACCATCGCCCCAACCAGCACACACGCGATCCATCGCCTGCTCAACATCCAACCTCCAGCCAATGACTCGGCCTCCGCATCAGTGTACCATAGCCGCCGGCCCGGAGGATAGTTGTTTCACGTTTTGGTGTCGTACATGATCCGGTCGGGTCCCGGAATCGGTCGCCCTTGAAAGAAACACCACCCCATGACACCCATCGGCAGCAATGTGCCCGAAGAAGCCTTCATGCTCTGCGAGGCCTGTGGGTACATCCTCACCGGCCTGCCAGCCGATTCCCGCTGTCCCGAATGCGGCCAACCCATCGCCAAGAGCTCCCCGGACCTGCGCCAACTGCCCGCTTGGGAGCGCGACGATGCCGCCCTCCCCGACGGCCAGCGGTTCTGGAGCACCACGGCCGCAGTCATCTTCCACCCCGCTCGGTTCTACCGCACGCTCGCCACACGCTCAGACCGCGCCAAGTCACGCGCCTTCGCACGCCGCCACTGGATCCTCGTCACCCTCCTGTTCGGTTGGACCGGTTCCCTCCAGTTGCTCTGGATGTTCGGCATAACAACCTGGGTCGGCACGCCGGACTGGGCCAAATGGCTCTACAGCTTGACCCGCCCGGGCCCGATGCGATCCGGGTTGCTTCTGGTCATCCTCGGCTTCGCGCCCTGCTGCGCGCTGACCTATGGCACCCTCCTCCTCGCCACGCGCCTCGCCGCTCGCCTCACCGCCTGGGAAGCACGCCTCCGAAACCTCCGCCTCCCTCACTCCGTCATCCTCCGCGGCCTGGACTACCATGCCCCCCACTATCTCCCCGTCGCTGTGGTGACTTTTCTCACCGTCGCAGGGTATCAGGTGCTCCTGGTTCTCGGCCTGGCAGACGCCATATCCGGCCCGCGTTACCTGTATGTGCTCTCTGCCGAGGTGTTCATCTCGGCTGCGTATCTGCTCAAGACGTACTGGACCGCAATGCGGAACATGATGTTCGCAAATCGTTGACGCACGGATCCCTGTTCCACGACGGCCCTTCATTGTAAGGTAGGCCCGACCATGCTGGGCTTCTGCTCCAATCCGCGATTCACCGAACACGAAACGTCATCGCAACACCCCGAACGCCCCGACCGCATCCGCGCCATCTGGGCTGCCCTCACACAGGCCGGCTTCCTCAACTCCCCCAATCCCTTCCCTGATTTCACCTGCGACTTCGGAACCCTCCCTCACGCTAAGGAAGCGCTCCTCGAACTGTCCTTTGCGCCCGCCGATGTCAAGTGGCTCGCTGCCATACACTCCCGACGACACATCGAGTACGTCGAACGCATGAGCCTCCTCGGTGGCGGCCTCCTCGACGACGGCGATACCCCCGTCGGACCCGACAGCTACGAAATCGCCCTCCTCGCCGTCGGCGCTACCCTCCGCGCTTGCGACGCCGTCATGTCCGGACAGGTCAAACGCTGCTTCGTCGCCGAACGCCCCCCCGGCCACCACGCCGACCCCGATCGCCCCGCCGGCTTCTGTCTCTTCAACAACGTCGCCATCGCCACACGCTACCTCCAACGCACTTTCGGCATCCGACGCGCCTGCATCGTCGATTTCGACGTCCATCACGGCAACGGCACACAGACCTGCTTTGAGGATGATCCCAACGTCTTCTACATCAGCCTCCACCAGAATCCACGCACCTGCTACCCCGGCACCGGCAATGATTGGGAAACCGGCATCGGCCCCGGCCAAGGCCACACCCTCAACATCGCGCTCGAACCCGGCATGGGCGACCAGCAATACCTCGAAGCCCTCCAGGAACGCGTCATCCCTGCTCTCGACGCTTTCGCCCCCGAAATCATGCTCCTCTCCGCTGGCTTCGATGCACACCAGGACGACCCCATCGCCCAGATCAATCTCACCGACGAAACCTTCGAACATATGACCCGCTCCCTTGTCGCCGTCGCAGACCAACGCTGCCAGGGCCGCGTCGTCAGCGTCCTCGAAGGCGGCTACAACCTCCGGGCGCTCGGTCGAAGCGTCGTCAGACATCTGATTGGCCTGCAAGAGTAAGTTCGTCTGCCTTCTTCGCCCCACGCTCCCCATGATCATCGTCGACGGCCATCTCGATCTGGCTTACAACGCCTCCCGCGGCCGCAACCTCCTCCTTCCCGCCTCCCGCCAGACACCCGACGAGGAGGGAACACCCTCCGTCGGCCTCCCCGACCTCCGCGCCGCCTCAGTCACCCTCCTCTGCGGAACCCTCTTCTGCATGCCCGCGCTCGGCAAAGACGCCGCCGGATACCGCAACCCCGACCAGGCCCACGCCGCCGCCAAACACCAACTGCAGTGGTATCATCAACGCCACGCCGAAGCCGAGATTCAAATCATCCGCGCCGCCGGCCAACTCACCCGGCCCCCCACGCTCAATCCCCTCCCGGCCACCCCCCAGGTCATCATCCTCATGGAAGGCGCTGATCCCATCCGCTCCCCACACGAGGTACAGGAGTGGTTCGATGCCGGCCTCCGCATCGTCGGCCTCGCCTGGAAGCAAACCCGCTACGCCGGCGCCGCCGGCGCCCCAGGCCCCCTCACACCCCAAGGCGATGACCTCCTCCGCGCTCTCGACGCCCACGCCATCATCCACGATGTCTCCCACCTCGCCGAACAATCCTTTTGGCAACTTCTCGACACATCCTCCGGACCCGTCATCGCCTCCCACTCCAACTGCCGGAACATCGTCCCCACCGACCGCCACCTCTCCGACCAGATGATCCGCGCCCTGGCCGATCGCGGCGGCATGATCGGCATCAACCTGTACACCAAGTTCCTCCTACCTCCCGCTGAGGCCGCCGCCCGGCCCGCAGACTTACAGGATGTCGTCCGCCACATCCGACACGTCTGCGATGTCACCGGCGACACCACCCACGTCGGCCTCGGCACCGACATGGACGGCGGCTTCGGCGCTGAATGCCTCCCCACTCAGATCCGCTCCTCCGCTGACCTTCCCAGACTTGCCGATGCCCTCAGCGCCTCAGGCTTCACACCCCCGGAGGTCGAAGACATCATGGCCGCCAACTGGCTGCGGTTCTTCGAACACGCATTGCCCTGATTGCCACCCGAACCCTGCGGCAGCCCCGCATCCGCCACCCTCGCCTCCGCGCGCTGGTGCAGTCCGGAATCCAGGATTCCCCTTGAAACTGCCCACCGAGCGCCCGTGATAGCCATACGCTGCCCACTCTGAGTTGCACACCACATTAAGTAATGAACCTCGTGGTACACAGCCATGGCATTTACCCAAGGAGGCCAGACGTGTTCAAACAGATGACCCTTAGAGGCCGGCTATTGACCACGGGACTCGTGATCTCCATCGTCCCCATCTTGATCCTCGGGCTGATGACCTGGCGGCAGAACGCCGCCATGGAGCGGGTGGGCCGCGACGGACGCACCGAACTCGCCTACGCGGACCTCGATCACATGACGCAGAACGTGGTGGCCATGTGCGAGGCCGGCCAGGATCTGCTCGGAAAGCAGACGGCCTCGTCCCTGCGCGTCGCCAACGATGTGCTGGGTAGGATGGGGTCTGTGAGCTTCCTCGCCGACCAGCAAGTCGCTTGGAGAGCCCTCAATCAGTTCACGCAGGCCTCCCAGCAGTTGGAACTGCCGCGCATGATGGCCGGCTCCACATGGCTCGGCACGATCACCGACCCCAAAACGCCCGCCCCCGTGGTTGACGAAGTCTTCAGCCTGGTTGGAGGAACCTGCACCCTGTTCCAGCGGATCAACGAGGCCGGAGACATGCTGCGCGTCTCCACCAACGTCGTCGGCAAAGACGGCACTCGCGCCGTGGGAACATACATTCCCGCCCTCCACCCCGAAGCCCAGCCCAACCCCGTGCTCAAGGACGTCCTCCAAGGCAAAACCTACAACGGACGCGCCTTCGTCGTCGACCAATGGCACGCAGCAGGCTATCAGCCCATCCTCGACAACCAGCGAAAGGTCGTGGGCATGCTCTATGTCGGGATACCGGAGTCCACGGCCACGACCGGGCTGCGCCAGGCCATCACGAACCTCAAGGTCGGCACGACCGGCTATGCCTACGTGCTGAATGCCGCGGGCGCAACTCGCGGGAACTATGTCGTCTCCAAGGACGGCAAACGCGATGGCGAGAATATCTGGCAGGCCAAGGACGCCGACGGCAAGCTCTTCATCCAGGAGATCTGCACGAAGGCGCTCACGCTGCAACGCGAGCAGATCATGGAGCACGCCTACCCGTGGAAAAACCAGGATGACCCCGTTGCCCGACGCAAAATCGTGCGCATCGCCTACTATCAGCCCTGGGACTGGGTCGTTGGGGTTGGCTCCTATGAGGACGAGCTCTTCCAGGCAGCCAACATGATCGGATCGATATCCAGACGCAGCCAGATGATGCTGGCGGGCGTTGGCCTCGGAACACTGCTCGTCTCCCTGATCGTGTGGCTGCTCACCGCCACCATGCTCGCCAGGCGGATCGCCCGTGTCGTGACCCAGGTCAATGAGGGAGCCTCCCAGGTCGCCTCCGCTTCCCGTCAGGTCTCCGCCACCAGCCAGTCCCTCGCCCAGGGGACCAGCGAACAAGCTGCCAGCCTCGAAGAAGCCAGCTCCTCCTTGGAGGAGATCAGCTCCATGACCCAACGCAACGCCGATGCTGCTGAACAGGCCAGGGGCCTCTCCAGCGAAACCACCGCGGCGGCGGATAAGGGCAACCAGGCCATGACCCGAATGGCCGGTGCCATCAAAGACATCGAAACGTCCGCAACTGAAACGGCCAAAATCGTCAAGGCCATCGATGGAATCGCATTCCAGACGAACCTCCTGGCGCTGAACGCGGCGGTCGAGGCCGCCCGCGCGGGCGACGCCGGCAAGGGCTTCGCCGTCGTCGCTGAGGAAGTGCGCAACCTCGCCAAACGCAGCGCTGAGGCGGCCAAAAACACCGCTGCTATGCTCGATGAGAGCGCCGGCAAGGCGCACAACGGCGTCGCTATGGCTAAAGAGGTGGATCTGGCGCTTCGTGAAATCACCGCCGGCGCGACCAAGGTCAGCTCCCTGGTCAGCGAGATCGCCGCCGCCAGCC
>Ga0315288_10010167_pt1 | contig 11858 bp, 10 predicted proteins | sample YL17G11_20_MG_FD_203454 | JGI IMG/M metagenome (GOLD analysis project Ga0315288, IMG submission 203454) | Sediment microbial communities from Yellowstone Lake, YNP, Wyoming, USA - YL17G11_20 | ecosystem: Environmental > Aquatic > Freshwater > Lake > Sediment | place: USA: Wyoming | collected... | reverse complement strand
TTCGATGTCGTTCCGTTCGGCGTAGGCGCGGATCTCGCGCAACTGCTCGGGCATGGACAGCCCCCGCTCCTCCTGCATGTCCGTGCTGACGCGCGCCCACGCGACGGCCTTCGTCTTCTGCTCCAAGGCGGGCGCGGTCGAAGTCTCTCGTCCGCCGAGCAGTTCCTCCAGCAAACTCACCGCAGCGCTCATGATCGGCCCTCCTTTGGCACCTGCACCTTCGCCAGCACCTTCTCCAGCGCCTCGATGACGATGGCGTGCTGGCTGCGGCGCTGGGTGTAGGCCGCCCAGCGCAGCCGCTCATGCAGTTCGTCCGGCAACCGAATCGTCACTTGTACCATCTCGCCCACCTCCAGCGTAGAGCATACCATAAAGGCCCTATAATGTCAAGGGCCTATCCTGTACCGTTTGCCCATCAGCCGGCTCATCCGGAAGCGGGGCCAGGAGTGCGTCCCCGGCGGAATGCGGCAGACGGCGGCTGGCGCGTCCGGCCACCGGCACAGCCCTCCACCGGGCCGGTGCGGCCAGGCATAGGCGCCGCAGCGACATGGCCGGCAGCGCGCCCGCCACTGCCAGGGACTCTCCCCGAAAGGCGGCAGCGGCCCGCGGTGATGGCGCCCAGCGTGCGCCATGCACAGTTGCCGGGGATCATCCCACAGGGCCCATGCCCGGCACGGCTCGCCGTCCTTCCGCGTCGCCGTGCACCGCCTTCTCGCTATCGCCCTTGGCGAATACGCCATGGTCTTGGCCCACGCTGTGTGTAGAAACCCAGGACGCGAAGGCGCTCCCTCACCTTCTCAGCCGCTTCATCATGGTCTGGAGGGCCAGCATTCGCTGGCTCATCCCTGCCCTGTCCGCCAAGTCCTCCAGCGCCTCCCACGGGAGTTTCATCAGCGCATCCACCCGCTTGTCGTGGCGTTGCACGCTCTCATAGGTGAGGTTGTAGCAGTGCCGACAGCCATAGTATGTGCCGCCTGGTGGCAGGTACAACTTCGCCACCCGCTGGTGGCAGGGCCGCCCGCCGACGACTAGCGGGCAGACGAACCAGTATCGCCAGCCGCCGAAGTGGCAAGGCGTCCGATCTATCCGCACCTCGTAGCGGCAAGGCACCTTCTCTCCGTTGTACCGGGTGATGGTGTACGCGAAGACAACGCCGGTCACGACCCCTTCATGCCCGACCGTGGCAAGACCCATGCTGGCGACTTCCTTCTGCTCGCCTTCCTCCGTGACGGACCACCGCCAGGACGCGCGGTATCCCGGACCCCAGCGGAAGATGCCTTCCCGCGCCATGGCGCCCACCGACACCGAGCGGCAGTCCTCGACGGTGCTCTTCTTACCGATGAAGTACCGGGGCATCACACCCTCCGCCGCTGTCCTAAATCGTCAGCAAAAGTAAACCATGCCTTGGCGGCCCCGATTCGACCGCAGCCCACTCAGAGCGCCTCCTGGGGCATTTCCGGCCCTGGGCCTGACGGGTCAGGCATGGTGACGCTTTGAGCGGCCATTTGGCCGAACGAAGCCACCTCCGAGGCCCCCGCGCCCTGCTCGACAGGGCCGGGGAGGGCCTTGCGCTCGACGGGCTCCGCGTCTATCACCGCTCCCGGCGAGAAGGGCAGGTTGGTGCGGCCCGTCTGGAGCCGCTCCAGTTCCGCGAGCGCCTTGTAGATCTGGCGCTCGATCACGCTCTCATAGCGCAGGATCTTCTCCGCGTCGTCATCCACTACCATGGCCCTCATACTGAGCCGGTCCAGTTCGGCCGGCAAACGCGTCCTATGCGAGTAGTCGTTCAGCCTGGCTTCAAGCGAGTTCTGCTCCATCACCGCCGTCTCCACGCGCAGCGCCCGCCGCAGCCGCCAGACTGCGGCCACGATGCGGTCCACCAGCAGATGCTCCAATTCCCCTAGCGGCCTCAACTCCCCGCGCAGCCGCTGGCCCAGCTCCTGGAGGTCCCTGGCCTTTTCCTCGCTCAGCAGCACCTGGCTGGAGAGAAGCCCGTGCTTGAGCGCGTTCATCTTTGTTATCGCCTTCCCCCGCCCCGTTCTCGGCCCCGTGGACCTTCTTGCATTGCGCCTGTTCGCAACAATCCGTTTCTCGGAAGTCATCGGTCCAGCTCCTTCTAGGGTGCACAACCCACGCATCGGGATCGCGCCTGGACTACGGCTTGGCGCCGCCCCCGTTCACGTCCAGCCACTCAGCCACGAGGTCTGGCGTTGCCGGCGGGTGGCAGGTGCCGCAACGGAACGGGCCCCCGTTGACGGGTAGCCAGAAGCGCATTTCGCCGCAGGCGTAGCATGTGCGCGACGGTCGGTTGCCGCTCGCCGCGCCGGAGGCCTGCGGCTCTGCCTCGCCTCCATCCGTCTCATCCTGCGCAGAACTGCCCAACCTGCCCAAACCCACCTCTCCTGGCCCCTCGATGCATCCTTCGGCCTCTCCTGGGCAGTTCGTGTGGGCAGTTCCCTGCCGCGGCGGGACCTCAAACTGCCCAGGCAACTGACCACCCGGCGCCTCGCCGGCGTCAACCTCGCCGTCCTGGGCAGGTTGGGCAGTTTCCCGTGGCATGACAGAGGCGGCCCGCAGGTGCAGCACCGCGCGCCGGCTCCCCGCCAGCATCCTTCTCACAGTGAGCGTATCCCGGTCCGGTTCGGTGGATGCCAGCAGGTGCCGCTCGTGCAGCCGCTTGTGCAGCGTCCGCGAAGTGACCGCAAGGCTGTCTCCGGTGTCCCGCGCCAGCCGCTGCGCCGCCGCGTAAGACGCCTCTGGCTCCAGGTAGAGGTCTTCGCCATCCACCCACCCGACCAGATCGCCCTGCGGTCGCCACTCCTGGGGGTACCCGTCGGCGCTTCGGATCTCGCGCCAGCCCCACACCCCCGGCTGTTCGGGTTCGCCTCCTTCGCGGCCCGCCACATGCGCCCGCCCACTGCTGATCGCTGCTCGGATCAGCTCGATGAAGCGCCGAGTCGCCTCGGCAGCCCCCTGGTGAGCAGCCTGCGCTGCGGCAGCCTCGCCCAGCGCCTCCCACCCACGCTTCCAGAGCACGTCCGCTTCCTCGGCAGACAGGACCCCAGCGTTCTGGGCGAAGGCAAGGAAGTACCGGAGCCCCACGGCCAGGCTGGCTACGATCTCGGGAGTACGCCGGTGGCCCGCACTCTGCGTGGCGGCCCGCCGCAGTTCGGCCACCTCGACGCGCAGGGCCGCCTGGACTTCGGCATAGCGCGGCGACAGCCACCGCACGAAGCCAGCGAGAGCCTCCGCGTACAGCCCACCCCTCGCGTCCTCCTGGCACGAGGTGAGTCTGCTCCAGTTCAGCGCGTCGGGCGACAACTCCACGACAAAGACCCGCGCCCGCAGGGACTGACCCCGCGGTACATCCTCGCCCGTGCTCAGGATGAGTCCGCGCGGCGGCTTCGCCGGCTTGAGGCTCGCGTCAGAGCGCATCCGCAGCCGGCCCGAGGCGTTGCCTTGGCCCCTGAAAAGCCGGTCGGCTTCGCGGTGGGTCCGCGACACATCCGCTGCGGTCCCTGTCGGCGCGAAGTCGTCCACAACCAGCAGTGCGTGCTGCGCCGCGAAAGCCAGGCCCTCCAGCGCGTTTCCTGTACTCGACCACGAGCCAGACAGGTGCCGCGCGTCCATGTCACTTCCCCAGTGCTGCTGCGCCAGCGCAGCCTCCTCGGTCTTACCGGCTCCGGTCGGGCCTGTCAGGTGCACCGAGAAGTCTGCCGAGCCCAAAGCCGCCCGCCAGACCGTGCAGAACACCGGGAAGGCTACCGCATCGGGGACTGTCTCCAACATCACCAGCGAAGCGCGGATGGCCCGCACGAGGTGGTCCCCGGCCGGCGGTTGCGGCAACTCGAACCTCACCAGCGGCTCGGGCAGCCGCACCTCCACGCCCTGGACGGGTCCGTCGGGACCGATGCCCCCGCCGGCGTGCAGGTAGCACCACGCGCCGCCAATCTCTCGCCAGCCCGTATGGGTGTATACCCGCTGCTCGCCCACTTCTCCGCTCAGCAACTGGACGGCCGTCGGCACGTGGTCCCTAAGCCCGAAGCCGGCGTACACAACCGCGCCTGTTCCGAGGTGCGTCATGGGCCAGTTCATGGCGCGGAACTCGGCCGCCGTAATCTCGAAGCTCCGCCCCTGCTCCTGCCCATTGAGGTGCGCCTCGATCTTGAGCAGCCGCCGCTGCTCAGCTCCATCATCCTCCACCACCTGGCCCACGATCTTCGCCGTGAAGTTGGTGAGCGAGGTCGGTGCAACCCCGTTGCTGGTCGGCTTCAGCCACACCAGCCCCGCCTTGGTCTGGCGATAACGCGCTTCCCCCGCCCCACCGCCTTCGTCTTCGCCGACCACGGGGCGCAGTGTGTCCGACGCCAACGCCAGCAGTTCTTCGACACCGTTCCCGGCCGCCAGGAAATCATCCAAGCCGACCTTGCCTCCATCGACCGCAGGCGGCAGGTAGATCAGACGCACGCGGGCGCTGCGCTGTTCGAGGAATGCCTTGAGCCGGGCCATGGCCTGCTGCACGGCCGGCTTGACTGTGACGTCCGAGTCGAAGGCGATGTAGACATCCCGGGCGTTTAGCGCGACGGATTCCCAGTCCGGCAGGGCCACCTTCCCCCCGTCCTCATTCGACCCGCGCCAGTTCCACACGCCGAGCAAGGCGACGCAGCACAGACCACGGCTTACTGCTGCATCGGCCTTGCGCGCGCCTTCCGTGATGAACAAGAGCTTGGCGGGATCTCCCAACCACGGGCGGGCGGCAGGCGGCACGTCCAAAGCCATCCGGCTGCCGCGCGGGGTCTCATACTTGACAGCCTTGCCCTCCCTGTTGACTCTCGGCTCATCCGGGCGGATCTGGTAGCTAACGACCTCACCCGTCACCCCTCGAATCGGGATGAGCAGAGCCGGAACGCGGCATTGCGTGTCGGCGAAGCCTAACCGGCGAAGCTCGGCCTTCCTGGAAACGGAGTGGTAACCACGCGCCGCTGCGATGGCAGGCGCAATCCCCGACGCGGCGATCAACCCTGCGTGTTGTGGCAGAAGAGCCGGCTCATTCTGCTTTGGGACCTCTGACGATGCTGCCATTTCGCTCACGCTCACCTTCTGCCGGGCCGCCCTCCTGAGGGGTGAGCGCCCTCCCGGTGCACCGGTGGAGGCACGGCCCGGCATTCTCGTTGTCTCGACTTGGCCCCTCACAGGGCTGGAACAGTTCGGGATGTTCCGCTGCGAACGCGCGCGCTGCCAACCGGGCGAGTAGCGCCTCGGCGGCGCGGAACTCCGCCTGGGCGTCCTCGCCTGACGCGACCACGAAGCGCCGCTTCACGGTGAACCTCGATCCTCGTGCTGCCTTCGTTCGCACGTTCACTCCGGAAAACGAAAAGCCAGGACGGCAGGCGCGCTACTTCGCGCCCATCGTCCTGGCTTCGCTTACTCGGGCCCAGCCTGCGATTCGCAGCGCTGGCCCTTTCACTAACTTCGGACCGTCAGACCAGAGTGACACGCTCCTTGCGCGTCACCTTCAGATCCCATCTCAGACTGGTGCCGTCATGCTGGCGCCCGATAATCGGAATCACACGCGAGCGACTTAGGTCGAGTTCCAGCTCGTCAACGTCATTCCCGACGATCAGCCGTTTCGGCTTTCCAGCGACTCCTGCTGCTTTCCCGGCATCGTTGCCCGACTCCGGCACCCTGGTATGACCCTTGGTGCTGTCCATACTTCTCCGTTCACCTCCTTTGGTTTCTGCCACGTAGTTGGTTCCCCAGATCAAAGCGGCAGTCCGACGTCCGCCGCATCGCTCGCCGTTGTCACTCACTAAGCATCCGCCGGGCCACCTCTTTCACCCGGTCGGAGACGAGATAGAACTCGAAGCGCCCCACGAGGGGCTCGCCATCATCGCCAACCGCTACGTCAGCAACATCGTAGACCAGCCCCAGTTCCACGAACCGGCGCCGCTGGGCCGCCTTCGACACCTCGCCGCCGTGATCGTCTTGCAGCCGGTCCAGGGCGTCTTCGACCACGTCGTTGTCAGCAACGGTCGTCGCGGACGTGCTGGACGCACCAAGGTCCCAACCCCACCGCTGGGCCTCCAATGCCGCTTCCTGGAAGGCGGCCACGGCGTCTGGCTCCGCTCGCAGTAGTTCCTCGACATTTTGGCGCGCGGCCAGTGCTTCGGCCAGCCGCCGTTCGGCCACCGGCCCGTACCGGTCACACGGCATCTGCAAGCAGGCGGCGAAGAACGCTGCTTCTCTGCTCATCCACGGCCGCTCGCGCTTGCCGTCAACAAACCTCGCGTCGACCGTCCGATAGAATAATGCGCAGGCTGGCTCTTGCCGCGGCACGTCAAGGTCCAGGTTTGGCTGGTCGCGCAGTGCCGCCGGTTTCGCGTGCAGCACGTCGTGCCCCAGTTCCTCTCCAACCGTCTGCCACTCCCGGCCGGTAACCTCGATCCCTTCCTGGAGAAAGACCAGTCTTCTTGCCGGGTTCAGCGCACCGATGGCGCCCGCCGGAATCCTGTATTCCGCCCGATCTGCCTCGCTGAAGTACACAAGACGCAAGCTCCGGTGCGGCAACAGCACTTCAGGTGGCACCACGCATCCTTCGATTCTTCCGTGCCTGGCTTCGTAGGCTCGGATGAGTGCATAGGCTTCCGCCTCGATCTGCTCCATCCGGGGTCCATACCACCACCGCTGCCCGCGGGTCAGGCCGCGTCCTTTGTGGGGCGACAGCATCTCCCCTACTTGCCCTCCGGTTTCGTGCGCCGCGTGAAGAAGAGAGGCCCGGTGTCTGACGCCTTCAGCCTCTCGACCTCGCGCGATGTGAACCGCGCGCCGGCCTTCTTGTTCGGCTCGGCCGTAAGGTCGAGAAGCTCTTCGATCTCCTTGTCCGACACAGGTTTGACTTCGCTCAACGCATCCACCACCGCAATGATCGCCTCCAACGGCGGCGGCATTCGAAACCCCAGTTCCACCTTGTTCAGCATCACATAGTCCAGGCCCGCTGCCTCCCCCAACTGGCGAAGCGTCATCTTGCGGTCCTCCCGCAGTTGCCGCAGCAACTCCCCGAAAGTCATCCTCCTGCCCTCCTCCTCTGCACAGCCTTCCCTCCTGGCATGTCCTTCTGCCCTTCTATACTGACAGATGCCGCCTCAGATGTCAACCCCTCTGTTATAGGGCCTTCCAGGCCGTCTATGCGCCCTCTGGGGGCAAACCTTCAAGTCCCTCGCCCAGGTTGGCGCTTGCCCGAACTGGAAGCGTCTGATAATGTACGAGTAGGAAAACGCGCGTTGGCGTCGTAAGGAGCGCCACAACCCTTTCGGCCGGGCGGAGGCGGCGCCATGAAGAACCTTCAGCACTACCTCACCGTGGGCGAGGCAGCCAAGGCCCTTGGTGTCTCCCCCAGCACCCTGCGCGCGTGGGATCGCGCCGGCAAACTCGTACCCGCCCGCAACCCGATGAACCGCTACCGCCTCTACCGGCGCGAGGACATCGAGGGCCTGCTCGCGCGCATTGACGCCGGTGCTATCAGGAGGGAACAGCCATGACCCAGCCCACCGAACCCCGGCGCAAACTACAGGACCTTCTCCGCGAACTCTTCCAGTTCGACTGCGCCGACCTCGACTTCGGCATCTACCGGATCATGAACCACAAGCGCGCCGAGATCGAGCGCTTCATCGAGCGCGACCTCCTCGACGCTATCGGCCAGGACTTGCAGCAGGGCGCCCTCGCCGGGCAGGCTGCGGCTGTGGCGGAGATGGAGCAGATCGCCCAGCAGATCCGGGCTGTGGCGGCCGCGGCGATCTCCCCGGATGGCGAACTCGACGAGCACTACCGCGGCGGTGAACTCGGAAGACGGTACGAGGAACTCCGCGAGCAGGCGGCCACCTATCACGCCAGGCCTGAGCAGGAATCGGTCATCTTCAACCACCTCTACAACTTCTTCCGCTTCTACTACCAGGACGGCGACTTTATCCAGAAGATGCGCTACTCGACCAAGCGCAGCCACTACGCCATCCCCTACAATGGCGAAGAAGTCTATCTCCACTGGGCCAACAAGGACCAGTACTACGTCAAGACCGGCGAGCACTTCACCGACTACACCTTCAAGGCTCCCAACGGCGTCACCGTTCACTTCAAACTTCAAGCCGCCGAGGTCGAGCAGAACAACGTGAAGGGCGAGAAGCGCTTCTTCCTCCCGCTGGTGAAGCAGGCGGCCTGGGATGCGTCCTCGCGCGAAGTTACGATCCCCTTCGAGTACCGGCCCCTCACCGAGCAGGAGCAGATCACCTATGGCGCCCAGAAGCAGCAGGACAAGATCATCACCGAAGCTCTGGAAGCCATCCCCCGCAGGTTCAGAAAGGACACCGAGGCGTTGCAGGCGCTGCCGGCCCGCTTCAAGAAAGAGACGGACGCGCTCGCGGCCTTCACCGCGGAGCGCCGCAAGGCCAACGACGGCCAGCCCGTCTCCCACCTGGAGCACCACCTGCGCCAGTACACTCGCCGCAACACCTCGGACTTCTTCATCCACAAGGACCTGCGCGCCTTCCTGGAACGCGAGCTGGACTTCTACCTCAAGAACGAGGTGCTCAACGTTGATGAGATCCTGGCGGGCGACGGGGCGCAGGCCGCAGCCTCATTCCAGATCGCGCGCACCATCCGGGCCATCGCCTCGCGCATCATTGCCTTCTTGGCGCAGATCGAGGACTTCCAGAAGAGGTTGTTCGAGAAGAAGAAGTTCGTGCTCTCTACCGAGTACTGCATGACCCTGGACCGCGTGCCTGAGGCGCTGTACCCCGAGATCGCCAGGAACAAGGCGCAAGTGGCGGAATGGAAGCGCCTGTTCAAGATAGACGAGATCGCCCCCAACCTCTTCCACAAGGGCGGGAAGGGTACGGTGGACGTGGCCTTCCTCAAGGCCCACCTGACCCTCGTGCTCGACACGCGCTTTTTCGGTCAGGACTTCAAGGACCGCCTACTGGCAACCTTCGACAACCTGGAGGAACAGACCGGCGGCCTGCTGATTCACGGCGAGAACTTCCAGGCGCTCAATCTACTGCTGGAAAAGTACCGCGAACGCGTCAGGTGCATCCACATCGACCCACCCTACAACACCGAGACAAGCGGATTCCTCTACAAGAACGACTACCAGCACTCGAGTTGGGCAGCGATGATGGGAGACCGAATCGCATCTTCACTTAGCCTCATGGCTTCGGATGGTGCCTTCTTGTGCCATATCGACGAAAACGAGTACGAGCTACTCCACCTTATGCTGGAAGGCATGGGTGTGCCAAGCGCTGGCACGGTCGTGTGGGATAAGAGGAACCCCATGCTTGGACGTAAGGGGGTGGCCACCCAGCACGAATACGTTGTCTGGCGGACATGGGCCGATTGCCCAGTATACCTTCGCCCCGGAAATGCTCGCCGCATACTCGCAAAGGCCCAGTCACTCATTCGCCAACACGGTGCCGTCAATGACGATGTAAGACGAGAGTTTGCCGCCTGGGTAAGCAGTTGCGAAGGCCTAACGGGAGGCGAAAAGGCCTATCGACTACTGGACGACGACGGCAGAGTTTTCCAGAGCGTGGCAATGGGAGCACCCGAACGCCGCCAAGATCCGAAGTTTCACATTCCGCTCATCCATCCTGTAACTGGGAAGGAGTGCCCAGTCCCAGACAACGGTTGGTCTCGCGCGCCTGAAACGTTGCAGGAGCTGATCGCCAGGAACGAGATCATCTTCGGTAAGGACGAGACCGTCCAGCCAAGGAGAAAGGTATTTCTGACGGACGAATCAAGGCGCCAATTGCCTTCGGTGATCGCCGACGCCATGAGAGGTAAGATGGATGTGCTGAAGCTTGGCGTTGAGTTTCCGTACTGCCATCCGGTGTCATTGTACGAGGAGCTGTTAGGCGCGGCTGCACGTGGGGGCGACGACGTGGTTCTTGATCACTTCGCAGGCTCGGGCACGACCGGCCATGCTGTTCTCAACCTCAATGCCGAGGACGGCGGCAGCCGCAAGTACATCCTCGTCGAGGTCGCAGATTACTTCGACACCGTGCTCAAGCCTCGCATCCAGAAAGTCATGTTCTCCCGCGAGTGGAAGGACGGCAAGCCAACCTCGAACGAAGGCCACAGCCACGTGTTCAAGTACCAGCGTCTGGAGAGTTACGAGGACGCGCTGGACAACATCTCCTTCGACGCCCCGGACGGGCAGCAGGCGATGCAGTTCAGCGATTACCTGCTCCGCTACATGCTCGACTTCGAGACCCGCGACAGCGAGACGCTGCTCGGCGTGGCGCAACTGGAGTCGCCCTTCTCCTACACCCTGCACATTCACCGCGATGGCGAGACGCGCGAGCAGCCCGTTGACTTGCCGGAGACCTTCAACTACCTGATCGGCCTGCACGTGAAGACTCGCAGGGCGTACAAGGATGGGGATCGGCGCTACCTCGTCTACCGCGGCTCGAACGAGCGGAGCGATGTGGCCGTGATCTGGCGCGACACCAAGGGCTGGACCAAGGCCGACTTTGAGCGGGACAAGAAGTTCGTCCTGAAGCAGAAACTGACCGAAGGCACCACCGAGGTCTTCGTGAACGGCGACAGCCTCATCCCCGGCGCCAAGTCGCTGGACCCGGTGTTCAAGCACCGGATGCTCGGAGGCTCCTGACCATGCCGCGCGGAGCCCGCAGCGCAGCCCCGCCAGCCGACGCCGCCGGCGCCGCGCTCAGCCGCGCCCGCGCCGAGTTCGTGAAACTGGAGCGCCGCCTTGCCCTGGCGGCTTGGCTCAACAGCCTGCTGGGCTACCGCGACAACCGCGAGATGTTGCAGGACCTCAAGGGCGCGGCGGAGGGCTTCGACGGCGAAGGCCGCAGTTACATCTGGCACGACCTGGCAGGTCGAGGCCCCAGCCTGAGGATAGACCTTGCGACGCTTGCTCGCTATGACGACAACATCAAGCGCCACCTGGACGCCATGAACCGCTATCGCCCCGAGCCGATCCAACTGCGCTACTTCCAGTACCTGGCGGTGCTGTTCACCGAGATCTTCCTCGACCGCTGGTTCAACCATCGCGCGGCGTTCGTCGCCGAATTGAACCAGTTCGTGGAAGCGCACAACGCATCCCTGCGCCCAGGCGACGAACCCTACCCTCGCTTCGAGGAGGCAGACCTGGACAAACTGGCCCTCTGGATGGCCACCGGCAGCGGCAAGACGCTCATCATGCACTTCAACTACCGCCAGTTCCTCGACTACAACCGGCGGGCGCTGGACAACATCCTGCTTATCACGCCCAACGAAGGCATGACCGAACAGCACCTGGAGGAGATGCGGCTGTCCGGCATCCCCTGCGAGCGCTTCCTCAACACCGAAAGCGGCCTCGGCCTGGGTGACCGTGACATGGCGCGCGTCATTGACATTCACAAACTCGTCGAGGAGAAGAAGGGCGCCGGCGTGAGTGTGCCCGTGGAGGCCTTCGAGGGCAACAACTTGATCTTCGTGGACGAGGGGCACAAGGGCAGCGGCGGGGAAACCTGGCGGCGCTACCGCGACGCCTTGGGGCAGACAGGGTTCACCTTCGAGTACAGCGCGACCTTTGGGCAGGCGCTCACGGCCGCCAGGAACGATGCGCTTGCCAAGGAGTACGGCAAAGCCATCGCCTTCGACTACTCGTACCCGTACTTCTACGGGGACGGGTTCGGCAAGGACTTCCGCGTGCTCAACCTCAAGGACGACACCTCCGAGGACATGACGGAGACGCTGCTCCTCGCCAACCTGCTGTCGTTCTACCAGCAGCAGCGGTGCTTCCGCGCGGAGGCGGCCGCCATTGCGCCGTACAACCTTGAGGCCCCGCTGTGGGTATTTGTCGGCAG
>Ga0315288_10010165_pt1 | contig 11858 bp, 8 predicted proteins | sample YL17G11_20_MG_FD_203454 | JGI IMG/M metagenome (GOLD analysis project Ga0315288, IMG submission 203454) | Sediment microbial communities from Yellowstone Lake, YNP, Wyoming, USA - YL17G11_20 | ecosystem: Environmental > Aquatic > Freshwater > Lake > Sediment | place: USA: Wyoming | collected... | reverse complement strand
AGGCGCAGCCGCGCGTGCTCGAAGAAACACAGCGCCTCGGAGCTACGACCGGCCTGCAAGAACGTTCGGCCGGCCTGCCACGCGAGAAGGCCATTCTCGGGGAACCATGCGGCGGGCTGCGCGTGGATCGGCAACGGGCCTGCGACGCACTGCGCGACCCACGCTGAGCGCACCGGAATCGGTCCCGCGTGGAGGAGACCCAGGGCGATCAGCGCCGCGACAATCCGTCGTACCCCAGACCTAGCCATGGACATGGGAGGGAGAGCCCGCCGCAATTAGCAGGGACAAGACGGGGTCAGACCGCGTTCCAATCCGGCGGCGGCAGTTGGCCGAGCGAGCCATCCGCCAGGAGGTTGAGCCGCTCGAGCATGGCCCCGCTCTCGCCGCGCTGAAGCATATCGGCCAATTCCTTGAGCTGGCCCTGCAGGTCGATCTCACTCAGCAGGTGGTTCTCCTCAAGGCGCAGGATGTCCGGGTGCTCGGTTGGGCGCAGAGCGGTATTGTCTTCCCACAACTGCTCGCCCAGCTTCTCGCCGGGGCGAATTCCGGTAAAGACGATCTGCACATCGCGGCCCGGCTCGAGGCCCGAAAGGCGAATGAGATCCTCGGCCAGGCTGACGATACGCACCGGCTCGCCCATCTTGAGGATGAAGGTCTCGCCCGAAGCGCCCAGGCTGGCTGCCTGCAGCACAAGGTGGACAGCCTCGGGGATGGTCATGAAGTAGCGCTTCATGTCCGGGTGAGTGATTGTCACTGGCCCGCCGCGGGCAATCTGCCGTTTGAAGAGCGGGATGACCGAACCGCGCGAGCCGAGCACGTTACCGAAGCGCACCGAAACGAATACGCGCCCGCTGCGCAGAGCGGCCTCGCGCACCACCAATTCGGCCAGGCGCTTGGTGGCGCCCATGACGCTGGTCGCACGGATGGCCTTGTCGCTCGAGATGAGCACCAACCGCTCGACCTCCGCAGCCAGCGCGGCTTCCACAATGTTGCGCGTGCCGAAGACGTTGTTGGTGACGGCGTCTTCGAGGTTGGCCTCCATGAGGGGCACGTGCTTGTGCGCGGCCGCGTGGAAGACGACGTTCGGACGGTGGTTGCGAAACACCTGGCTGAGGCGCGTCAGATCGCGGATATCGGCGACGACCGGATGCAGTGGCAGGCTCGGGAAAACCTCGCCGAGTTCGATCAATGCCTCGAAGATGCTGTTCTCGCCGTGCCCCAGCAGAATGACTTCGGCCGGCCCCCAGCGGGCGATCTGGCGGCATAACTCGAGGCCGATGGAGCCGCCCGCACCGGTGACCAGCACGCGCCGGCCGCTCAGGGCGCGACCCACAGCCTGGTCGGCGGTGCGCGCTGGCTGGCGGCGCAGCAGGTCGCCGACTTCCACATCGCGCAAGCGCGAGACGCTCACCCGCCCGCCGATCAACTCGAACAACCCGGGCATGGTGCGGAAGGGAATGTGCGCCGCACGGCAAGTATCAGCGACGCGGCGGAAGACCTCGCCCGAGGCCGAGGGCATGGCAATGACCACCTCGTCGGCGTTCTGCTCGCTGGCCACCAGCCCCAGATGAGAGAGCGTTCCGCGCACGGGGACGCCGTGGATACGCTGGTGCAGTTTCTCGGGCGCATCATCCAGGAAGCCGACCGGCTGCATGCGCAGCTGCGGGTTCTTCTGCATCTCCCTCGCGACGAGCGCCCCGGCGTCGCCGGCGCCGACAATCAGAATGCGCCGCGAGCCATGCGCTCCCGGCAGGATTCGGCGCGCGCGCCGCACTTCGGAGATCACGCGTACTGAGAGTCGGATGCCGCCCACCAGGAACAGCGTCACCAGCCAATCGATAAAGGGGATCGAGCGCGGGACAAGGTTCCAGCGCACGATGATGTTGACGAAGACCCACACCCCCAGGATAAGCGAGCTCAACCCAACCGCGTTGAAGATCAGCACCAACTCCTGCACGCTGGCGTAGGCCCAGTAGCGCCGGTACAACCCCATGACCCAGAAGACGACCGGCTTGACCACCACGGCCTGTACCGCCAGCCACACGGCCAGAGGCACGTACGACACGAACAAGTCGCCGACGTCCAGGCGCAGGGCGAAGGAGACGAAGACCGAGGCCAGAATGGCCAGCAGGTCGGCCACAAACAGGTATCGGTTGCGGATCGTCGGGGCAGATCCTTTCATTCCTTACTCCCAGATGCCAATTCGCGGTACCACGCGACCGTTTGCTGCAATCCCTCCGGCAGACTCACCTGCGCGCGGAAGCCAACCCAGTCGCCAGCCTGGTCCGGATCGCAGCACGAATGACGAATCTCTCCCGGACGCACCGGCGCGAAACGGACTTCGGGGAGCACACCCGCCTGGTGCGCCATGAGTCCGAGCAGTTCACGAACGGTGCGCCCAACCCCGGTCCCCACATTAACCGCTCGCCCAGGTGCGTCCGCGGCCCGGCAAGCTAGAAGATTGGCCCGCACTACGTCATCGACGAAGACGAAATCCCGCGTTTGCTCGCCGTCTCCGTAGATTGTGACCGTCGTGCCACCAAGCAGCGCCTCGGCGAAGCGGGCGATGACGCCCGAGTACTCCGAGGTGGGGTCCTGCCGCGGCCCATACACGTTGAAGTAACGCAGGGCCACCGTCTCCAATCCGAAGGCGGAGGTGAACGTGTGGGCGTAGGCCTCGCCGGCGAGCTTGGTCACGGCATACGGCGAGAGCGGCAGCAGGGTCTGCTCCTCGCGAGCGGGCACCGGACCATCGCCGTAGACGGCGGATGAGGAGGCCATGACCACGCGTCGCACGCCCGCCGCACGAGCCTCCAAGAGCACATTGAGGGTTCCGCTCAAGTTGACTGCGTGCGTCGTCTGCGGGTCTTTGAGCGATTCAACCACGGAAACCTGTGCGGCCTGATGCAGAACGTAGTCCACGCCCTGCATGGCACGCTGCACCAGCGCGAGATCGCGAATGTCGCCCTCGAGGATCTCCACCTGCCTCTCGACCGCTTGCAGGTTCTCGCGCCGGCCGGTGGAGAAGTTGTCGACAACGCGCACCTGCGCGCCCTGGGCCGCCAGCGCCTGCGCCAGATGCGAGCCGATGAAACCAGCGCCGCCGGTGATCAGATAGCGTGTCATCGGTCGGAGGGGGCCCTTCCCCCAAGCGCGCGGCGCGCCACAACGAACCATCCCCACCAGAAGCCAAGACCCCAGGCAATGTGCATCGAAGCCAGGGCCAGAGGCAAGGCCCACGCCATCCCCGCCGAGCGCAGCCGGGCCGCCCGCTCAATGCCGGCCGCAAAGAGGACGAGGGCGTAGACGGCCGTGAGCAGCAGCAGCAAGACCCTGGCGGGCGGCGCAATGACCGTGGCCAAGCCGAGGGCAAACAGGGCCGCCACCCAGAGAGCAGGGACTGCCTGCCTTGGCCGCAAGGCGCCCGGATGAAATGAAAGCATCACCGTCTTCTGTACTCCGTAACGAAAGTACTGCCGTGCGAGCGCCGCGAGCGTCGGCCGCGCAAGATACGTGCTGCGGATTTCCGGAGAGAACAGCAGACGCCCGCCCGTCTGGCGCAGGCGGTAGTTGAATTCGTAGTCCTCATTAACCGGGACGGCCTCGTTAAATCCTCCCAGGCGCTCAATTGTGCTCCGCCGATATGCGCCGAAGGGGACCGTATCCACTTCGCCGGCGGAGCCTCCCACCCGGTAGCGCGTGCCCCCCGCGCCGAGCGGATGGCCGGCCGCGGCCGCAATAGCCGAGGCAATGGTTCCACTCGCGCCGGGGAGAATATCCCATGCGCCGCCCACCCCATCGCATCCCGTGCTCTCGAGCAGGCTCACGCAGCGCTCGATGTAGTCGGGGCGAGGCACAGCATGCCCATCCACGCGCAGCACGAACTCGCCGCGCGCCGCACGCCAGGCCCGGTTCAATCCGGCCGGCGCGGTGCGCCCCGGGTTATCGACCACGGTCACGTGCAGCGCGGGGTGGTCGCGGGCGAAACTCTCAACTCGAGCGCGGCTGTCGTCTTGCGACCGGCCGTCCGCGACGATGACCTCCATGCGATCGCGGCCAAAGGTCTGGCCGTCCAGCGCCTCCAGGACTCTGTCAATGGTCTTCGCCTCATTGCGGCACGGAATGATGACAGATACCAAAGGGGGCATCGAAGGCACAGCCACGTGGACAGACCCCAAAGGCTATCCGGCGCGCGCTGGGTTGGGCCGGTCGAGGAGATCGAGGTAAAGGCGCTCGAGCCCCGAAACGACCTGTTCCCAGCCAAGATGGGCTTCCACAAACGCACGCGCCGCGGCGCCGAGGCGCCGGCGCTCGAGCGGGGAGTCCAGCAATCTTACCACCTGGGCCGCAAAGTCGGCCGCCCCGTCAGCCAGGAGGTAGTGCTCGCCGGGCGAGGCGCCGATTCCTTCAACGCCGATGGTCGTGGTGACCACCGCTTTGCCCATGGCGAAGGCTTCGATAATCTTCACCCGCATCCCGCCGCCGCTGCGCAGGGGCACGATGACCACCGCCGCCTGACTCCAATAGGGGCCAATTTCGGGGACTCTCCCCGTCACGGTGATCGCCGGGTCGTCTGCCGGCCAGCGCAGGATATCGGATGGAGGATCGCGGCCGACGATCAGCCAACGCGCATCCGGCCGCTGGCGCCGAACGAGAGGCCAGATGATGTTTTTGAACCATTGCAACGAGTCGACGTTGGGCGGCCAATCCAGCGCGCCAACATAGATCAGCGTGCTCGGATTCTCGCCCGCCGAGGAGATCGGCCGGTGCAAGTCGGCGCCCACGGGAACGACCGCCACGCGGGCCCGAGGCTCCAGTTCTGTGCAGCGCTGTGCGTCCTGGGGGGTGATGGCCAGGGTCAGATCCGCCGCGCCGATCGCGCGTTGCTCGAACTGGCGCATGCGGCGGGCCTGAAGCCGCACGTAGGCACTGAGCGGGAAGGGCGCCGTCCGAGCATAGCGTTCGGCCACAAGCGCCTCGACATTCGTCAGGCGCAGAACGGCCGGAACCCCGCGGCGCTGCACCGCGTCGAGGTAGTGCGCCATGTGGGAATTCTCAAGCTGGACAATGTCGAACGACTGCGAGGCCAGCACCTCCTCGAGGGCTGCGAACATCGGTGCGGCCGAGTACTTGGCCGCGGTGTAGGGGAGGCGAGAGAAGAACGCCAGCGCGGCGGGAAGAGGGCGAGTGCGCGTGTCGTGGGGCACGGCGCGTGCCCACATCAAATGCCCCCCGGCCGCCAACTGCTCGGCCGCCTGCTGCGAGCCGAAGCCCAGATAAGCCACGCGGTGCCCGCGTGCGGCCAGATGGCGCATCGGTTCGAAGATGGCGATTCGTCCTCCGTCATTCGCGGGGTAGGGAATCTTCGGACCGACGAAAAGAAGGCTCAGCGCACGATGTGGCACGCGCTCTCCTTACGGATCGGAATTGACGGGTGGGCTCACGCTGCGGCGTCTGCGCAATTCACAGATCCAGATCAGCACGGCGAGAATCGCCGCCGAGGCCGCGCTGGCGAACAGCGGCACCCAGGCTTGCAGCTTGACAATGGCCGCGAGGAGGAGCGGGGCCCAGGCAAACCATGCCAGGCGTCTGGAGCGCCAGTTGAATACGATGCCTGCACTCGCCAGGAGCAGCAAGATCGGCATGACCAGGTCCCGGTGGCGGCTCTCGCGGGGGATGGCCAGCGAGAAGAGCACAAGCAAGAGCGCAGCGAAGGTCAGGAGACCGGCAATGCCTCCGCGCGATTGACGCAAGCTGCTCCCCACCCCCAGCACGGCAAAAGGCAGCACCAGGTACCACAACCACATTCCGGGGAAGCCCACGGTGTAAGGGCCGAAGGCAGGTGCAGCGGGGATCGCTCCGGGCAGGATCCAGGCATACGGCGCGAGCACGGTGGAAGTCAGCGACAGGCCGAGGTAGGCAGCGAACGAAAGCGGGTGGCTCAGCGCCCACTCGAAGAGTTCGATCACGTTCGCAGAAGGAGGCAGGCCGCCGAAATAGCCGGAGAGAAACGACCCGGCGCCAAAGTTACCGAGGGGCAGGGTGAAATCCGCCAGCCTTTGCGCAAAAGGGACGAGTGCCGCCCCGAGGGCAAGCAGTCCGATCGCCAGGAACCACCCCAAGCGCCTGGCCTGCAATGCGCGCGCGAAGAGATAGACCGCCGCTCCTAGCCCGGCAGCGATGAAGACATAGTCGCGCATGAGAACGATGGCCGCCCCAGCAGCCAGCGTTGCACCGCCCCATCCGATGATGCGCGCGGCATTCGGCGCCCGGCTCATCAGCCGCTGCAGCGTCCAGAAGAAGAACATGACCGAAGCCATGATGAGCGTGTCTTTGAGGGGCATCAGGCTGTAGACCCACAAGCCGGTATACAGCGCGCACATCCATCCGGCCAGGCGACCGACCTGCTCTCCAAGAAGATCGCTCCCCAAGCGATAAGTAATGTACACAGAGGCAGCGCCAAGAACGGCATTGAGCACGATCACCGCCGCGGGCGAATGGCCGACCACCCAATAGACGGCCGCCACAATACGCGCGAACGGCTCATGGGCGACCCACTCCAGCCCGCCAATTCCTTGAAGTTCGACCCCGGTCTTCCACGCCTGGGCCAAGGCCCAGCCCACGCGGTCGTAGGCGATGGCATCATCCAGCCAGCCGCGCGTCCCAACCCATGTGGCATACAGCCAGGAGGCGGCCAGGCGCAGGATCAGGCTTCCCAAGAAGAGGGTCAGAGCGGGCCTGCGGCTCGCGCGAGGTTCAACCCACCCAATGGCGAGCCACCCGACGGGCACCAGCAGGCACAGCACAGCCAGCGGAGCTCCACCCTGCTCCCACGCAAGCAGGGCGGTGGCCAGCACCAAGAGCCCGGCCAGGGGCGTGAGAATGCGCGGCATTCTTTTCATTTCACGGCATCGTCACTGCGTGCAGCAAGATGTTTTGTGTTGTACAAGGCAAGCGATCGCTCGAGCATCGCTTCCAGCGAGTACGCACGCGCCGCTCGACCCGCGGCGCGTGCCAGGCGTGCACGCTCCTCCTGCGAGCGAGACAGAGTGAGCATCGCCTCGGCCATCGCCTGCGGGTCGCTTTCAGGCACGAGCAGGCCCGTCTCCCCGTGTCGAATGAGATCGGCATTGCCGCCCACCCGCGTGGCGACGCACACCACCCCGCACGCCATGGCTTCGAGGAGAGTATACGACATGCTTTCGAAGCGGGAAGGCAGCACGAACACATCGGCGGCCCGCAGCGCCGCGCGCACCCCCTCGCGCGCCACCAGGCCCATCCAGCGAAGCCGATCGGCGCATCCCAATTGCACGGCCGTGCGTTCGAGCTGTGCGCGCTCGGGGCCGTCGCCGACGATGGACAGGCGCGCCTGTGGCATCTCGGCGAGCGCAAGCGCGAATGCGCGCAGGAGAGTGGGCACGTCCTTTTCCGGCGAGAGACGGCCGACGTAAATGAATCGGACCTCGCCCGGCGCGCGTTTGTGATCGCAAGACGGCACGTCTAAGGCGGCCTCGCCAGGCTCGAACCAAAAAGGCTCCAAGCCGTTTGGGATGCACGTGGCCTGCACCGCGCGCACGAGTCCCTTGCGCAGGTAGAGGGCCTGGATGGTGGGCGAGACAAACACCACGGTGCGAGTCGCCCAACGGTTGAGCGCCGACTCCGCCCACTGGTAGGCGCCGATCCCCAGTCCTCGATCCTTCAGGAAGAAGGCCGGCGTGTGCACCGTGTGGACGCAATCCAGCCGCAGCGACCGGCCTGCCAAGCGCCCGAGCAACCCGCCGCGGGTATCGTGCGTGTGGACAATCGAGACTCCCCGATCCCGGAATACCCGCCGCAGTTCGGTGACGCAGTGCAGGTCAAATTTCCCCGTGGCTGTGACCCTCTCGACCGGCACGCCCTCCGTTTCCATCAAGACGCGATACTCTGGAAGGATGTCGCCGACGAGGACGAACTCGACCTCGTGTTTCAGGCCGCGCACGAGCTGCAGCAGGTGGGTCTCGATGCCGCCCGTGGCGAGCGGCGTGAGCGAAACGAGCGCGACACGCGGGCGGGTCATGCGGCGCCTTCCATGGCGCGGTCGAATGCGCGGTCGAATGCCTCGGCCATGCGCTGCACCGTGAACTTGGCCTCGGCATGCTTCGCCGCCGCACCCAAGCGGCGGGCCTCGTCCCGATCGGTCAACAGATGCAGGATCGCTCCCTCGAGCGCCGGCTCATCCGCCTCGGGGACCACTAGCCCGCTCTCGCCAGGGCGAATCAAGTCGCCCACGGCGCCGACCATTTCGGAGACGACGATCGGCAGCCCCGCGCTGGCGGCCTCGTTGAGCACCAATCCCCAGGCTTCGGCCACACGCGCCCGGCGCGATGGCAGGACAAAGACGTCGGCCAGCGAGAAGAGCATGTCCTTCTCGGCTGTGCCCACGACGGCCCGGCGTGTGAAGTGGACCGAGTTCAACCCCATACGCGCTGTCTGGCGCTCGAGCGCGGGCAGCAGGGGGCCCTCGCCAGCCACAACCAGGAAGGCGTCCGGCCTCCGTGCACTCACTCGGGTAAATGCCCTCAAGAGAAGATCAGGCGATTTGACCGGTATCAATCGTCCGAGAAACAGAACCACAGGCCGATCGCCGATGCCCCATTCGGATCGGATTCTTGTCAGATGCGCACGGTCGTCCCGGTCGAACACATAGCCAGCCGTGTTCCCGGTTTGGCTGATCGTATCGCGGGGCGCACCGAGATGTTCGAGATAGGCCGCGGCGCGGCTCCCGTAGGCCAGGCTGGCGGCTGATCGCTGCACGACGAGGGCCTCGATGGGCCGGCTCAGCCAGCGCCGCGGGTGACGCGTGGCAACCCACTCGCCGCTCCACAGCACGAAGGGCCGCCGCGCGATGCGCGCCGCGCGAAAGGCCGCCAGGGTGGCATAGGAGCCGAGGTCGGAGCCGAGGATCAGGTCGAACGGCCTCTCACTGTGGGCGCGCAGCACGGCTCGCGTAAGACCGGGCGCGACGACGAAGTCCGACATTTCCGGAATGCGGAAACCGCCCAACACATGGGAGCGCGGCGGCAGGCTGCGCGGGGATTCGTTAACGAAGAAGAATTCGACCTCGTGACGCTGCGCCACAAGCCCGAACAACTCGTGCCGGTAGGGCGGGTAGTGCTCGTGGACAAAGGCAACCCGCACGCGGCTCACGCGGCCTCCATCAACTCAGCGTAAAGCTGCTGATATCTGTCAACCATGACCCGAAGCGAATAGTGTTGTTCCACCCTGACCCGAGCCAGGTGCGCAAGACGCTGACGCGTATCGGCCGCAAGCGTCAGCGTGCTCTCGAGCCGTTGCGCGAGAGAGCGCGCGTCGCCGGTGGGGAAGACCCAGCCCGTCTCGCCCTCGAGCACCACGCCCACCGCGTTGGCAGCTTCCGACACGATCGCCGGAACGCCGCAGGCCATGGCTTCAAGCACCGTGTTGGGGAATCCCTCGTACCGCGAGGGCAGGACCAGCACATCCAGCGCATGATAAACCGACTCGATGGCGGGGGTCACCCCGCGCACCTCGACCACCGGCGCAAGATCCCATTCGCGCACCAATCGTTCGACCTCCGCGCGCGCCTCGGCAAAGGTTGTCCCACCCACCAGCAGCAGTTTGGCCTGCGCCGGCCAGCGACCTTCCCTGCGAAGCATGTGCACCGCCTGCAGCAGCGTGCGGTGGTCCTTCACCGGCGAATATCGCGCGACCATGCCGACCACGCGCGCGGACTCGCTCAAGCCGAGAGCGCGCTTGGCAGCTTTGACATCTGGCGGTGGCCGGAAGCGCCGAATGTCGACGCCGTTCTCGATGACGCGCAGACGGGCGCGCGGAATTCCGAGCAGCGCCTCGGCCTCCTCCGCTGCGGCGGCGGAGTTCGACACGATGACCCGGCTCGCGCGCCACAGCACTCGCTCGGTCCATTGCCACGGCCGCGACCAGAAACCGGCGATGCGCGTGCGCAATGAAGTGACCATGCGCGGGTGTGGGGCCAGCAGGCCGGCCAGACGCAGGTAGAGGTCCGCCGTGCGCAGGTACGACTGGAGAATGTCCGGGCGCCGGGCGCGAATAAGGCCCACCAGCCGCGCCAGCGCGATCAGATTGCCCAGCTTGCCGAGCGGTTTGCGCAGGCTGAGGACCGGGTCATCGCCGGGCGAAATCTCAATTGGGACTGTTGCCGGATCATAGATCGTCACCACGATCGGCTCGAACTTCGTCCGATCGAGATGGCGCACCAACTCCATGGCTTGCCGCTCGGTGCCGCCAGCGGCGAGCGTTGGCAGCAGGTACAGGATGCGCGTTCGACGCGCTGCGTTCGTCACGGAGAGGCCTCGCTCAATCTCACTCGATGAGAACCACACGGACGAAGCCGTCTTCGTAGACCACTGGGCCGGCCGGCTCCCCCGCCTTCTCGCGGTCCACCAGGTAGATCGGCACCTGCCGCATGCGCGCGTACTCGGAGGCCGCCACGAGCGCGAGCGGCGCAGCCCCCTCGAATGCATCCCGTGCGGCCTGCCAGCGCGCCGGGTCGAGCAGTTCGAGGTCGACCGGCATCAGGCTCATCTCGGCCGCCATCGGGTACGTCACCAGGCGCATGCGTTCCAGCAGCCGGAAGCGCGTGTCGTCCTCGATCGCCCCCGTCTCGACGATGAGCGCGTTGGGCGGCGTGTGCAGGTTGATCCAGTGCATGTAGTCGAACTCGGTGGGCCACGGCGTGGGCGGAGTGCCGATCGTGATGCCGGCGACCTGCACGGCCTTCTCGGCATGCAGCGCACGCCCGATGGCTTGCAGCGAGCGCGCCCGCAGGTCAAAGAACGGGGTTAGCGACTGAGCCAGAATCGTCAGCGCGGCCGCATAGGCGATGAACCCCCGCTGCAGGCGACCCATGCTGCGCCAGTTGACCTGCGCGAGCAGCACGGCCGCGCCAAGCACGATGCCGATCTGCGCCGGAACCGAACCGCGGGTTACGAAGTTGCGCCCCGGACCGCCGTGGGTGAACGCCAACGTAAGGAACAGGTAGAGCAGCGGAAAGAACACGAGGAATTTCGCCCACCGGCCCCGCTCGCGCAAGCCGCGCGTGAGGACCCACACGCCATAGAGCGCCAGAGGCAGCCCCATTTCGATGAGCATGACCCAGCCCAGCACGAGCGGGAACCCCGCCAGCGACAGCCAGCGATCCAGCGCTTGGAAGGCGGGTGAACTCGTTTCGAGGAATCCTTCGAGCAAGGGGATGCGGAACTCGTTGACCTTGATCCCGCCGCTTTGCGAGAGGCTGATGAGCGCTTGCCGGCCGGCGCCCAGGGCGAACAATCCAGCGGCCCAGGCCAAGGGACCTAACGCCTTGACGCGCCACCACAGGCGCGTGTGCAACATCAACCACACCAATCCGGCGATGGCCATCGAAAGGAAGATGAACGCGCTCGAGCCCAGGCAGAAGCCCGCCAGCAGCGCCAGGATGGCCGCGCGCACGGCTGCCGGTGCACGCACGTTGCGCCACAGCAGCAACCCCAAGACGAAGGCCATCGCCCCGGCCACATGCTGCGGCACCCACATGAAGAGGGTGGGGAAAGATGAGATCTGATTGTTCGAGACCAGCCAGACTACGCGGCGCTGCCAGTCCTCGACCTTGTACATGCTGAGCGTGGCGAAGAAGTCGAACCCTCCCGCCAGGGTGAGCGCCCACAACCCGCCCCAGCGCGCCAGACGCGAGCGCAGGTTGAGCCGCAAGAGGTACCAGCTCACGCCCACGAAGGCGCCGGTCTGGACGATCGCATGCACCGCCAAGGCCCGCGCCAACGACACGCCCAGGCCAGGCGTGTTGGCGAGGATCGCTGGGTAGA
>Ga0315288_10010164_pt1 | contig 11858 bp, 12 predicted proteins | sample YL17G11_20_MG_FD_203454 | JGI IMG/M metagenome (GOLD analysis project Ga0315288, IMG submission 203454) | Sediment microbial communities from Yellowstone Lake, YNP, Wyoming, USA - YL17G11_20 | ecosystem: Environmental > Aquatic > Freshwater > Lake > Sediment | place: USA: Wyoming | collected... | reverse complement strand
ATTTGGTTCATGATCGCCTCTTCGTTCCCCGTTCCCCGGTCCATGTACCGGACCCGATTGAAAATGATACCAAGCAACTTGGGTTCCGCGAAGGGTGCAGTGCTCACGCCTGCGTCCGCCAAGAGGTCCTGTGCTTCGCCAAAAATCTCGCGGACCGCCCGTTGAATGTGTGCGATTCCGAGCGTCGAGAGGTACTCCGGAAGCGCAACGATCAGATAATGCTCACTGGCAAAGAGGCCGTTTTGGGTGGCAAGGTAGAGGTTCGGGGGACAATCTATGAGGATATAGTCGTAGGAGGCGTGGAGGTCGTGAAGTGCTTTTCGCAGAAACAACTTGGCTTTGAGGTTCTCGTGCCCGTACTTCGTGGCGAGTCGTAAGTCCATACCGAAGAGTTCGATATGAGATGGCAGAAGGTCCAGTCGATCGAGGCTTCCACCGTAGTTCACGGGCTTCGACACGAGAATCTCTTTAAGATCGAGGTCTCGGCCGTCATAACAAGCATCAAAGAAATCCTTGAGCGTCCCCCTTGTTGATGCGTGGTTTTGCCATGCTTCCTCTGTCATCAGGGCAAGGGTCGCATTGGTCTGTGGGTCTAGGTCAATTATGAGGACGCGAGTATTGAACTTGCTTGCCAGCGAGGCACCGATCTCAACACATAGGGTCGTCTTGCCGACGCCCCCTTTGAAGTTGATAAATGATACTACAACGGCCATGTAATTCTCCTTTCATCTTCATCTTTTTTCCCCGGGCAACTACTGATTATATGGTTCCGTGATAAGACCCCGTGGTCCTCCGATCGCCAGCCAAAGACGCCAGCGAAATGGAAGCCGCCGCAGCCGCTAAACACCGCTCTTTTTGCGGCGGGTGGCGCGACGACGTCGCTTGCCATTGTAATCCAGCGACACAATCAGCAGCGGCTCGACAACGGACCAAGAGTCGTCCGCACCTATAACGATCGCCCGTCGGGGGCCAACAGCGACGAAATCGGGATGGCGAACAGCAAGTTTGCGCCCATCTGCCAATCGAATGGTGAATGGCTCAAAGGGTTGCCTATGTAAAGCTTCACGAATGCCCTGCAAATCCATTTGTTGCTCCTGATGGTTAATCGGCCTAGCTCAAACAAAACCAACCGCTGCCTGTGCTTTTCTATATTATTGCAGGGATTGTCGCTAAAAGCAAGGGAATTTTCCATTTTCTTTTTGCACATCGATTAACCTTGTCCCGAATCGGCCAAAGGCGGATGAACTATGAACAACGAACTGTGAACAATAAACTACTCACCCGAGCTTCCCGGCGAGGATTTCAGAGACGACCTTCGGATTCGCCTGGCCTTTGGTCTTTAGCATAACCTGCCCTAACAAAAACCCTCTGGCCTTGCCGCTTTTTTTGCCGCCGCTGGTAACATCCGCCACCGCTTGAGCGTTCTCGGCCAACACCTGTTCAACGATCTTCTCAAGCTCGCCCGCGTCGCTCTTTTGAATCAGGTTCAGTTCCTCAGCCAAGACTCTCGGCCCCCTACCGTTTTGCGCCATTGCCTGAAATATCGCCCCCGCCGCAGTCGGACTGACGTCACCTGATTCAACCATCCCGGCCAGCTCTGCAACGCTCCCGGCCGTCACGCCAAGCCCGTCTATACTGCATCCCATCTCATTCGCGCGTTTGAGGCCCGTTTGCGTCAGAAGATTGCAGATACGCTTGGGTTGGCCGCCCGCTGCAACCGCAGCCTCGAAGAAATCCGCCGTTGCTCGCTCGCCCGTCAGCACGCCTGCATCGTAGTCGCTTAATCCGTATTCCCTGACATAGCGCATCTGCCTGCCCAGCGGAAGCTCGCACAAACGCCCCCGTATCTCCTCTATCCACGCACCGGTCAATTCTACAGGCACAAGGTCGGGCTCCGGAAAATACCGGTAATCGTGCGCCTCCTCCTTTTCCCTCTGCAGCACCGTCGCCTCCCGCTCATCGTCCCATCCGCGAGTGCTCTTGTTGCCCATCTCCAACACCGCACCCGTCTCAAGAAACCCCTCAAGCTGCCTTTGCTCTTCGTAGTCGATGCTCCTCTCCAAAGCCCGAAAGCTGTTGAGGTTCTTGACTTCGACTATCGGCGTCTTGAACTCCCTGCCGTCTTTGGTGATAACGAGATTGATGTTCGGCTCGAAGCGAATATGCCCCTTCTGCATATCGCCCTCCGATACGCCCAAGTACCTGACTATTCGCTGAAGCTCCACCGCCAGCGTCCTCGCCTCCGCCCCGCTGTTCATATCCGGCTGCGTGACAATCTCCAACAGCGGAGTACCCGTCCTGTTCAAATCCACCTGCGAGAAATTCCCAGCCGTGTGCACATTCTTGCCCGCATCCTCCTCCAAATGCGCCCTTATTATTCCGATCCTCTTGGTCTGCACGGAATCCGACTTGCCCCCCGGCAGCGGAATCTCAACGTAACCATCCTTCGCCAGCGGCAGATCATACTGGCTTATCTGGTAATTCTTCGGCAAATCCGGATAGTAGTAGCTCTTGCGGTCCCACTTCGTAAACGAAGGAATCTCGCAATTCAGCGCCAGCCCGACAAGCACCGCATACTCAAACGCCTGCTTATTCATCACCGGCAGGACCCCCGGCATCCCAAGACAAACCGGGCACACCCTGCTATTCGCCCGCGCCCCAAACTCCACCGCGCACCCGCAGAACATCTTGCTCCGCGTGCACAACTGCACGTGAATCTCCAGCCCGACTATCACCTTGTGCCGCAAATCACTCATCTATCTTTGCTCTTTCATAACATATAGCGCCCCACAGAACTCAGACACTTCCGCGTTTACCGCTTTGCCGGCTTCCAGCAGGGTCAGACCCCGCTTTGCCTTAAAAACAACAGGAAGGGTCTGGTTCTTCCCGGCCCTTGCCTTATCCCCCCAGAGGCACTTGGGGGTCTGCTGGTAGCCCAGAATGCGAAAAACGCTTCTTGCTCTCTTATCCGTGCTCATTCGTGAGAATCCGTAGCTAAACAGTCGGTGGTCTCTTCGTGTGCCAATCGGTTTCGCTCTCAAACATCCTCGCAATACGCAGCAGTTTGTCTTCCGTGAACGTTGGCCCCAGTATCTGCAAGCCGATTGGCAGATTATTCTCATCGAACCCGCAGGGAATACTGATACCCGGAATCCCCGCCAGATTCGCAGCTATCGTATAGACGTCCGAGAGATACATCGTAAGCGGGTCATCGACCTTCTCTCCTATCCTAAAAGCCGTCGTCGGCGCCGCCGGCATCATAATGCAATCGCACTTCTCGAACGCATCCGTAAAGTCACGCCGAATCAAGTTCCTGACCTTGAGCGCCTTGAGATAATACGCATCGTAATAACCGCTCGACAGCGCGTATGTCCCTAACATTATTCGCCGCTTGACCTCTTTCCCAAACGCCTCCGCCCGCGATTTGGTATAGACCTCGATGTAATCCTGTGCTTTCTCGCTGCGATGACCGTAATGCACGCCGTCGTAACGGGCCAGGTTGCTCGACGCCTCCGCCGTCGCTATTACATAGTACGCCGCAATCGCGTACTCCGAATGAGGCATTTCAACCTCGATAATCTCCGCGCCGGCCCTCTTATACACCTCTATCGCCGCGCCTATCGCCTCCTGCACCGACTCATCCGCCCCGCAATTAAGCTGCGGCACAATTCCTACCCGCAAATTCTCGATCCGCTCATCCAACTTCTCCAGATAATCGCACACGGGAGCGACGGCCTCATCGACGCTCGTGCTGTCCACCGGGTCGTGTCCCGCTATGACGTTCATCATCAGCGCCGCATCGCCAACCGTCCGCGTTATCGGCCCAATCTGGTCGAGGCTCGAACCGTAGGCCACAAGCCCATACCGCGACACCCTCCCGTATGTCGGCTTGAGCCCCACCACCCCGCAGAAGCTCGCCGGCTGTCTGATAGACCCTCCCGTGTCCGACCCGAGCGCCGCATAGCACAGCCGACCCGCCACAGCCGCCGCCGACCCCCCGCTGCTGCCGCCCGGCACCCTGCTCGTATCCCACGGATTAACCGTCCGCTTCAGGCCCGAATTCTCCGTGCTCGAGCCCATCGCAAATTCATCCATATTCGTCTTGCCGACGATAACCGCATCGGCGGCCAGCAGCTTTTCAACCACCGTGGCATTGTACGGCGAATGGAAATTCTCCAGAATCCGCGATGCGCACGTCGTAGCCCCCCACCGCGTGCACATATTGTCCTTCACCGCAACCGGCACACCCGCCAACCGCCCCACCTCCTCGCCTGCGGAAATCCTCCGATCAACATCTGCCGCCTTCTCCAGTGCAGCCTCGCGATAGGTGCTGATGTATGCCCCGATAATCGAATCTCGTTTCCCTATCCGCTCAAATACCGCCTCCGTCGCCTCTACGCTCGTTATCTCCCCGCGGCCAATCCTCTCACGCAATTCCCCTGCACTTAGTCCTTCGTCTAAAAACATAGCATACTATCTTGGCTCATCTCATTCCGGCCCAAGCCGCAACCCTATCACTCTCAACAGATGTCATTCCGACCGAAGGCACGACTTGTCGTGCCGAAGCGGAGGAATCTATTGACAACAACCTCGCCAAAGGCGAGCTCAAAGGTCATACCTTCTTGCTGACTGAAAGGTCTTCCACTACCCAAAAATCAGCCACCACGTCTCACTTGCCGCCCTTGCGATGTTTGAGCAGCCAGTCGTAAAGCTCCGGATTATCGTAAGCCGCCGTCCAGGAATCATGCCCCGCCTCCGGATACACCGTCAATTTGGCATCGCCCCCACGACCCTTGACCGCCTCAACCATATCTTCCGATTCCTTCACCGGCACGACGTTGTCCTTACCCCCGTGAAAAGCCCACACCGGCACATCCTCCAGCCGCCAGGCCATAAAACGCTTCCCGCCCCCGCATATCGGCACTACCGCCGCAAAACGCTCCGGATACTGTGACGCCAGTGCCCACGTACCGTATCCGCCCATACTCAAGCCCGTCAGATACACCCGCTCGGTATCCACCTTATACCGGCCCTCAATCTCATCCAACAGATGTATCAGCACCTCCGTCTTCTCCGTCCACCAGTCGTCAGCCGGACATTGCGGCGAGACTACGATAAACGGAAAGTCCTTGCGATTCTCGACTATCCTCGGCGGCCCATGCTTCTTCACTAAGTTCAAATCGCTTCCCCGCTCGCCCGCCCCGTGAAGAAACATCATCAAAGGCCACTTCTGCTCCCCTTTGCCGTACCCCTCCGGCAGAAACAGCAGGTACTTGCAGCTCAACTCCTTCGTTATCGTCCTGGCAAAAGCCTGCTCCCGCTGCGCCCCAGGCGCTGCCTTGACGCGCGGCACGACCTCATCAGATGCCATATCGTTTTTCTCCGTCTGCGCACAGCCGATCAAAAGCAACCCGCATACTGTCAGGCATATCAGACTGCTTGTTCTCATTGCCGAATACCTCACTGCATACTTGCTTTGCTTTGTTTCCTATGCGCCTGAACCCACATCGAGTATCTTGGGAACCTTGAAGAACTCGCCGTCTCGCTGCGGCGCATTCGCCAGAGCCGCCTCCGTCCCTATAGACTCCCGAACACGGTCCTCCCGAAAAACGTTGCTTATCGCCAGACAATGCGCCAGCGGCTCAACACCCTCTGTGTCCAGCTCGTTCATCTTTTCGACGTACTCAAGGATTGCACTGAGCTGACCCGTAAACTCCTCCACCTCCGCATCGCTCAGATCCAGACGAGACAGCTTCGCAACCTTTCTGACTTGAGCCTCATCAATCTTCTTTCCCATCTGCTGATTTGTCCCTGAACAAAAAGCGAGGCATTGCCCGCCTCGCCACAAAATCCAACTCCCGCACAAGCAGAAACAATCATCAATAATCAATGGTAAATAATCAATTGGACGCGGGCTTGTAGTTGCGTTTCACCGGCTTCTCGACAAGTCCCATGTGTATCGCCTTGGTCGAAACCCTAATCCTGCATACCGTCCCGTCAACCACTGCTCGAACCTTCTGCACGTTGGGCTTGAACTTCCTCTTGGTAACCCCGGTTACCTTCCGACCGACCCCGCCGAGATACTTCGCCTTGCCGCGACGCGCAATGCTGTTGCCCACCCTTGTCCGCTTACCTGTATAGTAACACACTCTTGACATCTAACTACGCTCCTGTTTCTCAAAGCTCAATTTCTACAATATGCCAAACGACGATATTGTACGGTTCCGCCCGGCTTTTGCAAGAATAAAGCATTATTCTCTCAAAATAGGGTGCGCCTGGCGATAGCACACAGCTTTTTTGCAGTTGCTTGGCGTTTTGTCGCCCAATTAAAGACCACTTAGACCCCCAAAAACCCTCGCAAAACCAAAATTCTCTTGACTTTATAGGCCGGTCATTGGTACACTACCGTAGGTATATCTGAAGAAGCGGCCAACACTATTGGTCTTATGTTTAGAAGCTCTTGGAGTCTGCCCATCCTTCGTGGGATTCCGATTTGGCACGATGGACGGTTTCAATGCAGGTTCTGACTTTGTAAAGCGAGGAAAGGAAGGTGAATTATGTTCAAGAAAACACTATTTTTAGCAGCCGTATTATCAATTCTTTTAGCCTGCAATTCACAAGCTGAAGTAATCCATTCAACCTGGGTCGGCGGTGCGACAGGCTATTGGGAAACCGCGATTAATTGGAGTCCGGCAATCGTGCCGGAAAACGGTGGAAATACCTTTGCCGTAACAATAAATGGGGGCGCCGCAGGCGTTGACGTAAGCTTACGGGCTAATCATAGCATAGATTCGCTGGATACATATAACAACGTCAAATTGGAAAGTGGTGAGTGGTGGAACCCTACTATTACTATCCTCAGTGGTATTAAAAATCACGGAGATTTGGCAATCCGTATCGATATCAGAGGGGATGTAACCAATATAACAAAAGCAACACTTGAGCTTGGAGAACATATAAATATTTTTGGAACTTTGTATAACGAAGTCGGATGCATAATTACGGTTGATCTCACCGACATAGATGTAGAAGAGGGAGGCGAGGTCTATAACGACGGTCTAATACAAATCTACACTGTTGGCGGGATTGGCGAAACACCTTATTTTCATAATAATGGCGAGATACAGCTTTTCATTGGAGGCGCATGCAACGGTGCTATCTTTGATAATGACGGCGCGGCTGTTATTCGGGGCAGTGGGGTTGTTTCTGGGCATCAATTGCAGAATAGAGGCACAATCTGTGCCTCAATGGGACCACTTCTTCTATATTTCGAAGGTTCTCTAACGAACACCGGGATACTTAAAAATGATGTTGGAGCAACATTACATATCACCAGAGCAGCCGATGTCAATAATCAAGGAACGATTGAGACCAATGCCGATGGCTCTGTCGTCTTTGATTGCAATCTCGTTAATGAGCCGAATGGTGTAATTAAATTGCTCGGTGGCACTCTCGCGGCGACAACGATTACGCAGACAGCCGATGCAAATTTCGCGGGATTTGGCGGGATAACGGCTGATGTTATAATTGACCCCGATGGTATAATCAAACTTACCGGGCCGACAAATATTGTGGGCGATGTAAATATATCAGAGGGTGCTACACTTGAAGTGAGCGACGGCACCACGCTCGTTACCGGCCATTGCACCTGCACCGAAGGCACCATTCACATGATCGGCGGCGCCATTATCCTTCAGGGAGGCTTTACCAACAACAACTGCCGCGTCATCTGGGAGCCTGGCTTATACACCAATGTCGCCGATTTTAACCTCGACGGCAAAGTCAACCTCGAAGACTTTGCCTATTTCGCCGACACCTGGCTCTGGCAAACCGCCTGGCATTGACACGGCTCAATAAACCTGTTTCATCCGGCGGCAGCTTTCCTCAGATATTTCACTTCAGCCTCAGTAAGCTTTCTGAACTGGCCGACCCCCAACCCTCGCGCCGTCAGCTTGCCTATCTGCGTCCGCTTGAGCGATTTAACCCTAAGCCCCACCCTTGCTAACATCCGCCGAATCTGCTGGTTCAGTCCCTTGCAAACCGTAATTTCTATCAGCGATTCTTCATGCCCGCGCTCCAAAATCTTCACCGCCACCCCGCTCGTCTTGCCCTCCGCCAGCCACACACCCGCCTTCAGCTTCTCAGCCGTACGCCCGACGATTTGCCCCTTCACCCGCACAACGTACGTCTTGGGCAACCCATATCTCGGATGTGTCAGCCGGTTTGCCAATTCGCTGTCGTTGGTCAAAATGATCAGCCCGCTCGTATCTACATCCAACCGCCCGATGCAGAAGATACGTTCCGCCGCCGGTACAAGGTCTATCGCCTTTTTCCGACCCTGCGGGTCAGTATTCGTGCAAATCACGCGCTTGGGCTTATTCAGCAGAAAATACACCTTCCGCACGGCCGCAATCCGCCTGCCGTCAACGGTGATAACGTCCTTCTCAGCATCTACAAACGCCGGCAGCCTGTCCACCACCCTCCGGTTCACCCGGACCGCCCCCTCGAGTATCAGCTCCTCGCATTTCCTGCGGGAACTCACCCCCGCCGCCGCCAAAACCTTCTGCAACCTCTGCTCAGCCATAATTCAACACCGCAAACGCCCTTAATAACTCAAACCGACCGGTTCATTGCCAGGAATCAACATAAACCATTATATGATAAATTGTTATGAAAGACAAAACCATAATCAAAATAGTCATCCCGACAACGTCGGGATTCCACAATTTTGCATTTTTCACTTTGATTTTTGCATTCTCAAACTGACTGTCGCTCAGTTTGAGTAATAACTTAGAATGCCCGCCCACTCAATACCCAGCTTATGGGCGTAAATAATCACAATACACAACGCCACCCACAGCACCAGCCCTATCTGAAACGGCAAATCGTGCAGAATGAGCTGCACCGGCCCGGAGAATCGCCCCGTTTGCATCAGCGCACTGAACCGGAATACGCAGTACAAGACCACCGGCGTCGTATAAATCAGCCTGTCGCTGAAAATGCCGACCGTCCTCTCATCCGTCGCATAAAGCAGAAAGCACACAATCGCCAGCCCGCTCGTTACATCTAACATGTGCGCCAGCAGCTCCGGCGTATAGCCGCCCAGCGTCGCCCGGAACACCTCGCTGTTCTCCCCGAGTTGCGCTATCTCGCTGCGACGCTTGCCGAAAGCCAGAAACAAGCACAATGCAAACGTGCAGATTATCAGCCACGGCGAGATGCCAACGTTGATGACAACCGCCCCCGCAACCGCACGCAGACAAAATCCGATCGATATGACCACGCAGTCCAAAATCATCACCCTTTTCAAAAAAAGCGAGTAAAGGACCATCAACACAAGATATGCAACAATGATTCTCCCAAAGCCCGGATCGATGACAAAACTTCCGAGAATCGCCCCAGCCCCGCACAAGACCGCCAGCACCGCAGCAGACCCGACAGTCACGGTCCCCGCCACTATAGGCCGCAGCCGCTTCTGCGGATGCAGCCGATCCGTCCTCCGGTCCGTTATGTCGTTGAAGATATAGGCCGCCGACGATGCCACACTAAAGCAGAAAAAGCACGCCACCGCAGCCGCTATCGCAAAGAACACCTCGCCCGCAGGCCCGGACAGCCTCTGACCGAAAATAAGAGCCGCAAAAACGAACACGTTCTTCATCCAGTTCGACGGCCGCATTATCTGCAAATATCGCATTGCTCTGCTCCTTCGTACCCGACCACTATGATTCACCCCTCTTCAAATCTCAGCCCCACTTCCACTGCCAACGCCGCCCACCCCCCATTCCACTACTCACCAGCAAAAACATCGACATCCGAGCCGATAACACGTAAAATTATATCGCAGCAGGTGCGTGCTGTATAGAATATTGCGCCTGTCCGCCAGGTGCGAATCAGAAGTTCCGAAAACTACGAGAGCCGACTGCTTTCTTGGGAACCGCAGAGAAATGATTACGACCGTTATCTTTGACCTCGACGACACCCTTTACGACGAAATCGACTACTGCAAAAGTGGATTCGCCTCTGTCTGCGAGCGTCTCGCCCGCCTGCCCGGCGCCCCGACACCCCAGCGCACCTTCGAGGCCATCTGGAAGCAGTTCGCCGCCGGCAATCGCACCAAGACCTTCAACGCCGCCCTCGACGACCTCGGCATAGCTTGCGACGACCGGCTTATCGCCGAGCTTGTCCGGCTTTATCGCACCCACGTCCCGAATATCACGCTGCCGTCCGACAGCCGTGACGTCCTCACCCGGCTTAGCCCCAAATACGCCCTCGCCCTGCTCACCGATGGCTTCCTGCCCGCTCAGCGATTGAAGGTCCAGGCGCTGGGAATCGAAAAGTATTTCAAGACGATACTCTACACCGAGGAGCTCGGCAGAAACTCCTGGAGGCCCTCCCCCGCCGGCTTCCAAAAAATAATGCAGACCCTAAATGACCCCCCGCACTCTATGGCCTACGTCGCAGACAACGAACTGAAGGACTTCATTGCGCCCAATAAGTTAGGCATGGCCACCATCTGTCTCCTCCGCCCCTCTCGAATCCACACCCAAACCTCCGACGACCCCGACGCCAAACCTCACCACACCATTACCCAAATCGCTGACCTCCCCGCCCTGCTGGCCGCTCTGTGACATTGCCGGAGCCGCTCCGCAACATCACCACACCAGCGAACCCAATAAATCACTTCGCCCACACAAACCTCAAAAAAGAATGGGACACAAAAACGACCGACCGCTGCAACGGCAAAGTCGGAGGCTTCGGCATAAGTGCGCCGGGCATTGCCCTCAACATGCTCGCGCCGAGCCGGCCGCCCTACAGAGACCACGGCGACCTCATCGCCCGCGCAAGCATCCTGTTGGCCGCATCGTCGCCGACAAATCGCTCGTTCTGAGGATTCCACCTCAGCTTGCGCCCCACCCGCAGGCAGATATTCGCAGCATGGCACGTGGTAACCGACCGATGCGAGGCCTCGGCGCCGGATATCGGCTGGCTCCGGGTCTTGACGCAATCGAGAAAATTGCGGTGATGACCCGTCATATATTCATACCCTCTCTGCACAACCTTGACCTCCCGCATAATAGCCTCGCTCGAAGCGGTGATCTTGCCCGTATCATCGACGCTTACCCAGCCCTCGGTCCCGACAAACTTGTTTCCCCTCGGCCCCCTGCCCGGCTCGGTCTCATCGTGCATTATCATCTTCACGCCGTTCGCATACCTCGCAACCACCTCAAACCGCACCGGCGTATCGAACAGCCCATCCTGCGGGTACTCGGCCCATCCCTCGTACTCCACAGGCCCTGTGTCCTCGCTGTCGTTCGCCCACTGCGCCAGGTCGTTGAAGTGCGCCCCAAGGTCCGTCAACTGCCCGCCTGAGTAGTCATAAATCCACCGAAAAGTCCCATGACATCGTTTCTGCGTATAAGGCTCAAACGGCGACGGCCCCAGCCACATATCATAGTCGAAGCCCGCCGGAACGTCCTGCGGCTCCTGCGGCGGACAAGTCGGCCCGTTGTGGTAGTAACAATGCAGCGTCTCAAGCCGACCGAGCATCCCGCTGCGAGCGATATCCACCCCAAACCGAAAACACCCGTTGCTTCGCCGCTGCGTCCCCGACTGATACACCGTCCCCAGCCGTTTCATCGTGTCGGCCACCGCCCTGCCCTCCGCGACAGTCAGCGAAATAGGCTTCTCGCAGTAGATATCCTTGCCCGCCTTCGCGGCCTCGATGGAGATTATCGCGTGCCAGTGGTCGGGCGTCGCGATAAGAACCGTATCAATATCACCGCGAATCAGCACCTCGCGAAAATCGTTGTACGCGGCGCAGTCTTTGTTCCCGTACGCCGAATCAACCGTCTCCTTCG
>Ga0315288_10010163_pt1 | contig 11858 bp, 11 predicted proteins | sample YL17G11_20_MG_FD_203454 | JGI IMG/M metagenome (GOLD analysis project Ga0315288, IMG submission 203454) | Sediment microbial communities from Yellowstone Lake, YNP, Wyoming, USA - YL17G11_20 | ecosystem: Environmental > Aquatic > Freshwater > Lake > Sediment | place: USA: Wyoming | collected... | reverse complement strand
CCAGCAGACGTCACGGGACGATCAAAGAGAACAGGGGCGGCATTTCAGAGTCGAGCCAATCCAGTCACCCGGATCACGGACCCCAAGAGCCACACCCCTACACAAAAAGAATATCATGTTCGATGCAGGGGGATCTCGTTACCCTCTTAAAAATGGATGATAGACCCCCAGCTCAAGTTCGACGGGTTAGCCAATTAAAGTGGGCTGATCGATTAGCTCAGCGGTGATTGAGGTATGATTGAAGGGGCCTATCGAGATTCTATTCTCTTTTTCGGCATGCAACACGGCCAATTTACGCGAACGGTGGTAAGGTACGATTAGGTGTAAGGCATCGAACAGAACCGATTCGTTGTCTGGAATGGAAGAGAGCAGCACACAGAAGGGAGGAGATGAAGTGAAGAGAATTGCACTTGCAGTACTGACTGTCGCGTTGGTCTTATCCTTGCTTGGCGGCTGTGCTGGCCCTACAACCCCAACGGCAACCCCCTCGCCGACGGCGACTTCGGCATCGCCGACTCCTACTCCGACCCCAACCAGCGGCGTCACTGTCGGCGTCTGGGAACAACTGATCTTCTTTGGCGCCGCCGTGGGGTCCCTGGCCATCGACCCCAGCAACCCCTAGATTTTTTACGCCGGCACCGCGTACGGCGGGGTCTGGAAGAGCAGCGACGGCGGGGCCAGCTGGGGCGTTTCCTCCAGCGGGCTGACGAACAGCGGTGTATATTGCCTGGTCATCGACCCCTCCAACCCCCAGACCCTCTACGCCGGCACCTATGGCGGCGGAGTCTGGAAGAGCACCAACGGCGGGGCCAGCTGGGCCTCTTCCTCCAACGGGCTGACGAACGCCGGTGTGGTATGCCTGGCCCTCGACCCCAGCAACCCCCAGACTCTCTACGCCGGCACCGAAGACGAGGTCTGCAAGAGCAGCGACGGCGGGGGCAGCTGGGTTGCTTCCTCCAGCGGGTTTCCGAACAGCGGTGTGGTGTGCCTGGCCTTCGACCCCTCGGGGACCCTTTACGCCGTGACCGCTAACGGGGTTTTCCGGATGGCCCCAGAGCAGTAAGCACAGTGGACCTGTAGTCCGATTTGGCAGCAGAAAGATGGACGGATGAAGCGCGGCTTGTTGGTCGGGGTGGGTTTATGGCTGTGGTGCTCAAGCTGGCAAAAGTGAACCCCGAAAACGGACCGAAAGATCCGCCCGCCGGGACCCTTCCTCCCAGTTCGTTTCGCTTAGAGCGCTTTCTGTGATGTTTTTCGGAGAGCGCGTCCGGCGAAAGGAGCGCGGTCTTCACCCTTCAGTCGTTCGATTACCTGCGAGAGCTGGCCCATCATGCAGTCAGTTGGGGACTGCGGCAAACCAAGGTCCTGCAGCCACTCGTTAGGGTGCTCGATCTGAGCTTTGCGGGCCAAGACGTAGAAGTAGTTGATCTGACGCTTGGTGGGACCGTTGGCGAAACGCGCTGGTGCGGGTACAGGCGGATCAACGAAGTCCGCCAGTTTCGGCGCACGATCACGGGGATCCTGGAAACGGGAAAAGATCGCCTGGGCGGTGCGTTCTTCCTCCGGCATCAGCGGCGCGGAGGGGCGAGTAAGGACCTGGCGAAAGGCAGGGGGTCTCCCCACCGGCCATGAGGTCGGAGACAGAAACAGAAGGGAACGGTTCGGGTTCGGGTGCCAGGAATGGTACTGGTACAGGAAAGTGCTGACCTCCAACAAGGGTTTCAAGGAGTGGGGGGAGATCTTCGGGGACGCCGCAGCAGCCGCAGCGATCCTGGACCGCTTGCTGCATCATTGCCATCTGGTACAGATCAGTGGAAACTCCTACCGCTTGCGCGGTTATGCCGGCCTAGAGATGCCGCAGGACCCACAGTCATCAACAGTTCGTAAGTGGGAACGACCTCGAGGTTCCCACGGTGAAGAGGGGGGTGCGTTGAGATGATGTCGACGCTTTGCCTACAGGGAGTGACACAAATTCAACTGACGAAAGTGACACAAATTCAACTGACGAAAGTGACACAAATTCAACTGACGAAAGTGACACATTTTCGGGTGGCGTTGACAGTGGTGGTCTCCAAGGTGAAAGGGCAACCAAAGGGGCGGGATCACATCAACGGGATCGAAGGATTTTGGTCGTATGCCAAACACTGGCTCTACCAGTATCGGGGTGTGCCCCGTACCACCTTCCATCTCTTTCGGAAGGAGATCGCGTTCCGTTTCAATCACCGGGATGAGAACCTCGTTCCGTTCATCATGAAACTGCTATCCAGGTGTACACGTTAAGGGGGTATTGCCCAGATTAGTATCATCCTTTCACTTCTAGGGGTTGCGAGGCAAAAACGATTGGCTATCAATCAATTTCCCATGGCTGATAACATGCAATGGTTTTTCATGGTTCCGCAAGGCCTCCACCACAGAACCTTCTTTCAACACCACTAAGTGGGCCAGGGCACCTTCCTTAAGACCGAAGTCCGGGATCTCCATGGCTTTTGCTGGGTTCACTGTTATCATGTCATATAACATTTCCATTTCTTTATAGGTTGTCATCCAAAGCAAATGGGAAGCCAAATAAGCGACTTCTAACATGTTATTTCGTCCATAGGGGTAGTAGGCGTCTGAAATATCGTCCTGCCCCAGCATCACCAAATTGCCGAGTTCTAACAATTCCTGCACGGGCGCATGGAGTGGCCCCGTATGAGGGTCGCTGACTACGCCTATATTTGCTTTTCGCAATAGCGCTGCTACTTTCGCAAAATAGGGAGCTGGGTACAGTTGCATTGCACGCGCGTGATGGGCTAGCGCTCTGCTTTCCCACCCTGTTTCTATGGCCTTTACTGCCAAGTATTCCAGGGTATGAAGTGTTGGATCACCGGCATCGTCCACAAGCATCGAGACGGGTTTGTTGAACTCCTGGGCAATAGCAAACATTTTTTCAATGTGAGCTCGTTCATCTTTTTCGGTGTATTCAATCCAAGGAATGCCACCCACAACATCTGCTCCGAGTTGCATCGCTTGGTGCATTAATTCCTCGGCTCCTGGCTCTCGCACTATCCCATCCTGAGGGAACGCTACCACCTGAATATCCACGATTCCCTTGAATTCCTCTCGGGCTCTGATTAAGGCCTTAATGCCCTCCAATTTCGCTTTATGATCGACATCCCCGAATGCGCGAATATGCGTTACACCATTCAGAGCGGCAAGATTAAGAGCTTTACGGATATTCAAAATGATCCAGCTTTCGTCATATTGTTCTTTTACTCTGGAAGCCAACTCGATCGCAGTCATCGCTTGACCCATCGTTTGATCGGTTCCGCGATAGGCCCTTAAAGCAAGTTCATCGAGCATTTCGAGTGTATATACTTTGCACAAATGCAAATGGGCGTTCACGTACGATTCAGTAACCAACCCTCCTTGTGCATTGATCTCGTCTACTGCGCTGTCAGGGATCCCTGCGCTGATCTGAGCAATCTTGCCTCCAGCAATTCCGATGTCAACGACTTCTCCCGAACGCAGCTTTGCATTTCGCACAATGATTTCCATTTTTTCTCCTTTCTCAGTCTTCTCTGGAATATGGTTTTAGCAAGGCTTGTGGATACACCGCACCTCGCGCTGCCAGGACCAATACGATGACTGTGAACAAATATGGCAACAACAAAAAGAATTGATACGGGACCTGCAAGCCGATGTGTTGTAAGCGGAGCTGGAAAGCATCGATAAAGGCAAACAGCAGGGCCCCCAGAAAACATTTGACTGGTTTCCAATTGCCAAACACCACAAGTGCGATACAAACGATGCCTCGTCCAGCCACCATGCCAAAAATAAAAATATTCATTTGAAAAACGGTAAAGTAAGCTCCTGCAAGGCCGAATAATGCTCCTCCAATGGCTAAACTCTGATATCTGGTTCGAGTTACATTCACCCCCATCGTATCCGCTGCCGCTGGGTTTTCCCCACAGCTTCGAATATTTAGGCCAAAATGAGTTTTGTATAAAATGAACTGGCTGAGGGGGATTAGTAGAATTGCAATATAAAACAGCGAGTACTGCTTGAATAGAATTTCACCAAGGTAGGGGATATTACTTAATAGTGGGATCTGCAACAATGAAAAATTCTGGATTGTCGGTGGAACGGGTTGAATTCCGACTGCCAGGCGATAGATAAAATAGCTAAGTCCACTGGCCAAAAAAAGAAGGCCTAATCCGCAGACATCCTGATCTAACCGCAGCGTGACGGTGAGAAACCCCATGAGCAAACTCAGCAGGATACCACAAACCATAGCCACCAAGATCCCGAGATAAGCATTGCCGGTGAATAGTGTGATAATGAATGCAGACATAGCACCGAAAGTGACGATTCCTTCGATACCTAAGTTGAGGATTCCAGCTCTTTCATTGAACAATTCTCCAATTGTCCCCAGGATGAGGGGAGTGGCAATCCGTAGCATCGCAGAGAGGACTCCTACGATAAATGTGACGCTGAGTATGCTTTCCACATTCAGCTCCTTCTAATTCGGACCGAGTATTTGCTGAAAAGCAAAGCGATCAACATGACAATGAGTGTTAATCCCTGCATGAAATCAGAAAAATATACCGGGACACCCGTATAGCGGCTCATCATTTGAGAACCAGTGAAGATAGCGGCAAAGAAAAAGGAGGAGAATATCACCCCCAACGGATTCAAGTTGGCCAAGAGGGCAACCGCAATTCCTGCGTAACCATAGCTCCGCGAGATACCATCAACGAGGTAGTACTGCATACCGATGACTTCACCCACTCCGGCTAATCCTGCCAATCCTCCACTAATAAAGGCCACAATCAATATCGTCTTTTTAACGTTAATACCTCCAAAAGCGGCTGCTTTTGGGTTTAAGCCCGTCGCACGAAGCCGATAGCCCAGGGTTGTATAACGAAGCAACAGATAGACCAAAACGGCACAAATAATGGCGACGAAAAAACCCAGATGGAACCTGGATTCTGGTAGCAGTTGAGGGTACCGGGCCGTCAAGAGCACCTCCGGTGAGTGTGGCCACCCCGAGGCTTTGTCACGCCAATAACCATCCAAGATGCCTTGGATGGCAAAAATCATCACATAATTCAACATTAATGTGGTAACTACATCGTCAACCCTGAACCTCACCTTCAAGAATGCGGGCAACATGGCCCATAATCCACCCGCGATAAAACCGCCAATGATGATAATGGGAATATGGATGAATGCCGGTAGACCCGGGACAATCCCTAAAAGCGCGGCCACCAAAGCAGCAAAATACAGTTGCCCCTCGGCCCCAATGTTCCAAAAATTGGCCTTGAAAGCAATGGCTACTGCGAGACCGGTGAGACACAAGGGGGTCATTTTGATGAACGTTTCAAACAAAGCAAAAGGAGAGCCGACGGCTCCCTCGATTAACAACAGATAAGCATCCCAGGCGTTTGCACCCGACACCGAAATCAGAATAGAGCCAATGACAAATGCAGCAATCAAAGCGATGACGGGTAGCAGCATGCTCTGCCAGAATTTTAAAGGTTCCCTTTTTTTCAACTCAATGTGCACTTGATTATTACCCTGCCGTAGGTGTGGTTGAGCCGGCCATTAATAGCCCTACTTCCATTTTTGAAACATCACAAGCACGGAAGTGACCCATCATTTTGCCTTGATACATGACATATAGGAAATCACAAATAAGGAGTATTTCGTCCAGGTCTTCCGAAATCATAAGTACGCTAGCTCCCCTTTTTTTCAACTCCGTGAACAAAAAGTGGATATAGTTGGTGGAATTGATATCCAAGCCTCTAGTTGGTTGCGACGCCACAATCATATTGGGGTCCAAGGACATCTCTCGGGCTAAAAGCATTTTTTGGATATTGCCACCCGACAAGTACTTCGCCAAACTTTGCGGGCGGTTGGTTTTGATGCTGAAATCTTTGATTAGTTTACTGGCATTGGCATAGATGCTGCCCCACCTGAGGAATATGCTTTTCGAGAATCGCAATTGGGCGGTTTCCAAAACAAGGTTTTCGGCAATATTGAAGTCAGAGATTAGCCCAAATCCCATCCGGTCCTCGGGGATTCGCGCCAATCGAAGTTTGACCAAATCGGCAGGAGTCTTGTTGGTAATATCACGATTATCTAAAACGACCGTGCCGGATTGAATGTATCTCATACCAGAAATAGCCTCTGCCAATTCTCGTTGACCGTTTCCGGAAACCCCTGCGATGCCAACAATCGAACCATGTGGTACCTCTAAATCTAAATCAGTGACGGCCAGCAAGCCCATGTCGTTTTTGATTGTCAGTTTCCTGATTTGCAGACTCATGCCTGTGTAATTGAAAGGAGGGCATTCCAAAGAATAGACTTTTTCATCTCCAATCATCGCCTGTGCCAACTCTTGAAGGGTGGTGTCCTGAGTGTTTTTTTCCGCTATCACTTCCCCTTGTCTTAAGATGACAACTCGGTTTGTTACGGCCATCACTTCGTTCAGTTTATGGGATATAAAAATCACGGAGAGCCCGGTTTCAACCATATTCTTCAGGGTCAAAAAAAGACCATCGACTTCCTGAGGAGTGAGAACCGCGGTTGGCTCATCCAGAATAAGCACTTGCACTTTTCTATAAAGAGCCTTTAGAATTTCAATCCTTTGCTTTTCACCAACCGATAACTGCCAGACATAAGCTCTTGGATTGATTTCCAAGTTATATTCAATGCATAAATCCCTGATGGTTTGTTCTGCCTTGCGGAAATTGATTCTGCCATGCCTCGAATCCCTCCGGCTACCAAGGATGATGTTTTCCAATACCGTGTGGTGTTCCACTAAATTAAAATGCTGATGAACCATACCAATTCCGTTTCCTATCGCATCAAAAGGAGCATTTAATGCAGCCGGTTTTCCATTTATTAGGATCTGACCACTATCTGCTCGATAATAGCCGTATAGAATATTCATCAAGGTGCTCTTCCCGGCACCATTTTCGCCTAAAATTCCTAGAATCTCTTTTTCATTGACACGCAGGCTAACATTTTTCAGAGCTACAACATCTAAAAATGTTTTAGAAATATCCTTCATTTCCAAGAGGGGTTTCTTACGATCTTCCATCGGCTTCACCGCCTGTGTTTAGGTTGCTCTGTATCCGGCGCAGAGCACCGGATACAGAGCATTTACCTCATTTAATTGAAGCGGATCGTTTGTTCGTCATTCGGTACGCGGAATTTGCCGTCCATTATTTCCTGAGTCCGTGTTTTTACCATATCCTTGATTTCTTGAGACAGCTTGGTTTCCCAATTGTGATATGGAGCCAAGAAAGAACCCCCTTTGTGCATGAAGCTCCATTCACCATAGTCCAAAGCTTGCCAGAAGCCGGCTTTGATTGCTTCAATGGCAGCTTTAATTGTCGGGTACATGTCCCAAACGGGTCCTGTAACCACATAATCGGGAGCTAGGGAACTCTGGTCCTGCATATTGCCAAAGACGGGAATCTTCTTTTCCGCACAGGCCTCAATCACGCCATAAGGGAGAGCGAATATTACATCTGCTCCAGTCTCAATGACTCCCAACCCTGCTTCCTTGGCTTTTGGAGGGTCGTAAAAGGAACCGATGTAGGTTCCCTTTACGATGATATTGGGGTTCACTTCTCTTGCTCCCGTGACATAGGCATTGGCAATGCGATTGACTTCAGGAATATCAAACTGAGCCACAAGACCGATCACATTGCTCTTGGTGAGCTTGCCGGCGATCATGCCGCAAAGATAGGCTGGTTCAATGATCCAGTTGTCGAACACAGAGAAATTCGGCTCTACTGGCCCAAGTCCGGAACCAAAACAGAACGCAATCGTCGGAAAATCTTTAGCGACCCGCCTCGTTACCTCTTCATTGCCGAAGGAATCTCCCGTGATAAAGGTGTAACCTCGCGTGCAGTATTCTCGTAAAACTCGCTCGAAGTCGGTATAGCCAATATTTTCCGTCATATCATATTGGAAACCATTTTCTTTTGAGACTTTTTCACAGGCTTGGTGGATGACACTTGGCCATGGTTCTTCGATTGGAGTAGAAAAGACGCCTGCCATTTTGATTGCAGGTTTGGTTTCAGTGGGAGTGGCGGTTGGTGTAGTCGAGCTGGGGGATGCCTGGCTGCCACATCCAGCAATGAATGTTACGCAAACGCAGAACAGTGTGAGTACCCACAGGATTTTAGATCTCAACGCGATACCTCCTTATTTTTTTTGACCAAAAAACCCTTCCTTTTTTACCCCCTTTCCTCCGTGTCTGATGGAAAAACTAAAATTACTCTCATTTCACCATCAATAAGCTTTTGAGCTTGCCGAGACTCGTTTGGAAGTCACCCAGCTCGGGAGTTTCCGGAAAAGCGATGAAGGGAATCGTGATTCCTCTGACCCTCAACTCTTCCTGCAGAAGGCTCGTCAGGATTCCAGGCTCGTTGAGATATCGCGCTGGGGACCAAGGTTTATTGGTGACCGAACCCCTCCACTCTGGAGCCGATTGACTCTTCGTTAATCCACAGGATGGACTTCCATCTGCAGTCAAGAAGGCGCGGACGGAATAATCCCATTGCAGATAGTTTTGGACTTGGTCCACCGCATCTCTTGCAATATCAGTACAAATCCGAACGAAGGCCGCACATCGATATTGTTCGATGCTTTTATCAAACCGGCCAATTCCCTCATACAACATCTCCGGGCATGGAAGTTGCAATACACCGGATCCTGATTGCTGAATGATGGTTACCACTTCATGGATCATTCCTGGAAATTGCGCAAGACCCTCCAGTTTGGCGTTTTGGTTCAGGAAACAATGCGCAGTGACGACAACTGTCCTTGATCGTTTGTCAGAGGCTATCGGATGGCTGCTCCTGTTGTGGCTAGACATTCTTAAGCATATACTCCTGCGCTAACAAGCCCGCTGTGAGTACTGTCTCATACCCCGTACAACGACAGAGGTGTTGGGAGAGGGCATCCCGAATATCTTCTTTGGAAGTGTGGATCGTTTTATTGAGAAGGGCGTATATTCGCATCAGCATGCCTGGCGTGCAAAAACCACATTGAACCGCTCCCGCATCAATAAACGCTTGTTGAATCGGATGGAGCTTGTTTTGGGACGCTAAGGATTCAACGGTGAAAACCTCAGCGCCTTCTAGGCCCTGAATGGATAAAAGGCAACTCTTTTCCGCTTTTCCATTTACCACAACGACGCAGGAGCTGCATTGAGCATTATCACAACCTCGTTTGGTTCCTGTTAGATGCAGTTTTTCCCGCAGAACATCAATCAGTTTTTCTTCTTCCTCAACCGGGATAGTTCGTTTCACGCCATTCACAATAAGAGTGATCAAGCTAGTCGCCATGTTGTGCTCTTCCCTTCTCTTCTAAGACTTGAAGGATCTGTTTGGCCGTTACTGGGATATCGTTAAACTCAACCCCGATGGTATCGAGAATGGCATTCAAAATCGCCGGGGCTACTCCAACTACGGGATGTTCACCAATTCCCCGCGCACCATAGGGACCAATTTGCTCGGGAGTCTCTACAAAAGCAATGAATTGCTTGCCGGGAGCATCCTTAAGGCGCGGAATCTTATACTGGCCAAAATGGGGGTTCAGGATTCTTCCTAGATTATCAAACTTTACTTCTTCATAAAGGGAAGCTCCAATACCGATCAGGACTCCTCCAGCAACTTGTCCGCGAATATTCCGAGGGTTGATTACCTTACCGACATCAAAACAAGACGCGAATTCATCAACCAGGATCTCTCCCGTTTTTTTGCTCACCCGGATCTGCGCTGCCTGTACTCCAAATGTGTAAGTGACTCCTAGGCGCCCACGCCCATCTTCTCTCGGATTGGAATACAGGGGAAGGCGGGCATCGCTGGAGGCCTGCGCAATCTCTCCGATGGTTACCCCATCCGGATAAATGTATCCACGGCAAATGTCCCGGACTGCCACTCGAACTGTGGGATCGTGTTTATAAAAAACAGATTCGCCATCGTATTCGAGCATATCTTCGTCCACACGCAAAACCTGGCAGGCGGTCCTTTTTAAGATTGCGATCAACTTGTTAGCGGTTCGAATAATCGCCCGTCCTCCTTGGATGGTGAACATCGAACCAATCGTCTGCCACTCCCAGGGAGAGAATTGCGTGTCAATCTCGGTATAAACGTGAACTTTACTTGGATTAATGCTCAATGCCTCTGCGGCCACTTGGCGCACCACTGTCCGAAGGCCTTGCCCGACATCTCCTCCCCCCATATTCACCGAAACACTGCCATCAATATTGAATTTCATATAGCACCCTTTGGAGGAAAAAGGAGCGCCCTTGGGTGACTTCATGACTGCTGCACAGCCGCGACCGTAATAGTAATCAATATCCTCGGTGGGTTTGGGTGTTGCGAAAAGCTCCTGTTCAATAATATTCGCACAGCTCTGGACGTCCCCGTTCGTTTCATTCATCATCTCACCCAGGGTATTCATCTTGCCAGGTCCAAGGTAGTTCCTAGCGCGGAGTTCGAATGGGGACATACCCAGTTTCCGAGCCAATCTATCCATAAGGCATTCCAGCGCCAAGTGTGACTCTGCGTGACCATAACCGCGAAAGGCTCCTACAGGAGGAGTATTGGTATAAACGGAATAGGCATTGGCATAGAAATTGGGGAACTCATAGCTTCCGCCAGCATTGTGGGCAGCTGCCATCAATACATTGCAACCAGTGTCTGCGTAGGCACCAGTGGTATGTAACAACTCAGCTTTCAATGCGAGGAGCTGCCCGTTTTTTGTCGCTCCGATCCTCATTTTAGTGCGGATTCCGTGACCCAAAAGGGTGCTTGTAAAGTCCTCTTTGCGAGAAGTTACATATTTAACGGGATACCCCTTAACGAAGCTCGCGATGTACACTACTAGCTCTTCAATGACAACGTCTGATTTGTACCCGAAACAACCACCGATATCTGGAATATGTACTCGAACCTCCGAAACAGGCAAGCCGTAGAGTCTCGCCGTTTCCTCCTGGATAATGGTGGGGCAAATGGAACTTGACCAAATCTCGATGGAACCGTCTTCCTTGAACCAAGCAATGGAACCATGTGGCTCGATGGCTGCACAGGAACCCAAAGGATAGTTGAATTCCCCTTCCACAATGATATCCGCTTCCTGCAACGCGGCTTCAGCATCTCCCTTGATCACTTCGTAGTGCATCGCAATGTTGGTTCCTGGAACGGGGTGGATGTGATCTAAATGCCAGTATTGGCCATTGTTTTCATGGATTAATTGAGCGTCTTTTTGCATCGCTTCTCTAGCATCGATATAGATAGGAAGGGGTTCATATTCAACTTTAATTAGCTTCAGTGAGTCCGCAGCATGCTTGGCAGAATCCGCAATCACGGCGGCCACTGCATCACCAATGTGTCTTACCTTATCTTCGGCCATCGGGGTTAAATCACGGATGTTATCACCATAAGAAAGGGAGCAACCTTGCCCTGTTACGACTCTTACTACACCCTCGGCTTTTTCTGCAGCCATTGTGTCAATAGCGCGGATCTTTGCGTGAGCCATGGTAGGGTGAAGAACTTGGGCGTAAAGCAAGCCAGGGAGAAACAGATCATCCAAGAAGGTTGCTTTACCCGTGACCTTTGAGACAACATCCGTCCGCTCAATGTTTTTACCAATGTATTTCATGTTGGTTTCTAGCCTCCGGTGTATGTTGGCTACAATGATTTTCAAAGATACCACAAGGGTGACTATCAATACTAGGAGCGATCCCAATCACCTAATATGTCACCCAAGCGGGCTCCGTTGCATCAAATAAAATGCCACCCAATTCCCCAGACAAAGGAGCCCACCCAAGGAGATGGACATACATACCCGCA
>Ga0315288_10010160_pt1 | contig 11859 bp, 2 predicted proteins | sample YL17G11_20_MG_FD_203454 | JGI IMG/M metagenome (GOLD analysis project Ga0315288, IMG submission 203454) | Sediment microbial communities from Yellowstone Lake, YNP, Wyoming, USA - YL17G11_20 | ecosystem: Environmental > Aquatic > Freshwater > Lake > Sediment | place: USA: Wyoming | collected... | reverse complement strand
GTACCGCTGGCAGTTCCTCACCCGCGTCTCCGTGGGCGGCATACCCGCACGCCAGATGATGCCCCTCAGGCAGATGCGCGACCGCAACCAGACTGCCCTGCCTGTGGGGCGCGGGCCCATCTCCCTCGGCCACACTCCCATCCTCACCATCTGGGGCCCCCCCTCTCCCTTGTGGCGCGGGCGGGTCTTCGACTACTTCACCGGGCAGGCCTGGATCCGCTCCGAGGCGCCGTCCGAGGAGGAAGAAGGCGCCGCCCCGGACCCCGACGCTCCTCCCGCGCCGGTCGTACGGCTCCCCACCAACGGCGCCTTCGATTTTTCGGCCGACTTCCCGCGCCGGCCCGGCGCACCACTCGAGTCGCACCTGGTGCGGGTGGAGGACGGCATACCTGCCGTCATCTACAGCCCCGGCCAGGTCGATCGCCTCGCCGGGCGCAATGTCGAGTCTCTCTCGCCATTGCGCATTGATGCCTATGGGTGTGTCGAGGCCCCCGGGCGGTCCTGGCGCAGCGGCAGCTACTACGAGGTCGTCTCCTCGCCCCTGGAGATTCGCGGCAGACCCACGGCCCCGTCGCTGTCACCCGTCCAGCTCCCCGGCGTCTATCTCAGGGTCAACCCTGGGGCGAGCAGGGTCGCCGACCTGGCCCGCGAGATAGCCGGCGACGAGCCCTCCCCCGAGCGCAAGCTGATGGCCCTCGTCGGCTATATCCAGCGCAACTACATCTACACCCTCGACCCGCCTACGACCCCGCTGGGCGAAGACGCGGCGGAGTTCTTCCTCTTCGAGAGCCGGCGCGGCTACTGCGATCTCTTCGCCACCTCCCTCGCCGTGATGGCCCGCGCCGTCGGCATCCCGACCCGCGTCGTGGACGGCTTCGCCTATGGATCGGAGGACTCAGCCGCCCAGACCCTCCGCCCCCGTCCCGACAACCCCACCGGGCCTCCGGAGCCGAACTTCCAGATGACAGAGGCCGACGCGCACACCTGGGTCGAGGCCTACGTCCAGCCCTGGGGATGGGTCTCTGTTGACGCCACCCCGGCCGCGGGCGAATCGCCCATCCCGCCGCTTCGGCGCTCGGTGATCCAGGTGCGGATCCTCTTCCACGACCACCCCAGCGTGCCGCTTGTCATCGCCGGCGCACTCATCGCGGGGATCATCGGGTTCGCCATCCGTCTCCGCGGCATGAGACTCGCGATCCCACGGCTGGCCGCGGGGGGCGTGCCGCCGTCCGACGCGCGCTACGCGGTCATCCGCGCCTATGCCCAATCGCTCCTTTTCCTGCGCCGCCTCGGCCATGCCCGCCGCCTCTCTCAGACGCCCCTCGAGTACCTCGATCACCTCCGCGCCGCCACCCTCTCCGTGGCCCAGGCTGCTGGTGTGGCCGCCCTTCGCGGCGGAGCAGCCCGCGACCTGCCCGGTCCCTCGCGTGCGACCGCGCAGCACTCCGACCGGCAGGGCGCCGTCACCAGCCCGCGCCCGAGGCGCCGCTTCCCGCTGCGCGGCAGATGGAATCGGGCGGCCGCTCATCTCGCCCCGATGTACTCCGCGCTCCCCGCCATCGCCGCTCTCACCGATCTCTTCCTGAGGGCCCGGTACAGCCCCGCCGCGGTCACCGACGACGCCGCCACCACCGCGGCCCAGCACCTCCGCTCCATCCGCCGCACTCTCCGGTAGCCATCGTTCCCTCGCTTCCTCGTTGGGCAGGGGCTTGCCCCTGCCACTGCATGGCGCATGTTCCTGCGCCCGCCGCGCTCTCCGCTGACCGCCCGAAATCCCGTCTGCCGGTGTTTCGGGACTTCAGTCCCGGAACCCGATCTGTCCGTTGAGGGCTTGTCGAAACACCCGCCGGCCGTGTGGCGGGCTCCTGCCGTCTCCGCCGCATCGGTGTTCACCCGCGTTCACCCCCGACCAAACGGAAACAGCCCCCGCTCTCGCGGGGGCTGTTGCTGCCATTACTCTCGGTGAGGCCCTCAGATCGCCGACTCCTCCGAGGGCCCCTCTTCGCCATCTCTCTCCGGCGGGCTCGCCTGCGCCAGGTCCCGAATCAGCTCCTCCTCGGGCCCTACCAGATCCTCCGGCTCGCCAAACGCCGAGCGGAGCAGATCGGCCTCAGCCCGGCTCGGGGTCACGTAGATCGCGGCCTCTCCCGCAGGCCCCTGGACTCGCAGGCCTCGGTAGTCCACCATGCCCGTCCCGGCCGGGATCAACCGTCCGATGATCACGTTCTCCTTAAGACCCACCAGGTTATCTACCTTGCCCTGAATCGCGGCCTCGGTCAGCACCCGCGTGGTCTTTTGGAACGACGCCGCCGACAGGAAGCTGTCGGTCGCCAGCGATGCCTCGGTGATCCCGAGCAGCACCCATTCGCCGGTCATTTCCGTGCCGCCGCGCTCCCGGATCTCGCGGTTCACATCGTCGAAGAAGAACCGGTCGTAGATCTTCCCTGGCAGGAGCTCGGTGTCGCCCGGCTCCAGCACCCGCCGCTTGCGCAGCATCTGGCGGACGATCACCTCGATGTGCTTATCGTTGATATCCACTCCCTGGGAGCGGTAGACCTTCTGGATCTCCCGCACCAGGTAGTCCTGCACCGCGCGCACGCCCTGCATCTGGAGCACCTTCTGCGGATCCAGCGGCCCTTCCGTCAGCGCGTCGCCGGCGCGAATCAGGTCGCCCTCCTTCACCGGCAGCACGCCTCGGTAGGGCACCAGGTGACGGCGCTCGATGGTGACTCGCGGCCGCTTCGCCTCCATCAGGTGCGCCAGCAGTTGCGGTGTCAGCTCCTGGCCGGCCGCCGCGATCACCTCGCCTGCGCGATTGGTCACGTCCTCGGCCAGCACCTCGCCGTGCAGCCGCTCCGGGTGCTCCGCGTCCACCGGCTGCTCGGAGTGGATGATCACCCACTTCACGCCCGGGGTCTCGACGCGAGCGACCACGCCGTCCACCTCGGAGACGATCGCCTGGCCCTTGGGCCGGCGCGCCTCGAACAACTCGACCACCCGCAGCAGGCCCTTCACCTGCTCTTCCATCACCCGCACGAGCTGCTGGACGACTCGCCTCTGCTCCGTATCCAGGCTCAGGCGCGACTTCGCCTCCCCCTTCTTCGTCGCCCGCGTGCGCGTGCGGCCCGACTTCGTAGTGGGGGCCTTCGCGGCCGGCTCCTCCCTCGGGCTCAACCGGACGATGCCGGCCTTCACGTCGCCCCAGAACTGCTTCAGGGTGTCCTTCTTCTTCTCTTTCACCTGCGCCACGCCGGTCAGATACTGGCCGGCGACGCCGCCGGTGTGGAACGTCCTCATGGTCAACTGCGTGCCCGGCTCGCCGATGGACTGCGCGGCGATGATGCCCACCGCCTCGCCCACCTCAGCGCGTCTGCTGGTGGCGAAGTCGCGTCCGTAACAGTGCGCGCAGATGCCCTGCGCCAGCTCGCACGTCAGCGACGAGCGAACCGTCACCTCGCCCCGCGCCAGGCCGCCCTTGTCCCACAGCTCGGCCGCCAGCCGCCGCAGCTTCGCCAGCGCCGTCGCCCTCACCGGCTTGCCGGCCTGCACCAGCACTTCCTCCGGCTTGAACGGGTTCGTCAGGGTCACCGGCGACGGCTCGCCCTCCTTCAGGCGCTTCGCCGCGCGTTGGTAGGCCTCGCACTCCTCCGCCACGCGCAGGATCTGCGTCAGCGCCGGCGTCAGGTCGCGCGCCGCGAATGGCTCGTCGCACCGGTCACAGACCTTCACCAGCTCGAGGCCGCCGTGGCAGCTCGGGCAGGTGTTCTCCTCCAGCAGCAGCGTGCTTGGCACCATGCTCGGGGCTGCGTGAGGCACCGGGACCTCCTCCCCAAGCTCCTCATCCGCGGCCGATTCCGCCGCCTCGATCCCCTCCGCCTCCTCTTCCGAGGCCTCAGGCTCGGCCGGCGTGAGCGCGGCCGCAGTCTCGGGCGCGGCCGGCAGCTCTTCGATCTCGTCGGCCGCCCTGGTCTGCATCTGGAGATACTGGTCCACCATGGTGTCTTCGTCGTACTCGTTGCCGCAGGACTGGCAGCGGTAGTGATTCTGAAGATCGCCGCCGCAGTCCGGGCACGGCTGATCGGTGTTGTCGCTGATCTCGTGCGCCGCCTTCAGGATGATCTGATCCGTCCGCGGGTCAATCACATCCTGCGGCGCCACGCGGCCGTCGATCCGCCGCTCCAGCGGCTCGATCTCCTCCGCGCCGTCCCGGATCGCCGCAACCGTGATCCCGTTGCTCGTCCCGCAGTCGAGCCGGCGCACGATCACATCCTGTGCCACATCCACCAGCCGCCGCGTCAGGTACCCCGCGTCCGCGGTGCGCAGCGCGGTATCCGCCAGCCCCTTCCGGGCGCCATGCGTGGACACGAAGTACTCCAGCACGGTCAGCCCCTCGTGGAAGTTCGATTTGATCGGCAGGTCCTCGATGAACCGGCCGAACGGGTCGGACATCAGGCCCCGCATCCCGGCGATCTGGCTGATCTGCCGCGGTGTGCCTCGCGCGCCGGAGTTGGCCATCATGAAGATCGGGTTGAAGGGATCGATGTTCTCCAGGATCGCCTTCGACACGTCGTCCGCCGCCTGATTCCACAGCCGGCAGACGCTGTCGGATCGCTCGCCCGCGCTGATCAGACCCTTCGCGTAGTTCTCGTTCACCCGGCGCACCGCCTCCTCCGTGCGCTCGATGATCACCTCCCGGCGCGCCCTCGGCACGTCCATGTCGGTCATGCTGATGGTCACGCCCGCGATGGTCGCGTACTTGAACCCGAGCTCCTTCAGCTCGTCCACCAGCTGCACCGTGCGCGCCGTCCCGTAATGCTTGTAGCACTCCCGGATCAGCCGGCCCAGCTCTTTATCGTCAACCACGCGGTCCAGATAGCGCAGCTTCGGCGGCAGGCACTCGTTGAGGATCAGCCGCCCCACCGTGGTGCTGATCAGCTGCCCATCCAGCCGCACCCGGATGTCGGCGTGCAGGTCGAGCTTGCCCATCTCGTACGCCAGACGCGCGTCCTGCGGGTTCGCAAACTCCTTATGGCTGCCCTGCGATCCCTCGCGCTTCTGCGTCAGATAGTACGACCCCAGGATGATGTCGCGGGTCGGCGTCACCACCGGCTTGCCGTCCGCGGGCGAGAACAGGTTCTCTGTGGACAGCATCAGGATGCGCGCCTCCGCCTGCGCCGCAGTCGACAGCGGCACGTGAACCGCCATCTGGTCGCCGTCGAAGTCCGCCCCGAAGGCGAAGCACACCAGCGGGTGGATCTGGATCGCCTTGCCGTCCACCAGCGTCGGCTCGAATGCCTGGATGCCCAGCCGATGCAGCGTCGGCGCCCGGTTCAGCATGATCGGGTGATCCCGGATGACTTCCTCCAGCGCGTCCCACACCTCTGGCCGCATCCGGTCCACCATCTTCTTCGCCGTCTTCACGTTGGTGGTGAAGCCGCGCTCCACCAGCCGCTTCATCACGAACGGCTTGAACAGCTCCAGCGCCATCTCCTTGGGCAGGCCGCACTGGTGCAGCCGCAAACGCGGGTTCACCACGATCACGGAGCGACCGGAATAGTCCACCCGCTTGCCCAGCAGGTTCTTGCGGAACCGGCCCTCCTTGCCCTTGAGCATGTCCGACAGCGACTTGAGCGGCCGGTTGTTCGACCCCGTGACGGGTCGGCTGCGCCGGCCGTTGTCGATCAGCGCGTCCACCGCTTCCTGCAGCAGCCGCTTCTCGTGGTTGATGATAGACTCGGGCGCGTGCAGCGCCTTGATCTTCTTCAGCCGGTTATTGCGGTTGATGATCCGCCGGTACAGGTCGTTCAGGTCGGACGTGGCGAACCGGCCTCCGTCCAGTTGCACCATCGGGCGCAGCTCCGGCGGGATCACCGGGATCACGTCCAGCACCATCCACTCCGGCCGGTTCCTCGACTTGCGGAACGCCTCCGATACCTCCAGCCGCTTGATCGCGCGCGCTCGCTTCGGGCCCGCGGTCTCCTTGATCTCCTGGCGCAGTTCACGGCAGAGCTGCTCCAGGTCGATCTCTTTCAACAGTTCCCAGACCGCCGCCGCCCCCAGGTCCGCCCGGAACAACTGCTCGTAATCGCGGCCCTGCTTCGCCACCAACGCGTCCACCACTCGGTTCATCGCGCGGTTCTCGGGTTCCGTAATCAACTGCTGTTTCGTCAGCCCGGGGTCCGCGTCCAGCTTCGCACCCAGCAGCAGGCGCATCCCCTGCTCCAACTCGGTCTTGCGCTCCTCCGCCAGCCGCTCCTCTTCCTTGACCCGCGCCTCGGCCCACTCCGCGATGTCGCCGGCCTCGACTTCCTCGTCGAGCTCGCCCGCCTTCAGCTTCGCCAGCCTATCATCGCGCTCGGCCTTGATGACAGCCACCTGCTCGGCCGCCTGCCTCCCCACCTGGTCCTGCTGCTCCGCCACCACGCCCTTGATCAAATCGATGCTCTTCAGCAGCACGTCATAGTCAACGTGCGTGACGATGTAGGACGCGAAGTAGATGACCTTCTCCAGCGGCCGCGGCGAGACGTTGAGCAGCAGACCCATCGGGCTCGGCACGCCCTTCAGGTACCAGATGTGGCTGACCGGCGTCGCCAGCTCGATGTGCCCCATGCGCTCGCGGCGAACCTTCGCCCGCGTCACCTCCACCCCGCAGCGGTCGCACGTGATCCCCCGGAACTTGACCTTCCGGTACTTGCCGCAGTGACACTCCCAGTCCCGCGTCGGGCCGAAGGTGCGCTCGCAGAACAGCCCGTCCGGCTCCGGCTTGAAGGTCCGGTAGTTGATCGTCTCCGGCTTCTTGACCTCACCGTGCGACCAGCGCCGAATCTCCTCAGAGGACGCCAGTCCCAGGCGAAGCTGATCGAATCTGCTTGTATCTACCATCGCAATACACCCTCCTGTGGGAGCCCCGTACCCGGGGCGACCCCCCTCAGGTCATCATCACTTCAGTTCGCACCATCCGTCGGGCAGCCGCCTGCCCCCCGCCGCTCTGTCGGGCGGGCGTGGCTAGGTCCGGTACGGACCGCCATGGCGGCCCAGAGGGCTTACCCGCCCGACCCCGTCACTCCTAACCTCCGCGGCAGGCGCTCTCACTCCGCCTACGCCATCGCCTCCTCCGTCCCCTCCGCGTCCAGGCTCACCGGCTCCGCCTCCTTCGACTCCACCGTCAGTTGCAGCCCCAGGCTCTGCAGCTCCTTGATCAGGATCTTGAACGACTCCGGGATCCCCGGCTCCATGATAGGCTCGCCCTTGACAATGGACTCGTAGGTCCTCACCCGGCCCAGCACGTCGTCGGACTTGATCGTCAGGATCTCCTGAAGCGTGTGCGCCGCGCCGTAGGCCTCGAGCGCCCACACCTCCATCTCCCCGAACCGCTGCCCGCCGAACTGGGCCTTCCCGCCCAGCGGCTGCTGCGTCACCAGCGAGTACGGCCCCGTGGACCGAGCGTGGATCTTGTCCTCCACCAGGTGCACCAGCTTCATCGTGTAGATCTGCCCGACCGTGATCGGCTGGTTGAACGGCTGGCCCGTGCGGCCGTCGTAGAGTCGGTACTTGCCGGTCTGCGGGTCGAAGCCGATGGTCTGGTCAACCCGGACGCGGATCTTGTCCACCACGAACTTCGCTCGCGCCTCGGCGCCGTGGACCCCCTCCCATTCCTCCGGTTTCACCGCCACCCACTCGGCCGCCCGCTCCAGCTTCGCCGGGTCGCCCTGCGCGAACCAGCGCGCGAGGTTGACGAGCAGTGTGGCGTAGTCCGTCTCCTCGCGGTACCAGGCGGGAACGCCCCCGTTCCCGCCGGCGGCATCCTCGAGCCGCAACTCCTTGGTCAGGTGCTTCAGCAGCGCCCGCCTCCGGAACCGCTCGGCCGCCACCTGGAAGTACTCCAGAATCTCCTTGTCGGTCGCGCCCTCGAAGATCGGGTTTTCGAATGACACGCCCAACTCTTCCGCCACCAGCCCGAGGTGCGTCTCCAGGATCTGCCCGATGTTCATCCGGGAGGGCACGCCCAGCGGGTTGAGGATCACGTCGACCGGCGTCCCGTCCGGCAGGAACGGCATCTCCTCCATCGGCAGGATCTTGGCGACGACGCCCTTGTTGCCGTGCCGGCCCGCCAGCTTGTCGCCCTCCATCACCTTGCGCTTCTGAGCGACGTACACCCGCACCAGCTGGTTCACGCCAGGCAGCAGCTCATCGCCCGGCTCGCGCCGGAGCTCGCCGCCGCAGCGGTCGCAGTAGTGCCGGTGCTGGTTCTTGCCGACCTGGTACTCGGCCTCGCACTTCTGGCAGCGGTACTTCAGCCGCGAGAAGCGCTTCACATCCACCACCTTGCCCTTTTCGCCGTGCGGAACCCGCAGCGAGGTGTCGCGCATTTCCGCGGCCTTCTCACCGAAGATCGCGCGCACCAGCTTCTCCTCCGAGGTCAGCTCCTCTTGGCCCTTCGGCGCAACCTTGCCGACCAGGATGTCCTCGGCCCGCACCTGCGCGCCGATGCGGATCACGCCGTCCTCGTCCAGGTCCTTCAGCGCCTCATCGCCGACGTTGGGGATGTCGCGGGTGATCTCCTCGGGCCCGACCTTGGTCTCGCGCGCCTCGATCTCGTATTTCTCGACGTGAATCGAGGTGAACACGTCATCGCGCACCAGCCGCTCGCTGAGCACGATCGCGTCCTCGTAGTTGTAGCCCTCCCACGGCATGAAGGCCACCAGCGTGTTGCGCCCCAGCGCTAGCTCCCCTTGGTCGGTGCACGGCCCGTCCGCCAGCACCTGGCGCTTGGTCACGAAGTCGCGCTGCCGCACCACCGGCCGCTGGTTGATGCACGTCGCCTGGTTCGAGCGAACGAACTTCTGCAGTCGGTAGAGGTCCACGGTGCCATCGGCTCGCGTCACCTCGATCCGGTCCGCCGTCACCAGAGTCGCCATGCCATCGGCCCGCGCCAGCACCACTGCGCCCGAGTCCTGCGCGGCCCGCCCCTCCACGCCCGTCTTCACAAGCGGCGCCTCGGCCTGCAGCAGCGGCACCGCCTGCCGCTGCATGTTCGACCCCATCAGCGCGCGGTTCGCGTCGTCGTTCTCCAGGAACGGGATCAGGCAGGTCGCCACCGACACGATCTGCTTCGGCGACAGGTCAACGAAGTCGATCTCCTTCGGCGTCACCTGGGGGTAGATATCGCGGTAGCGGACGCTCACGGTCTCCGCCGTGATCCGCCCCTTGTCGTCCACCGGTACCGACGCCGGCGAGATCCGGTACCCCTCCTCCTCGTCCGCCGTCAGGTACCTGATGTCGCTCGTCACCACCCCGTTCTTCACCACCCGGTACGGCGTCTCGATGAAGCTGTACTGGTCCAGGCGAGCGTACACGGCGAGCGAGCCGATCAGGCCGATGTTGGGGCCTTCCGGCGTCTCGATGGGGCAGATGCGCCCGTAGTGCGAGTGATGCACGTCGCGCACTTCCAGCTTGGCGCTCTGCCGGCTCAGCCCGCCCGGCCCCAGCGCGCTCAGCCGCCGCTTGTGCGTCAGCTCCGCCAGCGGGTTGGTCTCATCCATGAACTGGCTCAGCTGGCTCGAGCCGAAGAAGCTCTTGATCGCCGCCGAGATCGGCTTGGTGCTGATGATGGACTGGGGCGTCACCTGCTCCGGGTCCAGGCTCGTCATCCGCTCCCGGCAGATGCGCTCCATTCGCAGGAAGCCGATGCGGAACTGGTTCTGCAGCAGCTCGCCCACGCACCGCACCCGCTTGTTCATCAGGTGGTCAATCTCGTCCACGCTCGCCGCCCCATCGCCCTCTCCCAGGCGGATGAGGTAGCGGAGAATCGCGATGATGTCTTCCTTCGTCAGCGTGCGCACGCTCTCGGGCAGGGTCAGCCCGAGCTTCTTGTTCAGCTTGTACCGCCCCACCCTCGCCAGGTCGTAGCGCCGGTTGTCCGCAAACAGGCCCGAGAGACGGTTGCGCGCGATCTCCGGCGTCACCGGATCGCCCGGCCGCTCCCGGCGGTAGATGTCGATCAGCGCCTCTTCCTCGCTGTGCGTCGGGTCCCGATCCATCGTCTGGTCCAGCAGCGACGGCAGCACCGCCAACTTCAGGTTCTTGGGCGCCATCTCCACTATCCGCTGGGCCGCCACCTGGTCCAGCCGCTGCCCCGCCTCGGCCAGCACCTCGCCGCTCTCGCGATCCACCACGCGCTCCCACACGCGCCGCGCCAGCAGCGTGTCGGTCGCCAGCTTCGCGGCGATCTCCTGCCGACCGAAGAGGTGCATGATGTCCCCGTCCGTGCTGCACTGGACCTTCTCGCTCTCCGGCGTCATGTTGATCGCGTGCAGCGCCCGCAGCAGCGTCGTCACCGGGAACTTGTGCGTCTGCCCGATCTTCACGGTGACCTGCTCGTTCGCGTCGGACTCGATGTCCAGCCACGCGCCCTCGCTCGGGATCACCTGCGCGCTATAGAGAATGCGTCCGCTCAAGTCAATGGTATCTCGGAAGTAGACGCCGGGGGAGCGCGCGAGCTGGCTCACCACGCACCGCTCCGCGCCGTTGATCACGAAGGTGCCGTTCTCGGTCATGATCGGGAGCTCCCCCAGGTAGACCTCCGACTCCTTGATCTCGCCGGTGCGGCGGTTGTGCAGCCACACCCGCGCCTTCAGCGGCGCCTCGAAGGTCGCGTCCCGGTCCCGGCACTCATAGATATCGTACTTCGGTTCGCCCAGGTAGTACTTGGGCTCGTCATCCTGCGGGTCGCAGAACGAGAGAGCGAGGTTGCCCGTGAAGTCCTCGATCGGCGAGAACGACCTGAACAGCTCCTTCAGGCCCTCCTTGGTGAACCATTCGTAGGAATTGAGCTGGATCTCGATCAGGTTCGGGATGTCTGCGACGACCTGCTGGCTGTGGTGGGTCAGTCGTCCCCTGACTTTGATGACATTCATGCTTGCTCCCCTGCGTAGTGGTTACGCAACTCAGATGCTCACGCCCACATCGGCCGCCTGCGCCTGTCCACCCCGACGCCTGCGCAAGCGATGCTCTTGCTTACACGCGCCAATCGCCGGTCAAGACGCACACTTCGCGTTCAGTAACCGGCTCGTGTCTCATCAAGCGAAAAGAGGGTTCAGAAGGTGGCGACGCGGCTTTCTCACTATCGCCGGCCGAGGCCGTAGTTCCCCCACGTCATGGTCGGCACGAAACTCTAGGATACGTCTATCCCTACCCCTTGTCAACCCCCCAGAGACGGTTTCTCTTGCCGACCGTCCACACCCCACACCAACTGGCGCGGCTGCCGGGGTGCAGTGGGCATATCACCTTGGACTCGCGAGCCCCCCGAACAGTTCCCCCGATCGGTCGCCGGATGGACAGCGCATCAGGAGGCCCGGGCCACACAGCACACCAAAACCAGGGAATGCCGGCCTGGGCGTGCTGCCCTCTTCCGCTGGCCCACCCTCCCTCCGGGGCGTGACCGGTTAGCGTCGGTTACCCCGTCGAAGTCCAGTTGTCATTCCGAGCGTAGCGAGGAATCCATAGGGAATAATGCCCGAGCACAGCGAGGGACACCGCTTGAACCAACGATAGGCGGTCACACCCTCCCTCCGCGCCCTCTTGCTCGGCCTCCCCCGCCATGCTACACTTTCCCGGACAATCCGCCACAGGTGACGAAGGGGAGAAGTACGCGGGCCTCGCCCCGCCAGAGAAGAGCGCTCACCGGCTGAGAGACGCTTTCGCAGGCAGCCTGCCGAAATTCGCCCTGGAGCCGCGCCGCCGAACAGTACACATGTTGTAGGGCGGGTATGTGGGCTGCGGACCAACTGGACCGCAGCCGCCGTTGAGCATGCCCGCCGCCCACTAGGCGGCGCCGGCCCTCCCCCGTTACCGGGAGAA
>Ga0315288_10010159_pt1 | contig 11860 bp, 10 predicted proteins | sample YL17G11_20_MG_FD_203454 | JGI IMG/M metagenome (GOLD analysis project Ga0315288, IMG submission 203454) | Sediment microbial communities from Yellowstone Lake, YNP, Wyoming, USA - YL17G11_20 | ecosystem: Environmental > Aquatic > Freshwater > Lake > Sediment | place: USA: Wyoming | collected... | reverse complement strand
AAAGAAAAATCTTGCCTTGCAACTCGGCATTCTGTCCGTATAATCATTTGGATAACTGGATGGATTAAGGATGAAGGATTAAGGATTAAGGATGAAGGATGAAGAAAAGGCTGTTCGACTGTTCGACTATTGGCCTAACTGCCGAACGGTCTAAATGTCGAATGGCCTATATTCTCTGTGTTCTCTGTGTGCTCTGTGGTGAATCGTGCGGTGACAGTCACGATCTACGAGCTGGTCCGCTTCGCGTCCCTCGCTCCGTAATCGTGACAGTCACCTGCGCTCAGTTCGGAAAGGACGAGCAATGAAGCGACTATCATGGTTGGCCGTTTTCGCGGCGGCGGTGTTGATGGTTTCCCTGACGGGCGGCCACAGGACGTATGCTACGGCGCAAAGCGATATTGACGCGGCGTACAACGACGCCGTGGAGACGCTCGGCGACGAGGGCGCGCCGGCGTTCTGGCGCGCGTCGTACTACCTGGGCAAGATAGGGGAGGAAGGCGTAACGACGCTTGACGAGGGGCTGGATGATAAAGATGTCCTTGTCAACATAGGCTGCGCGCGGCAGTTGCTGGATCTTTACAAGTCCAAGACCGACGACAACTCAAAGCGGTACGTCGACAAATCGGAAATCCTGCTCCTGCGCGTTGCGGACGACAAGAACTCGACGGCGGATGTCCGCGAAATCGTGGTCAGGATTCTGGGCACGCTGAACGGGAACGAGAAATGCGGAAAAGTCGTCGCGGCCATAGCGGCGGACAAGGCCGAAGACGCATCGCTGCGCCTTGCGGCGACCGAGGCGGAGTACGCCATCACCGGCGCGCTGACGCAGAAGGAATTTGTCGAGGACCTGCTCAAGGGCGATGACTTCCGGCTGCGCCTGCCGGCCTCGGTCCTGCTTTTCACGACGGCGCAATCCGACCAGGCGGCCGGTGTCCTTCAGGAATACCGCGAGGACCTGTCGATTGACGGCCTGCTTGCAAATTGCCTGCTGAAGAACAAGGAACTGCGCGACGCGCTCCGCGCCATGAAGGGCGTTGACGCAGGCAATATCACTCAACAGATGCTGGATGATCTCCGCAAGGAGTATGATTCGCTTTTCAAAGAAGCGGAGGACATAACCGCCCGCGTGAAGGCGTTGCGCTCATATTACAGGGCGCTGGCGGATCAACGCGAGGAAGAGTTAAAGGGCAACAAGCCCCCTGAAGGCGGCGAGGGCGAAGGCGGCGGCGAGGGCGAAGGCGGCCCGGAAAAGCCGCCGCAGCCCGGACCTGCGCAGCCGCATCCCGGCGAGTCCGGCATGCCCGTGATGATCTCTTTGTGGTCCGGCGATGGAACGAACATCAACGCGATGCCCGTCTGGATTGCGGGAGGCGCGGACGTCGAAAAGCAGTTCAAGGATGCGATGGCGCTCCTGAAGGACGGCGATCCTGCGGCCTTCTGGGAAGCGTTCAGGCGCGTGACAACGCTTGACAAGGACGCCGCCCAACTCCTCGCGGACAGCCTCGCAAATGGCGACAACTGGGAAAAGGTGGCGTGCGCCGGCGCGTTGCTGAGGGCCTTCGGCACATCGTCGGATGACGCCGCCGTGAAATACATCAAGGATTCGGAGGATGCGCTCTGGAAGGTTCTGAAAGACGAGCGCGGAGTCAGCGAGGCGCGCCAGGCGGCCACGGACATCCTCGGCAAGTACGGCCAGGCCACGAACTCCAAGGCTCTCCTGGAATTGGCCGACACGGCGTTCGACCCGTTCGTGCGGCTTTCCGCCATTCGTTCGGCGTATTTCCTCACCAAACAGATACGCGGCAAGGACTTCCTTCGCGAGAAACTCGAATCCGACGACCTTGACGTTAAAGGCTGGGCGGTAATCACGCTGTGCGAGATGGGCGATTTTGAGAATGTCCGCAAGTACTTTGAAACCTTCAAGTATGAGCCAACGCTGCGCGGCGAACTGGTTCAGCAGTACATCGTCTTTGACGGCCTGATGAAGAAACTCGAAGTGTTCGTGCTGGGCCCGCCTGAGTTGGAACAGGCCGCGCAACTTAAACTTGAAATCGAAAGAGTAAAGGGCGAAATCGCCGAACGCAAAAAAATCCTCGATGAAACCAAGGCGGCGGCGGACGCGCAGGTAAAGCAGATGAAGCCTGAGGACCAGGCACAATACCAGAAGGACGTTGACGACATTTACAACGGCGTCAAGGCTGAAGGCGGCGAGGAAGGCGGCACGCCTCCGGAAGGTGGCGCTGCTCCTCCTGAGGGACAGCCCGCTGAACCCGGCGCGACGCCGAAACCCGCTCCGGAGCCGGAACCCGCGCCAGCCGCCGACCAGCTGCCCGTCTCGCCGGAATTGCAGAAAGCGCTCGACGCAATGCAGATCGAAAAAGCCCCTACGCTTGGCGCCGCCTTCAAACAATTCATCATTGCCTACGCTAATGGAAGATTTGATCTCCTTTTTGACATGACGGCCGCAGAGACGCAGACGCAGTTGATTGGTAGCCCACTGCAGTACGCTGACCGCATCAGAACGAGCATCAAAGCATACGAGGAAAAACTCAAAGACCCCAATCTCGCGCCGGCCGACAAAGAGGCTATCACACGCAAACTTGATAACGCCAAAGGCGCGCTTAAAGGCGACCAGAAGAAATGTTTCATCTGGGTGATGGAAAGCATGATTGGCGACAGGGACCCGGCCGTGGATATGATCGGCGGCAAGGCCATCGTCACCGGCGAGAAAATTGACGGAGACACGGGCGAGATACTCCTCAACCCCCCCGATTCCTACTTTTTCCGTTCGCCCTTCCATTTCCTTAAAGTAAATGGCGTCTGGAAACTAAACCAGTCCGGCTCGGTCCACGCCGGCCCGTCGAATCCGTAATCGGTGCGACATAATCAAAATGCGGGGACCCAAAGGGTTCTCGCATTTTTTTCCCATGAAATCCACGCAATCCGCGTTCCGCCGGGTTGCACGCATGTTTCCGCATTGGCGCTCGAAGGAACACTAGGTAATTCCAAACAAGTTTTCGACCTCGCCGGATGACAGGCACAATCTACGAGCGAGCCTCGCTTGGCTCGGCGCGCTCCGTAATTGTGCCAGTCACCGTCGGCTTTCACGCGGCGCAAGAAACATTCTTGGAGTTACTTAGATGCAACGGCTGAAAAATAAAACCGACTGCTGCTCGGTCAGGCCTTGATGCCGAGCACGTCGCTCATCGTGTAGAGACCTTCCGGCTTGCCATAAATATATTTGGCCGCCTGAATTGCGCCGCGGGCGAAGCACTGGCGCGAATGCGCGCGGTGCGTCAACTCAATCTGTTCGCCGTTCGTCGCAAAAAGCACCGTGTGGTCGCCCACGATGTCGCCGGCGCGCACGGAGTGCATCCCGATTGCCCCGCGCTCGCGCTCTCCGGTCATTCCTTCTCGTCCACATATCACTTTCGGGTTTTCGATTTCGCGTCCCTCGATGACCGATTCCAGGAGGCTCTTAGCAGTTCCGCTCGGCGAGTCTTTCTTGAGGCGGTGGTGCGCCTCGATTATTTCAACATCGTAATGGTCGTCGAGCAGTCTTGCGGCATGACGGACAAGTTCGTACATGACGTTCACGCCGACGGACATGTTGGGCGCGAGGACCACGGGGATTTTGTCCGCGGCGTCTTCTATCGCGGCCCTCTGCTCGGTGGAGTGGCCGGTCGCGCCGATTACCATGGCGATGTTTTTTTCCTGGCATGTATCGAGCGCGGCCATGGTCCCCTCCGGCTCGGAGAAGTCGATGAACACGTCTGTCTCGGCCGTGAGCGCGTGCGTGACGGGCACGCCAAGCGCCGCCCGGCCGGCAAGCGCGCCGATGTCCGCGCCGAGTTGCGGGTGGCCTCGGCGCTCCAGCGCGGCGGCCACTTTGATTTCCTTGTCCTCCAGCGCCAGGGACAGGATTATGCCGCCCATTCTTCCGCATACGCCGTTGATTGCGACTCTTATCATGGTGGATTCTCCGCATAAACTCCGGGTAATTCCAAATAAGTTTTCGACCTCGCCGGATGACAGGCACAATCTACGAGCTGGCCTCGCTCGGCTCGGCTGCGCTCCGTAATTGTGCCAGTCACCGTCGACTTTCACGCGGTGCAAGGAACATTCTTGGAGTTACTCGGTCATTAAGTGCGGCCAAAACTACCAAATCCCGCATTCGCAGTCAACCATGGCGCGATGCGGGGGAGCAAGTAAGAATTCTGGATGTGGGTGCGCATTCAGCATTGTTCCATGTCGGTGTCAGACACAATCTACGAGCTGGCCCCGATCTTTCGTTTGTAATGATAACAAGGAATATCGGGGCTGCGCTCCGTAATTGTGTCAGACACCGTTAGCGGCGCGGAATGTTGGAGGGATTCCATGATTCTTACATGCTCCCGTTGCGCAAAAGGGCGTTTGACAAATTTTGTCAATGTCGTGGCCGGCCGGGGCGTTCCCCGGTCGCGTGCTTGCAATTTTGCGGTTTTTTGGTATAATACTTCACTGGATAATACAAAAAGGCAGGTGATGGCGATGGATCAGATAGTTTATTGGCTCGCAGTGTGTATCGGCATTATCAGCGCCCTCTTTGTCGCGATGAACGTCGGCCGGATCATCGCAAGGGTAAGGAGGATGCGCCGGCCGGAGCGGACTTACGAGAGGTCCGTAACGCCGATCCTGCGCTTCAACCTGCGCAAGCATTATGTCCCGGAAATCAGGACCAGTGCGGAGCACAGCCTGGAGCACATGGAGCCCGGTGACACGACATACAAATTGCGCGAGGCGCTGCTTAATCATGACACCGCGACGCGCGTCGCCGCGGAGGCGCTGGGACATATAGAGGCGGGGAGCGGTTCTCGCAACGCGCGCCGGCGTTCGCGCGCGGAGTCCAAGGGCCGGATGCGCATCTGACGCAGAAAATAGTGGCTTGGCTCAAAAGGGGCAAGTGGTCGGAGCCACGGGGGAAAAATACGGAAGGCCCGGTTTATGCCGGGCCTTTCTTTTTTGCATGGTTGTTCAGGCGCGGCTATTCCGTATTTCTCACACGAAGTTCAAATTTGCCGCTTACTGTGCGCCGACGGGGACAGTCCCCATCTACGAACTTGTCCCCGATCTTTCATTTATAATAAGAATAAGGAATGCGCCAAAGGCGCATAAATATCGGGGCCTGCGTTCCGTAATGGGGACAGTCCCCTGTGGTGAGAAATGCGGGCTACTCCACCGGGCCGCAGCCTTCAAGAAATACGCCTATCTTGCGGAGTTTATCGTAACGCTTTTCCAGCATTTCCTCCACGGACATCGTCTTTATTTCAGCCAGGTTGGACAGGATCGCCTCCTTCACGTTTTCCCCCGCTTCCTTGTAGTTCCTGTGCGCGCCGCCGAGCGGCTCGGGGATTATCTGGTCGATGATGCCAAGTTCGTAGAGGTGCTGGGAGGTGAGTTTCAGCGCTTCGCTGGCTTCAACTTTCTTTTCCGGGTCCTTCCAGAGGATTGCGGAGCATCCTTCCGGCAGGATGACTGAGTAGTACGCGTATTCCATCATCAGCAGGCGGTCGCCCACGCCGATGCCCAGCGCGCCGCCGCTGCCGCCCTCGCCGATTACGACGCAGATTATCGGCACGCGGATGCGGCTCATCTCCTCCAGCATCATGGCGATCGACATCGCGATGCCGCGCTCCTCCGCGCCGACGCCCGGAAACGCGCCGGGCGTGTCGATGAACGAGATTATCGGAAGGCCGAATTTCTCGGCCTGTTTCATTTTGTGCTGGGCCTTCCGGTAGCCTTCGGGATGCGGGCTGCCGTAGTTGTGGAGGGCCTTTTCGCGCGGCCCCTTGCCTTTCTGGTGGCCTATCACCATGACGCGCTCGTCTTCGATGCGCCCCAGCCCGCAGATTATCGCCGGGTCGTCGCGGTACAGCCTGTCGCCATACAGTTGCAGGAAGTCACGGACAAACATGCTTATGTAGTCGGAGGTTACCGGCCGCTGCGGATGCCTTGCCAGTTGCACCTTCTGCCAGGCGGTGAGATTTGAGAATATGCGGTGTGTCGTATCGACGAGTTGGCCGCGGAGTTTCGCTATCTCGTCGGAGTAGTCCGCGTTCTTCTTCGTGGCGGTCTCTTCGAGGTCGGCAATCCGCTGGGATAGTTCGACAATCGGTTTTTCGAAGTCGAGGTATTGTTCAGGCTTCATAAATTACTTTCCCCGTCATTCAGGGCGTCATTTGCTCTTGCGCTGCTTGCTCTGCAAAACGTGCGACACGAACGTTAGCAATATATCGCGATGGAACGGCTTCGCGAGGAAGCCGTCCGCATCCAGCGTGTAAATCATTTCTCCCGGCCCCGAGGTCGCAAGCAGTATGGGCAGTTCGCGCGTGCGCGGGTTGCGCCGGATTCTCCGGCAGACTTCGTAGCCGTCCATGCCGGGCATTTCTATGTCGAGGAGCAGCAAATCAGGCGCCGCCAACGTTATCTCATCGAGGGCCTCCTGGCCGCTGCGCACCCATTTCGCCTGGTAGCCGTCCGATTCAAGCATCAGTTTGGTCGTTTCGCCCATTTCCTGTTCGTCATCGACGACAAGTACGCTTACCTGCTTCCGCGCGGTTGTTGCGCCCTCGCACGGGATCGAAGTTCTCATCATGTGGAGGGTAGGCAGTTTTTCCTCCGTCCATCTATCCTCTATGGTCTTCTTAGCCTGCCTGTTGAACTCGCGCAGTTCCTGCCATTGCGCGTACTCGGGGTCGTCCGGTTTAACGGGCACTTGGTCGTGCGTATCCACCGCGATGTAGTACTCGTTGGGGATGACGAACTCCTCCACGACGAACTTCATGTGCGGGTACCGTTCATTTCCAAGCCTGAGCACGTATCTCTGGGAAAGCACGTCCTCCGTATAATGGCTCTCGTCAATGAAGTGCGACAGCAGGTCCTCGGCGCTGAGAACGTCGTCAAAGTTAATCGCCGGCCAGTGCTTCCCACGGGCCTCGGGTTTATGATATGCCGCGTCGAGATATATTTGAATCGCCCTCTTCAGCAGAGCGGCGGTTATCTGATTTAACTTCATACTCTCGCGCCACGGGTGATTTGATGCCAAACGTTCATTATACGGACAACTTGCGGCGGCTTCAAGCCATTTCAAACAGGCACGCGCCCGGAGAAAATCCGTGGAACCGTTTCTCCTTGACAGCGTGGCCGCGCAAAGTAAACTTGGTTGCGAGAGAATCGCACCGGAAGGGAGGACTTCCATGAGCACCAGAACAGCGGCATGGGCGGGGCAGTTTTATCCCGGCCGGAAGGAAACGCTCCAGGCCGAGATAAAGAAATACGATGTCGGCGTGGCGGAGAAGGACAAGAAGAAGTGTCTTGGGGTCATGGCGCCGCACGCTGGCTACATATATTCGGGCCACGTCGCCGGCGCGGCGTATTCGCGCATAGAGATGCCGGACCGCGTTGTAATCCTCGCGCCGAAGCACCGCATGCCGGGCGCGGACATTGCGCTTTCGCCCGACGACGAGTGGCAGACGCCGTTGGGGAACATCAAGACTTGCGCGGACCTCAGGGCGGAAATAGCGCGTTACTGCCCCATGGTTTCCCTTGACGCCGTCGCGCATGTCAACGAGCACGCCGCCGAAGTCCAGGTCCCGTTCATCCAGTATTACAATCCCAGCGCCTGCATCGCCGCGATCGTCCTGCACTCGCGGGATTACGCGGAACTGCGCGGACTGGGGGAGGGGATAGCGCAGGCGATACGCGCGCTGAAGCAGGACGTGCTGATTGTGGCCAGTTCCGACATGAGCCACTTCGAATCGCAGGAGAGCACGGAGCGGCACGACAAACTCGCCCTCGACAAGGTTGTCGCGCTGGACGCCGCCGGCCTGCTTGATACCGTCCTGCGGAACGGCATTTCGATGTGCGGCTACGCGCCCACGGTCGCCATGCTCGCGGCGTGCAAGGAACTCGGCGCGACCGAAGCGCGCCTTGTGAAGTACGCGACCAGCGGCGACGTTACCGGCGACTTCTCCTCCGTCGTCGGCTACGCCTCGGTCATCGTGAGGTAATTATTCCTGGGGGCGTGTCAGAGAAGGTACGGGTTCCACCTTACGCGCATAAGCGACGGGTCGGCCAGAGCCGCGTCGATTTCCGCGAGCATCCGCTCCTTGTCTTTCGGCATGTTCCCCGCCAGCGCCACGAAATTTGAGACGTGATTACTGCGGATTATCGTGCTCTTCATCTCCAGCGCCGCGACAATCTCGCGCAACTCCCGCACAATCTCCACCGGCGACAGTTCCTCGAATTTCCCCCTTTCGCGCCAGACCCAAAGCGGCGTCTGCGGCAAGACCACGACCGTCAGGAAACTCGCATATCGCGGGTTCATCTCGTTCAGCGCCGCCGCGGAGTCGCGCGCGTGCTCGCGCGTGAGTTCCTTCCCGCCCAGCCCGAGCAGCGTCATCACCGAAGTTTTCATTCCCGTCTCCTGCGCCTTGAGCACCGCGTCAATCGCCTCGCGCGCGGTGTTGCCTTTCTTCACCCGCCGCAAAACTTCGTCGTTGCCGCTCTCAAGGCCGAGATAGAGGATTGTCAATTTCTTCTCCCGCAACGATTGCAGGTCGGCGGGACTCTTTTGCAGGATGTCCTTCGCGTTCGCGTACGACCCGATACGCTGGAGGGAGGAAAACGCCTCGTTCAGTTTGTCGCATATTTTGGCAAGATGCTCCGTCGGCAGGACAAGCGCGTCGCCGTCGCAAAGGAACACGCGCCGCACGTCGCCGATGTGCCGCCGCGCCCAGTCGATTTCAGCGAGAACGTCGTCCAGCGGCTTTACCTGAAATCGCTTCGTGATATACGTCCCGCAGAAGGCGCACTTGTTGTGCGAACAGCCCAGCGTTACCTGCAACAGCAGGCTGTCCGCCTCGCTCGGCGGCCTTATCACCGGTTCAGCATATTCAATCATTTTTCCGTTTCCGCTGCGATTGCCGAAATTCCGCGCGGTCTTTTAGCGGCGGAAGGAGTTCGCGGGAGACGCGCAGTGTCCCCATCTTGGGCGCATCTTTGACTTTGCCGTGGCAGTCCGTCCCACCGGTAACGAGCAGCCCGAAATCGCGGCACGCCGTGAGCAGGAAGTCCTGCATCTCGTCCGAGTGGTGCGGGTGATAAACCTCAAGCCCGTCCACGCCGAAATCCGCCGCCTGCTTCAATTCCTCGCGCGACATCTCCGTCACATAAAAACCGACCGGGTGCCCGAACACCGCCACGCCGCCCGCGCCGTGTATGATTCGGATGGCGCGCTCCAGCGTCAGCGGCTCAAGCCCGCCCACGGCATAAGGCAGGATGTAGCCGGGCGAATCGGGATAGAAATATTTCCGGAAGCCGTCGGAAAAAGTCCCGGACCAGTCGCCTCGCTCCATCATGTAGCGCAGTATGTCGCCGCGGTCAACGACGCCGCCCTTCGTTTTCGCAAGCGACATCGGTACGTCGAACCCCAGCGCGCGCATTTTCTCGATTGTCTTGATTCCGCGCTCCCTGCGTTCCTTGCGGGCATTCGCGAGAGTCGCGGTAAAGGCGGGATCGTTGATGTCGAGATAATATCCGAGGAGGTGATGTTCCTTGCCCATCCATATGACGGTGAACTCAATGCCCGGAACGAATTCGACGCCGCGTTTCTTAGCCGCTTTCGCCGCGTCCGCGTATCCGGCTACGGTGTCGTGGTCGCACAGCCCCACGGCCTCCAGCCCGATTTTGCGCGCGTACTCGAACACCTCCGCGGGCGTGAATGACCCGTCGGAGAAGTTGCTGTGCACGTGCAAATCAATGCCGCCGCTTGTAACGGTGAAGTGTTTCATTGTCAGCCAAAATATTTTTTCAGCGCGCGCAGGAGGCCGTTGTCGTCGTTGCTTGTCGTTACGTAGTCCGCGACCGCCGTAACCTCCGGCACGGAGTTGCCCATTGCGACGCCGACGCCCGCCCGCTGGATCATTTCGATGTCGTTGTAATTGTCGCCGATTGCGACGATGTATTCGTTGGGGACATCGTGCAGCAGCGCGAGCGCTTCAATCGCGTTCCACTTAGACACCATCGGGTCGAAGACCTCGAGGATGCTCTTCTCGTCGATAATGTTTTTCGCGACGTGCAGGCGCACCTTGTGCCCGTGCTCCCGCAAAATACGGTTGCCCAGGCCCACCAGCGTATTGAACTCGCCCCACGCGCAAACCTCGAAAATCCGGTCGGACTTGAAATCCGCCCACGTGTCGAAATATCGCACGTACTCGCGGAAGCGGTTGAGATACCACGTCTCAAACGCGTCCGGCGCGGCGGGCGTGGAGACCATGTCCAGCCCCTTCTCAAACTCGTCAACCCACATGATGGGGTGGTGGTTCTCTTCAATCATGACTTCCGCCGCGTCAAGCGCGGAGGCGTGGGAAAGGTATTTTTTGAAAACGGTCGTGTGGTCGACTGGATTCCGGACAAGCGCGCCGCTGTGGAGGATCATTGGCGAGCGGACTCCAGTCTCGCGCGCGATGGGCAGGGCGCTGCGGTATCGCCGCCCCGTGCAGAGAACGACCATCACGCCGCGGTCCTCCAGTTGCCGCAGGTACGGCGGCACATCCGGAGGAATCGCGTGGCCGCTGGTGTAAAGCGTGCCGTCTATGTCGATTGCAACTAAATGCATGGGTCAAGTCGTTGCTTTGAAATTCCTGATGTATTCTGCGACGGTTTCTTTCCACGGGCGAAGGCGGATGCCCGCGTCGCGAAAAATCTTCGAGCAGTCAAGCCTGCAATTCAGCGGGCGCTTCGCGGGCCGCTCGTAGTGCGCGGTGTCAATCGGCGTCATGCGGAGTTTCTTCCCGGCGACATCGAGGATGTACCGCGCGAATTCGTACCACGTGCAGTAGTCCGGCCCCGCGAGATGATAAATGCCGGTGATTTCCGAGTGAATCAGGCGGCAGATCGCGTCAGCGAGGTCAAGGCTATACGTCGGCGCGCCGGTCTGGTCGTTGACCATTTTGATTTCCTCGCGCTCGTCCGCGAGGCGCAGGACCGTGTCCACGAAGTTCTTCCCGCGCGGCCCGAAAAGCCACGACGTGCGCAGGATGAGGCAGTCCTGAAGAAAGATGCCGATGTTCTTCTCGCCCTGCAATTTCGATTTTGCGTATTCGCCCAGCGGGTTCGGCTCGTCGGTCTCCACGTAGGGCGCGGGTTTTTGGCCGTCGAAGACGTACTCGGTGCTGATGTGAATCAGCCTCGCGCCGCAGTTGTAGCACGCCTCCGCGAGGTGCTCCGGGCCGTCGGCGTTGACGCGGTGCGCCTGCGCGGCGTTCGCCTCCGCGCCGTCCACGTCCGTGTACGCCGCGCAGTTTATTATGAGGCCCGGCGCAATCGACATCACGTGGAGCAGGGTCTCCTCGCGCTCCGTGATGTCGCAGTCGATCTCGTCCGCGGTGAAAAGTTCAAACGTCTTGTCCTTGAGCCGTTCCTGTTTCAGTCGCTCGACGACCGCGCTGCCGAGCATGCCTTCGCTTCCGATAACGAGTATCTTTTCTTTTCTTGGCATTCTTTCGCGTAGCCTTATCGGTTGCCGTACCATTTCTCGTAGTACTGCATGTACTCGCCGCTCTTGATGCGCTGCCACCATTCACGGTTGTCGAGGTACCACTTGACTGTGCGTTCAAGCCCAGTCTCGAAATCCACGCGCGGCCGCCAGCCGAGTTCCGCGCAAATCTTGGACGAATTCATCGCGTAGCGCCGGTCGTGGCCGGGGCGGTCTTTCACGAACTTTATGAGCGACTCCGGCTTGTTCAGGTGCCGCAGCAGTAACTTCGTCAGATTGATGTTCGCTACCTCGTTGTCCGCGCCGATGTTGTAAACTTCGCCG
>Ga0315288_10010158_pt1 | contig 11860 bp, 11 predicted proteins | sample YL17G11_20_MG_FD_203454 | JGI IMG/M metagenome (GOLD analysis project Ga0315288, IMG submission 203454) | Sediment microbial communities from Yellowstone Lake, YNP, Wyoming, USA - YL17G11_20 | ecosystem: Environmental > Aquatic > Freshwater > Lake > Sediment | place: USA: Wyoming | collected... | reverse complement strand
CAGTAGTGACACGTTAAGCATGCTACATGATGATGCACAAAAACGTGGTCTCCGACTTCTACTGAAATGACTTTGCTTCCTTTTTTTGCAACGACACCCGAAGGTTCATGGCCCAGAACGAGAGGTGCACGTGATTTCAGATACCATTCCATCAGGTCTGAACCGCATATTCCACATGCTTTCATCTCAACAAGAATCTCATCGTCATCTATCTTGGGGGTCGAAACGACCTCGAGTCGTATGTCACGTTGGGCGTAGTAGACGACAGCTTTCATTGGAACTCAAAGATTTTCTCTACCATTCTACACTTAAAACTTTCCAATTCATGTGTATTTAGCTTCTTGACCCTGCGTCCGTTGTTTATGCCAAAAGTCTAAACCTTTGATTCGCTTAATGGGCACGTTCAAATAGACTATGGAGTGAATTTGTAGACAGAGGCGCTAAGAACTAAATACACACTCCAATTCATGTATTTCCTTTTCTTCCTTCAATTGAGTCCAGCATCCTTTCGGATCCATGCTGTCGCAAAGCTAACGCTTGGGATATCGTTGTGTGGTGTTGGGATCCGCTGTTGAACCCGGTGGACTGGGCGTCTATTCAAGACTTGCTGCTTCTTCAATCTTCTTTTTGACGCTTTGCAGAAATGTTCCGGCCGGTGCCCCGTCGACGATTCTATGGTCATATGACAGGCTGAGTGTCACCATGGACACTGGTTCAATGTTTCCGTTGACCATCATCGGTTTATCGGCGATCCTGCCTACACCAAGGATGGCAGCCTCCGGCGGGTTTATTATTGGGCTGAAGAAATCTACGCCGTACATACCTAGATTTGTGATCGTGAACGTTCCGCTTGACACTTCTTCTTTTGACAGTTTTCCTTGCCGAGCTTTTTCCGTCAATTCGCTGAGTGCAGCGTCGATTTCATTCAAGGATCTGTCTGTATTGCGTATTACGGGTACGACCAGGCCGTTTTCGGTAGTCGTGGCAACGCCGATGTTAATGTCCTCGAATATTCGTATTTGGTCGCCTTGAAGAGTCGAGTTTATCCAAGGATGCTCAGCCAGTGCTTTAGCGACTGCCTTGATGAGGATCGCAGTATATGATACTTGCAGTTTTTCATGCAGTTTCTTTGCGGAGGAGAAGGCGACGTCCATGAATATGGTGCTGTGGGGCGCAGTTTTGAAGCTCATGGAAAGTCGGTCAGCTGAAGTTTTTCTGAAGCCTCTCAATTGGACAACCTGTTTGATTCTGGGCGTGGCCCCTCTTGCCTGTTCCATAAAACGTTTGACATCTTCCTCAGATGTCCTCCCCTCAGTCCCGCTTCCCTTCACGGCGGAAAGGTCGATGCCATGTTCCCTTGCCAAGCGTTTAGCTGCAGGCGATGCCAGAACCTTCTGTTCAGCTTCATTTTTCGTGTTAGCGGATGCTTCTTCTGATGCTTCTGTCTCAGGGATTGCCTCATCAGCTGACCCTATGATGCCGATGGTTGCGTTCACTGGAACATCGACGCCCTCTTCTGCGGCTATCTTTCGAAGGATTCCTGACGCTGGAGCCTCAAGGTCATAGGTCGCTTTCTCTGAAACAACTTCCACGATGGGTTCGCCTTTTTCGACAGAGTCACCCTCCTTCCTGTACCACTTGCCTACGGTACCTTCTTTCATTGTGAGGCTGAGTCTAGGCATCACTACATGTGTCACCATTCTAAACAACTTCCTTCACCGCTTTGATTATGGACTGCTCATTAGGAATTATGAACTGTTCCAAGGGCGGACTGAACGGGATCGGGGTGTCCGGAGATGCCACACGTTTTATTGGCGCGTCCAGATAATCAAGTGCTTCCTCGGCTACGAGAGCAGCTATCTCAGCGCTCACGCCGCCTGTCTTGCAATCTTCACTTACGATGACTAGTCTTCCAGTTTTTTTGACCGAACCTGTTATCGTTGCCTTGTCCAGAGGTGTCAGTGTTCTTGGGTCCACCACTTCGACGTCTATGCCTTCTTTTTGCAGCAACGCGGCAGCGTTCAGGGCTTTATGAACCATGTAAGAAATGGCAACGAGCGTAACGTCGGCGCCTTCCTTCTTCAAATCTGCTTTGCCAAATGGAAGCAGATATTCATGCTCTGGAACTTCACCCTCGATCGGGTAGAGGAGCTTATGTTCACAGAAAAACACGGGGTTGCTGCCCCGAATAGCTGTCTTAAGGAGCCCTTTAGCATCGTAGGGCGAGGAAGGAGCAGCAACATATAAACCTGGAACGTGCATGAACCATGACTCCAAGCTCTGCGAATGATGAGACGCGATGTTCACGCCTGCGCCGAAAGGGGTTCTTACGACAAGTGGACATGAAGCTTGACCGCCGAACATGTATCGGATCTTTGCTGCCTGATTGCATATCTGGTCCATGGCCAAGGCTGCAAGGTCTCCGAACATTATCTCTGCAACTGGACGCATGCCAGTTATCGCTGCGCCCACGGCGGTGCCAACGATTGCCGATTCTGATATGGGCGTATCTCTTACTCGTTCATCTCCGAACTCTTGTGCCAACCCGTCAGTGACCTTGAAGGCTCCGCCCCAATACCTGCCGATGTCCTCCCCCAGCAGGAAGACCCTTGGGTCCCTCTGCATCTCTTCTCTTAATGCTTCGCGAAGCGACTCACGATACGTGATTTTCCGCACATGTTCCACCTCCTTCTACGCGTAAACGTTCTCCAAAGCTTCTTTTCCCTCAGGATAAGGACTGTCCAAAGCGAATTTCACGGCATCCGCAACCTCATCGGCAACCTCTGTTTCTACGTGTTCTAACTCTGTCTGCGTCAGAATCCCGTTCCCAAGCATAGCCTGTCTGAACCGTTTGATGGGGTCTTTGCCCAGCCATTCCTCGACTTCCTCCTTGGGACGGTACTTGGCCGAGTCAACTCTCGAATGCCCCTTATGCCTGTACGTTTTGCACTCTATAAGCGTCGGTCCCTTGCCGGCTCTTGCACGTTCAACGGCTGTTCGCGCAGCTTCATAGACCACGAGGACGTCGTTTCCGTCCACTATCACGCCGGGAATGCCATATGCTGCGGCTCGGTCTGCAACGTTCTGAATACTCATTATCCTTGATTGACGTGTCCCCATTGCGTACAGGTTGTTCTCGCATACGAAAACAACTGGAAGGGTCCAGACCGAAGCCATGTTTATGCTCTCATGAAAAGTACCTTGGTTTGAAGCTCCTTCGCCGAAGAAACACGCCACAACTTGGCGTGTCTTTCTCAACTTTGCGGACAAACCGGCACCCACAGCTATCGGAAGTCCGGCTCCGACCACCGCGGTTGCGCCAAGCATCCCAACAGCAAAGTCGGCAATGTGCATAGACCCGCCTTTTCCTTTGCAGTAGCCCGTTTTTTTGCCCAGTATCTCCGCCATGGTCCGTCTGAGGTCAGCGCCTTTGGCTATGCAGTGGCCGTGGCCCCTGTGAGTGCTGGTAATGTAATCATCCACGTTCAAATTGCTGCAGACTCCGACCGCAACGGCTTCTTCTCCCGCGTAGAGATGAATCGTGCCTGGAACAAGGTTCTGGCCATAAAGGTCAAACACTTTCTCCTCAAAAAGACGGATCTCAAGCATTTTTCTGTACATTTCTGAAAACTGTTCCTTTTTCATACTGAGAGTCAAGTTTTACCCGCCCTTCATCCTAAATTTCATGTCTTATACACTGCGGCGTTTATATTAATTTGCCAGAACGAAACAGAACCAGTAGAGCCAGACAATTCTCACTTTGTGTTGGCAACTCTGCAGCTTGTTGTCGTTACGGATCATGCCTTTTATGAAAGTTCGGGCAATGCGATTATTGCTGGTGACCATGGAACGCAAATCATAAAGAGTGAAAGCAGAATACACTACATGGTACGGAGAATCAACTTCGAAGCTGGAAACAGCCCTAGAGCGTGAAGTTCGTGCAGAAGTCTTACTCGAAACTCCTGGGAATTGTTGGAAAACCCAATACTGGCAAGTCAACGTTTTTCAGCGCAGCCACTTTGGCGCCGGCTGAAATAGCAAACTATCCTTTTACGACGATAAAACCTAACAGGGGTGTGGGATACGTCAGGACGCCTTGTGTGCATGAAGAATTCAGTGTGGATGACAATCCCGCTAACTCAATTTGCTTGAACGGCATTCGACTCATACCGATAGAGTTCATTGATTGTGCAGGCCTTGTTCCGGGTGCATGGGAAGGCAGGGGTTTGGGCAATCAATTCTTGGACGAGATAAGGAAGGCTGATGTTTTAATTCATATAGTTGACGGTTCCGGGGGAACAGACTGCGAGGGCAGACTCTGCAAACCTGGTGAAAATGACCCTCTTAATGACGTCAAATTCCTTGAACGCGAGATAACCATGTGGATGGCGAACATACTCAAGAAGGATTGGTCGAAAATCGCCAGAACGGCTGAAGCCGAATCAAAAGACCTGGTCTCAATGCTGGATGAAAGGCTCAGCGGCTTGTCAATCAAAAGAGTTCACGTTATTGAAGCGATAAGAAAAGCCAAGTTGAAGGCAGACAAGCCTACTGCTTGGAGTGCCGAAGATTTTCTGAGATTTGTCGACACGCTAAGGCAGACTGCTAAGCCTATGCTGATCGTTGCCAACAAGATGGACCTCCCAACATCTCAGGAGAATCTCGACAGACTGAAAAAAGCGGGCTATACAGTCGTCCCTTCATGTGCAGAAGCAGAACTCGCCTTGAGAAGAGCGGCTGAAAAGCAGCTGATTGACTACCGACCTGGAGACTGCAATTTCAGGATCAACAAGCCTGAAAGTCTGAGTGAGGGCCAACGCAAAGCATTGGAGACGATAAGAGACAGGATCCTTCTTGCTTTCGGTTCCACAGGCATCCAAGAAGCAGTGAATGCAGCTTTCTTCAAATTGCTGAACATGATCACTGTCTACCCTGTTGAGGACCTTGAGCATTTAGCCGACCACACTGGAAGAATTCTGCCAGACGCGTATCTTGTACCTTATGGAACTACGGCGCGGCAGCTCGCGTACATAATACATACGGAACTCGGGGAAGGGTTCATCTATGCAGTTGAGGCAAGGGAGAAGAAACGAGTTGGGGAAGACTACGTGTTGAAAGACAGAGACGTGGTTTCAATAATCAGTGCAAGGAAAAGAGCTTGAAGTCTATTCGCCGAAGCGTCTCTTACGTTTCTGGAAAGTCCTGATTGCCCTCAAAAGGTCGATCAGCCGGAAGTCAGGCCAATAAACGTCTAGAAAGAAGAGTTCACTATAAGCAGATTGCCATAGAAGAAAGCCACTGAGCCTCTCTTCTCCTGAGGTTCTAATGATCAAGTCTGGGTCTTGGTTCGGGAGATGAGACGTGTAAAGATGCTGCTCAAAAGTCTTCTCATCAACATCTTCAGGGTTCAGGCTCCCCCTGCTGACTTCTTCAGCGATTTTCTTTGCGGCGTCAACGATCTCAGCGCGACCTCCATATGCGAAGGCAAAGTTTAGAAAGTGCCCGTCATAATCTTGTGTTGTTCTCTCTACATCTGTTATCAGTTTCTGGAGGCTTTCTGGAAGCAGGTTGACCCTGCCTATGACCTTCACGCGAATCTTGTCTCTTTGTATCCGCTCATCAGTCAATATTTGTCTGAAGCGTTCTTCAGCGATTCGCATTATCTCGTCGACCTCGCTGCTCGAACGCCGAAAATTCTCGGTTGAAAAAGCGTACAAGGTCACTGACCTGACGTCGAGTTTCAAGCACCAATCGACGAGCTCCAAAACTTTTTCGGCGCCTCTCTCGTGGCCAAGCCACGGGTTTAGAATTCTCTCGGATGCCCATCGTCTATTTCCGTCCAAAATTATCGCTATGTGCTCCGGTTTTGCGCCGTTCCTCACTTGACGCCAAAGCCACCATCCATAAGCCCCATAAGCCCCGATAGAGGAGAGCACGGTCTTAATCACTGTTCAGACCTCGTGGCTCTGTCCGCATCAATAGTATGATTTTCGATGGTCACACCCCTAGTGCCTCGCTCATAGCTTTGTCAAGCTCCAACATAGTCTTTTCGGAACCCTCATTCTCTAAACATTGTTCTGCTGACGATTTCACGTGAAAGCTCCACACGCTCAATCTGCTTCATTTCTACGACGTGTGGGATGCGGTCAGGGATGCTAACCTTCTTCAAATTCTCGGGCTTGCTCTTCTGTCTCCTTGAAGAACTCTTTTGCATACCTATGGACAACGAATATCACCAACACTGATGCGACACCGATGAGTATACCGACCACAATTGAGAATACGAGTTTTCCGATGCCTACGTAACCCAAGAGAAGATCTGACGTTGATACAAAGATTTGGTGTGACCATCCGACTATGACTATCAACGCTGCATTGCGCAACAGTCTTACGTCGCGCTCAAGATACCAGCGAATGGCGCGGCCTAGCAATGTCACACAAGCCCCGACGACTATCAGAGTTATGGAACCTTGAATGAAGGAGCCTGCGGCGCGGGGCATTATGCTGAGCCAACCGGCAAGGTCGCCGGGAATCCCTATGTCGGCAGCTGCCGTAGTCCATCCCAAGTAGACAGCAAGCACCATGCAGAGAGCGCCAGCCAACGTGGAGAAATTTGAGATCTGTACACGAATCGGCGGCGGCGAATATTCTTTTGCCCACTTGTAGAAGTTCTTTGCTGCTCTGTCAGCACCAAAACCTTTGACCATCAAGACTACGCTTATCACGATAACGAGTACTATCAGGTAGTATTGAACCCACCCGAATATTGCCAAGGCTCCTAGAATCAGAAAAAGTATGCCGGGTACGCCCAGTGCAATGCGGGAGTATCTTGGGTTCTCAGCGATCATTCTCAGATATCTTGAGAACACGGCAGCAGTCTCCTCGATTGATTCGCTGTGTTTTATCACTATTCTTCTCACAGATGAAACAGGAACACGCGACTGCACTAGCGGCAGCACAGCCTCGTCTGAGTAGCCGTCTGTTACCAGTATGACTTCCTGGGCAGGGTAAGAGGCGAGCAGATCGTTCAGTCCTGCAGCAATCTTTCTGTCAGCACCGACTCCGCCGAATTCCGAACCTGAGAGGGTAGCTACTTCGAAAACCTCTTCCGGTCTGCCTTCATTTTTCAGGCGGTCGTAAATACCCACTGCTTCAAAAATAGCATTTGCATCGGATTCTTCCGGGTCTCGCAGCGCCAGTGCAACAGCCGCATCAAGATTCTCAGTCCTCCCGATGACAGGAGTTTTTACTCCAGCTTTGACCTCAAGATCGCCATCTCTGTCTACACATAGAATGAGAACTCGTTTCTGTTCCTTTCTTTCCACTTCGGACATGGCATTCGCGTTATCTCACTATTACCGTGGTGTTTACTTTAACCTTGCTATGTTTTCCCATGCTCTTCATTTAACCTTACCATTTTTGGGGTCACGGTTTCACTTTGGTTTCTTCCAATGTGCGCGTTGCGTGTTCGGGTTCACATATATGAATTGCCAACCCGCTTCTTCAAGTCGCTGTGCTTCCAAGTCTGTTGCCGTGGTCTGCGTGTAGTATTTGTCGTTGACTTCAGGATTTTCTTCTTTAACCCAATGCACATACTTGTCCGTGTTGCTTATGCATTTGTGACCAAGCTTGTCCTTGACTTCGTAGGGGTCTATGCCGTCGCGTATGTCGTATGTTGCGCGGATATGCCTGAAACTGTGAAAGTGCAGTTTCAACCATTCGGGCTTACCGAATTTGGCGACGATTTTTCTGCGTTGCCCGTTGAAGGTGCTGTCCCATGTCCTAAGTTTCGGGTTGAACACATGCGCGCCGTATTTGCGGGGCATACTGTCAATCATTTGGCATAGTTCCCTGCTGACTTTGATTGTGCGTTCGTTGCTTCCTTTTTCGGGGTGTGCTATGTGTATGGTTAAGGTGTCCATGTTTACGTCTTGCCATTCTATCTGCACGGCTTCGCCGCTTCTGCATCCTGTTTCAAACAGTACGCGGCAGAATATCATAAGTTTCTTGGGCATTGCGGCAAGAAATGCTGTGCAGTCCTGTCGGGATGGAATGTACGGCTTTTTTGGTTGGTACTTGACCCGTGGCGGGTCTTCCCATTCGATATGGTAAGCCTTGCAGTATCGGCGGTAGATTTGCACGGCAAGCCATTTTGTCGGCGTCGGATAGTTGTTTAGGGCTAAGATTGTTTCGACGGTTGCGGGGTCGTTCAGGTCGGCGCCGTCGTTGACAAGTCTTTGCAGAATGTATCGGCGCCGTTCAATCGTGTTGGGTTTCAAGTTCTTAAGTTTACATTTCCAAGCAAATTGTGTTATTCGTGGGTCTTCCTTCGTTGATTTTTGGCGTTCGTCACCCACAGCGTTTATCGCTGTCGTGGGTTCCAAGTTTTTCGCTTCCTGTTGGATAACGCATACTTGGCTACCCGTAGTCTTGTCGTCTGCGGGTTTTGTAGGGATAGGTCTTTCACTGAACCGATGGCTACACTTGCGGCATATGAACCTCTGAATCCGATTGCCGTCGGGACGACGGCGACCCCCATTCCTGAACGCCCTTTCCGAACCACATTCGGGGCAAGCTAGGACAGCGGCGGTTTCAGTCATGGGTTATGTTTCCTTCCAAAAGACGGTTCCGACGTCGTCAATGGTGATTTTGCCCGCTTGCGTGAGTTGGGTAAACGTCAAGTCCACTTGCTGTTGAGTGATTCCTTTGTCTAGAAGAATCTTCGCCAGTTCTTCTTGGGTGCGTCCTTTTCCCGCTGGAAGTTCCTGTCTGATTAGTTTGGTTGCTTCGTCTTCTTCAGTTAGTGCCGATATATCTGACACTAGCCCTGATTTCGCTTCCCCGTTTGACCATTGAACCTTACCGTTGTCAGGCTCACTTGGCACTGTAAACGTTAACAGGCGTTTAGCTTCTTCACATAGTTGAATTCGCGCAGATTCTCCACCATTTTGGGCTGTTGCACTTCCCGTGGAAGTCAACTTTAACTCGACCGATTTCTCTCTCTCACCCTGCAGTGTGTGTATATATGATCTCTCTACAGTCTCCCTGTCCCTATTCTGTTCAGGGCAATCCTCCCTGTGCTCTTCAGCCTTATGCTTGGTCGGGTTTTCCTCCCATCCCTCCATCACCACAATTGTAGTAGAGGGTGAGAGAGAGAAGTTATCATTGGACTGGCCAGAACCCAAACACACACTCTCACCAGTGTGGACACCTGAAAGCCCCAATTCTGGAACCACTGAAGAGTCTTTCACAACAAGAAACCAGACACGTCCCCTTTTCTCAAGGTTGACCAGTCCCAACAATTCAAGATACCCCTTCTTTGTTTGGACATCCTGAGTCAACTCTATGGCTTTGTAACTTATTGTTCCACTGGGGTACTTACTGATGCGCTGCATTTTTCTTGTGCTCTGGCCTGCTTGGCTCCCAAAATAGGCTTTGATGCTTTTCCTGTCCATTATGCTCATGGATGCTTGAAAAAGTTCTTTCGCCCGCTCTAACGGTACTTGCAGGGTGATTCCTTTTGTTTTGAGTAGCTGAATGAAATCGAGGCATCGTCGGCGAACGATTCCGTTTCCGCGTCTAATGTGACTGTTGCGTTCAGTTGTGAAGACTCGACGTTTTTCAGTGGTGAAGCCACGAGTCTTAAGGTCTGTGTTTTCCCTATTCAGTCAGGGCACCCCCTGCGTGGTTGTGCCAACCGCTCATGAGATCGGTCTTTATGGGCGGTCTTTGTCACGGTTTGTAACCGCGCTTTCACGGTTGAGGTCCGCGTGCGACCCGCTCGTTCTATAGTGTCTCTAACATGTTCGCGGAACGCCTCGGCCAAGGTCCCATAACCAAGTTCCTTTGCTGCCAAGCGATATTCGACAAGTTGAGACCTGTTAAGCAAAAAATGGAACTGGACAAAGTCATTGGCGATGCTCTTTTTGGAGATATTAGTCTTCATTGGAACGTAACCGTTATATCTTAAGACTGGATACACACTTGAGTCTAGCGGGATAAAGAAGGTACTGATTTGGTATCACATAGCGACAAAGACGAACCTCACTTCAAGCCTTCCAGACCATTCAAATTGCGGGTTCTTGCGTCGGAACCATGCCTGAAAATTCTGACATTTCTGGCACGGTCGTCACGTTTTGTTCCTCGTTACGCCGCGGATATCAGCAGAAGGCTTCACATGAAGGGGGGACACCTGAACAGGTCATTGAAAGATTTAGTGGATGCCCGTTTTGTTGCGCGAGAAGGTACTGACAAAGCTCAGAAAGTCCTCTACAGCATCACTGCTGAAGGATTGAAGACATTCAGACGGATTGAAGCAGCTGCGTCGTTGGGAAAAACTGCGACCAGAATCGGGACTGACCCGTCTCTCCACATCGGGAACATAGCTGCAGGACTGAAGTCTCTCTCAGCACGCGCGCACATCCACAGTCAAAATGAAACGCTCTTAGCCAGGCAAGACTATGAGAAATATGCGCTGCAACATCTCAGTTTTTACAAGCGCACGTACAAGATTCTTCCTGTACGCATATGTGAACAATACTTAAGCGAGAACGAGAGAACCAGCACAAGAACGTGGAGGCTGAATGAGAGCATAACCGCTGACAGGAACCGCCTCGTTCAAACGCTAAAGAAAAGGCTTGAAAAAATGGGTACAAGCTTCGAGGGCGCGCAGACTGAATATCTACTCGACAATTTCATTTCACGTTTTCCGCAACCAACAACCAAACCGGAAACAAAAGAGAACCTTGAAGGCTTCGTTTGGGCTGATCCTGAAAGCAGACAAGTAGGTGTCCGTTCAAGGGTCCTTTGCACTGGCACTAACCATGAAGATGCTGTTCACAAAAAAGCGAGCATAGTGAAAGCTCTCCTATCGCTTCACGATTTGGAGAGAAGAAGACTGAATGTGTTAAGACAGTCAATCCGGAAACTTGACACGCTCGAATCCAAGTTTTGCAGTGAAGTAAATGAACTGATAATGAAGCTGCTAGACATGAAAAGGGTGAGGGGAAAATGTTCAATCTGCAAATGAAAAGAGTGAGGCGAAAGGTGGAGCGCGCGCTTACCAACGACGGGAATATTGACATGGCAGACATTGCTGTCGCAGCCAGACATTTCGGAGACCGCTACCAATAGCGCGGACGCAAGCAGAGATCCTGAACCTCTACCTATCATTCTAACAAGATTCTGTATCTTCCGCGCGGCGCAGTTCACGATAATACCTATTGAACACTCAAAAGGAGGCAAGGGCAACATCATTATTCTGTCCTAACTCCGCATTAAGGAGCAATCATTTTCACTCCTCTCTGCCCTGTGCTAGAAGGTCGATTCTGCACGTGCCTTTTTAACGATTTGCGACATAGGCACATGTCCCAGGTGGATCGCGCATGAGAAAGAGAAATGCAATCTTGGCCACGGAAAATGACTTGCTCGTGGACTTGACGTTTAACAGTTTCCCAGCCTCTTTGCTAAGCGAGTTTGCAGAAAAAATCGTCAGACCCTACTATAAAGGCAACATGAATGCTGCCTTCCAGGACCTCATCCACAAAGCCCTCACAGAACAAGACTTTATCCTCTCCCACATCACCCACATCAGAAGCGAAAATAACCGCTAAACTCCTACCGAGAATCAACTGGGCGTGCTAGGAGGACATAGCGCGCGCATTACTACAAACAACGTGAATTACCATGCTTTGGTAACATTTTTGTGGTAACAGTAGGTAACTTTCCTCTTTCTTCCTCTAATTCTGGAAACTACGGTATACACAACATTGTTTTTGCTTTTTTTTCAAGTTTTGTTACTGAACCCTGTTCTCGAAGAATCAAGCTCCTTTCATGGAAAGAGGATGGACTAATTCAGGAA
>Ga0315288_10010155_pt1 | contig 11861 bp, 12 predicted proteins | sample YL17G11_20_MG_FD_203454 | JGI IMG/M metagenome (GOLD analysis project Ga0315288, IMG submission 203454) | Sediment microbial communities from Yellowstone Lake, YNP, Wyoming, USA - YL17G11_20 | ecosystem: Environmental > Aquatic > Freshwater > Lake > Sediment | place: USA: Wyoming | collected... | reverse complement strand
TTCAAGCGGGGCACCATCGGCGTGTCGCTGCCGGGCGTGGCCGTCAGGATTGTCGATCCGGATACCGGCGAGGTGTTGAGCGCAAACGTGCCCGGCCTTCTCGAGGTCAAAGGCCCGAACGTCATGGAGGGATATCTCGGCATGCCCGAGAAGACGGCCGCCGTGCTCAGGAACGGATGGTATTCCACCGGAGATATCGCGTTCATTGACGACGACGGCTTCATCACGATAACCGACCGGCTGGCTCGCTTCAGCAAGATCGGCGGAGAGATGATCTCGCACACAAAGGTCGAGGAAACACTCCACGGCCTCCTCGGGCTGACCGAGCAGACGTTGGCCGTGACCGGCGTGCCCGACGAAGCCCGCGGCGAGAGATTAGTCGTTCTCCATACCCTCCAGGAGGACCAACTTAACACGCTCCTTGAGAGACTCGACCAGTCCGGCCTTCCGAATCTATGGAGACCCCGCTCCAACGGTTTCCACAGGATTGACTCGATTCCCGTCCTTGGAACGGGCAAGATGGACATCAAAGCCATCAAGGCTTTGGCGCTTAAGATGGAGTCCGCGCCGGAGTCGTGACAGCATCGAGCTGCAACGCGCGACATCAGATGCCCTGCCGACTTGAGCACGCATCGGCGCACCTGCCGACAAGCCGCCGCAGGCCGGGCAAACGACAACTCTTCGCACTGCAACCTCCAGAGATCATCGTGGGGAGCAGTGTAGGGGCGGGTGAAGGGGAGCAGAACCCGCCCGTCGTCTTCGGCTTATAGCCGTCGAACGAGATCATGCCCCGGCGGGCGCGGCCACAGACTTCCGCATTCAAGACGGCGGGTTTCGCTGCGCATTCGCGCCCTTTCACTCACGCTGGGCAACACAACGTGAACAATGCCTCGGCGGTCGACCGAATTGCACGTTTTTTCGTGACGGTTTTGTCGCAGAACGGCTAATAGGACAGGGACTTGTGACTATTGTCGGGCTCGCGAGGAGTGCAATGCCGTGGGCTAATAAGTAAGGGATGTGAAACGACAGAGTGAGGTTGACGCGATGGCAAACTGGCTGAAGGTGATTGCCGATTGGGGATTGCGGATTGGGGATTGGGGATTGAGAACTCGAGGGGCGGCGGAGACTCGCAGGGCGCGAACGGTGGGGACGTTTCCGACCGTCTCGATCGCTGAAGATGTCTCTGCGTGGAGCAATGCTATTGAGAGCTTTGTTTCGCTTCCGAATTCGACGCCGTTCTTCATGCTGCAGGTCTACCGTTTTTTGCGCGACGCAATTCCCGACGTCTCTGACGCGATCTGGACGTGGAAACGGCTGTGTCAGACGGGATATGACATCGAGATCGTCAACGCTTCTTCGGACGTGGCGAAACGGCGCGCGGAACGTCTGCTTCGCGAGTTGGACATGCGGGTGAACGGCGGGGATCGGGGGATGGACGGTTTGTTGGACGTGTTCCTTGGGTCGCTGTTCACGTACGGGGCGGCGGCGCTGGAGATCGTGCTGTCGCAAAGCCGCGAATCGATCTGGGACGTGGCGCCGGTCGACGTATGGACGGTCCGGTTCAAGCGTGAGAACGGGGTACTTCAGCCGTATCAGGTTCACGACGGAGAAGAGATACGTCTGCCGGCGGAACGGTTCATCTATGTGGGCATGGACCGCGACGGGACGAATCCGTACGGGCGTTCGATGCTTCGTTCGATCCCGTTCGTCATCAAGATCCAGCAGCGGTTGATGGAGGACATGGCGAAGGCGACGCATAACGCGGGTTGGACGAAACTGCACGTGAAGTACAAGCCGGAAGAGCGCCAGCGGGGCGAGTCGGTGGATGCCTACATGCGACGGGTTGAGGGGAACTTCGAGCAGCTTCGGGCGAAGTTGAGCGGGCTTGAGACGGACCAGAACCTGGTCACTTATGACAACGTTGCGATTGAGGTAGTCCGCGGCGACCAGCATTCGCAGGTCTTCTACGAGAACCATAAGGCCATCGAGGAGCAGGTGATTACGGGGATGCACCTGATGCCGATTTTGCTCGGGCGAAACTATGGCACTACGGAGACGTACGGTACGGCGCAGTTCGAGATCATCAATCGTCAGGTGGAGGCGGTGAACCGGAGCATCAAGCGGCTCCTGGAGAGGCTATACAACTTCGAGTTGGCGCTGATGTGGGGTGAGGCGCAGGCGCGGGTACATATGCGGACAAATCGGACAGTGGATGTTCTGAAGGAGGCCAATGCGCGCGGCAAGGAGATCGCTAACGCAGTGGCGTTGCGTGACGCGGGATTTCTGGAGCATGCGGCAGCGGCGAAGCTGTTGGGAATTGGGTAGTGCGAAGTGCGAAGTGCGAAGTGCGAGGTGCGAGGTGTGAAGAGTGAAGCGCGGTGTGGAGTGGGCTGGAGTTGAGGAGGTCTTGGGATGGAATTGGAACCGTTTGTATTTAGTCGTGAGGGCATCTTGGTGGGAATGCGCGAGCATGTCTCATCTGCGGAGGGAGATCAGGTGGCAGGCGACGTGAATCATTTTGCGCTGCGCCCTTTGAAGGCGGAGGAGTTCGTGGTGTTCACGCTTGACCTGTGTCACAACCAGATTGACCGGCACTTCAGCCGGTTTCCGGAGGAGGAGCTCGATCGGATAAACGGGATGGTGCCGGGCCGGCCCTTGATGGAGCGACATGACCTGCGGGGGACGCTTCCGAGAGGGACGTTTTTCCGGTCGGCCCTTCATCGGGATGGGGAGAAGGTGTCGGTTCGCCCCGACGTTTACGTGCTTCGTACGAAGGACAATGCGGATTTTATCCTGAACATCGAGGGCGGGGTGTACCGGGAGACCTCGATCGGGTTTTCGTTCAGGATGCCGGAGTGTTCGGTGTGCAAGCGCGACCTGCGCGCGTGTGATCACGTGCCTGGACGGACGTATGGAGATGCGCCGTGTCACTACGTCATGCGGGACGTGATCGAGGTGATTGAGGGGTCGGTGGTCCCTTCCGGATCGCAGGGGACGGGTTTCGTGGCGCAGGAACGGACGCTGCCGCTGGCAAAGGCTTTGGACAGCGCGCGTCAGATCTATCACCGGCCGGTGGAATTGTGGTCGAAGCGTTTCTGGGAAGACGAGTAAGAGCAAGAAGGCTGAAGGAAGAGGGCTGCTATGCGTAAGCGGACTGTGGTGATCGGGATCTGCGCCTTGGCGCTGATAGGAATTGGGGCGGCCCCTCGGTATCTGGAGGAATTGCGGATCGGGGGCGGTTATGGAGATGCGGCGGATGGAGGCGCCGACTTCGACAAGTCGGGCAACATCGCGACGGACGGAAGCGTAAAGGCCACGGGGGAAATGGAGGCGGGAAAGGACTCGACCTCGCGCGGACTGGTCACGGCTTGGGACGGCGCCGGTACAAATGCGCCGGGGACGCTGAAGCTTGGATCCACGGACGGCACCGCTGGCTATGTGTTCATGTCAAATGACCGCTCCGGGCTTCGGATCAGCAGTTCGTTGCCCACGTCGGACACGGACGGCAATTGGCTGAAAGCGAAAACCGTGACGGACCTGAGTTCGCCGCCCGCCATTGGCGGGACGACGCCAGCCTCTGGGAAATTCACGACCCTGGAGGCGACGGGCGCGGTGACCGCTTCTTCCGCTTCAAATGCGATCAACGTCGGAACGTTGTGCACGATGACGGCCCCGCCGGACATCGGTTCAACTACGCCGAACGGGGTATGGGCCAATGAACTCTATGCGCGCGATGATGCCACGCTGATCGGTTCGGAGGTTGTGACGAACGGCGACATGGAGGCGGCGAGCACCTGGGTTGCAAAAGGAACGCCCACAAGCCAAGCGCAATCGAGCGAACAGAAACATGCCGGAACATATTCATGGAAGATCGTGAGTGCCACATCGGGTGATGGGATCTACCAGAATCTGCCGGGGGCCTATTTGCCTGGTGCACGATTTGCCGTTACCTTTTGGTATTACGGCACCGGGGGATCGCTTACCTCGCGCATCTATGGCTGGACGAGTTCCTCGACGCAGGGCTATACGACCGTAACGCCGGCAGCATCGTGGCAGAGCGCGACCTATTATGTGTCGTTTGCAGCGGCGAACACCTGCAAAATCGATTTCTATATCGACAGCGTACAGACGTTTTACATTGACGATGTGACGGTAAAACTCGTTGGCGGCGATGCCCGCGTAAACGGCACGTTCGGTGTCGGCGGAGCGGCTTATTTCAACGCAGGACAAGTAACACTTGCAAGCGCATATCCGTCGGCTTCAGATCGTCTGCTGGGGAGCGGGACAAACGCGATCATTCCGGTGAGTCGGCTAATCGCACAGACGACGGGGGACATGGTTGATGGGTTTGGGCCGTCTTTTCAATTCGAGGCCACGGATTCGGGGGCGTCGAATAAGGTGTTCGGCGGGGTTGGTGCGGTACGTGATGGCGCGGACACTGAGGGCAAGGCGGTTATCTACGCGGGTACGAATGGGGCCGAGCCCGTGGCGACCTTTGATCACAACTTGCTGACAACCCTTGCGGGCGGCCTAACCGTGGTCAATGACGCCACCGTCGAGGGAGGCGATCTGATTTGCGGCGTTGGCTCCCAGACTCGCGGCGTACTCACAGCCTATCATGGCGCGAGCGGCAACACGCCCGGTGTTCTGAAACTGGCCTCCCCTAACGGTACGGTTCGCTATTTCTTCGCCGAGGACGATGGGACGTTGAAGGTCCACAGTGCGCTTCCCGGCAGTAATTCGGACGGGATTGAAGTGGGCTCGCAGTTCAGCTCAACGGTCACGACGTTCACGACGAACGATACAACACCGAGTATCAGCGGGGGTCGGTTATTCCGAGTACCGGGGACATGGACGACGGGGAACAACATCACCATGTTCGACAGCGCTGTTGCGGGTCAAGAGATCGTGGTCATTGGCGGCGACAGCGACTGCGTTGTGGTGGACGGGGGGCATCTCGCGCTTGCAGGCAACTGGACGGCTGCCGCGGGCAAGACGTTGAGGTTAGTGTTTGACGGGACAGACTGGTACGAGACGAGCAGGGCCGACAACTAGGGTCTAGGGTTTCGGGTTTGGGGTGTAGGGTCTCGGGTACGCCGAGACCCTTAGAAAAGGAGAGGCCATGCGTAAGCAGATTGGAGCAGTTGTGATTTGTGGGTTGGCACTAATTCTGGGCGGAGTTTGGGCGTCCTGCGGCGCCTTCCGCAGCGTTGCATTTGCGGCGGACTCCGGTCAGGACGAACGACACCCACACTTCACGGATCCGGAACGCGTGCAACAGTTCCTGGACAACAGGCCGGATGCAGCGGTGAAGTTGCTGGAGAGCGTCTTGTCGCAGGAGCAGGTGGACGCGCTGGAGAAGGCGATGTTTCCGGAGCCAGGCAACGATGAAAGGCAAAGCGCCTACGAGCAGGTTCAGACCATATTGAAGCGGATAGGACTGGGTTCCGATGACGCGTTGGTGCAAGGCGTATCGGCGCGGATTGAATCGCTGGAGGGGACAACGCCCGACGGGGACAAGCCATGAGGAATGAAGGTGAGTTCTGCCTGTACGAAAAGGCGCATGCGGTGCAGTTTGAGAGCCTGCGGGGCGACTTGAATGAGCTGAAGGAGCGTGTTCACCGCCTTGAGACGACGTTGGAACGCGGCGTGATGCTGTTGGTGGCAAACCTGGTGGGAATGGTGATCACCCTGGCGCAGCAGTTGATCAAGTAGCGGGCCGGCCTGAAGGCGGACGCGAAAAGGAGCGGCGATGTTTTGGAAAGTGATCTGTGAGGAGCGAGGGGCGGTTCCAGACGTGGAACAGAGTGATGGACGGTTCGTCCTGCATCGGCATGTTGACGCGATGGGGCCGCACTTGGACCTGCGCTTGGAGCAGGATGGTTATCTTGTGGGTTGGCGCATCGAAGGAGATTCTCTGGACGGGGAACCCTGGGCAACGAGGAAGTCGCCCCACCCGGTTTCGTGGCTTGAGCGGGATGGCGACGTCTTGCAGGTTGATGCCGGTGTCTATGCGTGGCAGGAATGCGGCCAGGAGCGGCGTGTAGTGGTTCTCCACGGACGTCATGGGGTGCGCCAGCTACGGATCGAGCACGATCTGGGGGTGCCGGTGTCCATGGTGCGATCGGTTTGGGGTGCGCTTCGAGCGACTGGGATGCGTACGGAGGATGCGGGCCGGTTGATCATCGACGGGGCGTCCGCACGGCGCCGGGCCGTCGAGCGGTTGTGCGGGCTGGGTCGCGAGCTGGACGGGTCCGCCTTTGACGATGCTGTCTGGCGGCGCGTCCTGGCGGGCCTCAGCTTGGAGGAGATCCACTCGCAGCTTCGGGCGTTTGAAGTGCGGTTCGACCAGAAGTATCCGCCCAGCCCCGTGTCGCGTCCGGAAGAATTGCCCGATACGGACGGGGCGGAACCGGCGAGGAGCACGCGTGTGGATGGCGCGATGGCCATCGCACGTGAGTAGTGGCAAACGGCATTTTGGCTGAAGGTAACGAGACACGGCCGTGGGGCGTATGTCTCGCGGCAAACATCGGGCGATCACGCCCGGATTAGGAGGAAGTGAACAATGGCATTTGGAGACGTAGGAGGCGCCGTCACCGAGTTGGTGGTCACGTGCAAGACGCCGTCATCCGGTGATGTGAGCATAGCAAAGGGTGACGCGGTCAAGTTGACGGGCGGCTATACCGTGACGAACGCAACGGACGCTGAGGACGCAGTTCTCGGCCAGACCCTGGCGGGCGCGGACGAGAATGACCAGGCCGTCCCGGTGACGGTCCGCGGCGTGTGCATATTCGAGTACACCGGAGAAACGGCGCCGACCGTTAATGGGACCGCAGGGATTGTGGCCTCGGCGACGGACGGGAAGGTGAAACCGCCGGCGTCCGGCAACGGCAAGGGGATCAACCTAAAGGTGGACACGACGAACAAGTTGGTCCACGTGCTGCTATAGGAGGCAAGGGAAACGATGGTTTACCAGGATGGCATCGTGAAGGAACGGGTGAAGTTCCTGAGTCAAGACGCGGAACGGCTTCGCGGGGTCCGCGGGCGGGAGCTGTACGAGACGTTGGGTCAACTGGGCCTTACGCACGGCCAGTTTTTCCGCGCGCTTGGAACGGATCTGCAGGACTACTGCGCGCAGGAATTCGGCATGGATGTGAACAAGCTCACGGTGGAGCGGTTCTTCCTGTCGGACTCGAACGCGAAATGGCTGTTTCCGGACATCGTGCGTGAAGCGGTGATCTCCGGGATGAAGCGCAAGCCGGTGTATCCGTCGCTGATCGTACGTGACGAGCACATCGAGGGAACGGCATACGACATTCCGTACGTGACGGAATCGGAGCCGGAGGAGGAAATGCGGTCGGTAGCGGAGGGGTCCGCGATCCCCGAGTCGGAGATCTCATACGGCGATCGCATCGTGCGCCTGCGGAAGATGGGGCGCGGGGTGCTGGCGTCGTATGAGGCGATCCGCCGCATGTCCGTGGACATGTTGCGCGTGCATCTTCAGCGCATCGGGGAGCGCCTGGGCCGTTCTTTGGACGAACGCGTGGCTTCGGTGCTGGTCTACGGAGATGGCTCCGGTGAGGTGAGCGAGCCGGTGACGGTGAACACGGCTGCGAGCGGGACGTGGGCCTATGGCGACATCGTCAACGGGTTCATGAAACTCACGCTCGAGCACTATTTCACGCCGACGCACGTGTTGGCGGACGGCGACTTGTGCAGGACGATCCTGAACCTTGAGGAGTTCAAGGATGCGGCGCTGTTCGACTTCGCGAAAACGGGGAATCTGCCGACGGCGCTGGGGATGCGGCTGGTTCCGATGGAAGGTCAGGCGGCGCACAAGTTGACGGTGCTGGACGCGGGGTACGCGGTTACGAAGCTGACTGAACAGGATCTGCTTGTGGAAAGCGACAAGCTGATCAACCAGCAGTGGGATCGGACGTATCTGACGATCGTGACCGACTTCGCGATTCTGTACCCGAAGGCGCGGATTGTGGTCCAGAGCGACTGGACGTAGGGCGCGCGTTGCGACGCTGGCCCTTCGGAGCGGAAAAGGGGGCGGCGTGAAGCGCCGCCCCCTTGAAAGGAAGGTTTGGGCTTATGGCGAGTTTTGCTACGGAAGAAGACGTTCGGATGAAATTCCAGTTGGGCGACACGACGCTCGTGCCGTCGGCGCTGGTGACGGCGAGTATTGACGATGCCCACGCCGAACTGTTGCGGGCTCTGGATCCCGCGCACATTTCGGATTCGCCGGAAGATGCATTAGTCATGGGTGAGGTAATGCTTGCCGGGGCGCACTTGCTTCGGTCGCTTGCCTCTAAGGATGCCTTTGACCAGAAGCAGTTGGTGATTGGCAATCAGCGGATAGACGCCGGGAAGCGTTTCGGCGCGCTCATGACAATGGCCTCTCTGGCCGAACAGAACGCGTGGTACCTGGTGGAAGTGTACCTCGTAGATCGCCCTTCGCAAGCGCCGCTGAGTGCAACGGACACGGTGGCGGTTCTGGGAGAGGAGTGAGTTGTGGCCATTACCCTTGGGAGCATAACGTTTGACCCGACGCATACCACGATTCGTGAGAAGCATGAGGAGGTCGGTGGGCGTGATGCGCGACGAATCGTAATCTCGGGACTGATCATTGGCAAGGAGTCGACCGAGGAAATCGAGGCGGCGCTGGACGCGATCTTGGCCGCAGCATCCGACGAAGACCACGAAACAGAGTTGTCGTTGCGAAGCGGGCGCCGGCTGTGGGTCCAGCGTGTGGCGTTCACCAGGGAGGTCTCGAAGGACGGTTTGGCGGGATCTTTTGTTCTCGATCTTGATGCAAAGGATCCTTTCGAAGAATCGACGGCGACGCGCTCGGTTTCGTGGTCCATCACGGCGTCGGGCACCACGAAGCCGGTCGCAGGCGGCGGCAACGCGTTTTCGGCGCTGACCATCACGCTGGTTGCAGAAGGCAACGTTGTTTGTCCTTCATTCAGCAATGGAACGCAGAAGCTTACCTACCAGGGGACTGTGCAGGATGGGAAAACGTTGGTGCTCGATGGAGGCGCGCGTGCCGCAACCTTGGAAGGGGAGGACGTAACGCCCTATACGGAGGGCGTGTTTCCTCAGATAGCCCCGGGGGACAGCGTGTTGACGTATGAGGATGATCCCGGCAGCTCGCACAGGGCTTCTGTCACGCTGACGATACGAGATCGGTGGTGGTAAGGATGGATTACCGAATCGAGATATACGACAGTTGCGGCCGTCGGATCGCTTCGTATGACGAGGTCCCTTTGCTCGAGGCGGTGCGCTCATTTCCGAGCGAGCCGGACAGGATTCGAGGAATTCTCCCAGGCAGCGTATCGGATCTGAGTCATGGCTATCGGGCCAGGGTGATGATCGATGGCGAGGTGTTTTGTGAAGCCTACGTGACCGTCGTGCGCCCGCAATGGAGCGACACGCGGAAACTGATCCTGGACCGTTACGTGACGTTTCATGAGGTCTTCGAATTCGAGGCCGAACGGTCGTCGCTGGATCTCAATACAGCGGTTTCGCGAGGCTATACGAATCGGTCCGCCAGCTCGATCGTCAAGAGCGTAATCAACAGCGCCCCGGGTCCCATCCACTACCGCGTAACCCATGGCGCCTATCCGGATGGTGCGCAGCGCGAGTATGCAAAGTTTCTGGAGAGGAAGACGTCCGAGAACGAACTCGAGATCGGAGGCATTTCCGAAGGGCAATGGGTGGGAACCAGCCGGATTAATGCCACGGGCGCCTATGCGAAAGATGGGGATACGATAGCGGGGTTGGTGGTGGACGGCGCGGCCTGGCCTGACGTGCGGTTTCTGATGATTGACTCTGAGGAGACGACGCTGAATCCGCACACCCATATCCGCCATCCTGAGACGGTCACGTGGACAGAGGAGCAATACGCCGCGAGCGGGTACAAGCTGAAGGGCGACGCGGCCCGGCAAGCCTTGCAGCAACTCATCGACACGAAGGGCATCGACTACATTGAGTTGAACCCACATCGGGACTCGAGCGGGGCGTTTGACGACCGCGTTGACGCCTATGGCCGTTACATCGGTCTTGTATTCGGCGGCGGGGAGTGTTTCAACGCGGCACAGGTGGAGCGCGGCCACGCTGACGTGTACCTGTACGAGGACGGAAAGTATCACGTTCCGGAAATGGAACTGAAGGATTTCTACTCGTACACGGGTGTGCATGCGGATTCGATCGAAGAAACAACGGAGACGCTGGAAGGGTTTGACGTGGTAGGGGGCGTCCTTGAAGTGCTGACGGCCCTGGCTTACGTGGCGAATGGTTTCGTCTGGACCGTGGAGCCTGACAATTCCGTGCATTTCTGCCGCGCGGAGACGCCGGATCGCGTGGTGTTTTTTGACGCAGTGCGAACGAGTATCGGCCTTGGGTCTGATTCCGGGTCGTTGGGTAACATTCTGTATTTCAAGGGGAACCCGGTCACGTCGGTGTTGAGCAAGACGTACTGGCGAGACGCGAGCATCGAGGCGTACAAGGAACATATTCGCCGGCTGAGTTACTTTTCGATCTCACTTGAACAGGACGCGGATAAACTCGCATTGGGGCTCCTCAACGATCTTGCGTATCCTGAACCGTGTGGGTTCATTCAGTTCTTTCAGGGAAATGCGGCCGTCCGGCTTGGGGAGATTGTCGAAGTCCGTGATGGTCCGTTGTGCCGGTTGGAGCGCATCGTCTCGGGGGAATGGGACGACAGGTTTGTGGGCAAACTGATTGGCCGGGCGTGTCGCGTATCGCATCGATTTACGGGCAAGCATGTAAGCACCACGGTTTGGCTCACGTCTCCCTTCCGGTCTGTGGCGGAACCGCTGAGTTTCATCGTGCGGAGCCAGGAATCCGCGACGAGCCTGTACCAGTTCCGCCTCGATGAGGTCACGGTGGGGCTTGATATGGGGTATCACTTGGATTAGTGCGAGGTGCGAGGTGCGAAGTGCAAGGTGCGAAGTGCGAAGTGATCAATGCTTGGCTGGCAGGGAAGGGTGGAGAGACCAATGGCGATTAAGGGATACGGATACACGAAGACTGCGTGGGCATTTCAGGAGCGTCCGGTTGCATCTTCGAAACTAAATCTGTGGGATGACCGCATCGAGGCGGCATTGGAGTTGGCTTACCTGTTGTTGAATCTTGCGTGGGGCGGGGGCAGCGGAGTTATCCGCGGCGCCGCGACGGATGACCTAAAGGTCGTTGCGGCTTCGCCGCCGGCTCTTTACGTCAAGGTGAAACCGGGGTACGGATTCATTTCGAAGTTTCCGTACCAGCTCAGCGCGACCACAGACTCGGCGTCGGTAACACCTCCCACGGCGCATCCTCGGATTGACCTCGTGCAGGCGCGGCTCAACACATGGGGCATCAGCGTGAAGACCGGGACTGAGGCGGCAAGTCCCACGCCTCCGAGCGCGGATGCGGACTGCATCGCCCTGGGGCGGTTATATCTTCGTCCGGGGATGACGTCGATCAAGGACACGGACGATTCCGTGAACGGATACATCATCGATGTGCGCGCGTTCCTGTAAACGGCGAAACGATGTGGCGCTTGTAGCGAGTGTCGACGGCGAACGCGTAACGCATTTCCGCCTGCGCGAGTTTGAAAACAGCGACGGGCTGGCAATGGTTCACGCGTCAATGCTCGAGTCGCTGGAGCGGGTCCGGCGGGACCTGTGCGCGGTGTGCGAAGAGGAAGTCTGGATCATTATCACCGGCGCGATTCGTACGCATGCGGAACTGGAACGCCTGGCATCGAGGCTGGGCTGGACGGATCAAGGCGGGGCGGTAGCTCGGAATTCGAAGCATCTCGTGGATTTCGGGGGTATCGCCGTGGACTTGGT
>Ga0315288_10010152_pt1 | contig 11862 bp, 4 predicted proteins | sample YL17G11_20_MG_FD_203454 | JGI IMG/M metagenome (GOLD analysis project Ga0315288, IMG submission 203454) | Sediment microbial communities from Yellowstone Lake, YNP, Wyoming, USA - YL17G11_20 | ecosystem: Environmental > Aquatic > Freshwater > Lake > Sediment | place: USA: Wyoming | collected... | reverse complement strand
CTGAACGTGGGGACTCTCCTCGACGGCAGCATCCGCAAGTCCGGCGACCGCCTCCGGATCACCGTCGAGCTCATCGACACCGCCGACGGCTTCCGTCTCTGGGCCGACCGCTACGACCGCGACATGCGCGATGTCTTCGCCGTCCAGGACGAGATCGCCCAGCACGTCGTCGAGGCCCTCCAAGTGACCCTGAGCGCGAAGGAGCGAGAGGCCATGAGGACGGCGGCGCACCCCGACGTGGACGCCTACGAGTTTTACCTGCGCGGCCGCAAGTTCTTCTATAAATACAACAAGGCCGGGGTCACCTTCGCCCGCGGTCTCTTCGACCGGGCCATCGCCCTCGATCCGGCGTTCGCCCGCGCCTACGCGGGCATGGCCGATTGCTCCGCTTATCTCTACCTGTACGGCGGTCGCCACAAGCTTGAGCTGGAGCGGGCGGCCGCGGCGGCGGCAAAGGCGGTGGAGCTCGGCCCGGAACTGGCCGAGGCCTACGCTTCGCTCGGGACGACGCAGTCCTTGAGCGGAAAACATGAGGAAGCCGAAGCGGCGTTTCAAAGCGCGATCCGCCTGAATCCGGACCTTTTCGAAGCCCATTATTTCTTCGCCCGCGATTGTTTCGCCCAAGGCAAAAATGAGCAGGCCGTCGCGGAATACGAGGAGGCGAGCCGCGTCCGGCCCGAGGATTACCAGTCGCCTCTCCTCGTCGCCCAGATCTACGACGACCTCGGGCGGAGGGACGAAGCGGCCGAGAGCCGGCGGAGGGGGATCGCGGTCGCCGAGGAGCACCTGGAACTTAATCCCGACGACGCCCGGGCCTGGTACATGGGGGCGAACGGATTCGTCGCCCTGGGCGAGATGGAGAAAGGGCTCGAATGGGCCGGCCGGGCCTTGGACATGGAGCCGAGGGACCCGATGGTCCTCTATAACGTGGCCTGCATCTACTCGATGGCCGGGAAGAAGGACGAGGCCCTCGACTGCCTCGAGCTGGCCATCGACGAGGGGCTGACCCAAAAGGAGTGGCTCGTCCACGACAACAACTTCGATCCCGTCCGCGAGGACCCGCGCTTCCAAGGATTGTTGGACCGATTGGGCTGAGCGGCCGGCCTTCGTCCCCGTTCACCAGCCTTGACATCCCCGAGCAACGAGGAATAGTATTTTTCCGATTGTTTGTGTCGGCCCGGATTTTACGGCGGGCACAGAGAGGCTTCAAGCCGAAGGAGGGTAGGATGTCGTCACCGCGCAAAGAAAAATCAATCTACTGGCCTCATAAAAAAAGCTCAGGGGTTAAGGGGGTTGCCGCGGTTGCTCTCTGTCTAATCTTCTGGCTGGGGCATTCCGCACTTGCTTCGTCTAAGATCAATACGATCCAACTGCCAGGCAGTCCACTCGCGGGTAAGACTTGGGTTCGGACAGGAGGTCCGATGGGCGGCCGGGGCTACGACATCCGGATGCGCCCCGACAACCCGGATATCATGTACGTCACTGATCAATTCGCCGGTATTCATAAGAGTGTTGACGGCGGCCGGACATGGTTTCCGATCAACGAAGGGATTGACGCCCGCGCGGGCACGACGGGCGACGCCATTCCTACGTTCTGTCTGACCATCGATCCAAACGATTACGATATCATCTGGGCTGGAACGTTGGGTTTTCGTGGAATCTATCGTTCCGCCGACGGTGGGCGAACTTGGGAAAAACGCACCAACGGTATTGTCGAAGGATTCGATCTTACACTTCGCGGATTTGCGATTGAACCCGGTAATTCAAATGTCGTCTATGCCGCGGGAGATCACGATGCAGGTCGGCCGGGATTTACATTCCAAGTCGTCAAAGGCGTTGTTTACAAGACGATCGATGGAGGTTTGAACTGGGAAGCGATCTGGCGGGGTGATAATTTGGCGCGTTATGTCCTCATTGATCCCACTGACGTCAAAACGATTTACCTGTCAACAGGTCTGTGGGACCGAGAAGCCGCTAACTCCGACTGGAATGCAGGCATCCTTGGAGGAGTCGGCATTTTAAAAACAACCGATGGCGGGATCACGTGGCGGACGATCAACGTAGGCCTGAACAACCTCTATATCAGTTCGTTATTTATGCACCCTCAAAATCCGCGAATTCTCTTGGCCGGAGCCGGATGCGGCGCGCCCTCTCACTTAGTCGTCGGAAGCGGCGTCTATCTGACATCGGACGGGGGTGAACATTGGACGCAAGTTGTAGAGTCCGGCGGCCCCGTTACATCGGTCGAATTCGCTCAGGACACATCGATTGCTTACGCCCACGGGGGAAGTTTTTATCGAAGCGAGGACGGAGGCAGGACCTGGATCATCGAATGGGGCCAAACTGGGTTTTGGGGTCCTCCGGGAATTCGTTTAGGTCCTACAGTCGATTTTCAAGTAGATCCCCGTTATCCTATGCGTTTTTTCGCCAATGGCTATAACGGCGGCAATATTCTCTCCGAAGATGGAGGACATACATGCGTGAATTCCAGCAATGGATATGTCGGATCTGAGGTGAACGGAATAACCACCGATCCTAAGAATGCGTCTATCGTTTTTGCCTGTGAAAAGGGAGGACCTCACGCTAGCAGCGACGGAGGACAAACGTGGCGCGGTATTAATACTGTTCTGAATCTATATCCGCTTCCGGGCTGCCAAAAAATAGTCGTCGATCCAACTGATTCGAGCCATCTATTAATGAGTGAGAATAAAGATGCGAGAGCCTACGAAAGTCATGATGGCGGAACAACCTGGTATAACACCGTAGATTATAGAGAGGAACTTTGGAGTAAACACATTTCAACCGCAGCAGAAACTTTTTTAGCCATGGCCTTCGCGCCATCACAACCCCGAAGAGTCTACGGCGGATTCGGGACAAGCGTGGGCGGTTCTCTCGATATCACCACCATGACCAAGACACCGATCATGAGCTTTCTCATTTCCGAAGACGGGGGGCACACTTGGATTCGCCGGGATGGGACGGGGCTTGACGGATGGTCGGTTACCGATATCGTCGTTCACCCCACGAACGCCGATATCGCCTGGGCGTCGACGGCGGGCGCAGGCGTGTTCCTGACCCTCGATGGAGGAACGACCTGGCAATCCCTCTCCACCGGTTTGAATACGTTGGTTATAGCGGGACTAGCCTTGAATCCCCAGAATACGAACGAACTCTATGCCGCCACGCCAAATCGTGGTGTGTTCAAAACGGACAATGGCTGTCTCACCTGGCGAAATGCCGGCACGGGAATGAATCCGAACGAAACTATTGCGGGCGTGGTAATCGACCCCAAACGGCCAAACGTCGTTTATGCAGCGAGTCTTGCGAGCGGCGTCTTTGTCAGCGAAGACGCGGGCGAATCCTGGCGGCTGATCAATACCGGTTTGCGGACAAAAGCGGCACGTTCCCTATCCATATCTTCGGATGGCCTAATCCTCTACGTCGGAACTGTCGGCGAAGGCGTGTTCCGCTTGGGGGATTTGGCCGCTCCTGAGATCACTGGGGTCTCGCCTGTTGTCGGGCCTTCGACGGGCGGCACGGCGGCGACGATTCAAGGATCGGGATTTATCGCCGGCGAAACTTCGGTGACGTTCGGCGGGATGGCAGGAACATCGGTCAATGTTATTAGTAGCGCTGTTTTATCGGTGGTGACGCCCCCGCACGCAGCCGGAGCGGTGCCCGTGACGGTCACAACGGCCTATGGTACCGGAAGTCTGGCCGCAGGCTTCACCTATGAATTGGTCCCTCCGGTAATCAACGTGTCCGCTCCCAACGGCGGAGAAAGCTGGGCCGCGGGGATAATCAGGAATATCACGTGGACATCGACGGCCGTGGCCAACGTCAAGATCGAATATTCGACGAACGGAGGGACCGATTGGACAACGACGATCGCTTCGACGCCGAATACCGGAAGCTACGGATGGACGGTTCCAAATACGCCCTCGACGAATTGCCTGGCCCGAGTGAGCGAGGCGGCAACCGGCAACCCTTCCGATGTCAGCAACGCCTTTTTTACGATTCTCGGCCTCCCGACGATATCGGGCGCCGTGAAAACGGCCGGCGGCGTCGCGATCGAAGGCGTAACGATGACATTCTCGGATGGCGGGGGAACGGCGACAACGGATGTCTCCGGGAATTACGCGAAGGCGATGAATTACGGCTGGACGGGAACGGCGACGCCGTCGAAGGCGGGGTACACATTCGCTCCATCCAGCCGCTCTTACACGAACGTCACGGCGAATCAGGCCGATCAGAGCTTTACTGCGACGCTCGTCGTTCCACCGAAAATCGGCCTGTCAAGAAGCAGTTTTACTTTCGGCGGTTCGCAAGCCGGCCAGAAATCGTCAACTCAGCAGCTCATAATCTCGAACACCGGGGGCGGGACTCTGACTTGGTCGATTTCGGTGATCGCACCCGTCCAAGGAGCGAATTGGCTGGCCTGCGATCCGACGTCCGGGACGGGCGGTGTCTCGATAAATCTCCTGGCGAATCCTTCCGGACTATCTTCGGGAACTTACAGCGCCACGCTCAGTATCACGGCCGCAGGCGCGGTGAACTCTCCTCAGATGGTTTCCATCAATCTCCAAGTCTATGAAGGGACCAACCCGCCACTCGGGGTGGTGGATACGCCGGCGGATGGGACGACGGGAATCGAGGGATCGGTCCCGGTCACTGGCTGGGCCGTGGACGATATCGAGGTCGTCAGCGTCAAGATCTATCGCGATCCCGGGGAAGGCGAACAGGCGGGGCCGAATGGGTATGTTTATATCGGCGACGCAGTCTTCGTGGAGGGCGCCCGCCCGGACGTGGAGCAGGCCTATCCCAACTATCCCCTAACCTACAAAGCAGGGTGGGGCTATATGCTGCTCACAAATTTCCTGCCGAACGGCGGGAACGGGACGTTCAGGCTCACCGCTATCGCCACGGACAATGAAGGGAAGACCACGACCCTGGGATCAAAGACCATCACCTGCGACAACGCCCACGCCGTCTTGCCGTTCGGGGCGATCGATGTGCCGAGCCAGGGGGGGCTGGCATCGGGGAGTTCCTTCATCAACTACGCCTGGGTCTTGGCAACGGGGCGATATCGCCACGCTCTTCCCCGGATATTGCAACGCTAACGGAGCGATCGGGTTCATCCCGATCGACACGACGAAGTATGCGAACGGTGTCCACACGATCGTTTGGAGCGCAACCGACTCGGCCGGAGTGAACAATGGCTTCGGGTCGCGATATTTCACGATCCAGAACGGGGGCGGCGGCGCAAGTCTCGGGGCCCAAAATCTATCGGCAGGACGGCCTGTATCTATGGAGCCGGGGAAAGACACGGGCACGATTCGGCAACTGGAGGACATCCCGCGTGATGCCTTGTCGCCTCTGCGCGTGCGCCGGGGATTTGACCTGAATCAACCGGTCGAAACCGTATTTCCAGGAAAGGACGGGACGGTCGAGGTCGAAATCCGCGAGTTGGAGCGGGTGGTTATTTATCTAGACGTTGAAGGTGTTTCTATCTCCGCCGAAAAAGAGTTGCCCTTGTCCTCTCGCTTTGACAAATGGGAACGATATCTCGCGTATCTAGTCGTCGGCGACGAACTGCGGCCGTTGCCCGTCGGATCGACCTTCGATGCCGAACGTGGAACCCTGGTTTGGCAGACCGGCCCGGGATTCCTCGGCGATTATCAGTTTATCTTAAAAGACCTAACCGCCGGCTCAAAGAGGAATTTAAAGATCAGAATCCGCCCGAAATAAGAAATGGACTGCGCTGCTGCTTGACTTTGCCCAACGGCGGCGAATATATTCTTTTTGAGGCTATGATGGGATTCATTCCGAAAATCGCGTTCGCGATCCTTCTCCTTTCGAACGCGAGGTGTTCGATGATCCGGGGAGGCAGGACGATTTCCGGCTTTATTCTAAATGATCTCGGGCCTGTGACGGGGGCGGTCGTACGCGTTCGGACAACGACGATTTTCACGCTCAGCGACCGGTCCGGGAAATTCGTCTTGAGCGGCATTCCCAAAGGTCGACAAGTCGAGTTGACCGCTTATGCGCCAGGTTCTTATATTGCGGGTCCCGTATCGGCCCACAGCGGCGCATCCAGGATTTCGTTGGTCTTAAAGAAACATCCTGCGGAAGACAACCCGGACTACCGATGGGTCAGCGCTTTTCGCGCGGAGGGGGCGGCTGGAAATTGCGAGAACTGTCACTCCGATCCTCAAGATCCGAATTCGGCGCTTCCCTTCGACGAATGGCGGCGCGATGCCCACGGAACGTCGGCTACGAATCCCCGCTTTCTCTCTATGTATAACGGGACCGACCTAAGCGGGACGCGCCGCAGCCCAAAGACCCGCTATATCGTGGACAGGGATTACGGGCGGTTTCCCCGGCCTCCCGATCCGAAAGAACCCTACTATGGTCCCGGTTACCTACTCGATTCTCTCTCCAGCCCTGGAGATTGCGCGGCTTGTCATCTGCCGGCGGCGGCGGTGCGGGCGCCGTATGGAACCGACCCGACCGGGACGACGTCGACGCATCGCGAAAGCATCGCCTGCGACTTGTGCCATAAAATATGGGCCGTTAAGCTCGATCCGGCCACCGGATCGCCTCGCCCAAACATGCCGGGAGTGATGTCCTTCGAATTCCGCCGGCCGGGAGAAGGACATCAGCTTTTTATCGGTCCCTACGACGATGTCGCGCCGGGCGAGGATACTTACTCGCCGCTTCAACGCCAAAGCCGGATCTGTGCCCCGTGTCATTTCGGCGAATTTTGGGGCGTTAGAGTTTATAACTCTTTCGGCGAATGGCTGGCCAGCCCCTATGCGGACCCGAAGACGGGACAGACGTGTCAGGACTGCCATATGCCCCGTCGAGGGGCGCGCCATATCGCCCTGCCCGAAAAGGGCGGCCAGGCGAGAAATCCCGGCACGGTGTTCAGCCATCTCATGCCCGGGGCCGCCGACGAAACGCTCCTTCGCGACACGGCCAAGCTGGAAATCGAAGGCCTCGCTCGTGAGGGCCGTATACGTGTGGATGTGCGAGTGACCAACGAAAAAGGCGGGCATCACATCCCGACGGACCATCCGGCGCGCAACATCCTTCTGGTGGTGTCGGCGACCGACGCGCGAGGATCCGAATTGGAAGACCTGGGAACTCAACGAATCCCGGAATGGGGCGGACAGGGAAATGATGACGATGATTACGCCGGCCGGCCCGGGAAGGGCTATGCCAAGATCCTAGAAGAGTTGTGGACGGGAGTTTCGCCGACGGCCGCTTACTGGCGGCAGACCAGGCTAAGATCCGATACGCGGATCCCGGCTAAAGAGACCGACGTTACCCACTATGAATTCCGCGCGCCGAACGGCGGCGGGCCGGTGACGGTCAAGGCTAGACTGATTTTTCGGCGGGCGTTTAAAACGCTGGCGAACCAAAAGTCCTGGAACGTGCCGGATATTTTGATGAACGATGCGAGCTTGTCGGTGCCGACAACTCCGGGGAACGATCGTCGAGACTCGGGGGCGGCCGAAAACGTCGACCCTCACCGTAGAAGAGGATAAAGCTGAAGGAGGACGTTATGTCCGCAAGACATCGCGAAACCATGAGAGTAGGAAATCGACCTTGGCGGATGGGGACCGCCGGCTTCGGGCTGATTTCTTTTAGCCTGATTTTGTTTTTCGGGATGATCGTGTTCGCTTCGTCCAAGATCGATTCGACCCAACTGCCGGGCAGCCCGCTCGTCGGAAAAACCTGGGTCCGAACCGGAGGGCCGATGGGCGGCCGGGGGTACGACATCCGGATGCGCCCCGACAACCCGGATATCATGTACGTCACTGATCAGTTTACCGGCATCCACAAAAGCACCGACGGAGGACTCTCTTGGTTTCCCATCAACGAAGGTATCGATGCCCGTGCCGGGTCCTCGGGCGACGCGATTCCTACGTTCTGCCTGACCATCGATCCCAACAATTATGACATCATCTGGGTCGGGACCTTGGGCTTTCGGGGCGTGTATCGATCTGATAACGGCGGACTGACCTGGGAAAAACGCATTAACGGCATCGTGGAGGATTCACAACTGACCCTCCGCGGCTTCGCCATCGAACCGGGAAATTCCAAGGTGGTGTATGCCGCCGGGGACATCAACCTTGGAAAAAGGACTTGGTATGACGCGACGAAGGGCGTCGTCTATAAGACCATCGACGGCGGCTTGAACTGGGAAGCGATCTGGCGCGGAGATAACGTGGCGCGCTATGTTTTGATTGATCCCACGAATGTCAAGACCCTCTATGTGTCGACCGGGATCTGGGACCGAGAGGCCGCGAATTCAAACTTGGCCGCCGATATTCCGGGCGGCGTCGGGATCTTGAAATCCACCGACGGCGGGGCGACCTGGACCACGATCAACAACGGGCTCGAGAACTTGTATGTCGGATCGTTATTCATGCACCCCACGAATCCGCGCATTCTCCTCGCCGGGGTCGGTTTCGGATTTTATCCTTCGGGCAACGGTGCCTATCTAACCATCGATGGGGGTAACCACTGGACCCGCGTCCTGAACATAGGAGGATTGATCACATCGGTCGAAATCTCCGCGAAAGACCCGAATATCATGTGGGCGGGCGGCCTTGGTTTTTATCAAAGCGTCGATGGCGGATCAACATGGACGCAGTACTCAGGACAGATGGGATTCTGGGGGCCTCCAGGTGTCCGCCTCGGTAATCCGATCGACTTTCAAGCGGATCCGCGCAATTCAGCCCGTCTTTTTACAAACAACTACGACGGCGGAAATGTGTTGTCCGATGACGGCGGACGGACATGGATTGAGTCTTCGCGAGGCTATGTCGGCTCCGCCGTCACAGCTTTGACCGTCCTTGCGCATAATTCCAGCGTCGTCTACGCAAGCGAAAAAGGCGGCCCGTACGCCAGTACGAACGGCGGCAGGGTATGGCACGGCATTAACAACATCAGGAACATGTTTCCACCTCCCAACGCCCAGAAAATCGCGATCGACCCAACCGATCCGACCCACCTCGTGATGAGCGAGGGTATAGACGCGAGAGTGTACGAAAGCCATGACGGCGGCAACACTTGGGATATGATTCTCGACTTCCGGGAGGAGATTTGGGCTAATCATAGTGCAGGCGCCGGCGGGGGTATGGGGGCTATCACCTATGCACCGTCACAGCCTAAGAAAGTCTATGGAGGCTTCGGAAAATATTTCTGTGGACAACACTGGCTTCCAGACGAAACACAGACTTACGTACCTATTATGAGTCTTCTAATCTCTGAAGACGGGGGACACACATGGAGTCGCAGGGAGGGGACGGCACTGGACGGATCGTCGGTCACAGAAATCGTCGTACACCCCACCAATGCCGATCTGGCCTGGGCGTCCACGTATGGCGCCGGCGTATTCCAAACGTCCGACGGAGGGTTGACCTGGCAATCCGTGTCGACCGGTCTGACCGCACGAGCTGATACGAGCCTTGCGCTCAATCTGCAAAATCCCAACGAGTTGTATGTGGGCACCGTGGGCAGCGGCTTGTTCAAGACCGATGACGGGGGCGCGACTTGGAGGCAAGTCATCGCCGGCCTGAATCCCAACGAGAACATCATTTCGGTCGTGATCGATCCCATCCGTCCTCATGTCGTTTATGCCGCAAGCGAATTCAGCGGCGTTTATCTCAGCGAGGATGCGGGCGATTCATGGCGGCTGATCAATAACGGCTTGCGCACCCGGGCGGCAAAAGCCCTCGCCATCTCCCCGGATGGCCTGGTTCTCTATGCCGGCACCGATGGTGAAGGTGTCTTCCGTTTGGGGGACGACCTGACGGCGCCCACGATCTCGGGGATCACGCCCGCCGTGGGACCCTCGACGGGCGGCACGGTGGTAACGATCCAGGGATCGGGCTTCGTCGGCGGAGGCACGTCGGTGACGTTCGGCGGAGTTCCCGGGACAAGCGTCCATGTCGTAAGCAGCGCGTACTTAACGGTCGTGGCGCCCGCGCACGCGGCCGGAGCGGTTCCCGTGGCGGTGACGACGGCCAACGGGGCCGGCAGTCTTGCCGGCGGATTTACTTATGTCGTTACGCCGACCATGTTCATCCGGCCTGTATCGCTTCGCTTCGCCGCAAGCAAGTCTGGCGTATCGGGCGGCTTGACCGTGACGACGACGGCTCAGAACGTGACGGTCGGTTTTACCGGGGCGGCGAGTTCCTGGACGGCCGTGGCCGACCAGCCGTGGATTCAAGTGACGAACGGGACGGGAACGGGAGCCGGGCAGTTCACGGTGGGAATTATCAATCCGAATAATGTTTTAGGGGGAGTCACCGGCGCATCGGGAAACGTGATGATAACCTCGGCGCTCTATGCGCCGCAGGCGGTCAGCGTGAACCTGACGATGTTTCTTGAGGGGACCAACCCTCCCCTCGGGGTGGTGGATACGCCGGCGGATGGGACGACGGGAATCGAAGGTTCGGTTCCGGTCACGGGCTGGGCCGTGGACGATATCGAGGTCATAAGCGTCAAGATCTATCGCGATCCCGGGGAAGGTGAACAGGCCGGGCCGAATGGGTATGTTTATATCGGAGACGCGGTCTTCGTGGAGGGCGCCCGGCCGGACGTGGAGCAGGCCTATCCCAACTATCCCTTAACCTTCAAGGCGGGATGGGGTTATATGCTGCTCACCAATTTCCTGCCGAACGGCGGGAACGGAACGTTCAGGCTCACCGCCATCGCCACGGACAAAGAGGGGAAAACGACGACGCTGGGATCAAAGACCATCACTTGCGACAACGCCCACGCCGTCCTGCCGTTCGGGGCGATTGATGTGCCGAGCCAGGGGGGGCTGGCATCGGGGAGTTCCTTCATCAACTACGCCTGGGTCTTGGCAACGGGGCGTAAGTGTATCTCTACGGACGGATCGACGATCACGGCCTGGGTGGACGGTCTGCCGATCGGACATCCGAACTACGGATACTATCGGGTGGATATCGCCACGCTCTTCCCCGGATATTGCAACGCTAACGGAGCGATCGGGTTCATCCCGATCGACACGACGAAGTATGCGAACGGCGTCCACACGATCGTCTGGAGCGCGACCGACTCGGCCGGAGTGAACAACGGCTTCGGGTCGAGATACTTCACGATCCGGAACGGAGGCGGCGGCGCCGGCCTCGAAGCCCATAATCTATCGACCGGACGGTCTTTATCTATGGAGCCGGGGAAAGACACGGGCACGGTTCGGCAACTGGAGGACATCCCCCGTGACACGTTGTCGCCTTTGCACGTGAGGCGGGGATTTGACCTGAATCAACCGCCCGAGACCGTGTTTCCCGGAAAGGACGGAAGGGTCGATGTCGACATCCGCGAGTTGGAGCGGGTGGCGGTTTATCTCGACGCTGAGGGTGCTTCTCTCCACTCCGAAAGAGAGTTGCCGGAAATATCGCCCGCTGGAAGTGAAAAAAATCCATTGTCGTCTCGGTTTGACCAAGGGGAACGACACACCGCCTTTCTTGTCGTCGGAAACGAACTTCGTCCGTTGCCCATCGGATCGACCTTCGATGCCGACCGCGGAGTGCTGGTGTGGCAGCCCGGACCGGGATTCTTCGGCGATTATCAGTTCGTCTTTGTAAACAGAGCCGCCGGTTTGAAGAAGAATCTAAGGATCAGGATCCGGCCTCAATAGAAATGGGATAGTACGAGAAAGAAAAAAATATCGGAATAATAGGGATTTTTGCTGGTAGCGCTACGGGGATTCGAACCCCGGTTTGATGGCTGAGAACCACCCGTCCTGGGCCTCTAGACGATAGCGCCGTGAGGAGCGGAAAAGATACCAGAACCCCGAGGGGCTGTCAATTAAAAACGCGG
>Ga0315288_10010150_pt1 | contig 11862 bp, 12 predicted proteins | sample YL17G11_20_MG_FD_203454 | JGI IMG/M metagenome (GOLD analysis project Ga0315288, IMG submission 203454) | Sediment microbial communities from Yellowstone Lake, YNP, Wyoming, USA - YL17G11_20 | ecosystem: Environmental > Aquatic > Freshwater > Lake > Sediment | place: USA: Wyoming | collected... | reverse complement strand
ACGATCGAGGCGGGGAATGGGGCGGCGCTTTGTTCATGTGCACCGACGATAAGTCTTTCACGATCCGCGACGTCAAGGAATGCGTCAAGCGCGGCTACAAGCGCACCGGATTTTTCGAAGTTGATACTGGCGAGGAACGGGACTGGACCGTGCGCCTCACCGATCCTGAAGGTGAAGCGAAGAGTCAATGAGGCGCAACCGCCGGGTCAAGATCGTCGCCACGCTCGGTCCTGCCTCAAACAACGAAGAGACGATGCGCGCCTTGTTCAAGGCCGGCGCCGACGTTTTCCGCGTGAATATGAGCCACGCGACGTCCGATGCCTTGCGTGACGTTCACACCATCGTGCGCAAGCTCGAGGTGGAATTCTCGCGGCCGATCGGCATCCTCATCGATCTACAGGGACCGAAGCTCCGCATCGGCAAATTCGAATCCGGTGCGATTCGCGTGACCGAAGGCGACATCTTGAGCTTCGTCCGCGGGGAGGCCATCGGGGGCTTGGGGCGCGTGCACCTGCCGCATCCGGAAATCTTCCAGGCGGTTCGCCCGGGCCACGCGCTGCTCCTCGATGACGGCAAGTTCAAGCTCAGAGTGGTCGAGGCAAGCGACGTCAGGATCGACGCCGAAGTGCTGATGGGTGGAGTGCTCGCCAGCCGCAAGGGTATCAGCCTCCCCGATACCGTCATTCCTATGGCGGCCATGACCGAGAAGGACCGCGTGGATCTGGAGGCCGCCCTGTCGATCGGCGTCGACTGGATCGCGCTCTCCTTCGTGCAGCGGGCCACCGATGTCGCCGAAGCGCGCAAACTCACGCGCGGCCGGGCTGCGGTGATGGCGAAGATCGAGAAGCCCTCGGCGGTCACCGAGCTCGAAGAGATTATCGACCTCGCCGACGGCATCATGGTGGCGCGCGGCGATCTCGGCGTGGAGATGCCGGTCGAGAAGGTTCCCGGCTTGCAGAAGCAGATCACTCGCGCGGCGCGCAATGCCGGCAAGCCCGTGGTGGTCGCCACGCAAATGCTGGAATCGATGATTGTCGCGCCCGCGCCGACCCGCGCCGAGGTGTCCGACGTCGCCACCGCCGTTTTCGACGGGGCCGACGCGGTGATGCTCTCGGCCGAATCGGCAGTCGGCAAATACCCGGTCGAGGCGGTGGCGACCATGGACCGGGTCGCCATCGAGGTGGAGCGGGACCCGCTTTACGAACGCATCATCCACGCCCAGCGCATTGACCCCGAGGCGACCGGCGCCGATGCCATTTCGGCCGCGGCGCGCACCGTGGCCGAGACGCTCAACCTCGCGGCCATCATCTGCTACACGGCATCTGGCGCTACCAGTCTGCGCGCCGCCCGCGAGCGGCCGCCCCAGCCAATCTTGGCGCTCACGCCGATCCCGGCAACGGGGCGCAGGCTTGCGGTTGTCTGGGGGCTGCATTGCGTGCTGACGGACGACCCGCACGACCTAGACGACATGGTCGCAAGGGCTTGCCGCATCGCCTATCAGGAGGGCTTCGCCGTGCCCGGACAGCGGGTGATCATCTCCGCCGGCGTGCCGCTCGGCACCCCGGGGGCCACCAACATGCTGCGCGTCGCCTTTGTCGGTGACGATAGCCCGGAAGCGTTGTAGCTCGCGCGCGGAGAGGGGGGCGGTCACATGGTTCGACGCCCCGCCCCGTCCCGAGCCGCGGTCGAAGTGAGCAACCTTAGCTAAATGTCCTGACCCTCAACCTCGCGGGCGAGTTCCTCTGCCGCTTGCCGCGCTTGTTCGAGGAACGGATTGACGTCCAGCGCCTTCCGATAGGCCTCCAGCGCTCCCTTCTTGTCCCCTGTCTGCTGCAGGATGACGCCGAGGTCGCGGATTGCCTTGTAATGCTTGGGGTCGACCGCAAGCGCGCGCCTGAGGTCGGAAAGCGCGCGCCCGTAGTCCTTCTTCATGAAGCCGACGATCGCCCGCTGATGCCAGGCTTCGGCGTCGCCAGGCGCGATCTCGGTCACCGCATCCAGCACCTCAAGCGCGACGTCGAGATCGGCGCCGAGCACAAAGCCATCGACGCGGCTCATGAGCAGGTCGACGGTATCGCTGCCGGAATTGCGCCAAGCCTCCTCGATGGCCTCGGTGATCGGCTCCGCCGCCGCCGCGTCGCGGGCCGAGCGAAGCTGCCCGTAGAGGTCATTGAGCGCTTGCGCGCGCGAGGTCGGGTCGACAAGGGGCGCCTCTCCGCCAAGGAGATCCTCGCGGTCCTGCTTGTTTGGCATTGACGCTGGGGCTGGACCGGTGCCGTCCTTGCCGGGCATTGCGGGCTCGGAGGCGTCGAGCTCGGGACTTTCGCTATCCTCGACGTCGGCTTGGAAACCGGCCCCCGGCTCGGTTGCGCGCAAGGGCCCCGGATAGGATGCAGACGCCGCCAGAACGCCGAGGACGAAAATCGTCCGCCAGGCGTTCGTCCAGTTCCTTCCGTTGGTCATGGGCGAGACCCTAAGAGGGGCGCATTGCCGCCGTCAAAGCCTTCCACCGTGGTCGCGCGACCGCGATGGATTTAGCCCTGCCGCGCCTTGAACCGGCGGTTGGTCTTGTTGATGACGTAAAGGCGTCCGCGCCGCCGCACCACGCGGTTGTTGCGATGGCGCTTGCGCAAGGACCTGAGCGAATTCTTGATCTTCATGCGAAGCATCCAACAACAATTGAGGAGAGGAAAGCCCCGGGCCAAGGCAACAAGCCTCAAGGGAAGCCGGGCGGACCATAGGAAGGGCCGAGAGCCTTGTCAACGACCTAGGGGGCGTTGTCACATTACCGGTTGGCACTCGCAAGGCTTTGCGGTGAACACGCCCATCGAGCTGCAGCGGTCACCGCTTGCCATGTCCTCAGCGCTTCGCCGCGAAACTGGCGAAGTGTCTGACGGGATATCAGATGACGGTGGACGTTGAAGGTGTTGTAGACCGCGGCGTGTGCTGAAAGAAATCTCTGGGCTGAACCGGCTGACTTGAAGCGTTGCATGCGTCGTTCTCTCAGCCGGACCGGCAGGTCAGAGTTCTCGGCCCGGTTGTTACTTCGTCCGCCAGTGATGTGTTTGCTTTTCATTCCAAGATCGCGCAGCGCGGCACCATAGAATGGCAGTTTGTCCGTCACGACTGCGGTTGGAGCAACGCCCCATCGATGCCACGTTGGGCCAGCAGGTCCTCGACATCCCGAAAGCTCAGGGGAAATCGGAAGCGAGGCCAATGGGGCGCTGAAGCGCACGGCCATGCAACGCGCCCTGGGATACGCCTTTGAGACACAGAAGGCGTTTCAAACCGGCGTTGTCGTCACCATCACCGAGACGCTGCCGCCAAGGCAATGCTGCGGTTCATGTTGAAGAACCGGCTCCCCGAGGAGTTCAACGAGGATAGCAAGGTCACACTCTCAGCCGATCAAGCGTTTCTGTAGGCATTGGAGAAAATGAATGAACGCGCGATGACGAAGCGGCTCCCAGACCGCCGTGAGGTGATCGACGTGGTAGCGACAGATGCAACCTGAACACAGCGATCATGCGTGGGTAGAACGCTGGGAAGACTGCTACGACGACCCGCTGCTATTTGTTACCCTCGTTCTCAGGCTGCCCGACAAGTACAACGGCTGCCCGTCATGCGGGGCTCCCTTTGGGCATTAGGTCTCAACCCGCGCTGAAACGGACGCGTCAGAGAGGTCTATTTCGGGATGCCCACTAACAAGGCGGCGGTCCGCATCGGACTTTGCATCCCGAGGGCTGAACGCGGTAAGCGAGTAGCGAGCCAATTCGACGCCTGCCTTTTCATAGATCACGGTGTAAGCGTTTTTCTCGGGCACCCTGCGCGCCATGATTTTGGCCTCCAATGCTTTGCGCTAAGCATATAGGAAGCCATGAAGCGAAGGCCATGCTCTATCCAAACTGAGACACTACCAAATTTTCACCTCCAGAATCACCGAGTTTTGTCATGCCCTTACGCGCGCGCGAAGGGTTGGAGGCTTGTTAACAAAAAAGTGCGCGGCATGCGCTCACCTGACTTGGCTGACGCCTTGTCTGCAAAGAAGAAGCCCCGCACGGGGGAGAGCGGGGCTTTTTCGGTTCCTTGGGGGGGAACAGTGACGGGGAGGGAACCCCATCATGAGGGCGGTATAGGGCGCGCGCCCCGCGATAACTTCAAATTGTATTTTCTTATAGGGGACATAAGAGATGCTTATCGTGTCCGCTCCGCCGCCAGAAGGCGGGCAACCCTACGCAGCACCCGGGCTGATATCGTCGTCTGAGGGCGCTTGGCGCAGCGCCCCTGACTTCCACCTGAGCCCGGCGTGCCGTGTGCTTGGCCATGCGTTCTGACGTCTGCTTCTGACCGACGCTATCGATAATCGTTTTTCGAGGGGCGAGTGAGCAACATTGATTCAAGATAGGAGTCTGGCGCGCAACATCGATTCAAAAAACTCAGCACTTGGATTCGATTGTTGCCTGTGCGCTGCCCATCGCCGACTTTATCGACAGCATCGACCCATAGCGGATGCAGGTCGTCGCCTGTGGTGGCGGTGTCTTGGGTAACTCGCTATGCTGGCAATGATGAGCAACTGGCTGCTCAACCTTCCTGTGCCGTGGATGGCGGTAGTCGTCTTTACCGGCGCATATCTTCTCGCCGCTCTCGTCCATTGGGCAGTTATCAAACTCGCTGTGGACGAGCGGGCGCGTGCTTTCAAAGCACTTTCTCCTGGGATGCTACCGCCGCTTGGGATCATCTTCGGATTGCTCGTTGGCTTCATCGCCGCGCAGGTGTGGAGCGATTTCGAGCGGGCGAAGGTAGCAGTCGCGACCGAGGCTAGTGCCCTCCGTGCTGTTAACTTGCTGGCCGCAAGCCTTCCCGCTGAGCAACAAGGCCGACTTCGATCGCTTATCGCCCAACACGTTGACGAGGCAGTGAATCACGAATGGCCGGCAATGGCACGACAGCGTGCCTCTCTCTCGGCGCTACCTGCAGCGCTAATCGAGGCATTGCAAAGCACGTTGGCCATAACGCCCGCTAGCGAGGGTCAAAGAACGACCCAACGCGAAATCATAACCACGCTAGAAACCGCTCTGGAGGCTCGACGCCAGCGCATCGTTATCAGTCAATCAACGGTTAGCACCATTAAATGGGCTGGACTATTGCTTCAGGCGCTTTGCACGTTGATTGCGATTGCCATGGTGCATAGTGACAATCGGCTCACCTGCCGCATCGCACTGATGCTGTTTGCGACCGGCATTGGGCTTTCGGTCTTACTGATCGCCGCTTATAGTCGACCTTTTACCGGTGAGATCTCAGTCGGGCCGGAACTCCTCAAGCAGGTCGTTGCAAGTCACATGCCGGGCAGCCCGTAAGCTCACGGCGCGGGCCCGCAAGGGAGAACACGTTCATGTACAAAAATATACTGGTCGCCGTTGACGGGCAGGAGCTGTCGAACAAGGCGCTGACGCAGGCGATCGGGCTTGCAAAAGCGATCGGAGCGAAGGTCACGGTTCTTTACGTCACGCCGCGCTGGTCGGCTGCCGCTGCCGGGGGAGACGTCGCGGTCATGTTCCCGCCCGAGGCGCACGAGGCCAATATCGCAGAAGCCGCGAAGCTGCTCCTGAGTAAATCGGCGGCCATCGCCGAATCGGCCGGAGTTCTCTGCGAAACAGCGCATGCGAGCGATGCTCATCCCTACAAGGCCATTCTGGACACGGCCTCTGCGAAGGGCTGCGATCTCATCGTCATGGGCTCGCACGGCCGGCGCGGCGTAGCCGGCCTGCTGCTCGGCAGCGAGACACAGAAGACTCTGACCCACGGGAAGATTCCGGTCTTAGTTTATAGGGAATAGGCATGCGAAGGCTTCCAACCGAGGAGGGCTGTATGCAGCGCTAAGCTGTCGTATGCGTGCGCGAGGTGAGTTCCGCTTGTAACGGTAAATCGGCCTATGGGACGCTGAGCCTCGGCTTCCGGCTCTCAGCCAAATCGGAGGTCCACGAGTTCTCCAGACAAGTCCCATGTCTCAACAGGTTCTCATCGCACTCCATACGGCCTCGACCTGGGTCATCCCCTTGGTGATTGCCATTACGTTCCATGAAGCGTCGCACGGATATGTCGCGCGGTTGTTCGGCGATGATACGGCGTGGCGCCTTGGCCGCGTCAGCTTCAATCCGTTCAAGCACATCGACCCTTTTGGGACGGTTCTGTTGCCGGCGCTGTTGCTCTTGATGCGTTCGCCGTTCCTGTTCGGCTACGCTAAGCCGGTGCCAGTCAACTTTCGAGCGCTGCGCAATCCGCGCCGCGATTCGATTTGGGTCGCGGCAGCGGGCCCAGTCATGAATCTTGCATTGGCAATGTTTGCTTCGCTGGCCTTACACCTCCTCATCTTTCTGCCGGAGGCGGCCAGGCCGTGGGTCGCCGAGAACCTCAAGAACGCGCTGATTATTAACGTGCTGCTGGCCATCTTTAACCTGCTGCCTCTGCCGCCACTCGATGGTGGACGCATCGCGGTCGGCGTGCTCCCGGATACTCTGGCCAGCCCGCTGGCCCGGCTGGAACCCTACGGCATGATGATTCTGATCGGGGTGCTATTTATTTTGCCGTTGCTCGGTGCCCAACTCGGGATCGACCTCAATATTGTTTGGCACCTCGTCCAGAGTGCGACCAACCTCATCATTGATGCGATCCTTTGGCTGACCGGCAACGCCATGCTTGGCGAGACCGCTCTATCAAGAGTCGGCTAATGGCAGATTGTGTTGCAAAACGATTCTGAATTCTCCGCGACGCAATTTTAGTTCAAGGACTTAATGGGTCGCGCAAGAATGATTCAAGCGGCGGGCCTCTTGGATTCTATTATTGCGTAGCGCGCGCGTGCCGCCGACTTTCGCAACAAAATCGGCACCTCGCCGACATGCCGTGGGCTCTGAGAGACTTCCGCTCCCGGGCGTAAAGCTGCCGTAGAGCGGAGATGACCGATACGACCGAGTCTGACCCGTAGATGGGGTAATCGGCCGGCCGACTTGTGGATAGCTGAAGATCTTTTGCCGTTTTGATCTCGGCCCTATGGCGGAGAAGCGCCCATGCCTTCTGGCGAGTATGAGACCTAACCATGCTGCTTTTTGCCCTCAGGGATGAGCGGCAAACCCGCGCCCGCCAGACGCAGTAGGAATGCCGTACCGAAGCCCCATGTCCCGTTCAGCAGCATCGCTACGAGGGATCGCGTCCAAAGCTGCGGGATGGGTTCGCCCTTGAGGGGCGGCACGACGAAGAAGCCGATTTGCCCAGTAGCTTGCGCCGCTGAAGCGCCATCCGCGCCGCGGGGCGCGCGATCAATGGTCACTGCTATGACAGAGTCTCTTCGTTTGCCACTGGCTCACGAACAAACTCTCGATACGCGCGCCAACTCGCGAGGCCGAGCCAAGGGAAGACAACAACAAGGCCGAGAAAACCCGTCGCCGCGGAGATTAGAGTGAGGATCCCGATGATTCCCGCCCAAAGGGTCATGGGCCAGAAATTCTCTACCACCGCCGTGACGCTCGTGGCGATCGCGGCAAAGAGGTTTGTCCTCTGATCAAGAAGCATGGGTGCGGCAAGTACCCCCGATCCGCTCACGATGACGGGAGCGGTGCAAGACGGGCGTCTATTCTTTGGAGTCCGCGGCTTCCATTTCCTCAAACAAAACTTTCTGAGTTTTTTTTGAGGCGAGTATCCTGGCCTCGTCTTTTGTGGGAACCGCCGTCGCGATTACGCCTTCGGGAGAGACCGTCACCACCAAATAGGGCATGCCTGACTTGGGCGGATGATAGATCGCGGTTTTCGTTTTCTTTGCCACGCCACAATACTCCAAGCGGCTGGGTGAAATGCTGCCCGGCCAATCCCCGCCTGGGCCGAAGCAGCAGATACACTGTGCGTTCAGGTTGCGTACGCCAACCCTGCTTACGGCACCGCTTTGTCATAATCAATGGCGCGGTAGGTTTCAATCACTGCCCAGGGACGCCCGTTTGAACAGATGTCGCGCCTTGCGCACGGTCTCCTGCTCGATCTCCCGCTTCGTCAGCTTTTCTTTGTTTCGATAGGAGAAGATGGCCGTGGCTATCTGCTCGCCCCCATCGTCGTCCTCTTCCCAAAGCTCGACGTATGCACGCTTGGAGTCGGGATCGTATCTCGCTCGGATGAGCCGAAATGCCATGGCTGCCCCCTGCCGAAAAACCTTAGCGAAAAGATACCCCGGCGTTGGGGGGCGAGCCAGGGTTACTAGGTTGGGAGTGGTACATGCCCAAAGCACAAACGCCCCGGCCGAGCGGACACCCGACCGAGGCTAGGCAATGTGCTCAGGAGAGAGAATGATAGGCTCAATTTATGGCAGTTTTATAAAACGCAAAAAAAGCGCCAGCCGAAGCCGACGCCCTGCGCCGCCTCCGCGCCCAGCAAAGAAGAAGCCCCGAGCGGGGAGCGAGAGCAGTGTCGATCTTCCGCACTAGATGATCTTCCGGAACCGCGTCGCCAAGACGAAACTCGTAGAACAGCTGACCTTGGTCACTCTTCAGACGGCCCATCATGGATCAACCTCGCCGAGATTCGCGTCAACACAACGGAATCACGCTTCGCGGCCTGTCTCAACCGACTTTTGCAACAAAATCTGCCATAAGCGGACATTTGATCAACAAGAGGCCGACTGATCTCCTGGGTGCCGTTGGCTCGAAGGTAGCTCAGCACCTCTCGCATCGGCTGGTAGGTGATTGGTATGGCAAAGGACAAGAAGTCCAAAACCGCGATCTATCATCCGCCGAAATCGGGGATGCCATACTGAGTCGTGACAGTCTCGCGAGACGGCGTAACTGCTACAGCTGTCGCCTCAAAAGATGAAGCCCGCATGCTCGCGTCAAAAAGGACGCTGAACGTCCTAGGGCGTGAACTCATAAACGGGCATAGCTAAATCATGCACGTATGTCTGCTTCCGAGGCGATAGCGGCCATTATCGGCTATCGTTGTCATGTCGCAGAAGGGCCAGAAGCGGCCATTGGCAGAGCCGCAACAATCAGCAGCCGCAGTCGGCAAACGAAGGCAGAGTTCGAAGAAAAATTATAGGCGGGCGACCTGCACACAAGTCGCCCGCCCTGAAGCTCGCCAAAACCTACCGTGCCTACTTAGCAATTGCCGCCTGGGCTGCCGCGATTTTCGCCTTCACGGCATCGAGGTTGAAGCTCGCGCCCTTCTGCATCGGTGGAAACTCGATCGCAGTCATCGCGAGCTTCTCAACCTGCTGCTGGATGAATACGAAGCGCCAGAATTCGTACTTGAACCAGTCGAAGTATTGTTGCGACCCGATTTTAGTCCCGCTATCGGGCCAGCCTGTGCGCTCGAATGGATCGAGGCGCAAGTTGGTCAGGTAGGGCACGTCAGGCTTGGTTTTTTCACCCAGCCAGCCCCCAGGTTGGTCAATGAAACGATACTTGAAGTCGTCGATGCGCACGGCGCCAAGTTCGCTTTCCCCGAAGTACCAGACTTCGTGCCGATTCGACGGCCCCTTGCCGGTGATCATGTCCATCTGGTTGTAGCCATCCAGATACACCTTGTAGGTCGTGCCACCGAGTTCCTTACCCTTCTTCAACTCTTCACTAATGTTTGGATCACCCGCCGCCGCAAGGAAAGTCGGGAACCAGTCGAGCCCGGAGATGATGCCGTTCTCGACCTTGCCCGCCGGCACCTTGCCCGGCCAACGTATCATCGCCGGCACGCGGAAGCCGCCTTCCAGGACCGTGCCCTTGCTCTGTGCGAACGGTGTCTGTCCGCCGTCCGGCCAGGTGAACACCTCGGTGCCGTTGTCGGTGGTGAACACGACGATGGTGTTGTCGTCCACGCCCATGTCCTTGAGCTTCTTCATCACCAAACCGACGTCGTCGTCCAACTGTGCCATACCGGCTTCATGGATGGTCCAAGCGTTCTGCGAGTTGCGCATCGCCTCGTACTTGGGTGACAGATGCGTCACGATATGCATGCGGGTCGGATTGAGCCATAGGAAGAATGGCTTGCCGTCGGCCTTCGCCTTGTCGAGGAACTTAAAGGAGAGGTCGCGGATTTCGTCGTCCACGGTCTCCATTCGCTTGGGATAGAGCGTTCCAGCGTCCTCGATCTTCTGCCTGCCGACCTTGCCCCAGCGCGGATCGACGGTCGGATCGTCGGTGTCGGTTGCCCACGAATGAATCATGTTGCGCGGCCCGACTTTGTCCAACAAGTCCTGCGGATAGCCTGGGTGCGCAGGATCCTCCATCGCGTCCAGGTGATAAAGGTACCCGAAGAACTCGTCAAAGCCGTGGACGGTGGGCAGGAACTCGTTGAGGTCGCCGAGGTGGTTCTTGCCGAACTGGCCGGTGGCGTAACCCATGGACTTAAGCGCCGTGGCAATGGTCACGGCCTGCGCGGGTATGCCGATGGGCGAACCGGCCTGACCGACAGTGGTCATGCCGGTGCGAACTGGAAGCTCGCCGGTAATAAAGTTGGCGCGTCCCGCCGTGCAGCTTGCCTCGGCGTAGTAGTCGGTGAACAGCATGCCCTCGGCGGCGATCTTGTCGAGGTTCGGCGTCCGGCCGGCCATCATGCCGCGGTGGTAGGCGCCGATATTCCACATGCCGATGTCATCGCCCATGATGACGACGATGTTGGGCTTGGCGGTCTGCGCGTGCGCGAGACCACCGAAGGTCGTGAGCGCTGCGAGACTCGCGCATAGCAGACTAACAATTCTTCTCTTCATGGAGCATCTCCTTCGTGACGCCAGATCCCAAGCATCAATTCGCCGCAAATTTAAGGCGGCCAGCTGACTAACCTCTGACGGGCCGAGAAATTCGTGCTTCATTGAAAAAATTCAACGCCACTTATCAGCAAGAAAAGCGGCTGGGATGGCTGCTTGGGTCAATCGCGTCGATTTGGCAGGGTTGGTCGTATGTCTGGTCATTGGGCGACTACAGAAATGGCGGTTTGCCCTTGAAGGTGTCGGACCGAACGTGATTCAAGCTCCGAAACGGGAGCCGCGAATCATGCGCTATGAACTCAGTGACCTTGAGTGGGCCGTCATAAAGCCGATGCTTCCGGACAAGCCGCGCGGCGTGCCGCGTGTGAACGACCGGCGGGTCCTCAACGGCATCTGCTGGGTCCTGCGGTCAGGTGCCCCTTGGCGTGATCTACCGAAAGGCTACGGACCTCCCACGACCTGCTACAACCGGTTTGTCCGTTGGCGACGGGCAGGCGTTTGGGACCGGATCATGGAAGCCCTGGCAGCTGCTCACGATACGGCAGTGCAGATGATCGATACATCCATTGTGCGCGTGCACCAGCACGGAGCCTGCATTGCCGGGAACAGAGAACAGCAGATGGGCCGCTCGCGTGGCGGACTGACCAGCAAGTTGCACGCCGTAGTAGACGCCAATGGTCTGCCAGTGCGCCTTGGCCTGTCGCCCGGCGAGGCTCATGACAACAGGCTCTGCCCCGTACTTCTGGCCGGATTGCTTCCAAAGACGATGGTGCTTGCCGACCGTGGCTATGATGCGGACTGGATCAGGGCGCTCGTTAACGAGCAAGGTGCATGGGCCAACATCCCGCCCAAGCGCAATCGCCGGGACCCCATCTGCTTCAGCCCTTACCTCTATCGGTCGCGCAACCTTGTTGAGCGGTTCTTCAACAAGCTCAAGCAATGCCGACGGATCGCTACCCGGTATGACAAGCTCGCGGCGAACTACCTTGCCTTCATCAAGCTGGCATCGATCCGCATTTGGCTGCGCGCTTATGAGTCCACGCCCTAGGGTCTGTGTTCAGTTGAGCAAGATGATAGCGGAAGCCAAGTGAACTCCGGCGAGAAAATTTCGAGCGAGTTTGTCGTAGCGCGTG
>Ga0315288_10010147_pt1 | contig 11864 bp, 9 predicted proteins | sample YL17G11_20_MG_FD_203454 | JGI IMG/M metagenome (GOLD analysis project Ga0315288, IMG submission 203454) | Sediment microbial communities from Yellowstone Lake, YNP, Wyoming, USA - YL17G11_20 | ecosystem: Environmental > Aquatic > Freshwater > Lake > Sediment | place: USA: Wyoming | collected... | reverse complement strand
CTAAAAAGATTCGATTCTTAGACATTATTGATTACTTTATTGCTCCTTTATTTTTGTCTTTGGCTCTTGGCAAGTTGGGTAGCTTTTTTTCCGGAGTTGAAATAGGCAAAAAAACCCGATTTTTTTTATCGGTCCATTATGCCGGCTTTGATGAGTATCGTCATTTACCGGCTCTTTATGAAGGAATCTTGTTCTTTTTGGGAGCTTATATTGCTCACAAACTGATTTTTGAAGTTAGAAAAGAGAAACTAACCCATGGTTTTGTGACGGCTTTTTTTGTTTGGTTTTTTGCCCTGGTTAACTTTATTTTTTTCCGATTAACAGAAGGATATTCCGACTTTAACCAAATGACCTCAAAAATATTACTCTTGACATTTAGTATTTATTTTCTATATTATTTTAGGAGTCTACTATTAAATTTCTTTGGCATGATTATCAATTTAGTCAAAAAATATGGACAAAAGGCTTACCAAAAAGTTTATCGACTTTCAAAAGGAAAAACTGGAAAAGGACTTCAATAAAATTCTTAATCAGGTGAACGATCTTAAAAAAGATGATCCTTTTGCCGATCCCGATCACGCTTCTGACAACGCGGCAGTTGATACTGATGTTCGCGAACAGGTTGGTCACGATACCATCGAGGCCCAGATTAAAGACCTTAATCGCAAAGCTAATGATATTCATTTAGCCCTTAATCGGATTGCTAGGGGCAAATACGGACTGTGTGAAAAATGTCACAAGCCAATCCTGATGGCCCGGTTAAAACTTATTCCCGAAGCCCAATACTGCGTTGTCTGCGAAAACAGATTGAGGATTTAAAGAAGGTACTTTTTGACTTTCGACTGAGATGTTCTTATACTCATATCTATGTCTGAAATCCCAGCGTCAATGCTTTTTAATTTTTGTCTTTTTTTAACTATTCCATTTATATTTGCTCTCATTCTAAAGCGGTTCAAAATTTCACCGGTGGTTGGTTATATTTTGGGTGGACTTTTCTTAGGCAATCTATTCGACACAACTTTTTCCAGACAGGTAATTAATAACTTTGCCTATTTTGGAATTATTCTGCTGATTTTTACTATTGGTCTGGAAATTAACTTTGATAGGTTGATTGCCCTTAAAAAATTTATCGTTTTGGGAGGAACACTGCAGATTTTGTTATCAATCATACTAATAACCTTAATTAGCTGGCTTTTTAACTTTTCTTTTTTACAGTCATTTGTAATCGGTATTGCCCTATGTTCTTCGTCAACGACATTGGTGGCCAAAATTATTCAAGATAAGGGAGAAGAAGGTTCTTTTTTGGGTGAACTGGCCATGGGCATCTTAATGTTCCAGGACATTGCCTTTATCCCTTTTTTTATAATTTTAACCTTAATAAATAACCAATCAGTTTCTTTGTTAAAAGTCGTCGCCGATGTTTTTTTGGGTTTAATTGAAGCATCAGCAATTATCTTTGTTTTGTTTTATCTGGGTCAAAAGATTATTCCGATTGTTTTCAATAAAATCACTAAAGTCTCTCGAGAACTCTTAAATCTATTCGTAATTATTTTTATTTTTTTTATTACCTATATTTCAACCATACTTCACATTCCGATTTTTGTCGGGGTATTTGTTGCTGGTGTGTTGGTTGGGCAGACGTTTCAACATTATCATATTTTCTCTGAGGTTAGGCCGTTAAGAGATTTACTGGCAGTAATCTTTTTTGTTTTTATCGGTCTAAGCGTCAAATTTGGGGTTGTTTTTGCTTTTATTCCAAAAATTCTTCTTTATACCGGTTTGATAATGCTGGCTAAGGCGTTGATTATTTTAACGATCTTTTTACTTTTCAAATTTCATTCCCGGACGGCCTTTGCCTTGGCCATGTATCTTTTTCAGATTGATGAAGACGCCTTTATTTTAATGTCTAAGTCATTTTCCAACAATGTATTTTCGCTCGAGCAGTATACGTTTATTATTACCTCGGTTTTATTAACTTTAATTGTCACGCCGATTATTATTGCTAATAAAGACAATGTTTATTATGCGATTAGAAAATTTATAAAAAGATACTTGCCGTTTTTAGGAAACTGGATTACCTACCGGGTTGACCGAGACCAGTCACCAATTGATGTCATTGATATTAAGGACCACGTGGTTATCTGTGGTTATGGTCGAGTAGGTAAGTACATCGGTCGAGCTTTAATTCTAGCCAATATTCCCTTTATTGCTGTTGATTACAACTATCAGGTAGTTGAGCAGGCTAAAAAAGAAGGCGTCAATATTATTTATGGTGATCCGACAGACATGGAAATTCTTGACTATGTTCAGGTTGATATGGCTAAGGTTTTGATAATTGCCGTGCCGGAAAAATTTTCCCAAGAGTCGATTATTCTTAATGCCAAAAAGATTAACAAAAAAATTATTATTTTTGCTCGGGTTCATCGTGAACAAGATCAAGGCCGGATGAAAGATCTGGGAGTGGATATTATTATTCAGCCGGAGTTCGAAGCCTCACTGTCGATTATTCGCCGGATCCTCCATTGGCACGGATTAGATAGAGAAGAAATCGGCCGTAAGGTCAAACGATTAAAACTGGAACATGGGATGATATAACATGAAATCACAAATCACAAATCACAAATCACAAAAAAACCTTTTTTTTATTTTAGTATTTATACTTTCTGTAGTTTTAATTTTCGAATTTATCAAAACCTTGAGAAACTCTTTTTTTTTAAAAAAAAGAGATCGGGTTAATGTAGTTTTTTATGGTCAGGAAACCGCTTTTTACTCACTGGGATTTGGTGATGTTGACTACTTTGTTTATTTTTCGCCTGATGAGAAAATTTTAATTCCGGGTGGTTTTAAGGACTATCGCTTGGGCGCTTTAGGTAAGTTGGTCAATCTGGAAAAAAAACCGGCTATTTTTCAGCACGCCTTTTCTATTGCCAGTTCCAGTTTTGTTGATTTTTATTTTTATCCGGCTAAAACTGAGATTTATTATGGCAACGATCAAAAAAATGTTTTTTTTCCGAAAATAACCAGCTTTTTTTTAGCCAAGACTAATGCCAATTGGTTAGAAAGAATCTATGTCTGTTTTTTATTCTCACAAAGACAGGTCAATCAGTTCCGCCAAATCAAAAATCCCTCTTTTAAAGACTCAGTGGGTAATTTTTATCAGAAGACCTATAGAAATGAGAGAGCCGCTGTACAAATTTTATATACAAAAAACGAAAATAATGCCAAATTATTGAGTCAAATTATCGAAGGGCAGGGGATTAGAGTTTCAGATTATAGTCTTGATTTGGATGGGCAAAAGAACTGTCAGATTCTGGTTAATAGTAAAACAACTCTTGAGTCTGCTAAAGCGATTGGTGATTTTTTTCATTGCCCAGTTTTTAATCGAACCATTGACGCCTATGATATAATTTTTAAGCTAGGGGTCGAGGAAGAAAATTGGGCGATAGAGTAATCTAAAACCATATGATTTACATATTAATATTAATTTTTCTTACTTCTTTAATCTTGGCGATTCGGTCAATGAAAGACTTTGACCTGCCAAAAGAGATTAGGTCGATCTTAAAGATAAAAAAAGTTGGGGGGAGGATAGTTTTTTTTAAGAATAAAGTGACTCATTATAAAAATTGAAGTTCATTCCTCAGTTTCTGTATCTTCCTCTGCCTCGTAGTTAACCAACTCACGATCTTCGTTGGTAAGATTTTCCGCCAGTTTTTCAACATCAAGTTCAGTGGTCAAATCTTCTTCTGGGTCCTCTTGGTTGGTGACAGAATCTTCGCTGTCGCTTTCCATGTTCTTGACTCCAGCCTGGGAATTGACAGGAAACGATAAATGGTGGGCGATTTTTTTACCTTTAGATTCTTCTTTAATAAAAATGACCACATGATTTAAACTGGTCTCTTTAATATAAACAAAATAAACACTTTTGGCCTTGATAAAAAACATTAGTCTTTTTGACAGATCATCCGGTAGACGACCGATGTACTCATCGTCTTTAGTACGGATTTCCACCCGACGTTTTTTAGGTTTTAACAAAACTTCTTGACCAACACTAAGTTGGGCCAAAATATTTTTTTGTCCGATATTTACTAAAGTGACACTTTTTGTTTTACCAGGTATTTCCAAAAAAAGGTCAAGGTTAAAAATAATGTTATTTTTTTTATTTTTTTTAACGCCCCTTGTTTGCAAGACTTTAATTTTTTCAAGGTTATTCTTAACAACCGTGTTGGTTGGTTGAAGTTTCAGGGCTTTTTGATAATATTTTTTTGCTTGGAATAATTTAGCCAGTTGAAGGTAGGCAAAGGCTAATCTAAGAATGGCGGAGAGGTTTTTTTTATTTTTTTTGAGAATTTTAAGGTTTAAGTTTATGGCATCTTCCCAATAAAAATTAATGGCGGCGTCAATGGCATTCTGTTCCAAAATTTCAATCGATTCCATATTTAGATTATGTAAAAGTATATTTTAATTTTATAGAAAGTCAAGTATAATAAACCCGTATGTCCGGACATTCAAAATGGGCAAATATTAAAAGTAAAAAAGGCGTTAAAGATAAAGCCAGAGGGACTCTTTTTTCCAAACTTTCGCGGGTGATTACACTGGCAGTTCTTGAAGGTGGAGGAATTGTTGATCCGGAAAATAATATTAAACTACGTCTGGCAGTTGAAAAAGCCAAAGAGGGGAATATGCCTAAAGAAAATATTCAAAGAGCGATTGAAAGAGGCGTTGGTCCAAACAAAGATCAGATAAAAGAAGTCATCTATGAAGGATTTGGACCAGGCGGGGTGGCTTTAATTCTTTTAACAACGACTAATAATCCCAAGAGAACCTTAACTGAGATAAGAAATGTCATGGAGTGCTACGGAGGAAAATTAGGGGTTCAGGGCTCAGTGAATTATCTGTTTAAAAGATGTGGTTTGGTAGTTTTTGAAAAAAATAAAGTTAAAGAAGACGATGTTTTTGGCTTTGGTGATAAAATCAAGGCCTTTGACATTGAAGATGATCAACAGCTTTTTTCTGTTTATTTTCCCTTTGAAAACTTGGGTCATGTCAATCAATATTTGGGAGGAATCGAAGCCCGGCCAGCTGAAATTGACTATAAGCCGTTAAACTATATTACCGTCAATGATAAAGGTCAAGCGAACCGTGTGATAAATCTCGTTGTGGCTCTGGAAGAACTCGATGACGTTCATAAAGTCTTTGCCAATTTTGATATCCCCGAAGAATTTTTAAAATGATAAACCTAAAATCAATTATCAACTCGTTTAAAAAAAAGGCAATTAAGATCGAAAAAAGACTTCGTTTTGTGATTAGTGCTTTGGCTTTAACTCTAACTATGCTTGTGGCAACCTTCTTTTCTTTTGATAAAGTCTATATTTTTATTCCGCTTTTTATTATGACAACTTATTTTTACACTTTTTTCTCTGTTCTGGAAGACATTGAAAAAATTGAGTGGTTTTCGCTTTTCTTTATGCCGGTTATACTTACGGTGTCTTTCTATCTGTTTTATTTCCTTTTCCCGGTCCGTTGGTTAACCCGGCTACCGTTTATGGTTTTATATGCGATCTCAGTCTATGCTTTAATGCTTTGTGCCAACATTTTTAATGTCGGGGTGGAGAAGAGTCTTCAGCTTTATCGAGCCGCCTTTTCCGTTAACTTTTTCTTTCAGTCTTTGGTCGGTTTTTTTCTGTTTAACGTTATTTTTTCTTTTAGATTAAATTTTTTTCTTAATGGGCTGGTGATTGCTTTAATAATTTTCTTATTGGCTTATCATCTCTATTGGAGTATTAGGTTGCGGTTGGGGATAGAGAAGGAAAACATTTTGTATGCTGGGTTAACTGCTTTTTTGCTTTTCGAGCTCGCGGTTATCTGTTCATTTGTTCCCTTAAAACCAATGATCTTTTCTCTTTTTATTATTTCTTCTTACTATAGCCTGGCCGGCCTTATCTACAACCACCTAGATCAGCGGTTGTTTCCGCAGACAGTCCGCGAATATTTATTTGTTTGGTTTTTTGTTTTAACAGTAACCTTATTATCGATTAATTGGTAAAGTCTTCCTAGAAATCTACGAGGCACACCCCAAGATAGAGAAGAGGGGAACGGACGCAAAGAATGTGCATCCTATAGTAAATAAAACTATAGGATAAATAATTTACGTCCGTAATTAATAAAATATGTGGATAACTTATTGTTTAACAAGGCTAATTTGTTAAGTTTAAAGCGCCTCTTTCTTCTAATACGTGCACTTTATCTTTATACACATAGGCAAAAAATAGCCTCAAAATAATATTTTAGATTATAGTGGCGTTCTAAACTACACTATTGGTAACCAGTGGCAACCAGATACAATTTGTGATAGTTTTATAGATATCTTCGCCTTGATATCTATAGTTTGGAGTGTTTTATCAAGCTAGACCACACTACGCTCTAGGTAAATGGTAGGTCTTTTTAGCTACAGAAATCATTATTTAGAACGATGTATCAACCTAAATCATAATAATTCCCGAATACCAAGAATGGCTTCTTTAGCCTCAAAACAACAGATTTAGATTGACAAATAGCTCTAAAGAGAATAGTGGTTTTATGGACCTATTTCATAAATAAAAAAACACTTCTCTCGTTGGCTATTAATCAGTAATTAAAAGAAAATTATCTTAAAGGAGACAAGTTTATAAGAACTATGAGTTGTGGGAAGAGGGGTAGATTTCTCTTCTGCAAGAGATCAACGTAAAAAACTGCCGGTCTTATAAAAACCTAAAAAAAGACTGACATGTGTCAAGGAGAAGCTAGACGTATAACGTCGTAAATTGTATCTTTTACGATGTCAGCCAAGGCTGTCGTGGGAGGAGTGGTCAATAAAATTACAAATCACAAATTACAAATAACTGATTAATTATTTTATTTTTTCAGGTTTCTCTATTTTTAATTAATGGCTTATTTCTCTGTTATTTGGTTAGGTCTTTTTCAACCCTTTGGTGTGACTTGGAATCATGGGTTTAGAATGTTTTTATGCTCTAGACTCCCCTGTTCCCTGGTTTATCTATCGATAGGTTAGAAGCCAGATTATTAATTTTTGTATTATTTTGATCTCTTGACGAAAAGAATTTATTTTGTTACCATCACCCAGAAACATATGACGGTTGAAAAAATTAAAAATTTTTTTATCCCAGAACAACAGCCTCCAAATCAATTGTTTAATTATAGAATGAACGGGATTTTAGGTCATTTTGAAGCTTGGGAACAAACATGCGCAAATATTGCTCCGGGACTAGAAAAAGATGGTTTAATTACCAACCTGTTTCAGGAAATCAGAAACGATCCAGAACTAGGTTTTCCCATCGCAGATGATAGAAAAAAGAGACGCTCGTTGATAGACAAACTTAGTTCATCAAGAGCAAGAATTAAAGAAGCGGAAACAGAGATTTTTAATAACCTATTTGAGTTATTTTCTTTAAAACAAAATTTAGTAGAAGGTTCAGAAGATGGCGTGGAGGTCGCAATGCTTGGTGCCCTTGGCGCCGGCAAAACAACCCTAATTGATCGATTAAGCCTACTTTTAGAGGGACAAGGAAAAAAAGTTATCTACACAAAAGAACCACATCTGGACAATCCTGTCTGGAGACTGTCACAAAAAGATAGGGCTTTTATGGGAATGTCACAGTGGTGGTTTTTTTTGGCAAATATGTTATTTCATCTAAATAACAGCGTACAAACAAACAATAATGATGAAAAGTTTAGAATTTCCGATACACATGTGATTACTGATATCGAGATGTGGGCTCCGTGGTATCATCGTATTGGTGATTTTCCAAGCCAAGACTTTGTCACATATCAAAGATTGGTAAATTTTTTCAAACCGATAATCCCGAAACCAAAATTATTAGTCATTCTTGGACCGAGCTTTAATAATGATCTTACCTTATATACGGACAATTTAATGCAAGGGGTAACAAACAGATTGAAACACGAAAAAGCAAGGAGGCAGGAAAAAAAATTTTGCCAAGACCCAAAATATCTAACAAAACAAGTAGAAATAGTTTTAGAACTAGTAAAGAGTATTCCTCAAACTTGGGGGATCCCGATATTACATCTGGTGGCCGATCCGTTAGAGCTATATAATAGTCCCCAACTCCAAACACAATGTACAGATCAGATTATTGATGCGGTTACGAAATTACCTTCTTTATGATAATATACTGTTATAATCTTCTTTATGGATATTCTTCAGGTAAAAAACCTGTCAAAAAAATTTAGAGTAAAAAATAAAAAAGATTTTATTGCGGTTGACAGTATTTCTTTTTCTTTAAAAGAAGGAGAGATTTTGGGATTTTTGGGACCAAATGGTGCCGGCAAAACAACCACGATTCAGATGCTTTTGGGTGTTTTAACTCCAACTAAAGGAGAGGTCTCTTATTTTGGGAAAAATTTAAAAGACTATCGGGAAGAAATTCTTGAACAGGTTAATTTTTCTTCAACCTATACTAATTTACCGTGGCGATTAACAATTCGTGAAAATTTGATCTATTTAAGTTATCTTTACAATGTTAAAGACCGACAAAAAAGACTGAAAAAACTAGTTGATATTTTTCACCTTGATAATTTAATCAATATGCAGATTAGTCAACTTTCGGCCGGTCAGTTAACCAGAGTCAATTTAGCTAAGGCTTTTTTGAACTTTCCTAAAGTTTTGCTTTTGGACGAGCCAACCGCGTCTTTAGACCCGGATGTGGCTGAATATATAAGAAAATTTTTGATTAACGAACAGCGACAGTTTAAAACTTCAATTGTTTTTACTTCACACAATATGGCTGAGGTGGAAGAAGTCTGTGACAGAGTTATTTTTATTAATAAAGGAAAAATTGTCGCCGACGATACGCCGGAAAAATTAGCTAAAACAATTGAGATCTGTCATGTGGAACTGATTATTAAAGACGGGTTAAAAAGAACAATTGAGTACTGTCAAAATCACGGATATCAATATAAGCTTAGTGGTAGAAATATAATTGTTGATGTTAAAGAAAAAGAGATTGCCGAGTTTTTACGGGGTTTAATGGACAAAGGAGTTTATTATGACGGTATTAGTATTGAGAAACCGACCTTAGAAGATTATTTTTTACAAAACCTATGAAGATTAATCGCATTTACGCCATAGTGATAAAGATAATGTATTCTTTTACCCATAGCTATGATCGGATAGCTGATGCTTTTTACTGGCCGACTATGGATCTTTTACTATGGGGATTGACTAGCACCTATTTTAAAACTACCGCAGCCGGTAATTCAAAAATTATTATGGTAATTGTCTCAGGAATTTTACTTTGGATAATTGTCTGGCGGGGTCAGTTTGAAATCACGGTTAATCTTTTGGAAGATTTGTGGGATCGCAACTTAATCAATATCTTTGCCACGCCGCTTAAATTTTCCGAATGGATTACCGCTTTTATTATTGTTGGTTTAATCAAAGCCGCCTTAAGCTTATTATTTGCTATCGGTATGGCTTATCTTTTATATCAGACAAATTTATTTGTTCTTGGTTTTAATCTGATTCCTTTTATTTTTCTTTTGATTCTGACCGGTTGGTGGGCCGGGTTTTTCATTGCCGGAGTAATTTTAAGATTTGGTAGTAAAGTACAGACCTTTGCTTGGGGAATGATTTATCTAATCTCGCCTTTTTCGGCCATTTATTATCCGGTAGCGACTTTACCGGCTTGGGCGCAAAAAATTTCGTTAATTGTTCCGACCAGTTATGTTTTTGAAGGGGCTCGTGAAATGATCGGTAAAGGAATTTTGGATTATAGAAAGTTACTGATCAGTTTAGCGCTTAATATTTTTTATTTAATCCTGGCTTTAATTTTTCTTAGAAAAAGTTTTGATAAAGTTCTGGATAAAGGTTTAGTTAAGGTTTTTTGAGAAATAAGTTTTCTACTCCCCCACTATTTTAAAAACAACTTGATTTATTAAGGCAGAACTTGATTTTAAATAAATATTATTCAATACTATTTATATAGTATAGTTATTTATTAATACACATATGAAAAAAATAAAACTTTTTCTAACCGCATTAATGTTTTTTTTAGCAGTTTTTTTTATAACCTCTTCTGTTAAAGCCCAATTACCAACTACTACCTTGGTGCAACCAACCCAAAACTGGCAATGTCTTAAGGGAACAAGTTCAAAATATAATCTTGTTAAGCATAATCCGCCAACCGTACCAACCCTGACTCAAGAAGTAAGTGGAAGTGGATTTCAACCAGGAAAAAATATCTATATTGTTGCTTGTTCTACAACAAAAAAAGGCACGGTTTGTACAACTGGTGATGCTACTCAAGATAATGTTATTTTTAAAACCAATAATACAAAACTGGTCCCTGTTGAAATTAAAGCCGGTCCACTAAAAATAGTTGATCAAAGTGGTAGTATTCAGGCAACCGCAATTATAACAAGTACAAGCGCGTCGACAGCACAAATCTCTTTTTATGGAGTAACTTTAATTGATCAAACCCAAATGGGAACTGGTAATGAAGGTGGTTTACAACAGGCAATTACCTTCGATTTTACTGGGAATATTAATGACTGTGTTAACATCTCATGGAAACATCATGATCCGAATCCACCGATACGTCATGATCCATATGGAATTATTTTTGATAGTCAAAGTCTAGAACCTTTATTAGGAGTGACAATTACAATTTTGGATAAGGACAAAAATAAACTTAACATTATTGGTTTGACCAATCCTCAGACAACCGAAGAAGATGGGCTTTTCAATTTTCTGGTTGAACCTGGTATCTATTATTTGAAACCGGTGGTGCCAATAAAATATACGTTTACAGCGACACCCAATTTGCATCCTAATTATATAAAGATATATTACAAGGCTGATGGAACAAACTCGATTTATAAACCAAACGCAGCCATAAACGAAACAATTGACACACCAGAAGAACAGGCACAAAATATGCCTAATCCTGAAAGACGCGATATTCCTTTAGATCCAGGGACTAATCAGCCGACAAAAACCAATCCGGTAATTATGACCTATGGTGAAAGAAGGGCAGCTGCTAATACTATTGTTGAAGGTAAGACTTCTCATCCTTTTACAGTGGTAACAGTTTCTCAGGACGGTGTAACTTTATTATCTGAAAAAGCCGACAGACTTGGTTTTTTTACACTAATAATTGATCACAAAACAATTTCCCCGTCATCAGAAATAAAAGTAACTTTAACCAAAACTGATTTGACCGGTCCTTTAACAAAAAAAATTGTTGATAAGTTTTTGTCTATATTTAAGAGCATAACAAACTTTTTTAGACCAGGATTAGTAGCGGCACAAATCGCCGCAACCTCAATTAGTCTGAATCCAATACCGGCCTATCTTGAAGGTTATGCTTATGATCAAAAAGGTAATGTTCTTCCTAACGCTACGGTTAAGATAATGTTACAGATGACCAAGAAAGAATATTATCAGACGAAAGCTGATGAAAATGGCCATTTTGCTATAAATCCAAGTAGTTTACCTCTATTTGATTATTATCTGGAAATCTCAACTCCAGACAAAGGTACAATTACTTATACAACAACCGAGTTTGCTAAAGTAAACAGCCAGTATCTTAAGGATAATAAAATCAATGTGATGACCGCAGAAAAAAACGGCCAACCAATTACTAAAACTTCGACCGAATCAGGAGTTGGTTTTAAGAAAGACCAAATCCAAACAACCAAAACAGATGAAACAAAACAGACTGAAGAAAAGGCCAAAATTAGCCAAAGTCAAAGTATTTTGATATTGATTGCGGTGATTATACTTTTTGCGATTGGCGCTGTGATTGCCTGGTTTGTTATTTTCAATAAAAAACCAGAGTCAAACCCGC
>Ga0315288_10010146_pt1 | contig 11865 bp, 7 predicted proteins | sample YL17G11_20_MG_FD_203454 | JGI IMG/M metagenome (GOLD analysis project Ga0315288, IMG submission 203454) | Sediment microbial communities from Yellowstone Lake, YNP, Wyoming, USA - YL17G11_20 | ecosystem: Environmental > Aquatic > Freshwater > Lake > Sediment | place: USA: Wyoming | collected... | reverse complement strand
AGCCGGGCATATAGCTGAAAAGACCGCCGCCATGGGCCTTGGCCGAGTTGCCGCTCACGGTGCTGTTGGTCAGGGTCAGGGTGGAGTTGGAGAAGAAGATGCCGCCGCCACCGCCCGGCGACACCGTGGCATTGGAGACATTCCCGCTGAGCGTGCACCTCTCAAAGGTGACATTCGCCGTGTCACCGATGTAGGCTCCGCCCCCATCGCCGGCGGTCGTATTGCCGATGAATGTGCTGTCGGTGACCGTGACGGTGGGTGTGCCAGCCACGAACATCCCACCGCCGTCGGAGGGCGCGGTGTTGCTGGCGAGGGTGACATGCGAGAACGTCCCGCTTCCAGCCTCAATTGCCACGCCGCCTCCGCCGGAGAATGCCGTATTGCCCGATATGGTCGTATGGCTGAACGAGAATCCTGTCGCCGAGGAGCCAATGTCAATCCCGCCGCCCCCGCCGTTGGCTGTCACTTGATTGCCGGAAATTGTGCTGTCCTCGACGGATACCAACCCATTGAAAAGGTAGATGCCACCGCCCGAGTGGGCGGATTGATTGTTGCTGACGGTCACACCGATCAGAGTGAGCACTCCGCCGCCGGCCTGGTAGATGCCTCCGCCGCTGCCTGTTGTAGTGTTGCTATCGATCACAACGTCGGTCAGATTGAGCGGGCGGAGCGAAACGATGGCCCCGAGGGAGCCACCGGTGATCGTGAGTTGGCTGAGAGAAAGGGCGCCGGAGCCACCGTAACTGTAGAACGCCCCCTCGCCAGTGACCGCGCCATTGGCCTCGATGATAGTTGTCGCCGCGCCTGCGCCCTCGATCGTCAGGTCGGTAGGCTGGATATTCAGGTCGCCCCATTCCTTGCCCGGCTGGCCCGGATACGCCTCCGCTGCGAGGACGTAGGTGCCCGCCGGCAGCGCGATCGTGTCGGCTCCAAATGCTGTGTTGGCCCGCTCGACGGCCCCGCGCAGGCTGCAGTCGTTGGGCGCGGCGGTGCAGGCCTGGGCGGAGAAAACGTCGTCGAAACGATCCACGCCGTATGTGGCCGCGTGGACAGGGCTGGGCGGCTGCAGGCTGAGCGCGAGCGTGGCGAGCACGCAGACCGACACGATGCGCTGCCAGGTGGCGCGGCGCAGAGAGGGGGAACAGGATGCCATGGGGACCCGCCTTTCGATGAAGAGGACGGCTGGAGAAGGAAAGATGTGCCGCACAGGAGTGTATAGTCGAGGGCTGACGAGCGCCAGTCTCCACGAGCGAAATAACATGTGCAGGGGTGTCGTGGAGAAGGCGTCCGGCCTTGACTCTTGCATGCGGAAGTAGATCCTGCGCAGGATGAACCGCGGTCGGAGCTCGGAAGGATCGAAGGCAAAGTGCCCAGAGGTTTACCGGCAAGCGCGCCGAGCGTGAGGGGAGATAGGTCTTAGCACCCGTGCCATCAGGGTGGCATAATGGACGACGCTGCACGCATGGCTATGGCAAAGGGGCAGAGCGTGTCGACCCTCATCCGCGAATGGTTTGCTGTCAATCGCCCGCTGGTGTTCTTCACCTACGGCCAGGTCTTCTTCATCCTCGGCCTGGCCATTGCGCTGCAAACCCGACGCTATTCCCGCTTAAACTTGGCCCACAGCCTGCCGTGGCTGGCGGGGTTTGGGTTCATCCACGGCCTCAACGAGTGGGGCGATCTGTTCATCCCCATTCAGAGCCAGTTTCTAGGATCCCCGGTGATCGCGATCCTGGGCACGATCCAGCACATCATGCTGGCAGTCTCTTTCGCGCTGCTCCTGCAGTTCGGCGTGGAGCTCTTGCGCCCCTTCCCGGAGAAGTGGCGCTGGCTGCGCCTCGCCCCGACCGGCGTGTTCATGGTCTGGCTGATCGGTCCCTTCTGGATCGGGCTCGGCCTGACCCAGGATATCGCTCTGTGGCACCGCGGGGTGAACGTGGCCGCCCGCTACGGCTTGTGCCTTCCGGCGGGCATCGTCTCCGCCTTTGGCCTTCTTCGCCAAACGCGCACCCAGATCGACCTGCTGGGCCTGCCGCGCATCGCGCGAATGCTCACCATCGCCGCTTGGTCACTCGTGGCCTACGGCGTATTGGGCGGCTTGATCGTTCCTGAGATACCCTTTTTCCCGGCCAACCTCATCAACGAGGCCTCCTTCGAGAAGGTCTTCATTGCGCCACATCCGGTCTTCCGCTCGCTGGCCGGGCTGGTGCTGGTGGTTTCCATCATCCGCGCCCTGGAAGTCTTCGACATCGAAACCGATCGCCTGATCCGCCAGATGGAAGAGGTGGAGGTCATTGCTCTCGAGCGCGAGCGGATCTCCCGCGACCTGCACGATGGTGTGCTGCAGCAGGTGTATGCAGCGGGTCTCTTGGCCCAGACGATCGGCCGCAAAGCGCGCGGCGCGCAGGCGGAAGGAATGAAACGGCTGGTGCTCACCATCAACCAGGCTATCGAGCAATTGCGCGCCTTCTTGCCCCAGTTGCGATCGGAAGCCGGGCCGGTCGAGCTCGTGCCCGCTCTCGAGCAGGTCATTGACGAGGCTCGCCGCACGCTGCCGATCGAAACCCAATGGCACACGTCAGTTCCGCCCCGTCTTTCACCTGAACAGACCAGCCATGTGGTGGCATTCACCCGCGAAGCACTGTCGAATGCCATCCGCCATGCGCACACGCCGCGCATTGAAGTCTCGCTCGAGGCTGTTGAGGGCCATCTGCGCCTCAGCCTGCGCGATTTCGGACGAGGCATCTCTCCCGCGGCCGAGGCGGGCTACGGCCTGCGCAACATGCGTGACCGCGCGCGCCTCCTCGGAGCGCATTTGAATTTCGACTCCCATGCCGGCCAAGGGACGCTCGTGACACTCGAACTGCCCGTGGAGGATGAGGATGGCACGCATCCGCCTGCTCATCGTCGATGACCACCAGGTTGTGCGTTTGGGATTGCGCACGCTGCTTGCGGAGGAGCCCGACCTCGTGGTGGTCGGCGAGGCGGGCACGGCTGAAGAGGCCCTGGTCCAGGTGGCCAATCACCACCCGGATGTGGTTATCCTGGACATCCAACTCCCCGGGCGCAGCGGGCTGGAGGCCTGCCGCGAAATCCGCCAGCGCTTTCCGCAGACTCAGGTGGTCATCCTGACATCTCATGCGGCGGCGGGTTTTGCCGAGCAGGCTTTGCAGTTCGGCGCGGCGGGCTACGTCCTCAAGCAGGTTGGCAATGAGGGATTGGTGCGGGCGGTGCGGGCGGCCCATCGCGGCGAGACGGCCCTCGACCCGCAGACCGCGACGCGGGTGGTGGCCCGCATGCGCGATCTGCAAACGCAAGCGGAGCACAACGCCTTCCGCGATCTCTCCCCGCGCGAGCTGCAGGTCCTGCGCCAGGTGGCCAAAGGTGAGAACAACAAAGTGATCGGCAAGGCGCTTGGCTTGAGCGAGATCACCGTGCGCAACTACGTCAGCCGCCTGCTCGAGAAGCTGCAGATGCGCAATCGCATCGAGCTGGCGACATTCGCCGTGCAGCACCGGCTGGACGACTATCTCTCCTCGGCGGAATAGGAAACGGCGGAGGCTCTGCCTCCGCCGTCGTCTATCGAGCGAGCGTACCCGGTCCCCGCACTATCCCCCGAACAGCAGGAAGAAAGGCGGGAAGGTGAAGACGAGGCCCAGCCCCAACAGGATGAAGGCGGCGAGGAGGGTCTTGGTGAAGTCGACATCCTTCTTGCCCCATAGGGAGCCGAGGATGACCCAAGCCGCCAGCCAAACGATCACCGCGATGGTCGTCTTGCCGGAGAGCGCCCCGGCCGGCTTGTAGAAGGTGATCGCGGCCTTGATCGCCGCGGAGGCCTCGGCCAGCACCGTCATCACACCCACGGCGAAGGCCCCGATGCCGCCGGCCACCAGCGCGGCCGCAGCCAAACCGTTCTTTGTCGTTTCCATAGTCTTGGCAGTCACTGTGAGCCTCCTCTTAGCGCACCGGCGCGGCTTTGGTGATGAAGGCGCCCAGGACACCGGCCACGCCGGCGGCGGCAAACGCCACGACGAAGAACCAGGTCAGCGCCTTGCGCAGCTTAGGTTGATTGACGAGCTGCGGGCCGTACACCGTAATGACATAGGCCACCACGGTCGCCGCGATCGGCGCGATCCAGCCGACGTGCTCTTTCCATTCCATGCCGAACTCGTGCCACTTGGCCGTGCTTTCGCTGGCCAGGAGCAGCGAGCGCGGGAAGGCGGCCAGATCGGCCGTGCCTTGCGGCGGCGTGGCGCGGTACCAGGGGTAGACGATGTAGGTGCCGGTGAGGACGGTGGCCCAGGCGATGGCCGCCATGCTCCACACCCACGCCTTCAGCTTGCCCATGTGCGAGCGGATGCCGTCTGCGGTCACCCATTCCGGGCGCAGTCCGTACAGCGCGACCAGCCCCCCGGAGAAGGCCAGCAGGAACAGCGCGCCGAAAATCAGGCCGTGCAGTGTCCCGAACCATTCACGAAACGTGATCTCCATGCCTTCCTCCTTGGAAGGATTGAAATAGGACGGTTCTTACATAGACATTATCGGGGCAGGGGGGGCCGGACAAGGTGCAGCCGACCCTACGGCGCTAGGGACAAGTGTCCCCGGCCGGGGCTGGGCGCGGCGAGTTGCCTCGGCGGTTTGTCCTGGTCTATACTAGGCTCGAACGTGCCAGCCGACCCCGCTGCGCAGGGCTGCGGCACGATGAAGCTGGGCCTGCGCAGTGCAGGGCGGCGGTGATGACGATGGACCGACCCTGCCACCGAGTGCAGATAGGGCGATGCGCTCGGCCCCCAACCGGGATTCCGCCCGGCCCTGCCTCTTCTCCTCAATTCACTCGCAGCCATCCCCGGCTGCAGCGGCTCTCGCCGGCCGCGCGCCCCCGCGTTTCGCTACCCCTGCGCACAAGGACCCACGATGTCCATCTTCCACGCTTCCCGGCGGACCGCGGTTCTTCTCATTTCGGCGTGCCTTGTCGCATGTAGCGGCGGAGCACAGCAACCGGCGCTCGCAACAGGCGTAGCGGCCACGGTCTACGCCGGACAAACGCAAGGGGCTCCGGCACAACGCGCGCAGGCGCTTCCCACCGCCCGGCCCACGCGCACACCGGTCATTACGCCCGGGCCCACCGCGACCATGCAGGTCATGCTTTCAGGTGAACGATACTCGCCGCCCGCCGAGGCGATCACAGCCGCGAGTGCCGGTCGCCTCACCGAACTGGCGTGGCTGGGTTACGGCGGTAGCGCCGGTTTCACGCAACCCACGGCGGCGCACTACTCGCCGGATGACCGTTGGCTTGCGATCGCGGTGGCGCAGGGCGTCCATCTGCTTGACGCAGCCACCGGCGAGCTTGTGCGGCCGCTCGCCGATACCCCGGATGTGCAAGAGGTCGTGTTCTCCGGGGACGGCAAACTGCTGGCCTACGAGGCCTCGGGGGCCGTTCAGATCTGGCGCCTGGACGAGGGTGAGTTGTGGCGGGAGGTGAGCTTGGAGGGAGGACCGTATGTCGGCGCGGGGCAGTCCTCGATCGCGCTGTCCTACGACGGGCTCAAAATGCTGCGTCTGACATCGCAGGAAATCGAGATCTGGGACACGGCCTCCGAGACGCGTACGGAATCCTTGCCCTTTGCGTTGGGCGACGTCATGGGCACTGGAGGATATGACGCCTGGCAGGTGGCCTTCAGCCCGACGGGTGAGTACTTCGCGACGCTGCGCACCTCAACCTGGAGCGCCTTCAGAGATCTTCCTTCCATGATCGAAATCTACCGAGCTGCCGACAACGCGAGAGTCGCCGTGGTCCACGGCATGGCATTCGCCTTCACCCCGGATGGGTCGGCGTTGGCCAGCACGGCGGGACTCTCGATTGAGTTCAGGAGACTTTCCGACGGTAAACTCATCGGCGGGACGCGCACCTATGGCGCCGTCGGCGACTTCGCGCCCGACGGGGCGACCTACGTCACGTTCAGAGGACGCTCGGTTGTGATCTCGCGGACAACGAACGGGGATCGCCGGGGCGGTTTTATGCTGGGCCATGACGTCGAAAGCGCGGAGTACTCGCCCGACGGTTCGCACCTCCTGGTCTTGGCGGGCACGCTTGAGCTTTGGGATGTCAAAAGCGGAACCTTCGTGGAGCGCCTGGCCGATCGCATGGACCCGGTTGGGACGTTGCTATTCTCTCCAGACGGGCAGATGCTGGCTTCACGGCACAGTGATGGGGTTCTGCGACTGTGGCGCGTCGCCGATGGGGCTGTCTTGCACCGTCTCGATGGCGATGCCGAACTCGACATCTCCTTCGAAGACCGCGGCTCGGTCGTTGCAATAGCGAGCAGCCTCGCCTTTGCCCCCAACGAGGACACGCTGGCCATCGCGCGGGGCAGGGACGGGTTCAGCTACTGGGACATCACCAACGGGGTGCACCGCTACTCGGTCGAGCTCAACAACTGCAACCCGGCGGCCGGCCTGGCGTACTCTGCCGACGGATTGTGGCTGGCTTCGATCGGCGACGGGCGGCAGGCGGTGTGCCTATTGCCGATTACCGACGAGGACAAGCCGACATACGTCCGCGTCGAACCGCAGGGGAGCATGATGAGCCTCGCCATCTCGCACGACGGCGCGCTGGTGGCAGCCGGCGGGCGCAATGGGACTGTGTGGGTCTGGAAGTTTGAGGACCAGCAGTTGCTCTGGTCGCAGCCCCTGCACGGCGAGTACCAGGCCGTGACCGATCTCGAGTTCTCCGTGGATGGGGCGGTTCTTGCGTCGGCGGGCACCGACGGGGTCGTGCGGCTGCGCGAAGCTCGCAGCGGATCTCCGGTCACCGACATCGTTGATGAATTCTTTGCGCTGACGGGGGTGGCCTTCAACGCCGCGGGGGATCTGGTCGGCGTTACGTCGCCCGACGGCAATGGTGCCGGGCTGTATCGGTCCGACGACGGCGAGTCCATCCGCCTATGGGCCCGGGAACTGGAGAACGCGAAGCAGTTGACCTTCTCTCCCGACGGGCTGCTCTTAGCCGCCTCGTTTGAGGATGGAACAATCCGGCTGTACGGCGTCCCCTAAGCCCATGCCCATTGCAGGGACGGGGAAGGTGGGCGTGAAACGGTTTGCCTGCCTCATGCTGTTGTTAGCAGTCTGCACCGCCTGCGCTCCCGGGCTGGGAGGGGAGGGCGCATTCGCCTCGCAAGTGGCAGCGACGATCTTTGCCGAGGAAACCGCCGCACGTTCCCCGGGTAGTCCCGCCACGCCGTTGCGATCGGCGCAACCGTTGGCCTCCTGGACACCCTCGGAGCAGGGTTCGGCTTCGGCGCCTTCCCCCGCGCCGACCCACGCCCCCAGCCTCGAGGGCACGCCGGTGCCCTCTCCATCGACCCTCCTCGCGGTGATGAACGTCGGCGAGATGGTGGAACTCGCTCGCTGGGGCAAGGGTGCCGTTTACCAGACAGTCGTTTCGCCGGATGGGACCTGGTACGCGCATGCGACCTCCCTCGGCGTGTACGTGCACGACTCGGCGGACGGGACACAGAGGCATCATTTCGAGTCTCAGGCAGCGTGTCGCAGCTTGGCGGCGTGTCCGGACGGCGAATGCCTGGTCTACGTCTGCGACGATCACGAGATGCGGGTAGTCTCGGTCTCCGACGGCACGCAGATTGCGGCGATGGAGACCGCGGCGTGGGATGGGGCTCCTCTTGCCTTTCGCTTTTCCGCCGACGGAGCGCGTATGTTTGCGTGGGCAGTGGATCGCTACGGTTTGGCCATCGAGTCGGCCGGGCTCGAAGGCTGGTCGACCGAGACCTGGGAGGAACTCCCGGGCCTTGACCTTCCCGGGAGTCGCATCACCGATGTGCAGGTCGACCGCCGCGGCGTGCTTGCGGCCCTGTCTATGTCAGAAGGTCAAGTACAGGTATACGATCTCGAAACCGGCGAGCGGCTGCGCGTCTTCAGCAGCAGCATGAACAGCGGCCCGCCCATCGGTGTCTCGCCGGAAGGGGATCTGGTGGCCGTCGGCAGCGGATCCAGTGTCGAACTGTGGGGCGTGCACGACGGTCTCCACAAGGCCTCGCTCGACAGCGAGGATTGTTACATCTCCGTCCTTCGGTTTTCGAGGGATGGCCGGCGGCTTGCCCTGGGCGGGACAAGATGGCTTGGCGAGCGGGACAACGGATTTGTCGCGCTGTGGACTGTGGAAGGCGAACGAGTCCAGGAGCTGGTAGCCCACCCGAGCATGGTCAAGCAGCTCGAGTTCTCCCCTGGCGGCAACTGGTTGGCAACGACTTCATCTGAAGGGGTGATCCGCGCGTGGAATGTGGGAAGCGGCGGTCTGACCGCGGGCCTCGAGATGAACGCAATTGGAGAGTCCACGCTGGCTCTCCTTGGAGATGAGACCGGCATTGCTGCGGCGACTCCCGGGGGAGGCATCAGCCTCTGGTCGCTCCCGCAGGGGCAACACAGCTGGAGCTACCCGGATTTCGCCGGACCGGGGCCGCTATCCGATCTGGCGCTCTCGCCGGACGGCAAGCGCGTGGCGACGGCTTCGGAAGATGGGCGTCTCTACCTGTGGAACGTGGGCACCGGATCGCGAGTTCTGACTCTCGAACACAACGTCGAAACCTTCGGCACGTTAGGTGTCGAATTCAATCCGGATGGAGCCACGCTCGTGTCGGTCGGCGATTCGATTCGCCAGTGGAGTCTGCCGGACGGGGAACTGCTGCGTCAGGTGTCGCTCGCCCCGCGGGACCCCTCCCCGGCGCAGATACTCGAATCCTTCCAATGGACGCTTGTCCCGACGGACGCGGAGCTGATGATCTTGGTCGTGCACGGCGACACCATGGACCTGCGTCGCGGTCGTGACTTGCAGAATGTGCGTTCGTTGAAGTGTGTGGCTGGCACCTACTTTGGCCCGCTGGCGCTGAGTCCAGACAGCGGAGTGATCGCCTCCTGGGCGCCCGAGGGGTCCCCGTCGTGCGGCGACAGGCCAGCCGATTTGAGTCTCTGGGATGCCGGGAACGGGGCGCTGTTGCACAACACATCCCTTTCGATGGAGACTTCGCCTTGGCAGATTCTCTTCTCGCCCGATGGTGCAGTGCTGGCGGCCATGGGAAGTTCAGGCGTTGAATTGCGATCGGCCACGGACCTTTCGTTCGTCCGATACCTGTCCTCGGAGGCGGACGAGTCCGAATTGACGCGCATGACCTTCTCACCCGACGGCCGGCTCGTGGCGGCTGGGATGACCGACGGCCGGATTGTCGTGTGGGATGCGTCCACCGGCGAAGTGCTCATCACGTTGACCGGCCACGCCCAGCGCGTCAGCGGGGTGGTTTTCGTGCCGGATGGGAGTCTCCTGGCGACCAGCTCGGAGGATGGAACGCTGCGTCTGTGGGGCATCCCTTAGGCGGCTGGAGGGCTTGCGCAAGGAGGCGGTATGGGCTCACCTCACACCCGATTGCGGTTCCGACCTGACATCGCGAGGCTGATGCTGAGCTGGGCCGCGCTCCTCGCCCTGGGCTCCGGCTGTTCTCCCAAAGGCTCGGCGGGCGCTCTCGCTACGGGCGGGTCTCCGGGCGCGGGCCAATCCCGGCCCGCGCACACGGTCATCACCGAAGCCAATGCCTGCCAGCTGCAGGAGCTCGCGCGTTTGGATCGCGACCCGGTGGTGGCGGTGAGGTTCTCGCCGCAGGGCGATTTCGTTGCTGTGGCCAAGACCCACGAAATCCAGATACTCAATGGCGGGGATCTCGCGCTCCAACGCACGATTCCCCATGAGGAACGGATTGAGAAGATCGCCATATCACCGGACGCTCGCCTGGTGGCCACGCTCGCGGCGGACACGGTGCAGCAATGGGATCTCGCGACCGCGACGCTTCGCAGCCGGGTCGCCGGCGACGAGGTCAACTTCCTCGATTTGGGGTACACGGCTGACGGGGAGTCGCTGGTGGCTACGAGTTGGGAAGGCCTGCACGTGTGGCCGACAGGCGAGGCAACCCTGCAGCGCCGTTTCGAAGACTTGGAGGGCGGGTCCCAGTTGACCTTCACGGCGGATGGAGAGCACGTGGTCTTTCCCGGCCAATGGGGATCCACCTGTCTTGAAGAGTGGAATGTCGCCACGGGCGCCGAGGGTAACTTCCTCTGTCTGGAGGAGGCCGAAGAATGGGAAGAGCCTCCGCTTGTGGCGGTATCGGCCGTAGATGATCTCATCGCCATCGCACCGGAGGAGGGCTCCATCCTGCTCTTCGAAAAGGATGGGGCCGGAGCGCTTCGCCGGCGCGTGACGCTGGGTGAGGGACTGCTCTGGGTGAGCCGGGTCGAATTCTCGCCGGACGGACGCTACCTGGCGGCCAGCGGATGGACCTTGGGCGCGGGTCAGGAGATCCACGTTTGGGAGGTTGCGCAGGCCTCCGAAATTCTCCACCTGGAGGGCGAGCGGTTCGCCTTTGCGCCGGACGCTCAGGCCCTGCTCGTCGGGTATGCCGGTTCGCTCCGCCTGCACAGCCTACCATCGGGTGAGACGGCAGCGGCGGTTGAGGCGCGAATGATGGTCCAATTCACGCTGGCGCCGGATGGCGACCGCATGGCGCTGACGATGAGCGACGGAACAGTGGAGATTCGAAGCAAACGCGGCCAGGAGTTGACCGCCACGTTCGCCGATCCGGAGATCTCGGCGCAATCGATCCAGTTCAGTCCCGACGGCGACTGGGTCCTGGCTGGAAGTGAAGGTGGCGCGTGGGCGGTCTGGCACATCGGGACAGACACCCGGGCATGGATGATTCCTTCAGCCGAAGGCGCGGTAATCCTGGGGGAGGCGGAGTTCGTTTTGGTGCGTGCATCCGACCGTTCGACCCTCGAGCTCAGACAGCTGCGCGATGGGACGGTCGTCCGGCGGCTGGAACATCCAGCGGAGATCCGCGGCTTTGTGGTGTCCGGCGAGGGCCGCCTGCTCGCGACGAATGTTGTGGACGAGACGGTGTGGTTGTGGCACCTGCCGGGAGGCGAGTTCGAGCGCAGCCTGGACGAATATCACTTCGCCCTCGCCTTCAGCCCGGACGGTTCACGCCTGGCGACGCAGGGCGAGGGTGGTGTGCTGAGGATCTGGTCCACCTCCGACGGCAGCCTCATTGCCGAGCATGCATTCGGGAATGATGATTTCTACATGGAGTGGGCGGCCGGAGGAGAGCAAGTCCTTGTCTGGATCGACGACCCCACGGCAACCTATCTCTGGGATCCGGGCCAGACCCCGCCCGCCGAACTGGAAGAGGAATACGCGCCGCTGCTCTCGCCTGACGGCCGGATCCTGATCACCAGGTCGTGGGCTGGCGCATTGCACTTCCGAAACCTGACAAGCGGCGAGGTGCGCGACACGGGAGAAGCTGTCGTCCAGAGGCTGTGGCCGATGGCCCTCTCGCCGAACGGCGAGGTCCTGATGACCAGGGAATGGCGCGGTCCGATTCAGATTTGGGGGACCACCTCTCTGCAGCCCGCCTGCATTCTGCTAGACGACAGTGACGACGTTCAGTACGGGTACTTCGACGACCAGGGCGTCAGGCTCGCCATCTACAGCGAATTCCTGGGTTTAAGCCTGTGGGGGATTCCATGAGCCGTTCGACGGAGGCGGCTCATGCGTCGCTCCACGCCTTGATGCTGGGCGCTTGTCTTTGCCTCGGCGCATGCCGACCATCGGAGGCCGAGCTCCAAGCGGCGGCGACGCGCATCGCCGCTGAGATCTTCGCCACCCAAACGGCGAGCGCGCCCACACCCACCCCCTCGCGCGCGCCGACCGTCACACCGACTCCCAGCCGGACACCCAGCCCGACCCCGATTCCGGACGCTTCGGTCCTTGGGAGCGTGGTCGCGGTGTATGACGGGCCGGGAATCCAGTACAGC
>Ga0315288_10010145_pt1 | contig 11866 bp, 24 predicted proteins | sample YL17G11_20_MG_FD_203454 | JGI IMG/M metagenome (GOLD analysis project Ga0315288, IMG submission 203454) | Sediment microbial communities from Yellowstone Lake, YNP, Wyoming, USA - YL17G11_20 | ecosystem: Environmental > Aquatic > Freshwater > Lake > Sediment | place: USA: Wyoming | collected... | reverse complement strand
GCACCGCTCTATTAGTATCTTGGAGTCGCGAGTGAGGGTCGAACTCACTACCATCGGGTTTGCAATCCGAGCCAAAGCCATTTTGGATCCGCGACTTAACGTATCATATATAACGGTTTATTAGCTATTTTAAAGAAAAGCTTTTAACCTGATAATTTTTAGAATTTCTCTCTCTGAATATGTTGTATAATATTCTTTTGGGGACAACTTATTTAAGTAATAAAATTCATACTTATGAGTAGCTAATATGGAAAGAGTGGGCAGCTGATCTTTATTAATATAAGGAGCAGTTTTTGCTATCGGGCTATAATATCCTGCAAAATTACGGCAGTATAACATATGATGATAGCCTTGAATATATCCCATCCCAGTACCATCAGGCACACAGCATTCTTGATTAAAAAATGAAACTCCTGGGCCGCTCCAAAACTTCTTAATCTCTGGATGTATCATAGAAAGGCCTTTAACTTAATAATTTTTAACATTTCTTCTTCTAAATAAGATTTGCTATCTAAATAGTATCGTTTATTTTTATTGGATTTATCAATCATGCAAATGTTATAGCCAATATAATCTATATACCATACTTCATGAAAACTATTATGATAATAGCGAATTATATGATATTGTTCTTCCCAGAACTTTAATATCTCAGGGTGCATTACAGAAAGGCTTTCAGCTTAATAAGCTTTAACATTTCAGCCTCATTCCAATTTTTCCCGCCGACACTATGCTGAAGATTATTATCATCATCATAAACAGCTATCGTATGATACGTATTATCTTTTAACATTACATATAGTTTATAATCTTGAAAATAAACTACACCTTCACTGGATGCTTCATAAAACTTCTTAATCTCAGGGTGCATTTTACTTATGTAATTTCTTATCTGCCAAACTAAAATTAGTAAATCTTTTATCCTTAGTCACTTCCTTAATTACTTTTAGAAATGGCGGAAGCTCAACTGTATCTTCGATATCATCCAATTCAATTTCTAGAATTGCCAATCCTTTAAGCGGCCCCTTAAAAACATCTAACTCAAAAGTCTGGTCATCGAACTTAAAAACGAATCGTGTTTTTGCGACCTCAACCTTATCTGGATGGCATTTCTTTAATGCTTTTTCATATTGAGACTTGGTAATTTCTTTTTCAGTTTCGTTATGAACACCAGCTTCAACAAACTCTTTTTGATTATAGTGGTAGACTGTATCGGTATCGCCGGTTAAACCCTCGATAGTTTTTCTAACTCGGGCCGAAGGTTCATCGCCTTCTGGCTCCAAATAAGTCTGCGTTATACGCTTCACATCAACCAGATCATCAAACATTTCAGATAGCTCCGACCATGAAGTCGGGAACTTAACCAGGAACTTTCTCTCGGATTCTAGATGGGTGCTCATTTCCAAGATTGTCCTTTTACAATCTCAAATACAGTAGAAACTCCAATATCATATTTTTTAGCTAACATAGATATTGCTCCATATTTTGATCCAGTCTTAATGTTCTTAAAATTATTATAATCATCTCTAATTTGATTTACTTGCCATAATGCTAATACAGCATTGCTGTTGCCAGCGCCACTATTAATAATGGACATTTGCTTCTTTGTTTTTTCAGTTTGAGTAAGTGCAATCCAGTTAAATTAATTGGATACGGCAGTGTCCAAAACTGGAGCGGCATCAACCTTCTTGACTCGCTTGACCTTAACAACCTTAGCTGGCCTTGTTCCCTTGACAATTCCGCCCTTCTTGCCACGAGTAACATACGCAATGTCAGATTCGTGAGCATAATGATTAACGAATCCTAAAACCTTCTTAGTCTCCATTCCAAGGGCAGTTCCAACATCAACTGCCAACTCTTTGATCTGTTTACGCTCGCCAACATTCATGGCTTCGATAATGGAATCGGCAGTCTCAAAAATGCGTTGGGCCGTATCAGTCATTGTCTGTGTTCTATTGCTCATAATAATTCTCCACTTTAATTTCTAAAATTAGAAGGGTATTCCCTCCGGTTCTTAGTCAGTATAATCAGTACCTATATCATGTCAAGGGCGCTACGTTAAATTATAACATTAGAGAAAGTGGGCACCCTATCCTGGCCGACCCCATGCTTCCACGAGGCGTGGCTCCCCTACCAGAAACCATAAAAAAGGTAGGTTCAATGCTTACGGACTATGATAGGGACTGGCGATGGTTCATCTTCGTTGCCCGAAGAAAATACTTAATTATTGATTAGCGGCGCTTTCAAAGCTTTCAATTACCAAATCCAAAAGCTTAGCTGCCAAGCTATTAGAATCAATTCTGGCTCGTTCCTCTTTAAGAGAGGCCAAAGATAGATCGTCTCCAAGGGCTCTAAAATGAGCATCCTCACCTATACCAGACTCAAACACATCAACAAGGAACTCTTTTACCGATTCACTAATTTGATCGGCTTGTGTAGATCCTAGATTATAAGTATCTCCGTTTAGTTTTGGAGCATGTTCGGGATAACAAATCCAGCACGGCATTCCAATACAATAGTGAGCCATTATAAGCTTCTCTTCAATGCAGCAAGCTCGCGCTTAGTAAGCTTTGACTTAAGCTTATCAACGATATCTTTGTCTTCTTTTTTCTTGGCAGCAGATTGCTCTTTCTGCTTTAACTTACGAGCAACTTCTTTTTCAAGATAAGATTGTTTGCCACTAAGAACCTCTACCTCAAATGTGTCCTCGAATAACCAACGAGTTGGTAGGCAGCCCTCAAAATGCCATTCATCATCAAACTTATCTATGATAATAATATTATCAGAATCTTTACCCTCATCAACTTCAAGATTATAAATTGTTTCATCGTTCATGTTAGCGGCAAGGTTACCCACTTCACCTTCTGCGGCGTCTGAGAAATACCAAGTATCAATGCTTCCACCAAATGTAGAAACTAAAAAATTAAGTACATAAGATATGCGCTCAGTAATGGTATCTTCTAATTTGCCAGTGCGTTTGCGGGAGGCTTCCCAATCAAGCAACTCATCCTTAGTAATAGATTTATTCTTCATTTGTTCCTCAATGTAAGAGTTTAGAAGTAGTAGTCCTCTAAGCGGAGTCCTGTGTATTAATCCAGGCAATCATTAATCTACGCAACTAATTGCTTAGTTGCTTTAGCACCAACCCGTAAGCTCGACCACATAAGTCTCAGACGCTTACTATTTGGCTTGCAGCACCCAGGGTTTGCCTTGCCATTGATGTCTCCATCAATGCGGTAAGCTCTTACCTCACCATTTCACCCTTACCCTTGCGGGCGGTTTATTCTCTGTTGCACTTTCCGTTATATCACTATACCCGGCCGTTAGCCGGTGGGTTATGTTGCGCTGCTCCGACTTTCCTCGAAAAGTTGCCTTCTCGCGATTGCCCAAACTACTACTTCCAAAGCTTTACATGCCACATCATAATCATGACTCGCGCCATGTCAAGGGTTGGGATTTTTACAAAATGGAACGGCCCGCAGCTTTTACCCTGCGAGCCATCTAATTACTTACACATACCCAACTTATCGCCATGACATAAATGCGCCTTGACAGCAGGATCTCCAACACAGACTTCATGTCTATTACTAAGGTGCCCAGGAGGGAAATGACATACTAAAGTCTTGCCTTTCTCACAATGTGATTCATTAGTATCGTGCCCGCCACAAACACAAGCCCCGAGTTTACATACCTTTTCCTCTGGGCAAACTACGCCAGCACACCTATCAGCACAAGCTCCATTTTTGCAAACTTGAGTGTCAGGACACTGAACATTAACGCAAGGATCTTGAACGACACACTCGCCATTAGTGCAATGTGCGCCATCTGGACAAGTTACACCGGCACAAGGATCTGGAGTAAAACATTTGCCTTGCTGACAAACTTGACCGCCTGGACATTCAATACCGCCACAAGGATCCGTATGGCCAGTTTCTTTAGCCGCGTCTTCAGTAACCGCCACATCTTCATCATTTCCAGCATCAACACTTGGTAGCTGCATAACTGTTGTGGACGCCTTAATATCAGTAGAAGGGCGCTGAACATAAGTTGGAGCCGGAGTAGTTGAAGTTGTTTGAGCCTCATCTACTGGAAACTCTACTACCTGCGAGCCGCAAGCAACAAGCATGGAAACTAATAAAACTGCGCTAACTTTTAATAGGGATCTCATCACTTGCTCTCCTTGACCACAACAAAATTAACCGTAAATTCAACTCTTCGATTCTGAACGCGACCAGCCTCAGTTGCATTAGATGCAACCGGAACCGCTGAACCAAATCCAACAGCAGTCATCTTTTCTCTTGGAACGCCATGTGCTTCTAAAAAGTTAAGAACAGAATTAGCTCTTGCTAACGACAATGCATCATTGTGCTTAACTTCGCCCTCAGAAGATGCATGGCCCTCAATTCTAATTTCTTTCAAATCAGTGGGACCAATTAATTGCTTAACAGTACTATCCAATAGACCACTAGCAATACTATCTAATACTGGAGAGTCCCAAGCAAATTGAATGACTTGCCTTAACTCAACTGTCAATACTTCAACAGGAGGCTTTTCAACCGGAGGAGGTTGAACTGGAGTCTTTGGCTCAACGGGCGGCAAAGGTAATGGAGTAGAGCGGGCATGCTCTGTCTTAACCTTGGGACCAAACTCAACGCTTACTCCAAGAATTAAAGTCTTAGCATCATTAGTATTCATGCCTGGCTTACCATCTAATTGATACACATCATTATATCTTAAGAAGGGACCAATCCAAAGATCGCGATCCGAACTGGTTGGAACTGAAACACCACCAGCAACTGACCATGCAAAACGATTTAGTCCACCAGTAGCAACATCTTGTAAATCTGCATCAAGCCAAGGAGATGCGGCAGAAAATCCAACACCTTCATTGCTAGCATCGTGTGGCCTCTTCCAGCGAAGGAATCCACCAATACCCAATACGGTTCCCGGCTCAATACCATTAATGCGAGAAGATAATACCATAATAGAAACGGCTGGACCAACACTAAGATGAGATCCAATTCCAACTTCTGGCTTAATAAATAGAGCGGCACCTGCTCCAAAACGTTGAGCTTGCGGATCGGTTAAAGGCACTGCAACACCGGACTCTAATCTCATAGAAACCTGCTGCGCATGAGCCAATGTTGGCAATGCAAATACACTGGCACATACCAATACTGCACTAAATGCTTTCTGAAACTTTCTCATAATCAGTTCTTTCTTTTAATTGCCAGCCACTACGGCTGGCGACTTACGAATATAACCACGATCGGACGAGACGCTAATTTTTATTATTCGTCCCAAACATCGCAGATAAAATCAATCACATCATCACTTGAAAAAATAGGGCTTGATGCCACTACATACTTTCTTTTATAATATTCACTATCAATAGCCTTCTGACTATCCATCTTATCAATCAGCTTCAGTTGCAACATTCTGCTGTACTTACCAGCACAGCCTCTAGAGCAGAATGGCCCAGCCTTATTCTTCTTGGCCTTATCTCTTATTAATCTAGGGCTTCTCTCAAAATCCTTGTCGCACCAAGCGCACTTAAACTTCACAAGCTTTACTCTACGAGTATCGTTTGCCGAGTGCTCATCCCTTGGAACTATCCTTAAATTATCTAAATTGTTGTTGTCAAAATCTGAATCAATATGATCAACAGTCTCTAAATTGGGATCTAATTGACGCCCAACTTGCATTTCCATAAGCCATTTTGGATAAGACACAGTGCGTCGATTACCGTCTTTTTCAACGATTACAACGATTTGTCTGCCATCTCGCCTCTTATAAGGCCCATGTACTTTGAATGATTCCATCACATTATATGATGGAATATTGATTAGTATCTCATATATCCGTAAGGATCGCCCTTTGGTTTAGGAGGCGCAGTAGGAGATACTTCCAATACTTTTTCTTGGTAAAAACCTGGGATAGAGTTCCAATAAGATAATTCCTTGGCGTTTAATTTGCGATCCTGGCGTAGAGATGGGTGGCCGCTTCTCCAAACTGGTTGCACACCAATATCAATTCGTTGACCATCTTTATAGATGTCTCTACCTAAAGAATCCGTTTTATAGGCAGTCTCATATACTAAGTATTGGAAATTAACAGTATTATAATGTCGATAATACATATATGAGCGATTACCATGATAACCCCATACAGTCTTCCATTGCTTAGCTTCAGTGGTTAGGCCACGGTGCTTCTTATTTTTACCAGTTGGAGCAAACCAGAATAATTGCTTGCCAACCTTACCGACAATACGGCCACCAAGCCAATTAACTAATTGATTAGTATCACATTTTTCAATGGGCTCTTTACGAGGGATCTTGGTTTTTTGCTGTAATAAACCGGACTCATCTACATAAAAAGAATGAGTAGAATAAGAGGTAGTAAAGTCTTCTGAAGAATTAGAATATTTACCATAATATTGTTCGTTAGGAACTTCCTCTACGCTACGGTTCAAATAGTTTTTAATAACTTCTTGGCCAACAACGGTATCTTTATTAAAAACTTTATGGAACTCGGAATGAACTTCGCTCCAAGGCTGACCAGCCCTAGAAGCAAGCCAACGATAAATTGGAGAGCTTTTGATACGGTAGCAGCCGTAATACTTACCAATAGGATCAATTGGCGCAATATCGTACTCGTAATAGTTTTCTATATCAGATTCCACTTTACCGAGATACTCTCGTTCAGCGGCTCGCGCCTCTTTATGTGATTGGTGGCGATCCCATTTTTGACGACCACCAGCTTCAGAAGCTGTACGAGATAACTTTTTAGTTGACATGTTTCATTCTCCTAAGAGACAATTATTGGAAGACCAATATGGTTTTAATTTTGTTTGCTAACTTTGTTATATTTGTTTTTTTGAAATCAAATAGAAGCTTATCATACTCAAAAATCTTTGACTTTTGACGCGTATCTATATTATGTTCCGCATCTACAACAGTAATAATAATACTTGTTGATCCAGTTTCAATGTTTAGATTGTCATAGTTATGGCGCTGAATTATTGAATACCTATGCAATTTATCATAAAATTCAACCGTCTCTCTGTTAATCCTATTCAATAGATCAAACTGATTAATCGCCACCCTATAATGAAACTTATCAAAAGCACAATTAAATGGTGATGCTGTTCCATCTATTTGTCCGCCACATACAGGGCACTTCATTAAGTTAAGTAGTATTTTTAGTGCTTTATCCATTTAAGACTCATGAATATAATGATACCAGTTTGACAAATTAGCTTGTATAAAAACTAACTTAACTACCTGCATACTATTCAATCCATCTATATCAAGCTTCATCCATTTAATAAGTCGCAATACATTTTCATATTTTGCGACCATAAACATATGCTGACTTATCTTGTTCTTCATATTAATACCAAGTGTTAGTTAAGCCGCGCCTTCTTTTATCTTCTCGCGTAATTCGCCAATGTATTAAACTAGCAATCTGTCTATGGCTCATACCATCTACATCTAGCTTTAGCCACATTGCTAGTCTAATTAGATTGTCTGGATTGGCTTTACGCAAAGTAATACGCTTCATAACAATTTAATAACCTTTAACTGAACACGTTATAGAGTTTCAATTTATTTAAGAACACAGACTCTTCCATCCTACAACGAAAAAATAAGAGCCTATCGCCAGTCATATGAAACATATTCTTGCGGGTTCTCTCACGGTGAATAGGAGCCGCATCCATATTCAATCTATCTATTTTAGTCTCAAAATTACCAAATTTACGAACAGAATATATCTCATACATATATTGTGGGTAATAATACTTTATCTCTTCAAGGCCTGGCACATCTTCATTAGGAAACCAAATGCAACGATACTCATCATTATTCATGACACAATAAAGTTTTGCCTCCTTTAAATGGACATTCCCATCTAATTGGGAGCCACAGAGGGGGCAACGAAGTGAGTTGCAGAACTTAGCAAACTCTTTATATTTAGGATCCGATGATGCTACATGAGTAATATACATTGGCTTAGTGGGTGCGGAACGTGGGAGTTGAACCCAGTGTTTCAAGCGTATGAGACTTGTATGGAAACCGTTTCATTCTTCCGCTTGGTTACAGATAAAGGATTCGAACCTTTGACCTCTAGCTTATGAGGCTAGCGAGCTACCGGACTGCTCTAATCTGCGATAAATACAACTTGCGTTGTTGGTTGAGGATAAGGGAATCGAACCCCTATAAAACGAGTCAGAGTCGTTCACACTACCATTGTGTTAACCCTCAATAGGTTTTGGCTGAGCGTCTAGGATTCGAACCTAGATAAGAGGCTTCAAAGGCCACGGTACTGCCATTGTACGAACGCTCAATAGTATCTGTTATATATCATTATTACCAGAAGCTGCGATAGAATCTAATATTTTAAATATTGCTGCATCTTCTGCCGCCATTATTTCCTGGCGCATCTTCCATACCATTCTAATATATGTGGAGCTGCCTTTCTTTACAACTACATTATTTGAAATAATAATCTCATCGTTGTCAAACATCATAGCTATCCTCTGGTTTGCCTGTCATCCAAGATGATATAAAACTTTTTAATCTTCGTCTGGAAACATCGCTAATTCTAATTGTTGGATTAGAATATATCTCAACTCAAACTGAGGAACTGCTACTCTTACGCCCTTTGGAAATCCATTAGCATCATATTTTCTTTGAATTATATTGCCAGATGATATGATAACTTCATCATTATCAAACATCGTCATCATCCTTATTATAATAATAGATTGATGATGCGCCAGGAGGAAGCGGTTGTATAGTTAAACACTGACGAGCAATGCCTGCATAATCTAGATTCTTACGAAAAGGCTGTATCATACTGGCAGCTAATTGTGCTCTGCCAGCTGGAGTAGATAGATACTTATTTAGTATGCCGCTGTAAGTCGCGTCTCTATCGCAAACCTCGCCACTGGATGTAATAATGATTGGATGTTCCATAGTGGAACATATATCAACTTATGTAGTTGCCTAGTGCCATTTGCTTTTTGGCCTCTTCAAGAATTTTAGCTCGCCTATTAGCAATAGCAATAGCCGTAGCCTCGGCCCTTCCTACAACTTTATTTGTAGATGTGATAACAACATAATTATGCTCTACATATATCATGGAGCCAATACCATTGCTGATATATCAATTTCCGTATCGTACTCTATTTTAGTATTAGAATTAATGGCCCTGCGAGCAATAGCTCGGTAAGGCAAACTTCTTCTTACAGAAAAGAAATGTTTTTTACGCACCTTATTATTTCGCGTAATGATAACTAAATCATTATCAAATAATTCATTATCACCTGATATTGCAGCCATTACTTAATTCTCCTATCAGAAGAGTTGGTTCTTTCTCTCCATCTTCTTTCGGGCCTAATATCTATTATCTCTATTTGAGATACGCTATCTAAATCTGATAGATTACCTATTTCTAGTTTAGAAGAAACAGACCATTCATTATGATCTGCATAAGAGACTTTTATATTAAAAGGGCCATCGCTATTAGCGAAAGCCCAGCAAAGCATAATGTCTAACTTATTTAGAATCATTGGTGCCATTCCACAGGTTCTGCCCCTGGCAAGTCGTTAGACATCCACTTTTATTGTGGACCGAGTTTCATAGCTCTCGTTCGAATGGCATAATTTGTTGGTGGATCATTTGGGAGTCGAACCCAAGTCTCATATCACTAAAGTATATGAGCCAGCCGTCATCAAGACCCAACTAGGAATAGTTTATTTGTGAGTCATGTTCCAGGACTCGACCAAGCTCGTTTAAGAGCTTGGCTACCAGTTTGTACTCGGCTGAAATCAAACAACTTGTGAAACATTAGATGGTTGATGTTTCGTGTTTGACCAGCGAGTTATCGATAGACAATGAATATATTTCATCTCATGTTCTATTATGGTGGAGCTGATCGGACTCGAACCGACAGTCTTCCCGCAGCCAGCGGAACGCTTCCCCAATTAAGCTACAGCCCCATATTCATTCTATTTTGGTGGAGATTACGGGTAACGCTCCCGTTTTTCCGCATTGCAAGTGCGGGGTAATACCTTCTATACTAAATCCCCATAACTATTATATATCACTTTATTCCCATGCCGTTATATGTAGTATGAGAACTTTGCGCGAACCCATGGAGCTACACATGAAAATCATTATTAAAAATTGCCTTAACTGTACTAAAGAATTTAACGCTCCTGCCCGAGAAGTCAAGAGGGGCAACGGAAAATTCTGTACTCAAAAATGTTCTAGCATTTACAACAGGGCACACGAAATTAAATCGGAACCAAATGTTATTTGCGCCCACTGTAAAAAATCATTCTATATGAATGAAACTAAAAAGAAAAACTCTAAATCAGGATTTCACTTTTGCTGCCGTGAGCACAAAGATTTGGCACAATGTATTGGTGGAATAAAAGAAATTATGCCGCCACATTACGGAACAGGTTCCCCAGAAAATACTTACAGAAGAATTGCTTTTGCAAGCAAACCAAAAGTTTGTGAGCGATGTTCATACGATAAACATGAGGCTGCCATTATAGTTCATCATCGAGATCATGATAGATCAAATAATGATCTCTCTAATTTAGAGGTGCTGTGCGCTATCTGTCATGCTATAGAACATTGGGCGGGAGCCTAATTTATCAGCATATGCCCATTATTTTCGGAGCCTTAACATCAGGTAAGCGCCGCCAATCATAATAGGAACCAGTGCCAATAAATAAAAAGAAATCATTTTTCTCTTTCCTTTAACTCCTCATCGGAGATTAAAACCTTTTCTTTAACCTGAACACAAACTCCGAACACACTCTCGGCCTTTGCCCAACCATTAACATGGCCATGGTTATTAGAAATCTGATAACCATCTTGCCCAATGGCAGAAAGTAAGTGCAAGTAGTAAGCGCCCTTCACCTTAGCATATACCACGTCTCCAACTCGCAGAGCTTTGACGGATACCTTTTTAACGACTACCTGATCCCCTGAGTCAATCTTTGGGGTCATGCTGTTGCCATGGGGCTTGAAGGTCACGACGCCTTTTTCTAGCAATGTTTTTAACACAAAGTTATCGCGTGCCATATTAAGCGCCTCCAAAGCATCAAACAACCCTTTATAGAACTTCATGTCCTTTGCACAAAGGCGGGCCATCTGTTCTAATTCGAGTAGAGCTAATCGTTCTAATTCATCCATGATTCTTTACTCACCTTGGGCAAATGCATGCTTAATCTTACCAAGCATAGATACATAAACGAAACCTGTAAAGATATCGCCATCATCTACTGCATCATTAGCAAACTTAAAAGTTATCAACTCTTTATTGACATCGCTTGGAGCAACCTCTTTAAGAAGCCAGTGCTCGGTCTTATGAGCTTCGGTCTTGAAGAAATCGGCCATGCTATCATTATCTTCCAGCAATTTGCCGTAGTCTCCCATTGGGGCCACATTAACGAACTCATGAGTTAAGTCTTCGGCCTTATCAAGCACATAGCTTGAAAGAGCCTGTCTCATTTCTAAGACAGAGACACCAAGCATTTCTTGGATCTTTTTCTCAACTTCCTCAATCGAATCAGCTTTATCCAAACCTAAATCCGCGAACTTTTCAACCATGTTCGTCACCCAATTCAGAATGTAAGTACGGTGAGCCTGCCGCGCAAGCCCACCGCGAATGTTATTAATTACCTGTCAATGATCGTAATAGTCTTCTTAGTAGTCGTAGTGAATGTTAAAGTAAGCAACAAGTCATTAGTCTTTCTTAGATGCTCTAAGAAATCATTAGCCGCTTTCTTATCAGAGAAGGATTTAGAATAGCTATCTGGTACCGCACGATCGTCTCGTTCCGTACT
>Ga0315288_10010144_pt1 | contig 11866 bp, 13 predicted proteins | sample YL17G11_20_MG_FD_203454 | JGI IMG/M metagenome (GOLD analysis project Ga0315288, IMG submission 203454) | Sediment microbial communities from Yellowstone Lake, YNP, Wyoming, USA - YL17G11_20 | ecosystem: Environmental > Aquatic > Freshwater > Lake > Sediment | place: USA: Wyoming | collected... | reverse complement strand
CCAAGAAAAAGTAGCTACTCTCTCACAAGCCAATGGAGAAAGGCTGACTTTAGTCAGCCTTTCTCCATTTCTGGGTGCTATGGTTTACCGGCGAAACCCTCAGGTGGTCGGAAAGCCTGAAAGTTGGATCACCGTCCTGGCCACTAAGGCGTCGTTGCCTTGAGGATATCGAACACTGGCAAGGCACCTTGGTCCCCCATCAGAACCTGGGGCATGATCCCATCCCATTTTTCGATCATGCGCATGGTCAAGATCTGAGGATTCGTCATTAAAGCTTCTGATTCGATCTGTAGAGCCTTCGCCTTTCCTTCCGCTTCCGCAATCTTCTGATCGGCCTCGATCTTGACTTGAAGAAGCTTGTATTCCGCTTCCTGCGCCTTCTGAGAAGCTACCATTTTGGCTTCGATCGCAGCAGAGAATTCCGGGGAGAAAGAGAAGTCCGTCAGTGAAACGGCGGAGACGCGGATGCCATATTGCTCCAGCCGTGCCACCAATTTTTCCTCGACTTGCTGTTTTACAGTGGCGCGCTGCGTGATCAGTTCGGTAGCAGGGAACTTCGCGGTTACGGCTTTCACGGACTCCTGTACGGCAGGGCTCATGACGCGCTGTTCCCATTGATCCCGGAGATTCTGCCAGATCCATCCCACTTTTTCCGCTTCCAGGGAGTAGTTGATGGTGACTTGTGTCCGAATGTCTTGCAGGTCTTGCGATGCGGCGGATACTTCCGAAGTGTACGCTGCCACCTGCGTAGGCATCAACTGCACGGAGTCGACAATCGGCATTACGATGTAGAATCCTTCCGGTAGTACGCGATCGGTCGTGCCACCCCAGCGCAACACCACGCCCCGATACCCGGCCGAAACGGTGCCAAAACCGGCCTGCAACAAGATAGCAAACAGCAGGATCAGAACGGCAACCCCTAGCAACCCCAGCCGGATTCCGGGATTCTTCCTGTCTGCGTCCCTTGAAGGGCGGAAAGCCAGCCACCCTAGATAGAGGGCAGCAGCAATGCCAATCAATACGACCAGAATCTTGATGAAAAACATGCGAAAAACCTCCTTTGCGTGGTATTTTGCTTAGACAGTGGTAGTCAGCAGGAATCGCTCGCTCCTGCACTCTTCGTCAGAATACAAACCAGCGAAATTCTGGGCCGCAACGATCGAAGACATCGGAGAATCCTATCAGAATGATCGATATCCTTCGATGTTTAGCTGATTGCGTAAGAAACGGAGTTCCTCCATCAATGCGGGGTTGATGGGAATTCCCTCGTTTCTTCGACGTTGTTCCATCTCATATTCCTTTTCTCCCGCTACATAGATCCGCTGCTGTCCGGGAACCTTGCGCGACTGTTGTAACTGACGCAATATCGCCCCGGTGACGGCCTTGGAAAGTTCCAGAGGCAAAAAATGCTCGATATCGATCGCCAGAAAAAAATGCCCGATGCTGTAAGGACGGCGGCTACCATCTTCCGCCAATCCCAGCAATCCTTTCAGGAATTGACCGCCTGACAGCGAGGCGGAGAGGATCTCTACTGCGGTTGCCAAGTCATATCCCTTGTAGCCGGCATATTGCTCCCCGGCTCCGCCCAAAGGCAACAAGGCCGCCGTGGCCTGGTTCAGACCCTGCAGCACCTCTACCGGATCGGTGATCGAGTTTCCTTCCTGGTCAATCGCCCAGCCTTCCGGCAATTGATTACCAGTGCGGGCATTCACCTCGAACTTGCCGCGCTGGGTGATGGAAGTCGCTCCATCAAAGCAAAAGGGAAACGGCAGGTCAGAGGGGGCAGCAATGGCGATGGGGTTGGTTCCGAGCATCGGCTCAACGCCGAGGGTGGGGGCCATGGCCGGGCGGGCGTTGGTAACCGTCAATCCGATCAGGCCTTCTTGTGCAGCCATCAACGAATAGAAACCGGCAATTCCAAAGTGAGTGCTATTTCGCACGGATACGGCTCCCAATCCGAACTGTTTGGCTTTTTCGATCGCAAGCCACATAGCCCGGCAGGCAATAACGTGGCCCATTCCGTGGTGACCGTCCACCAGAGCTGTGGTCTCCGTGTCTTTGATCACTTCAAACCTGGTTTCCACATTCTGAACACCGGCCAGGATCCGGTCGTAATAGTATTTCAGGCGACTGATACCGTGAGACTCGATACCGCGCAGATCCGCTGCGATCAGAACTTCGGCTGAGATGGCCGCATCGTCGGGTGGAACGCCCAGTTTAGTGAAAACGTCGCGCATGAATTGTTCCAGCGTTGGAACGGGAACCCAGATTTCTTCCGTCATGAACCGATTTTACAACAGCGGGCTGGGTAGTATGACAACGAGCTCCGAATTGGCAACTATTTTCCCACGAAAATCTTATCTCCCTCGATCCGGGTGGGGTGCACGACGATGGACCGCGGTGGCTTGACCGATTTGGCCACCGTTAAGGCAAACCCGGAGAAATTGGTCCAACGGACCACATGGCCGTCGATCAAATCAAACTGCGAATGGTGGTTGGGACAAGTAATCACCGTTCCTTCCAGAGTACCGCGGGATAGATCCCCGCCCAGATGGGGGCAGCGATTCTGTGCGCAGTAAAAGCGGTCCCCTACTCTGGCGATCAACAGTTCTTGTCCCCCTACGCTCACTTTTTTCATCTCTCCATCGTGCAGCTCATTTGTATTCAACGCTTCCACCAAATTGTCTGTCATGGTATGCCCTCCTATGTTTGCCTAATGATACAGGGCACGGCGGATCACGGTCCGGGCGGTGATCAGTTCGTAGAGCTCGACGGCCAGTGGATGCCCCAGGTCCCCACAAAAACAAATCGCAGAGGATGAACCGCGCTACCGTTTCCGATCACCGGGATTCCTTCTTTACGCAGATCTGCATCGCTTGAACCCATGCATCCCAAGACCTTTTAAAGACGATCTGCTCGAACCCGCTTTTCGATTCCCCCATCGTTGGGTGGGGTTCTCATCCACAATGGCAAGAAAAGGCAACTGTGTCGCCGTCCCGCAGGTTTAGTGCATCGCGCAGATAGCGGTCACTGGCAATTTCCACGACCCCAGGGCGTAAACCCTTTTCTGGGAAAACAATCGCGCCGGGGAACTCCCCTTCGATCTCTACCCGCAAAGCGCGCACGGCACTAAACCGGCGCTCCTCCAGCACGAACGGCTCGATCGGGTAGTTCGCGTTTTGATAGAGGCACGCCCACTCCGCTCTACCCAGTTTCAAGTTGAGCGTTCCAGGGTAAACCGGGGTACCGATCAGCCGCTGCAAAGCCTTGTAGTAGGGTTCGAGCGAGAGGAAGAACTGACCCTTGCCCAAACCAGGGATCACTCTTCCCCAATAGTTGTTTGCTTGGTGATTCTTCGTTGCTATTCGGTTCAAAGTCTCCCTAGGATTTCCCATTTCTTTGTGTTGAATTCAGACTCGGAAAGCGCTCCTTGTTTGAAAAGTTGGTACAAGGTCCAGATGGCCTGGGCTGATTCCTCGCTGTTTGCAGTGGGTCGATCGAGCGTTGATCGTTTGAAACGACTCCATTCTTCTTCAGTGAACAAACCTTCTTGCAGCAATTGTGCGAATCTTGAGAAACCCTCAGCAGTTTCTTTGGATTTTAAAGTCGTCGCTTTTCTGTCAAATGGATTGGTCGTCACGGGAGGATAGTAAACATATTTTTTTAGCGGCGAGCGCCAGAGCAGCTCTACCACGACCGCAATGATCCCAATCTCGATCCAAGCCTTCACCAGGATCACGGAGACCACCGGCCATGGCAGCGGGTAAGGAATGCCCCAAACGCTGAGGGTCAGGTAAGTGAGCAGCGATTCCGGGATGTAGCCGATGATTACGGCCAGGAACGGGATTTTCAGCCAGCGCATCAGCCACGCTACCAAGAAACCGGTGACCGCTTTCAAAGGAAAGATCAGGAAATTGCCAAAACGGATCGATGGCGGGATGCCGATAATAAGACCGGTAGCTCCACCGGCAAACGGGCCTAGAAAAACAGCCGCAACCATCGTCGCAAGATGGGAGAAATCCAAGGCGACCTGCGAACCAAAGAGGGGTATTTGCAGGCTGACATAACCCAGCACCACACCGATGGCTGCAAGAATCCCGACGCGGGCGGTCAGTCCAGCTCTATTCCCTGACCCTAGCGGATCCCTGGGTGACGTTGAAGGGGAACCGCTTTTCTCTTTTTCTTTCATGCAAGAACCTCGCAAGAGATTCCTTTGGGCACAGCAAAACCTTTTTTCATCCGGACTATCACCGTCGGCCCTGGAATCTCACCAGGTCTGCATTCAATGCTAGTGGGCTTTACCACCGGTCGGGGAATTTCACCCTGCCCCAAAGGTTGCCTTTCATTATATCGAAGAGAATGCGGAAGGGAAAGGGCTATCTAGATTCCCAACTGATCAATCGGTCTCCCGGGCAAAGCTTGTCCAAGGGAAGGATCATGCAGTCTCCCAGGACCAGCCCGTCTTTGGCTCGCTCTCCGATGATTCGAGGGCGCTGGATCCATCCGTGCAAGTAGAAGCGGTCCGGCGTTTTTCCTCCCAGCAGGATGGGCAAACGCCAGGGCTCACCCTGATGGAACGTGATTTGTAGAACTCGGGATGAGCGTTTCACCGCTTTCACCTTGCGCAATGTCATACAAAAGAGAGCATCTTCACCCCACTTACCAGCCGGAATTATGCGCCAGGGCAAGCGCCCTCTTATCTTGGCAAATCGCCGGTTGAACAAGCGCTGAACTTCGGCTTCCAACTTTTCCAGAGGGACGGGGAAACAGGCAAAGAATGGGGTCCGCAACGAGGCTTTCCCCAGTCGCCGTTCCAGACTGGCCATGAAGGCAGATCCTTCCTCCATCAATGCCAATAGACGAGACAAAGAGGCGCTCTTGGCCAAAATGGAATGCAAGGCTATCCAGGGTGCGGCTTGGTTTCGGGACCGCCACCGCCGTGCCACCTGCAACGGATCGGGAGGATGCATCCAGGAAAATACCTGGTCAATGAACAGGTACAGATGCCGGCGGGCTTCTTCGGCCGATTCCCCGGGTAGCAGGGCGTTCCGCCAATCGGCTCCGCGAAGCAGGCACTGCACATCTCGTTTCATCTCCTGGATCTTGCGTCGTTTTTCTGCCAATTCCCTCGTTTTGACTGCGGACAGCTTCCCTTCTTTAGCAGCCCATCGCAGGTTCATCAAATGGCGCTGCAAGCTGGCGATTCGCTCTTCCACCCGATGGGCTTCCTCCGTACTGGCCAACGCCAGCACTTGCTTGGTGCGAGACACCAAACCCGCGCAATTCAATCCGGGCTCGATCTGTTCCACTTGCTTGGCCCAAAGGGTGGTGAATGCATCATGCTGCAAGAAGAGCCGTGCACCAAGGTACACCCCATTCTGGCCTGGCTGTACTATCAGAGACACGGGGTCCAAACACCAAGTGGACGCTTCTTGGGCGTCTCCATCCACCCAAACCAACTGCAACTGGGACCAACGACTGCCCAGCCATTGAGCCAGTTCCCGCTCGATCGCGTCCGAGCCGCCCACCAGGAACCAGGCTTGTCCCACATCCGCGTAAATGAGATTGCCGATCGCGCATTGTCGTTCCAGGAGACGCTGCAGATCCGCCAGGATCGGCTGGATCCCGCCTGCACGACGAAGGCACAGGATTCGTCGCGGTACTTGCTCCATCTCTTGTGGCAACTCCATTCCGCAAAGAAAAGAAACCAGTGAGGCCTTGAAGTAGCTGGCCATGGAAAAGGAATGCAGGAACAGGTCGATGTCGTTGGCCGCTCGGCGTGTTTCAGCCAAGGCGGACCGGCAAACAGGTTCGAGTAACGACAGCATCTTCTGCCGCGTTCGACCAATCGACTTTGCGCTCAAGACGGTCCCCAGTCGAATCCAGAGCTGTAAACGCTGGGCATCCAGCTTTTCGGGGTTGATTCGTTCTTCTCGGCCAAACAGAGAACTGCGGTAAGTAGCGGCATAGGGCTGTTTGGCTCGGTCGGAAGGGTTGGCTTTGTCCTCCGCCGAACTCTTCCGGTCGCAGGCTTGCAGCAATCGGGCAAAGGGCAACACCTGGAGTGGAAAATGGTTTTGCCGATTGTCTCCATGATGCCAACGAATGAAATCCGCTAGTTGAACTCCGCCCCAAGGAAATGCAGGTTCTATTGTTGGCCAGAAATAGGACAGAGGTGTTTGCAGGAAGTCCATGCACGGCTGGGGAATCCATTCGCGGTCCAATTCCAGGATTTGAGCGTGACGATCCGTATCCTGACAATCGCAGGCCTTGGATCGGATAAAACGAGAGGACAGTTTGCCGATATCGTGCAACAGGCAGGCGCATTCAGATGCCAGGATCAACTCTCGGTAGTGCCTCAAGTGGGATAAGGCAGAAACTGGGCTCGATCGATCCCTACGAGAGATCATTTATTCTCGAGAGACGTTCGGGTCGGGGATCTTTTCCTGAGCAGCGTCCCATTCTTTCTGCAGTTGAGCTAAGGCCTCGGTCGGCGTTTTCCTTTGTCCGTAGCGCTCCTCGACGAAAACTTCCGTCACGTGGGAGAATTCCGGGCCAATGGTGGGAGCTTCCGGCTCTGTGCGTTGAACAAACTCCCACGGCGTTTCCGTTCGTTGCCGAACCAGATTCCAGTGCTGGAGAAACTGCAGCCAGCGAAAGTACAGGTGGGAGACGGAGCCGGACGCTGGCGTTGTGGTCAGTACAGCCTCCTTTTCCCGGATGCTTTTCGCTGCTCGCAACAAACGGGTCCGTCGAATGGCCCGCCAGATAAAATAGGTTGCAACCAAGAAAATAAAGGCACCGATTAAGATGGTGATCACCGATACACGGCTAAAAAAACCAACGATCGCGCCAAGAAAATCCACAATCGGGTCCGTGGATGATTCACTTCCGGGTGGAAGTGGGCTAGCCGTAGGAGAAACCTCCACCGGCAGGCTGACTCCCAAGACCTGCATCAGCCCGTTCCAGGCCATCTTTACCAAGCGCAGGAGCTGGGCCAGGATTGGTCCCAGGTAGGGTGGCAATAGCCAAAGAACCAGTACGATCACAACGGTCATCACCACGAGCATCAGCAGGGTCTGGTTACGATTGAAATGAAGAAGGAAATAGGCAATCAGGAAAACGATCAACAACGCCATCACAAACGTGCCGATATAGGCCGCCGTATCCATCCATTCCGGCATCATCAAAGGTGCTAATCGGGGTGAGGGCGCTCCCATTCCCGTGACAGTGCTGGTAGGAACCGCGACGGCGGGTGGCCGAATCAACGACGGCGCCGAAGGGATGGACGGCCCAGAGGGAATGGAAACCCCGGATAGGCTGAATTGTCCTACCGCCCATGGTAACAGGAACAGGAGCAGGGGTACCAGGATCAGGAAGGACAACACTAGCGTACGGCGCAAGTCCCTTTGCTGATACACGAACCGAGCTTCTCGCCAACGGTCCGCCCGTTTGCGATAAACCATCAGCAGAAAAAAACCGACCAATAGCGCAAGGAGGGGTAGAAAAAATGCAGAAAAGGAAGGTAGTGGCTCTAGCCAGACAAGCACGAACAAGCAAGTCAGAACAGGCCACCTCCAGGCTCTGTCTCGCAATGCTCCTTCCAGCGACAAAGTGACCGGGAACCAAAACAGCATTGACAGCAAAAAGAAAAAAGCGCCAGCAACACCTGGATCCACAAGCATGCCAATCAAGGTTTCTGGCCGAAGGATGGCTCCACTGGAAAAAAGAGGGGGAAAACCCGCCACCAGTGCCCTACTCCATCCGACATCGAACAAATCGTATTGCGGAAAGAAGAGGATTTTGGTCAGTAGCAATGCTAAGGGCAGCAACCAAATCCAAGAGTGCAAGTCAATGCCCAACCCGGCCTTGAAAAAAGCGAAACCGAGCGCACAAACCCAAGTCAATGCCAGCGCCCAGAACAGCGGTTGAGGAGACAGTTGGCCTATGAACAAAGCCAGCAAGAAGAAGACAGTGGCCAGCAGGAGCAGCGGTAGAGCGGAGTCCCGTAGATGTCTCTCCGGCTGGGTCCGATTGCCAATTTTAAGCCTTGCATTTCCCCGAACCTTGAAGGAAGGGTGCCCCTGCTGCTGTGGAACTTCCATTACATCACTCCCAGCAACGAGTCGTTCTCGCCGATTAAGTGCACATGGACATGCTGATCCTCCAGCATGGCTTTTTTATGCCGTAGATCAGCTACTTCCAGTGGATCGAGCATGAAAGAACGACGCGGTTTTTCCCACGGAAGGCGGAAAGAACCTTCGTAAATCAGATACAGGGTGAGATGCTGCGTGCGCAAGCGCAATTCCACCAGGCGGGTCAGGATTTCCGGTGAAAGGAAGCTTGAAACCAGTATCAAATTGCTTTGCCACGGCAATCGGCGCGCCGATTGCCGAACACATTCCACCAAGTCTCCGTTTTCGCTCTTTGCTCGGGCCAGGATCTCCATCTGGCGCAGAAAATGAATAGGGTCTAGGCCGAGCTCTTCCGGTTGAGCCACTTCGGGGAAGATCGCCAAGGAGGAAGGAATATGCTTTTGGCTGGCAAAATGCAACAGAGAAGCTGCTGTCATCATGGCGAAGTCCTCGTACACTTCTTGGAACGGCGTTTCGTGCCCACCGGATACCAAGTCCACCCAGACGGTGATTACCGTATTCACGGAAAACTCGAATTCCTTCACCAGGAGATTGCCGGTGTGCGCGCTGAGCTTCCAGTGAATCCGTTTCAAGGGATCTTGCGGCGTGTAAGCGCGCACACCGGAGATGGCAGTGTAGTCTTCGTAGGCGCGGATTCCGCTCTTTCTTCCCTCGAAGGGTTTGCGCAGGGGAAGTCGCAGGCGTTCCAGTGGAACGATTTTCGGAAATACCACCAACGCAGTGGGAGCATCCACCCTCCGCTCTCGACGCCAGAGACCCCAAGGATCACCGGTTGTCAGCAATAAAGGGTTCAGGGCAAATTCCCCCCGGCGGTGTGGTGTGATGGTGTACTGGAATGTCCGTTTCTCGCCAGCCAGAAGGCTCATCGCATAGCGCGTCACTCCGGTCTTGCAGACGATATAAGGCGGAAGGAATTCCCAAAGCTCCAGCCAGGGTAAGGGAAGTTTGCTCCGGTTTTCTACGGTCAGCACCACTTCCGCTTGCTCGCCAATCGATAAGCGGGTTGGCGTCACCAGCCTGGAAACCTGAACCGTATCCGGACGGCGGAGAGTAAGAAAATAAGCGATGCCGGCCAAAACAGCGAGAAAAAGTACGAATAAAAGGGCTACCCGCCCACCCCACAGAGCCAGAAAGAAGAGAGATAGTAAAGCCAGGAGTATAAGGGGCAGCTTGGAGCGCATCTATAAAGGAACCACTGGACCCGAAGATTCAACAGTTCTGAAAAGCTTTAGGTGGAGACTGCTGCTATTTTGGCAGCTTCTCCTGTACATAGCTGACCGCGTCTCCCACGGTTTTCAATTTCACCAAATCCTCGTCCGGCACCCGGATGCTAAAACGGTTCTCCACTGCCATCACGAAGTCCATCAGATCTAGAGAATCGGCGCCCAGGTCCTCAGCGAAACGCTGCAATTCCCTGATGTCTCCCTTTACGGACATTTTTTCCTTGATCAGCGAGGTCAATATCTGCAAAATCTCGAACCGTTCCATGATTGTCTCCTTCGCTATTTGATGATGGGTGATGGCGGTTTCGATCGCCAATGGCAACAAGAACGTGGCAGAAAACGATGTAGATCGCACTCAGGATCAAGACAGACCATCCTACTACCTGCAGCGTAAAATAGCGGTTGCGACGGATCGCCCGTTCTCTTTCCAGTCGAACCAGCACATCTTGTACGAGGCCTCGCGGCGCATTATAGGCCTGATCCCGCTGGTGGGAAAGGAGCAAGCGGCTTTCCTCTAGCTCTTTCAATTTGCGACGGCAGGAGGAACAGATCCGGATATGTTCCTGGAATGTGAGCGCCTTCGAGCCGAGATCTGCCTCCAGGCATGCGGGCATCAGGCTGATCGCTTCTTCACAGTGCATCATGTTTTTTCTCCTTCGTTCCGACCAAAGCTCGGTAACGGCTTTTAAAATCCAGCCGGGCTCGGTAGATCCGGATTTTTGCCGCAGATAGCGAAATGTGGAGCGTGGAGGCTACTTCCTCGTAGGCAAACCCATAGATGTCCCGCAAAACCAATGCGCTGCGGTAGTTGGCGTTCATCCTAGCTAGAACCTGGCTTACCTGATCCTTTAGTTCCAATTGCTGGATCTCTTCTTCGACTGGGTAGTCCTCTTCCGTTTCCTTTGGTTCGAATTGCTCCGGATTCTTGTTCCAATGACGATCACGCTTGCGCCGCTTCAAGTAGTCCAGGCAGATATTGGCCGTAATCCGATAAAGCCAGGTGGAAAAAGCGGAACGACCTTCAAAACGCGGCAAGGCTCGCCAAACTCTGACGAAGACGTCCTGGGAAACATCCAAAGCATCTTCCGGGTTCGCTAAAATGCGGAGAGCTAATGTATACACCAGGTTCTGGTGTTGTCGGACCAGTTCGGCAAATGCGGTTTGATCTCCTCGCTGCGCGCGGTGCAGCAGCTCTTCCATCTCAGGTTCGATCCTTGGCAAATGCCTGGGGTTGGAGCAACACGAGGATCGCTGCCAATCCAGCGCAAATCAACCCCACGCCACCGGCCTGGCTTAGGCCATGGCTGAAGCAGAGGGCACTGGTAAACAATAGATTGGCTTGATACAGAAGAAAGGGCAACAGATTCGGGCGATCAATCCGCGAGATGATTTGTCCGGGTCGAGGGCTAGTAAGCAATTCGAACAGCAACAGTATCACAAAAGAAACAAACCACCAGCCCACGAAGTTGGTGAAGGGGATGCCTTGGTAAAACCCACCCTCTTCCCAAATCCAAAACCGGGAGCCAATAGCAAGTGCCGGGTCAAGGGACAAGTCCCACCCCACCATTAACAAACCGCCTAGGGCAGCGCGCAATGGGCTGAAGCGAAGACTGGCTCGGTGCCGGCCTACAATTAGCCTTGCTAATAGCCAGGAAGGATACAGCATAGTCAACCAAGCGATGGGGATGGCTACGGGTACATCCAGGATTTTGGGCCCGAGAGAGTCGCCATAGTGGTAGTGACCAAAGATCAAACCATATCGTGTGCCAAGGAATTCAGCCAAGAAGGTTAGGGTGAGTGTCAATCCGACCAGTACGAGTAAACGACGGGTTCCCAAGACGAATTCTGCATGAAGCACCGTTAAGATTGCTTGCGTACCGGTGACTACCAGGAACAACGCCACGGGGGTTGAAGTGGGTAGCAGATTGAGCAGGAAAACAACGCAGATCCCGCCGAACAGGATATAGAGGGAGCCAGCCAGCCACTCCCGTTTCATCGGTTGTCCCCTTCGTGCCAGGTCATGGCTCATTGTAACGAGAAGAGGGGCACGGTTCTAGCAAGAAAGGAATTCGTCCGGCATCCACCATCCCCATCAGATTCCTCTCCACGATTCGATCGTCTTTGCCATCATCTGCTCGCTGGAACTTGTTATAGTGGCAAAAGGAACGACATGAAGAAACGAAGGATCCGCTTTCTGGCAATGGTGGAAGCCCTGATGGATTGGTACGATTCCCATCCACGCGACTTGCCGTGGCGTAAAAACCGCAATCCATACTGGGTATGGGTTTCAGAGATCATGGCTCAGCAAACCCGCATTCAAGCAGTCCGACCCTATTTTCTGCGTTGGATGGAACGATTCCCCACTCTGGAGGCGCTGGCCAACGCTAGCGAAGAAGATGTGCTGATCCTTTGGCAAGGCTTGGGCTACTATGCCCGAGCTCGCCATCTCCACGAAGCCGCCTGTCTCGTATTGGAAAAACACGACGG
>Ga0315288_10010142_pt1 | contig 11868 bp, 11 predicted proteins | sample YL17G11_20_MG_FD_203454 | JGI IMG/M metagenome (GOLD analysis project Ga0315288, IMG submission 203454) | Sediment microbial communities from Yellowstone Lake, YNP, Wyoming, USA - YL17G11_20 | ecosystem: Environmental > Aquatic > Freshwater > Lake > Sediment | place: USA: Wyoming | collected... | reverse complement strand
CTCGGCCCCGGGGCTCGGTGGCCGGAGAAGCAAGCTGAAGCTTGAACTCCAACGAGACGGCGGTTGATGGCCTCAATGGGCGGACAATAAACTGTGGAGGCTCCCTATCAACCTCCACATGAATTCAGGGCGGAACATGACACGCAAAGAGGAAGCCTCGCGTTTGACTGGAGAGACCCAGGTCCGGCGTGAACAGGGAAACCCTCGATCACGAGGCGATCCGGCTATCGAGCTGGAAGAGTTGGCCGGAGACGTTCTGGAGGCTGGCCAGGAACACGATGAACCGGGCGACCTCCTCGATCGAATTCAGCCGCCCAAGGGTATTCGCCGCAGTGAACTGGTCGAGCGCGTCCTTCGACAGTCTGGCCGTCATCGGCGTCGGCAACACGCCGGGCAACACGGCGTTAACCCGCACGTTCCGCGAGCCGACCTCTTTCGCGAGTGCTTCGGTCAGTCCGATCAGGCCCGCCTTCGAGGCAGCGTAGGCCGCCTGGCCCCGCACGCCGGTGCGGCCCGCGAAGCTGGCGATGTTGATGATGTGGCCGTCGCGCTGGTGCATCATCGTTCGGATGACTGCCTGCGAACAGAGGAACGCGCCTTTGAGGTTCACGTCCAGAACGCGGTCCCAATCGGCCTCGCTCGTCTGAACCAGGAGTTGATCCGCCGTGACGCCGGCGTTGTTGACCAGCGCATCGAGCCGGCCCCAGCGCGTCACGACGTCGGCCGCGGCCTTCTGCGCCTGGGCGTGATCGGTGACGTCCAGGGGGACCGGCCAGACGGAGTCGGTCTCGGGGGGAGGCGCGATGCGATGCCAACCCGCCGCCACGCGCCAGCCGTCGCGGGCAAACGCCTCGACCAGTCCGCGCCCCAGACCGCCAGCGGCGCCGGTGATCAGAACCACGCGTTGGCTTGGCAGATGCACGGGCAGCAGCGGCGGTTCATCGGCCGGGCGGGATGGCCCAACGCCCGCCGATCATCGAAGCCATCACCGAAGCCGGGTTGTGCAGCACGGCCTCGTGAACATGCCGCGCTGGGCCGGCGAACGGAATTGCAATCAGATCGGCCCACGCGCCGGGGCCGAGTTCACCAGCGCGGCCCTGCAATCCCAGAGCGGTCGCGGCATTCACTGTGACCATGCGGAGGAGCGTGTTCGGCCAGAGCCCCGGCACTTCGGCGGCGAGCGCCTGCATCTCGGCGAAGAAGTTGAGCTCGACGCGTTCCTTGCGGCGTTTCAGGACAGTGGCAAGGCTGTCCGTGCCGAGGCAGAGGTTCACGCGTTCGCGCATCAACTCTTCGTGCGGGAACGCCTCGTGGCGGAAGTAGGCATGGCTGCGCGGACAGTGCACGACATGAACCCCGCGCCGCGCCAGCAAAGCGGCATCTCCGGGCGCCAGGTAGTTCAAGTGAATCGCGAGCAGGTGGGGGCCGAGACAACCGAGCCGCTCGAGGTGCTGAACGGGCGAACCCGCGCCGCAATCGGACATGTCGCGCTCGTTTCGTTTGAGCCAATCGAACATCGGCCCGCGACCTTCAGTGAACATCCGGAACTCCTCCTCGGATTCCGCGACGTGCGTGGTGAGCGGCCAGTGTCTGCGCCGGGCCGCGCGCGTGCTCAGGCGCAACAGTTCCGGGGTCGTCGAATACGGCGCGTGGGGTGACAGCCAGACGCGGGAGCGCCGGTGGCGGGTCGCGCGCGCCTTCGCGAGGGCTTCGTCGAGGATCCACCGCGGCTGGCGGCGGCTCTTGACGCCGGTCATTTCAAGGAACGAGCAGACCCGCAAGGGCGTGTGCTGCCAGACGTCGGGGAGCAGGTTGGGAACAGCTTCAATGTCGCCCACCGTGGTCGTGCCGGTGCGCAACAGCATGTCGGCGCCATTCCGCCAGGAGCGTGCGAACTCCGCGTCCGACCACGATCCTTTGAGGGCGGTGATGGCCTTGATCCAATCCGAGAAGGAGCGCATCGGCGGAAGCAGGCCGGCCATGTCGGTGTAATCGAGATGGCAGTGGGGATTGATGAGCCCTGGGAGCAGAACCACGTCGCCCAGATCGGTGACCGGACCGTCCATGTGCGCAGCCACTTCCTTCCAACGCCCGACCGCAACAAGGCGGCCACGGGAAACCGCCACGGCACCGTCCTCGATCGGTGGTCGGGTGATGGGCAGAACGATTCGGGCGCGGAGGATCATGGGCGCGGATCGGTCTCGCTTTTCAGCCCTCCGGACTCGACCCGGCAATGCACCTGCGGAGATGCCGGCGGATTTGGGCGGCTCAGAGCGTGGATTCCTGGCGCTTGCGTTTGCTGGTCGAGGCCTCGGTATGTTTGCGGGCCATGTACTTGCTGCGGCGCTTGCGGATCTGTTGCTCGATTTTCTTCGTGACCAGGTCGATGGCGGCGTAGAGATCGTTCTCGGCGTCTTCGGCGAACAGGTCCGGTCCCGGCACAGCCAGGCGCATGGAGCAGATGAACTGCCGATCCGGCGCGCGTTTGTGGTCGAGTTCGAGCGTCACCCGGGCGTCCACAGCCCGCCGGTCCAAATGGTCGAGCTTCTCGATCCGGTTGACCAGATGGTCTTCAATCGCCTTGGTGAGGGTGAGGTTGTGGGTGCTCAAAACGAGTTTCATGGTTTCAAGGTGCTTTCAGTCGCGGACAAAATCCAGTTCGAGTGTTTCCGAAAAACTCCCCAAGCCGCAGAGAGCGCGTCCAGCTCAGGCCAGGACGAACCGGCGGTGTTGAGTGAACACGCTGCGCAACGCACGCGACGTGGCGTCCTGCAAAGCCTGCAGCTCCCGATACACGGTGACATTGTTCGCCACCGGCTCGGCCGTCTCCGCCCGATTCAGTTGCACGAACTGGTCCGTGATTTCGTGGATGCCGACTTTCTCACCACGGGTGAGGCGCCAACACCAGAGTGCCTGCAGCGCCGCGCCGTAGGCCGCCCCCTCGCCCACCTTCAACGTCACGACCGGCGCATTGAACACGTCGGCCATGATCTGGCGCCAGAGCTTCGACTGGGCGCCGCCGCCGGTGGCGCGAATCTGCTTGGGCTTCACTCCCAGCTCGGCGAGTCGGCGGAGGCCGTAGTTCATGCCGAGCGTGACGCCTTCCATCGCCGCGCGGGCGTAGTGGCTGGCGGTGAAGGTGCGCGGGGTGACCCCCAGGAACACGCCCGTGCCGTCCGGAACATTGGGCGTCCGTTCGCCCTCGAGATACGGCAGCAGCAACAGGCCCTCGGCGCCGGGCTTCGCCTTTGCGGCCTCGGCGGCGTATCGCTCGTGGGTCCAGCCAAAGTCCTCACGAACCATCTCGGTCGCCACCGTCACGTTCATCGTGCAGAGCAACGGCAGCCAGCGATTCGTGGAATCACAGAACGCGGCGATCTGACCGGCGGGATCGACCACCGGCTTCTCCGCGCAGGCATAGATGGTACCGCTGGTGCCGAAGCTGGCGGTGATGACGCCGGCACGCGTGTTGCCGGTGCCGATGGCGCCCATCATGTTGTCGCCGCCCCCCGCGCTGACAACGAGGTCGGGATTCAACCCCAGCTCTTTCGCCCGCGCGGCGGACAGACGGCCGGCCGGTTGGTCGCTCGGAATGAGCGGCGGCAGCTTGTCGGCCAGGCTGGTGTCGATCGCCTTGAGGGTGTCCGCGCACCATTTGCGTTTGCGCACGTCGAGCAACGCCGTTCCGCTGGCGTCGCCAAACTCCATCACCTTCTCGCCGGTGAGCCAGAAGTTCAGATAGTCATGCGGCAGAAGGACGGTGGCGAGTTTGGCGAAGTTCTTCGGTTCCTGTTTCTTCAGCCAAAGAATCTTCGAAGCGGTGAACCCGGGCAGCACTGCGAGACCCTGCTTCCTGACCGTCGCCTTGAACCCACCGAGCTTGGCCATGATCTCCTCGCACTCGGCGGCGGTGGCGGTGTCACACCAGAGCTTGGCGGGGCGGATCACTTCGCCGTTTCTGTCGAGCGGGACGAAGCCGTGCTGCTGGCCGCTGATGCCGATGGCCTTGACCTCGGCGGCTGTGGCCTTCGCGTTCTTGAGCGCTTGCTTCATGGCCTGGGCAGTCGCGTCGCGCCAGGTGTGCGGATGCTGCTCCTTGGCCCCGGGCGGGAGGTTGGGGATCAAATCGTAGGCTCGGGACGCCGCCGACACAACCTTGCCGTTCTTGGCGTCCACGACGAGGACCTTGGTGGATTGGGTGCCGCTATCGATGCCGATCAGGAGGGTTCTCATGCTAGGTTGTGCTCAATGCGAAGGGACAATGGCGCAAGCGTTCCGGGCTGTCGAACTTTTAAGCGATTCGGATGGCGGTTAGCTCCAGGTCTCTCACTGCTCTATCCATGCACTGCACCAACTGAACTCCTGCAGCACGGGCGGCTTGAGGTGGATCCCGAAACGAGCGAGCCAATCCCAGGCCTGCCATCGCCGGTGGTTGGCGCTGCCATCAAATCGAGCGAGCCAACAATTGCTCCACGGCGGCGCGAATTGAATGCTAACCGACCGGCCCGGCGCTAAAGTGATTTCAGTACCTCCAGTGCTCAAAATGGGCGGGAGAACCGGTGGGGAACGGAACTCGATGGTGGGGCTTCTGAACACCCTGACAGGCGCCTTGCCCCTGTTAGAAAGCCTGAAGGTTGCCACCTTGGTTCCGCCTACACCGTTTGTCAGACCCACGAATTGGACTGATACATTCGGCGTGCTTGGAGTGGCCTGTAACCAGCGATTGAAAAAGAACACACCGAACGCCACCGCGAGGAGGCCTGTGCAGAATGCTAATTTCCCCGTGGCCATGGATTTCCAGGAGTGCTAACAAGGGTCTCACGTCGCCGATGAAGCGGTTAACCGCACCAATTGCTCGCGGTCAGCCGGGCTGAGCAACGTCTCCTCACGCGTCTGGAGGTTCTTGAGACGAATCAGCCACTCGCCGCCGGCGGATTTCTCCAACCGAACGGTGTAGGCGGCGTTGAGCTCCACGGCGCGCTTGAACTGCTTGTCGGGTTTCGTTGGCGTCAGGGCGTAATCCACGGAGCGCCCGCCATCGCGGAGTTGTTGAACGAGCTTCAAGGTGTCCGCACGCAGGGCTTCGTCCTCGATGAGGGCGAACACGTTCAATGTGGCCAACGCTTTCGGCAATCGGCCGCGGGCCTTGAGCAGTTCGGTCAGGACCACGTCGCCCATGCCAAAGCCCAGGCCGGGCAGGTCCACCCGGCCGTCGGACACCAGCTTGACGAGGTCGTCGTAGCGGCCGCCGCCCGCGATGGCGCGGAACTCGCCCTTGCGATCGAAGGCTTCGAAGACCGGGCCGGTGTAGTAAGCCAGGCCGCGGATGACGCCGTAGTCAACCTTCACGAATTCGGCGAGCCCGCGCGCGGCGAGGTCGCGGACGATGAAGTCCAGCTCGGTGGTGGGTTGAGCTGCGGCGATGAAGCCTTTGACCGCGTCGAGCGTGAAGCCGAGGGCCTGGAGCTTCCGGTCGCTCTCGGCCACGTCTTCGCGCTCGAGCTTGTCGATCACCTGATAGAACGCCTCTTCGTTTTCCGTTCCGCGTTCCGCGTTCCGCGTTTCGCGTTGGAAGAACTCGTGCCACGCGTTGCGGCTGCTGAGCCGGACGACGAGGTCCTCCGGCGTCAGGCCGAGCGCCCGGAGTGAGTCGATGAGCAGCGCGATCAGCTCGGCGTCGGCGGCGGGGCTGCTCTCGCCGAAGATGTCGGCGTTGAACTGGAAGTGTTCGCGCAGCCGGCCCTTTTGCTGTCGCTCGTAGCGGAAGAGCTGCGGGATCGCGAACCACTTGAGGGGCTTCTTGTAGTTGCGCGCGTGCGCGGCGACCATGCGCGCCAGGGTGGGCGTCATTTCCGGCCGGAGCGCCACGGCGCGCTCGCCCTTGTCGAGGAAGTGGTAGAGCTGGCCGACGATTTCCTGGCCGCTCTTGGCGGTGTAGAGTTCGAGCGGTTCGAGCGGCGGGCCGTCGTATTCGCGGAAGCCGTAGCGGCGGGCGACGGCGCGCCAGGTGTCGAACACGTGGTTTCGGACCTCGGCACTCCACACGTCCTGATGCGGCAGCGGCTCAGGATAGAAATCGCGGAATCCAGGCAATCGTTCCATACACGTCAGGTCAAGAGGTAAACGGGAAACGCCGGCGTTGAGCAATATCCAAATGACACCGCGTTCTCCGCGGTGGGAGAACAAATGAGCGCTCGCCAGCCGGAAAGGGAGAGAGCCGAAACGACCGGCGGGGGCTAAACTTGCGGAGTCGCCGGAGGTGCGGACGGCGCTGAGGGCGGCACGGTCTCGGCGGGAGTCAGCTTGAGCACCACCTCGCGCATTTCCTTGCCGGGCTTGAATTTGACGACCGCTCGCGGGGGGATGCGGACATCTGCGGCGGGCGCGTTCGGGTTGCGGCCGATGCGGGCCTTCCGCACTTTGACTTCGAACACGCCGAAGTTGCGCAACTCCACTTTCTCACCCTTGGCGACGGCTTCGGCGACGTAGTCGAGGGTTTTTTGGACGATGTCCAGCACTTGCTGCTGAACCAAGCCCGTTTCGTTGCTGATGCGAACCACGATGTCACGCTTCGTCATAGATTCTCCGGGTTAGGGTTCGTTCCGCGCTACATGGGCGCATGGATAACCCATTTGCACTCAAGGGTCAAGCCAGGAATCGTCCCCCTGAACGTCGCTTGTCACCCCGGTCCGCCGTGCTGCCCAGCTCGTGGCGCCGCACGCGAACAGCACGACCGAAAACGAACCCAACGGCATCAGGATCGCAGCGACCAGCGGTGATAACCCGCCCGCCGCGGCCACGCTCACACCCGCAACGTTGTAAACGGCGGACAAACCGAAGCTCCAGCGCACAATCCGTACGGCGCGCCGCGCCAGCCCCAACACCTCAATCAGCCGCGGCAGACGCCCAACCTCGAGGATCACGTCGCTGGCCGGCGAGAAGGCGCCCGCCTGCGCGATTACCGCCACGCCCACGTCGCTTTGCTGGAGCGCGCCGGCGTCGTTCAGGCCGTCGCCAACCATCATCACAACCTTGCCGGACTGCTGCAATCGCTCGACGAAGTTGAGCTTCTCCAAGGGGTTTTGATTGAAGTGCAGTTGCGCATCGTCCGGAAACAAGGCTCGAAACCGCTCGCGTTCCTTCGCATGGTCGCCGCTCAACAGGGCGAGGTTATACCGACCGGTCAGATTTCGAATGAGCCCAGCAATCTCTGGCCGCAGCGGATTCGCCAGCCGGAACGCGCCGCGGTAATGCCCATCAATGGCCACCCCCACCACGCTGCCGGAACTCGGAGCGGTTTGCCCGTCCTCCCCCGTCGCCTTGCGCGAGCCCTCTGCTGGTCGCTCGCTCACGCCTCGCGACGCCAACCATTTCGGGGAGCCAAGCAGGATCGCATGTCCCTGCACCCATCCTTCGATCCCACAGCCTGGGGTTTCGACGAAGGAATGCACCGCCTCTGGTTCCTGCCGGCCCGCCAGGGCTTGACTGATTTGCGCCGCGTGGGGGTGCGTGGAATGCCGGGCGAGTGAACGGACCCAGCCTCCCTCGAGATCGCTCAGCCCCGACTCTGCACCCGTTGACGCAGGGAGGCTTTCGGGAATTTCGGATTCCGGATTCCGGATTATGGATTCTGCACTCAGCGCTTCCTTATGCCGGCTCCCGCCGGGCTCGAAGGACACCGCGTTTGCGGAGGACGCCGTGAGGGTGCCGGTCTTGTCGAACACGATCGTGTCCACCTGCGAGAGACGTTCGAGCACGAGCGCGTTTCGCAGAAACACCCCGGCGCGCGCCAGCCACCGTTGCGCGGTGCCGAACGTGAACGGCGCGGCCAGCGCCAGCGCGCACGGACAGGCCACGATCAGCACCGCGATGAACGCCCGGAGGGCCCGGGCGGGATCGCCCGATCCGAGCCAGAACGCCGCGGTGCCGAGGGCCACGACCAACACCGCGAGTGTGAAGTGCCGGCTGAAGCGGTTCGTCAGCGTTTCGAAGCTCCGGTCGCGATGCTTCTGGAATGTCTTATGGCTCCAGAGCGAGGCGAGGTAGCTCTGGGACACCGGCTTCACCGTCTCGATCTCGATGGCCCCACCGATCTGCTGCCCGCCGGCGTAGAGGTACGCGCCCGCAGTCTTGGCCACCGGCTCGGATTCGCCCGTGACGAAGCTGTAGTCGGTCAGCGCCGGCCCGCGGACCAGAATGGCATCGGCCGGGATGAGCTCACCGTTGCGGATCAGCACGCGGTCACCGACCTGAAGCTGGGAGAGTGAAATGCGTTCCTCGCCAAGTGTGTGTGGCGTCGCAGACGTAAGCAGGCTCCGATGACCTCCGGAGTTCGGGTTTCGGATTTCGGGTTTTTCAGTGAGGGCCTCCGCACCTTGGTTTCTAAGGGACGGCGAGACTCTTCGCGTCACCGACAGCGGGAAGAATGATCGGTAGTTGCGGTCGAACGCCAGCCGGGCGTGCGTCACTTGTTGGAACCCCCGGCCGCAAAGGAGGAAGAAGACCAACCCGGCCAGCGAATCGAGATAACCTTCGCCGCGACCGGAGGCGATCTCCCAGGCGCTTTGCGCGTATAGAGCCGCGAGGCCGAGCGCGATCGGCACGTCGAGCGTGAGCATCCGTTGCCGGACCGAAAGCGCCGCCGACTTCCAGTAATCCGCAGCGCTGTAGAGCACCACGGGCAACGCGAGCGCCAGGCTCAGGTAGCCAAACACGAGCCGGAACAACGGCCCGCTGAAGCTATCCAGACCCAGATACTGGGGCAGGCTGATCAGCATGATGTTGCCGAAGGCGAACCCGGCGATGCCGACCTGCAGCCATCGACGCCGGCGCGCTGGATCTGGGTGGCGCTTTTCCAGTTCGTCGAGGGTCAGCACCGGCTCGTAACCGATCGCGGCCAACAGCGCGACCAGTTCGCTGAGCTTGATCTTCTCCGTCGAGAAGCTGATCGCCACCTCGCGCTTGGGAAGGTTCACCTGGGACCGGCCCACTCCGGGATGAAGTCGAAACAGGTTCTCGAGCAACCACACGCAGGCGACACAATGAATCGCGGGAACCTGGAATGTGATTTTGCTGACCTTGCCGTCGGTGAAATCGAGCAGGCGCGGCTGCAGCGCCGGATCGTCCAGGAAGGTCCATTGCTCCCGCGCCGAGACCGATCGTATCCGCACACCGGGCGCTGAGCTCAACTCGTAGAAGTGCCCCAGGCCGCTTTCCGTCAGGAGTTCATGCATGGTCAGGCACCCTTGGCAGCAGAAAGCCCGGTTGTCTTTCGTGGGGCTCCCGTCCGGACACGGCTCGCCGCAATGGAAGCACACCGCGCTTTCGGCTGACTTCCCCCCAGAAATCCCGCGCCCCTCGCCCGCCGGATGAGTCGCCTCAGAATGAGCGCGGCCAGTTTCCACGCTTGGCTCAACAGTGTCAGGGGGGGGTTGCATTGTGAGTCGGCGGCGCGGCGCGTGCCGCGAGATTCCCGGATCGTCGGCCTAATACGCCCGGCGCAGCGCCCCGTGGGCGTGCCGGAGCATCCGCTCCGTGGTTTCCCAATTCACGCAGGCATCGGTGATCGAAACGCCGTAACGCAACCCCGCCGGGTTCTGCGGAAACGGCTGGTTGCCCTCGTTCAAGTAGCTCTCGACCATGCACCCGATGAGACCGCGATTGCCGGCTGCCCGCTGGGCGACCACGCTGCGGCAGACTTCCTCCTGCCGGGCGTGCTGTTTGCCGGAATTGGCGTGGCTACAATCCACCAGGACCACCGGAGGCAGGCCGGCTTTGGCCAGAGCGCTTTGCGCGGCGGCGATGCTTTCGGGGTCGTAGTTGCTCCGCTGCCGTCCTCCGCGCAACACCACATGGCCGTCCGGGTTGCCGGACGTGCGGACGATGCTCGTCACTCCGTCAGGATCGATGCCAAGGAAGCTGTGGGTTGACCGTGCGGAAGTCATGGCATCCATGGCGATCTGGAGGCTGCCGTCGGTGCCGTTCTTGAAGCCGACCGGCATGGACGACCGCTGGCCATCTCCCGATGCGTCTGCGACTCCGTGGTGCGCGCGCCGATCGCCGTCCAACTCACCAGGTCCGCCAGGTATTGCGGCACGACGGGGTCGAGGAACTCCGTGGCCGTGGGAAGGCCCAACCCGGTGATCTGAAGCATGAGCCGCCGCGCCGTGCGCAGGCCGGTCTCGATGTCGTACGAGCCGTCCAGATGGGGATCGTTGATCAGCCCTTTCCAGCCGATGGTCGTCCGCGGCTTCTCGAAATAGACCCGCATCAGGATGCACAGGCGATCCGTCAGCTCACGCCTGAACTGGCTCAGCCGCTCGGCGTATTCGAGGGCGCCGGCGACGTCGTGGATCGAGCAAGGGCCCACGATCGTCAGCAGGCGCGGGTCCTCCTGGCGGAGGATGCGCTGCACGGTCTCGCGTCCCTCCACCACGGTCGCGTTCGCGCATTCGGTCATTGGCAGCTCGGTCTTGATGGCCGCCGGCGGTTGCAGGCGGACCATCTCCCGGACGCGCAGGTTGTAGGTCGGTTTCATCACAGAACCCGCTTAACCAACCACACCGGCCGCCGCTGACAAGGCCAAATCGCTCTCGTGGCGGAAACCGGAAACCCCTTGAACGCCTGGGTCGAGCGCGATAGGGTTTCGCCGCTTGACCAAACTTGAACAGGTCTCGTTGCTGCCGTGCTGGGCAAACGACCCGGTCGCCTTGGTCCGAGCGCCTCAAGGGAGAACGCTCGCCGCCTCTGGCGCTGGTCGGATGCAGACGGCTGTTCTGCCGCAGGTCAGCTCGACCCAGGCACTTTGGCCCGCGGAGGCCGGACCCTCGCCATGAGCTCCGGACGCGCCATGCCGGTGGTATTCCTGGCCTTGGCACTCGGGGTTCGAGCGGCGGAGGGCGGCTTTTCCAACGATCGCGAGCAGAAGGTGCGGTACCTGCTGAATTTCACGGAGTACGTCGAGTGGCCGGCCAAAGCTTTTGCCGACGCCAAGGCGCCGATCGTGATCGGCATCATTGGCGAGGATCCGTTTGGCGACGTGTTGACGACCCAGGCGGCAGAGCACCGCGGCAGGCGCCGCCTGGAGGTGCGTCGGTTCAAGGGGATCATGGAGTTCCGGGGCCAGGAAACTCCGGGCCGTCGGCAGGACGAATTGGTAGCCAAACGAAAGCAAAAGGCGCGGGCGCTCCGCGCCTGCCACGTTCTGTATGTCAGCCGCTCGGAAGACGCGTTCCTGCCGCAGGTTTTCAAGACTGTCCGCAAGGCGAACGTGCTGACGGTGGGAGACAGGCCGAGCTTCGCGCGCCAGAGGCGGGGAGGCGTGATCGGTTTCTTTGAGGGCGATTCCGGGCTCAGTTTCGAGATCAACCTGGCCGCTGCCGGAGCGGCGGAGTTGAAGATCAGCTCCAAACTGCTCGCCCTCGCCAAGGTCATCCGCAAAGAGGAGAGCAGCCCCAAACCCTGACGTGAAGTTCCTCCCTCCGCTGTCTCTGAAGGTCAAGCTGATCATCATCATCATGGTGATCAGCAGCGGGGCATTGCTCCTCGCCTCGATCGCGTTTGTGACCATCGATCGCCTCTTTGTGAAGGAGAGCATGAAACGCAACCTCAAGGTAATCGCTGAAGTGCTCGGGTCGCAAAGCACGACGGTGCTGGACCTGAACTTGGAGGAGGGGGCCACCAACATCCTGAAGAAACTCAGATACGAGAGGCGCGTCGTGGCGGCTTGCATATCCCGGGTGAATCGCGGAGTGCTCGCCTCTTATCAGAGGTTTGACATCAAGGGACCATTCTCTCCGCCGTCCTATCAGCACTCGGACGATGGCTTCAATTCCAGCGATCAGTACGTGGAGCTGTACCTCCCCATCA